>VFSW01001935.1_pt1 | contig 31382 bp, 29 predicted proteins | sample 5358111 | NCBI WGS metagenome assembly VFSW01 (sample SAMN11554181, study PRJNA540505) | mine drainage metagenome | isolation source: sediment from site ElyBrook_90M | place: USA: Ely Copper Mine, Vershire, VT | collected 2017 | reverse complement strand
GTATATATCAATGGATTTGGATTATGTCTAATACAAAGTCTTCTTTTCTAAATATTGTCCAAGGTGTCTTACTCACCGTTGCCGGAGTTGCATTGGTTTTATTATTGCAGCATTATTTATTCAGTTTAAAGCCACAGCCCCATACGTCCAACCAAGAGATTGATAAACGAATACAGCCCCTGGCTACCGTTGTCATTAGTGAGACACCAAAACAAGAGATGGTTGGTGTCACCCAGGCTAAGACTAACAGTTTACCAGTTGAAACTGCTAATCCCTCCTCCTCTCCCTCCCCTATAAAAGCGACGTTAGCGAGTAACGATAATGCTGGTGTAGGTAAAAAAACTTTTGAATCTATTTGCACGGGTTGTCATAGCTCAGGGGCTTTAGGCGCACCTAAATTTGCAAATAAAAAAGACTGGGCACCTAGAATCGCTCAAGGAATGGATGTTCTATATAAAAGCGCCATAAAGGGAAAAAATAGTATGCCTGCCAAAGGGGGCAATCCCGCTTTAACCGATGATGAAGTCAAGGCGGCCGTTAATTATATGGTGTCAGCAGCAAAATAAAGCATGAGTATTTATATCGTTGGCGATGTTCAAGGATGTTTTACTCCCCTCGAGCAGTTATTAGATAAAGTAAACTTTAATTCTCGTCAAGATCAACTCTGGTTTGTTGGAGATCTCGTTAATCGTGGTCCGCAGTCACTTGAGGTATTACGCTTTATTAAAAATCTAGGTAACGCCGCTGTTAGCATCTTGGGTAATCATGATTTGCATTTATTATGTGTTGCGGAGGGTTATCAAAAGGCTCACGCAAGTGATACCTTCGATGGCATTTTTAACGCTCCGGATAAAGATGAACTGTTAACGTGGTTACGCTGGCGTCCCATGATTTATCATGATCAAGGGGTGACTATGGTACATGCTGGTATTTTACCGCAGTGGAGCATTACTGAAGCTCTGTCCTTGGGGGCTGAAGTCGAGACTGCACTTAGAGGTGAAGATTACTTAGAATTTTTAATTCATATGTATGGTAATAAACCTGCTAAATGGAGCGATGAGTTAGTGGGTATGGAGCGTTTGCGAGTGATAACTAACGCCATGACCCGACTAAGATTAATTGATAAAGAAGGCAAAATGGATTTTTCTTTTAAGGGGAAAATACAAGAAAAACCTAAAGATCTTTATGCTTGGTATGACTTTCCAAATCGTAAAACAAAAAAAGATACCATTATTTTTGGGCATTGGTCAGCTCTAGGCTTACATATGGAATCAAATATTCTTGCTTTAGATACCGGATGTTTATGGGGTGGCTGCTTGACTGCGCTACGTCTCGAGGACCGTAAATTGTTTCAAGTAAGCTGTAGAGAAGAGGCTTCACTTAAGCACTTCATGAAGTAGAGTTTGAGTATCTTTTTCTAGAATCTGTGCCAATTCTCTGCGGTGCACATCTACAGGCGTGATGATGTGACCAATGGCTACTTTCACCGTGGTTTGGGGGCTCTTAACTACCCCAAGTAATGATGAAACAAAGTTCATGTCTCCAACAAAGGGGATATAGGGATTAATTTTTCCATTGCTCAGATAGTAACGAATTGCAATGGGTAAAAAGGGTGTTTTTTCACTTACCGCAGGTTGCAACATAGAGCTTTTAAAGGGTAGGATATGTTGACCATTAGAAGTAGTACTTTCTGGAAACAGTCCCAAGGAATCTCCCTCTCTTAAGGCGTAGACCATGTCATTACCAATAGCTTGGGTGGCACGTCTATTTTGTCTTTGTAAAAAAAGAGTCCCTGATTTATCCGCTAACCAACCAAATACAGGCCAATGTCTTACCTCAGATTTAGACACAAACCGTACAGGGTGTAGGGAGTGAATAACAAAAATATCTACCCAAGAAATATGATTAGAAGTCAGAATATAAGTTTGCTTTTTAAAGTCAGGAAGCTCACCAATAGTTTCTACGCGAACACGTAAATAAAATAAAAGTAATTGTGCCCATTTTCTAATTAATCCCATACGCACTTTTTTTGAGGAAATGGGAAATATCAGGGTACAAGTTACGACGCCTACTACCACATGAAACGAGACAAAAATAAGCTTTATAAAAGACGTCACACGAATCACGTATAAAGATCCAAATCAAAATGTTGTCTAAACTGTGTGGTTATTTCTACTAAAGAATAGTGATGATTTTGTCCGCCACGGTGACCAATTTTAAGGGATCCCATTAGAGCGGCTAGGCGTCCGGCTTTAGCCCAAGACCAGCCATGCGTAATGCCATAGATTAACCCTGCACGATAGGCATCACCGCAACCGGTGGGGTCGACAATGTTTTCTGCTCTGACAGCGGGAATATGAATGGTTTCGTTATTAGTATAAATAACCGATCCCTCAGCCCCTTTTGTCACTACAGCAGCCTCTACTCTTTGAGCAAGATCCTCTATTGAAAGTTGAGTTTTATCCACTAACAATTGGGCTTCATAATCGTTCACAGCAAAATAACTGGCCTGCTCAATAAAGTTCAGTAATTCTTCACCACTGAACATAGGTAAACCTTGTCCAGGATCAAATAAAAAAGGAATTCCTTGTTTAACAAATGAGCTGGCATGTTCGATCATCCCCTGTTTTCCGTCGGGAGAGACCACGCCAAAGGAGACATGTTCGGCCTCTTCTACTTGATTGAGTTGAGAGAAGTTCATAGCTCCCGGATGAAAAGCAGTAATTTGGTTGTCATCCAGGTCCGTTGTGATAAAAGCCTGAGCGGTAAAATTGTCATTCAAATGGCGGATATAGCGCGTTGAAATGTTCAATGACTCTAATCGCTGTTGGTATTCCGTGAAATCATGACCCACGGTTGCCATAATCAAAGGATCAGTGCCCAATAAATTAAGGTTGTAGGCAATGTTCCCTGCGGTTCCACCAAACTCTTTTCTTAAGGTTGGCACTAAAAAAGCCACGCTTAAGGAATGAATTTTCTCAGGCAAGATATGATGTTGAAAACGGTCCTCAAAGACCATAATTGTGTCATAAGCCATGGAGCCGCAAATTAGAGTTTTCATGATTGATTTAAAACAGACAAGGCCGCTTGATAGTTAGGTTCATTAGCAATTTCTGACACCAGTTCGGTGTAAATTACTTGGTTGTTTTCATCAAGAACGACCACAGCCCTAGCAGTGAGGCCGCGTAAGGGCCCATCAACAATATCCACGCCATAGCGTCGATGAAAGCCAGGATCACGGAAGGTAGACAAGCTAATAACCCTATCTAAACCCTCTGCGCCGCAAAAACGCTTCATGGCAAAGGGCAGATCGGCAGAAATAATCAACACTAATGTGTTATCAAGATGTTGTGCCGTTTCATTAAATGTACGGGTAGAGGTGGCGCAGGTGGGAGTATCGATACTGGGAATAATATTTAATACTTTTCTTTTTCCTTGATAACTCTCTAACGTCACTGTTTCAAGCTTATCATTAGTTAAAAAAAAGTCTTTGGCGTGAGAACCAATAATTGGAAACTCACCTGCAATATATAAGCTATTTCCACCTAGAGTAACGGTTGCCATATTTTTCTCCTTTAAGAGATCAGTTGTTGATAGGCGTCTTCCGATAATAAATCATCATATTCTTGACTATTGTCGCATTTTATCTTGAAAAGCCAGCTGCCATAGGGATCATTATTAATCTTTTCTAACTGATCAATTAATGCGCTATTCACCTCAATCACAGTGCCTGATAGGGGTGAGTACACATCAGAGGCGGACTTTACTGATTCCACGGTGGCCGAACTCTCAGCTTGACTGACCACTCGCCCCACCTGAGGCAAATCAACAAACATCACATCCCCTAATTGTTGTTGAGCAAAATCAGTTATGCCAATAAGAAAGGTATCTTGGTCAACGGGGGAGGCCCATTGATGAGTATTACTATATCGGCGTTGTGTTAATTGGCTCATTATATTTCCTGTTAAAACTGAAGTTATTTTTTACCCATTAAACAGACCCATTCTTCCTGTTGTGATAGTTGAGTCAGTTTTAGCCAAGGACTGTAGCAGTTAATCATTTCTTCCGTTTGTTTGGCGAGTAAACCAGACATGATTAGGAGTCCTCCCGGTTTCACGTAGGAGCTAAGTAGCGGTGCCAGCACTTTAAGTGGTGCGGCTAAAATATTGGCTACTACCACGTCAAACTGTTGTATGCTTTTCCAGTCTTGGTTATTATAAAAGTGAGCGCTTACATTATTTAGCCCAGCGTTATGTATTGCAGCACTCACTGCAGCGTCATCAATATCTACTCCCACCACGGATTTCACCCCTACTTTGGCTGCAGCAATGGCTAAAATACCAGAGCCACATCCATAATCTAAAACTTCAGATTGGGGGGTTAACTCCTTTAAGAGAGCATTTAAGCATAATTGCGTAGTGGGATGCCCACCCGTACCGAAGGCCTGTCCAGGATCAATTCTAATATTAATCGCTCTTTCATCAGGGGGGGTGTGCCAGGTGGGGACAATCCATAACCGATCATTAATTTGAATGGGCTCAAATTGGCTCTGGGTGAGTTGTACCCAATCCTGGTCTTCAATGGTGTCCACCTGAAAAGCTGGGGTCTCAGATAAAGCCAATTCATCGCACGCAGCTTGCATGATTGTCTGGGCATTATTTGATATATCAATTAAAACCTTTAGGGTACACCAAGGCCACAGCTCACTAGTTTCATAACCCGGTTCACCAAATACCTCGAATTCAGGTTGACCTGGAAAATCAAAGTTTTCAATGCTAACTGTCAATGCGCCATGGTGAAGTAGCGCGTCAGAGAGTGGTTCGGCTAAATCCGAAGAAACCGCGAAATGAATTTGATTCCAGGCCATTAATTTTTACTTGAAGAGAGTTTTTCTTCTAAATAGTGAATGCTGGTGCCGCCTTTAATAAATTCAGGATCGTTAAGCAACTGTTGATGCAGGGGGATATTAGTTTTAATCCCTTCTACCACCATCTCAGATAAAGCAATACGCATTCTAGCCAGTGCCTGTTCTCGGGTAGCCCCATGGGTGATAACTTTTGCGATTAAAGAATCGTAATAGGGAGGAACAAAATAATTTTGGTAAATGTGTGAATCAACCCGGGTACCGGGACCACCTGGCGCATGGTACTGATTAATACGTCCGGGTGAGGGCATAAAAGTAAAAGGGTCCTCGGCATTAATGCGACACTCAATAGAGTGGCCGTTTAACATGACTTCTTTTTGCCTAAAGGAGAGTTTGTGACCGGCAGCGATACGAATCTGTTCTTGAACAATATCAATACCGGTAATGAGTTCAGTAACAGGGTGCTCCACTTGAACGCGAGTATTCATTTCAATGAAATAAAATTCACCGTTTTCATAGAGAAACTCAAAGGTACCAGCTCCGCGATATTTAATACGTTTACAGGCAGCCACACAACTCTCGCCAATTTTTTGTCTTAATTTTTCACTGATCCCCACACCAGGGGCTTCTTCAATAATTTTTTGATGGCGGCGCTGCATAGAACAATCTCGTTCACCAAGATAAGCCGCGTTACCATGTTCATCGGATAGAACTTGAATCTCAATATGGCGCGGTTGACTGAGATACTTTTCCATATAAACCGTATCATTACCAAAGGCGCCTTTCGCCTCAGTGCGCGTCATTTGTAAGGAAGATAAGAGATCTTCTTCCTTTTCCACCACACGCATCCCGCGACCACCACCACCGGCGGCAGCTTTGATTAATACAGGGTAACCAATCTGCTGAGCAATCTTTTTTAGTTCTTTAGTATCCTCAGGAAGCTGTCCCTCAGAACCCGGGACTACGGGTACCCCTGAGGCTTTCATGGCGCTCTTCGCACTGATTTTATCGCCCATTAAGCGAATTGTTTCAGCTTTTGGACCAATGAAAGTAAAACCACTGTTTTCTACCCGTTCAGCAAAATCAGCATTTTCTGATAAAAACCCATAGCCAGGGTGAATAGCTTGTGCGCCGGTGACTTCGGCAGCTGAAATAATGGCAGGAATATTAAGATAGCTTTGTAGGGAAGAGGCCGGGCCAATACAAACAGATTCATCGGCTAACATCACATATTTGGCATCAGCGTCAGCCTCAGAATGAACCGCCACAGTTTTAATACCCAACTCACGACAAGCCCTCTGAACTCGCAGAGCTATTTCACCGCGATTGGCAATTAGAATCTTATCAAACATATTTTTTTGCCTATTTATTAAGAGATGATGAACAGGGGTTGTCCATATTCAATAGGTTGACCATTTTCAACTAAAATACGTTTTACGGTACCAGCCACATCAGATTCAATTTCATTGAGTAATTTCATGGCTTCTATAATACATAGGGTTTGTCCTTCCGAGACACTCTGACCCACTTCAATAAAGGGCGGTGAACCTGGTGAGGGAGAGCGATAAAAGGTCCCTACCATGGGTGACTTGACCACGTGCCCCTCGTCCTCTGGGCTGGCAACATCTGCGACAGGTGCTGCGGTGGTAGTAGCCGCAGAGGGCATGGCTACTCCTTGTGGCGAAGTATTATATTGATAAGTTGGCATGGCGCTCGGCATAACAAAATGACCGGGCGCCTTAGAGATCCTAACTTTTTCTTCGCCCTCAGTGATTTCTAACTCAGTAATTCCTGACTCTTCCACGAGGTCAATTAATTTTTTTAATTTTCTTAAATCCATAGTCATAGACGTTCCAGCCAATAAGTAAGTGCCAGGTGATAGCCTTTAGCCCCCAAACCACTGATCACTCCCTCTGCAAGGGGGGATAAATAAGAATGGCTACGAAAGCTTTCACGGGCATAAATGTTAGAAAGATGAACTTCAATAAAGGGTATTTTTATACCTGCCAGAGCATCTCTTAAAGAAACACTGGTATGAGTTAATCCCCCAGGGTTAACGATAATGTAATCAACGCCCTCTTCTTTTGCATGATGAAGGCGGTCAATTAATGCCCCTTCCCAATTACTTTGGAAAAAAATTACCGATGCATCATGCCCCTGACACAGCTCAGCCAATTGACAATTAATGTCCTCAAGTGTCGTTCTGCCATAAATATCGGGTTCACGGGTTCCCAATAAGTTTAAATTAGGGCCATGCATGATCAAGATTTTCTTCATAGTGCCAATTTTACTGATTTTCAAGTATTTTGTCTAGTTTTTCGGCGAAGTTATGGAAAATTTATAAATTTTAATTCTTATAATTGAGTTTGGCTAGACAATTCAGCACGGATGGATACAGAAATTCAAAGGATAATTCTTTTACTAACCTGAGATTTGCAATTTTACGTGATTCTGCCATGAAACTCCAACTAATTTCGTTAATCGTGGTTTTAACTTGGCTTTTCGTGAGACGGGGTGCTCGGCTTAATTTCAAGAAATCTGCTAGATAATCGTAGAATTCACCAATTTGCATAGGTTGATTGTCCACCACATTATAGACCCTTGAGTGATAAGGCTGATACATGCTTAACACCGCAGCTCGAGCAAGATCTAATGCGTGAATATGGTTACTCCAAGTGTCTTCTTCGGCAATAATGAGGGGAAGTTTCTCTATTAAGCGAGTTAAGGGGAGCCTATTTTCAGCATAAATGCCCGGTGCCCTCAAAATAGTCAGTTTTATTGCTTTACGCTTAGCAAATTGGCGCAGTTGATTTTCTGCGTCTACCCGTCTTTTAGCTCTGCCCGAGGTAGGATGTGTGGGCGTGGTTTCATCTACCCATCGACCTTGATGGTCGCCATAAACGCCGGTTGTACTAATATAAATAAGCCGCTGTGGTAAACTATTTGACCTTGAAAGAGCAGAGATAAGGTGGCGGGTTCTGAAATCATTTATCCCCTGTGCATTAGGTGGAGCGAAATGAAAAATGCCATGGGCAATTCCGGCAATTCTTTTTAAGCTGTTAGGATTGTCCAAATCCCCAACAATAGGGATAACCCCTAAGGACCGCCAAAAACTGGCTTTTTCTGGGTGACGACAAAGAGCGAAGAGTCGTACACGATGACCTATTAGAGGTATCATGCGTGCTGCCACATCTCCAGCTCCTATGATTAACCAAGGTTGCATTGTTATCTACCTTAATTGTTCAGGAATAAACGTATGTCAGTAAAGGTTACTTTAAGCCCTAGCGGCAACCAGTTTCAATGTCATGAAGAAGATACTATCTTAGAAGGAGCCCATAAGGAAGGGATCATTCTTCCTTTCGGTTGCCGTAGTGGCGCCTGTGGGTCCTGTAAGGGTAAAGTAATAGAGGGATTACTAGACCGTGGTGAGTATCAGAGTTCAGCGCTGAATGACGAGGAGATAGCACAGGGGTATGCGCTATTGTGTTGCGCTAAACCAATTTCCGAAGTCACTATTGAAATTCGGCAGGTTAATGGAATGAAAGATATTCAAATTAAAAAACTTCCTTGCCGCGTAGAATCAATCGTAAAACCTAATCACGATGTGGCTATATTAAAACTTAAGTTACCTGCACAAGAAAAGTTCGAATTCTTGGCCGGACAATATATTGATTTCCTCCTTAAAGATGGTAAAAAAAGAAGTTTTTCCTTAGCTAACGCTCCCCATGAAACGGGTATTCTAGAATTACATATTCGTAATTATCCAGGGGGGAGTTTTTCACAGTACGTCTTTAATGAGCTAAAGGAAAAGACTATTTTGCGTTTCGAAGGTCCCTTAGGTACTTTTTTTCTTAGGGAAGACTCTGATAAACCTATTATTTTTATGGCAGGGGCCACGGGCTTCGCACCAATTAAAGGTATTATTGAATCGGCACGGCACAAGGGGATTACACGCCCTATGACCCTATATTGGGGAGTGAGAAGTAAGCAAGATTTGTATTACAACGAATTGGTACAAAGCTGGGTTGATGAAAATTTTAACTTTATTCCAGTACTCTCGGAGCCCCTTGAGGAAGACGAATGGCAAGGCAGAACTGGGTTGGTTCATGAAGCAATCCTAGCAGACTATCCTGATTTATCTGATTATCAAGTTTATGCTTGTGGTGCGCCGATTATGGTTGAGTCTGGTTTTAATACCTTTACGCAAACCAGAGGTTTGCCGGAGGATGAGTTTTATTCCGATCCATTTACACCCTCGGTAGATAACAAGCGTACTACTTAGGCAACACCAAAATCTGGATCGATACTGTTACTGTTGCGTGCAGGAGACTGTTTTGCGGGCCCAATTTTTTCTGCTAATTCTTGTCGTAGAAGTTGAGCCTCACGACTGGGTTCAATAAAAATACTGGCATCTAAATAGCTTTGGGCTTTACCCCACAGCAACTCGCGTATGCATAATTTAGCCAACGTTAAGAGTAAGACAGCATTATCAGGATGCGCTTTTAACCAGTTTTCCGCCCTTTCGATTTGCGTGCGATTAAATTGGCTACGGCACTCTCCATAGAGGGCTACTAGGGCATCGTCCCAGGATTTCTCTAGGTTTTTTTCAATAATGACAAGTGCCTCATCATGGGCCTTCAGATCAATAAAATAACCAGCAGCAGTGTGTGCCAAAAGGTTGTCTAAACGTAAAGCACTGGGGATACTCTTCCAAGTAGCTTTGAGATCATCCAAATAAGTTGCGGAGTATCTTAATAGTTGTTGCCAAGCATTTCTTCTGATGGGCAGTGCATGCACTTCATCGATAGCGTGTAAGTGTTCAAGTAAATCAAGGGTCTCAATGGCCGCACGCCATGCGCCGGTTGCCAGTTGTGCTTTGAGTAATAACTGATGCGCACGCACGTGTTTTGGCGATAATCGATGGGCTTCTTTTAAGAGGGTTAAAGCTTCATTAAAACGACGCTCATCGAGTAATAAGTCGGCATGGGTAGTTAAACGTAATAGGCGTGTTTCAGGTCCCAACTCGTTAATTTTTGCTAAATATAGATCACGTTTCTCATATTTATGTAACTCATGTGCAGAGCGAGCGGCAACAATGGCGCTCAAAGCAGGCGACTCCCCGTTTTCTAAAGCTAGCTCAACTTGTTTTTCTGCACGTTTAAAGTTGCCTTCAAAGTAATCCGTCAGGCCTTGGTACAGAGCGCTTCGTGCACGGTTTTTAGACCGTTTTTGACGATAGGCCTGAACTCGGTTAGGTAAACTTAAGCTTAAATAGGCCAACCTTGAGAAAGTATATAAACCAAGACACAGAACAATAATGCCAATAACAAACATAGCCAGTGATATTTCAATGCGCCATGGTGCCATGACAATGAGTACATAGCCGGTATTAAGACCCACCGCAATAGCAACAATTGTAGCAACCACAAAGAGGGCGATAAACCATAATAAACCGCTCATCGATGATTACCCTCTTTCTGTGACCTGGCCCGTCGTACTGCATCTAATGTCGCGCTAATATCTTGGACAGACATATTGACCGGGGTATGGCTTAATTGTTGAATAATTTGTAAATCGTTCTTAACAATGGGCGACTCTAGATCAAAATATCTTTTCAGCCACTCTTGCGCTGCATTCAAATCCGCATCGTAGGTAACATTGTTATGAGACAAGGCTCCCAGTCTCGCTGATACCAGTCTTAAACGTAGGTTCTCCCGTAAAAAGAAGGATTGTTCTGGACTTAACAAGGGTAGTTCAGGGATATCAATTCTCTTGATTTGTACGGATTGGCTAAGTTCAACCAATAGCTCATGGCCGATGCGAGAAAAAGTATTAGATTTATTTTTCTCGTTTACGATGGTTTTTTTAGCAGGTCTTGTGTCTGAGGCCAAAGGAATAATATCAATACTGCGCGCAACGTCATCGATATGATGACTAATACCCGTGATATCTAAGAAAGGGACAGCACGCAAACGATCAATGTCTTGATTGATGGCTTTGCGTAAAAATAATAATGCAGGGCGATTGAGCTTTTGTAAACGCATATCGGCAGATTGGAGTGCGGATAGGGCCGATTGAACATTGCCGGTGAGTTGCAGTTGTTGATTGGCCACATCAACTAATTGTTCCACTTCCGCTAGAACCCAGTCATCACGATTACGGGCTAATTCCTGATACATACTTTGTAAAACAATTTGCTGACTTTGTGAGTCAGCTATTTGTGATTCAAGGATACTAATACGATGATTAGATTCTTTTAAAGCTTCTTGGACTTCGGTGTATTCCCCTTGATTCTTTTTCACTAAACGATCAGCTTCGTTAAGGCGACTTGCTAAATCTCGTCGCAATTGCAAATCGTCATGACGATATTGTAACCATAAAGAAAAAGTCCCTAAAAATGCAATACTGCGCAACCAGCCAAATAATTTGTAGTATTTCACGGGCTGTGTCGGGGTGTGATGGGTTTCTGTAGTCATGTTTTAAGTGGTGATGTGACGCCAAGTTTTTAAAATAGATTGATAGCTGTGATCAGTTAAAAAAATTGATTTTATTCCAAGTTCTTTTGCGTATTCCTTAACACGTTCGTGACAGACTAGGAAAATCATGTTTTTTAGTTGATCTATTCTCAGTGTATCAAGTGATGCCCATAAGTTATTTAAGGATTCTTTACTCATAATTAGTATAACCGCTTGACTCGCTATTGCGTTATCTAAAGTTGATAAATTTGTCTCTGGTAGTCCCCGTATGTAGCATTCTATATAATCCACCTGAGCACCACGTTCCTCCAGAACCCCTTTTAGCCATTCGCGTCCTCCTTGGCCTCGACAGATAAGGACTTTTAAACCGCTCACTCTCTGCCACTCGGGCATATCCAGCAGTGCCTCACTATCGCTTTTATTGGTTGGGTACATCACTGGTCGTTGTGATTGTTTTATGAGCTCTAAGGCGCTGGCCTTACCTATTGCAAACAGCTCGGTTTGTTTGGAAATCAGGGAGTCTACAGCTGACCAGCCAAATTTGACGGCGTTACTGCTAATAAAGATAACGCGATCATAGTCTTGATTGGTGGAAGATCGAGGTAAATGAGGGGGATCTAGTGGCTTAATTTCAATAGTAGGCAATTCATACACTTGCGCTGCTTCTTGTTCTAACAAGACGCGTAACTCTTGGTTTTGACCCTGGGGTCTAGTTAATAAAATAGTATGTGATTTATGAGTCTTTAACCCATCATTCATGATGCTCGGCAAGCGTCTAATATGGCTTTTGCCCCCTGTTTTATTAACTGATCTGCCGCTTTAAGTCCAATGGCAACGTAGTCATCGGGATGACCCGTGACATGGGCGCGGATCACGAGTGAGCCATCTGCTCGCCCCACAAAGGCATTAAGATTAAGCTGTCCATTGTTGATTACCGCATGGGCCCCAAGGGGAACATCACAGCTACCGGCTAATTCTTTTGATAAAGTGCGTTCACATAGTACACACAGGGCACTTTGCTGGTTGATAAGAGGCGCTAAGAGTGCCTCAAGCTCTTTATCATCATTTCTAAATTCGATAGCTAAAGCTCCTTGACCTACCGCCGGGATGCTGTCCTCAAGACTAATGTGTGCTTTAATTCTGTGACCTAGACCTAAGCGCTTTAAGCCTGCTGAAGCCAGAATAATGGCATCATACTCACCCTGATCTAATTTTTTAAGTCGGGTATCAAGGTTGCCACGCAGGGCAGTAATAGTCAGGTGGGGATAGCGTTCTCGAAGTTGACATTCGCGCCGTAAACTTGAGGTGCCAACGATAGCTCCCTGTGGTAACTCAGAGAGATTGGTGTAATGATTAGAAATCAAGGCGTCATTTGCCTCCTCTCGTGTACCCACCACCACCATATTGAAAAGCGGGGGTAATTCCATGGGTACGTCTTTCATAGAATGAACAGCAAGACGAGCTCTTCCTTCCGTCATAGCTATTTCTAATTCTTTAACGAATAAACCCTTTCCTCCTACTTTCGATAAGGTTCTATCCAGAATTTGATCACCTTGGGTTGTCATTCCTAACAACGAAACCTCAAGCTGTGGATATAATTGTAATAATTGGGACCGGATATGTTCAGCTTGCCAAAGGGCCAGACGACTTTCACGGGTGGCGATAGTTATAGGGAGTTGTACTGACATGAATAAGCAATATATAAAATTAAATAAAAATAAGTTTAGCATGAAGCTGAACAATTTCTGGAGTTCTTGCTATGAATGAGCACTCTCTAGAAAAAGACTTACCACTTAAGGAGGACGTACGCTTTCTTGGGCGCATCCTTGGCGATACGCTAAGAGATCAAGAAGGTGAGGCTATTTTTAATTTAATTGAAGGTATTCGCCAAAGTGCAATTCAATACCGGCGTGATGATAATCCTGCGGATTTACTTAAACTTGAACACAGTTTAGATGGTCTCTCGGCAGAGGATACTATTGCAGTAGTCAGAGCATTTAGTTATTTTTCTCATTTATCAAATATAGCGGAAGATTTACATCATAATCGTCGTCGAATAGTGTACTCTCAACGCGGTGCTCCGCCTCGGGAAGGCAGTATACAATTGGCTCTTGAGAGGGTTAAAAAACATCATATTACCTCTAAGCAGTTAGGAGATTTCTTCACTAAAGCCCTAATTGCCCCAGTATTAACTGCTCACCCCACAGAAGTACAAAGAAAATCCGTATTAGATTGTCATTTGATGATCGCAAAACGCCTGGGTGAGCGCACCAGAATATCCATGACACCCGAGGAGCTTGAGGAAAACGAGGCATCTATTCGTCGCGCTATCTTAACCCTGTGGCAAACTAATGAATTGAGAACCTTCAAATTAAGAGTGAACGATGAAATTGAAAACGGCTTGTCTTATTACCGCTATACTTTTTTAAAGGAAGTACCAAGACTCTGTATCCAGTTAGAACGTTTGGTGAGCGAGGATAAGGATTATCATGAGGTAGCTAAGCAACCGCTACTGCCATTGAAAATGGGCAGTTGGATCGGTGGAGACCGAGATGGAAACCCTTTTGTAACGGCAGAAGTCACCGAGTATGCTTTGCGTCGCCATAGTCACGTGATTTTTGATTTTTACTTCCAAGAATTAATATTGTTACGCGGTGAGTTGTCGCTCTCCTCACGTTTAGTCAGTGTCAGTGATGAAGTACTTGCCTTGGCCCAATTGGCGCCTGAAACCGAGGATAGTCGTCAAGAGGAGCCTTATCGTCGCGCCGTAACTACGATTTATTTGCGCTTACAAGCCACACAACAGCATTTACAAGAAAATCGAGCGAGTTTCTCCACTGAAACCATTAAGGCTTATACCAGTGTTATGGAGTTAAAGCGGGATTTATCACTACTTTCTCAATCACTAACTCATCATGGTTCGCAGGCACTCAGTGACGGAAGATTAAAACATTTAGAGCGTGCTGTAGATGTTTTTGGTTTTCATTTGGCTTCTCTGGATTTGCGACAACACTCCGAAGTACACGCAAAAACCTTAGCAGAATTGCTCCAAAAAGCTCAAGTCTGTCATGATTATCTTTCTTTAGATGAAGCACAGCGAATTGAGTTATTGATAACTGAGATCAATAACCCACGAGCTTTGCGCTCAATGTTTACTCATTACAGTGAACAGACTTTGACAGAAATGGCTATTTTTGAAGTAGCCAAAAAGATGCATAAAGAGTTGGGTGAGAAGGCAATTACAAATTACATAATTTCTAAAACGGACAGTGTCAGTGATATTTTAGAAGTAGCTCTATTATTAAAAGAAGTGGGTTTACTCATACCAGGAAACAATGCAGAGCTTAAGATGAATATCATTCCATTGTTTGAAACCATCGGCGACTTAAGAGGCTGTGGGCAAATTATGGAGCAATTATTCTCTCTGCCGATTTATAAACAGTTACTGGTTAGTCGACAAAATATTCAAGAAGTGATGTTGGGGTATTCGGATAGTAATAAAGATGGTGGCTTTTTAACGGCTAATTGGGAGTTGTATAAGGCCGAAAAAACCTTGGTTGTGGTATTTCAACGTTTTGCCATCGAACTGCGTTTATTTCACGGACGCGGAGGGTCGGTGGGTCGTGGTGGCGGCCCCAGTTATTACGGCATCCTAGCGCAACCTCAGGGTAGCGTTAATGCTCAAATAAGGTTGACCGAGCAAGGTGAAGTGATTGCAAGTAAATATTCAGATCCTGGCATCGGGCGCCGTAATCTTGAGACTTTAGTGGCCGCCACTCTGGAGGCAACTTTAATTAATAATAATGGCAGCACAGAGGAGTGGCAGCGTATCTACCAGGTAATGGAAGAGTTATCTGTTACGTCATTTGAGCGTTATCGTTCATTGGTATATGAGACCCCTGGGTTTGACCAATTTTTTAGAGAAGCAACTCCTATTAGTGAAATTTCTACATTAAATATTGGCAGTCGACCCGCTTCCCGAAGAGCTTCTACGCGTATTGAGGATTTAAGAGCAATACCCTGGGTATTTAGTTGGGCGCAATCGCGTATCATTTTGCCCGGTTGGTATGGTTTTGGCAGTGCCGTAAATGCTTTCATGGAGCGCCACGCAGATGGTTTAACACAGCTACAGTATATGTATCAGAAATGGCCTTTTATGCAAACACTGCTCTCTAACATGGATATGGTATTAGCAAAAACTGACTTTACTATTGCTAAACGTTATGTGGGATTAGTAAAAGACGAGCAGTTAAGAGTACAAGTATTTGCTGAAATCGAAAGAGAGTTTGAGCTGACGGTTACGCAATTAAAGGCAATTACTAATCAACAGGACTTTTTAACAGGCAATCCTACTCTGGGTAGAAGTATTCGTGAAAGACGACCCTATCTTGATCCTTTAAATCATTTACAAGTAGATCTTTTGAGTCGTTATCGTCATGGGGAAGCAACAGAATCGGTAGAGCGAGCGATTCATTTAACCATTAACGGCGTTGCGGCAGGATTAAGAAATAGCGGTTAATCATTATGGATAAAAGACAATTAAAAGTTAATGTGTTATTCGGTGGCGATAGCACAGAAAGAGACGTCTCTATAGCCAGTGCGGCTCAGGTGGTAAAAGCACTGCGTGAGCGTTCACACCGCGTTAAGGCTATCGATACTTTAGTGGGGCTGTTAGGTCCTGAAGAAGAGCAGCAACTCTTTACGCGATCTGTTGCAATGACTCCACCCAGCAAAAAAGATCAAGGACTAGAGTCTGTATTAACCTGGTTAAATAATCCACAATTATTAGATGCTGATCTATGGTTCATCGCTCTTCATGGAGGCGCAGGGGAGGATGGACGTTGGCAAGGGTTACTCGCTATGACAGGCATTCCTTATACGGGTAGCGCTGTGTTAGGCAGTGCTCTGGCTATGGATAAGGACATGACCAAGCGACTACTGCGACAAGCGGGAATCCCTACCCCCCATTGGTTAATGGCACCAGTTACTGCGGCTGATGTAGAACAGCACCTAGGTTGGCCGGTGGTGGTTAAACCCAGTAAGCAAGGTTCAACAGTTGGTTTGTCAGTAGTCAGACACCCAGGGAAACTTGCTGAAGCCATAGCTTTGGCTAAAGAGCATGATGATGAAGTCATGGTTGAGCAGTTTATTAGGGGTCGTGAATTAACTTGTCCAGTACTACAAAACAGGGCGTTGCCAGTGGGCGAAATTATATTAAAGCATGGTGAAGTGTTTGATTACGAGGCCAAGTATCAACCTGGCGGAGCAGAGGAAGTATTTCCAGCAGTTCTTGATAACAGGATTGTCGATCAGGTGCAGAATTTGGCTCTTCAGATCCATCAAGTATTGAAGCTAACGGGTTATAGTCGTAGCGACTTTAGATTAGATGACCAAGGTAGAGCTTGGTGTTTAGAAGTCAATACTCTGCCGGGCTTAACGGCAATGAGTTTATTACCACAATCAGCGCAGGTGGCTGGGATTAGTTTTGCTGAGTTAATTGAACATATTTGTTTTGCGGCCGTAAGCGCTTAGTAATTAAGAATTTTTTCAAGAGCTTTTATTGTTTTGTCTGCAATGTCCTCTCCTGTTTGATCACGAATTTCGCGCATACAGGTGGGGCTTGTGATGTTAATTTCTGTGAGATATTCCCCGATGATGTCAAGGCCCACAATAAAGAGCCCGTTTTCTTGTAAAAATGGCGCTACGGTAGTGGCAATTTCCTGTTCTTTTTTTGTTAAAGGCATGGCCACTCCCCGTCCTCCAGCCGCAAGATTACCCCTGGTTTCTCCCTGCTTAGGGATGCGCGCTAGGGCATGCTGAGCCACTTCGCCATTGATAATGAGTACTCGTTTGTCACCCGCTTCTATGGCTGGAATAAAACGTTGTGCCATTACCGAGCGCGTGGCGTCCTGCGTCAACGTTTCGATAATGACGTTCAGATTAGGATCCTGGGCGTTAATTTTAAATATGCCACTGCCACCCATGGCATCAAGGGGTTTTAAAATAACTTCTCTCTGCTCGCTAACGAAGTTTTTAATTTCCTCGGCAAGACTCGTGACTATCAGTTCTGGGGTAAATTGAGGAAATAAAGTAGTACTGAGCTTTTCGTTAAAACTTCTTAAGCTGTTTGGCTTATTTAGGATCAAAACCCCTTCTTTTTCTGCTTTTTCAAGTAAGTAAGTGGTTACTATATAGTTGATATCAAGAGGTGGATCAAGGCGCATGAAGACTCCATCAAAAATATTGAGTGGAGTCTTAAATTGAGCCCCTAAATAATGACCTTGCTGCGCGTTGTAAAACACTTCCTGAGCTATGGCCATGACTTGATTATTTAACAAATATAATTGATGTTGTTCTATAACCACCGTTTCATGGTGGCGCAGTTGTGCGGCACGGATGAGCTCCAAGGTGGAATCTTTCTTTATATTAAGACTTTTAAAGGGATCAATAATAAAAGCTATTTTCATGGGGTATTTTCCTTACAGATTAGAGTTATAGACGCTTTCCATCTGTTCAAGTTCTCTGGCAGCTGCCAGCATTGCAAGGCGCGCGACTACCCCATAGGTATAAAAACGATTAGGTGGAGCATCAAAGCTTTGCGTTTGATCAGGCGCTATAGCTTCAGTTTCAAAAGCCAACGGGACAAATTTAGCTCCTGGTGCATTGAGGTTCTCATCAATACCACGCTCTGTATGAACACGATAAAAGCCTCCTACTACATAATGATCAATCATATATACCACAGGCTCAGCCACGGCTCCCTCCACATTCTCAAAGGTATACACTCCCTCTTGTAGTAATACTTCCCGAACCACTTGACCTTCTTTGATAACAGACATTTTGTTGCGCTGTTTTCTATTTAAATTCACTACATCATCTGGACTTTTTACGGTCATGATCCCCATACCGTATGTACCTGAATCAGCTTTGATAATAATAAAAGGATCATCCTTGATATCGTATTCTTGATATTTTGTTTTAATCCGATCCAGTAACTCATCCACCTTTTCTGCCAGAGAGAGTTGGCTGCCACTACTGTTGAAGTCAACATTGGCCGCGTGACTAAAGTAGGGATTAATAACCCATGGATCAAGTTTGATCAATTCTGAGAATTCCTGGGCCACTTGATTAAATGCTGAAAAGTGTACAGATTTTTTGCGGGTGGTCCAGCCGGCAAAAAGAGGTGGCACAATAGGCTGATTTATTCCCTTTAGAAGTTCAGGAATTCCCGCCGATAAGTCATTATTTAATATGACGGCGCACGGATCATAATCTTTTAAGCCCACTCGCCGCCCTGAACGGATGATGGGTTCTAGTATTAAATGTTCCCCTGAGGGTAAGTCAAAGCGAGTGGGTTCTTGAATCTCTGGTAGGAAGGTTCCTATACGCACTGCAAAGCCTGCTTTTTGTAACAGAGTTTTAAGAACTGCTACGTTTTCAAGATAGAAAGTATTTCGTGTGTGGTTTTCAGGAATGAGAAGAAATTGTCGGGTATCAGGACAAATTTTTTCCACAGCAGTCATTAATGCCTGAATACACAAGGGATAAAATTCTGGCCGTAGGTTGTTAAAGCCTGCTGGAAATAAGTTGGTGTCCACTGGTGCTAATTTGAAGCCAGAGTTACGTAGATCAACGGAGGTATAAAGCGGTGCTGGATGCTCAAGCCACTGTTGACGAAACCAGTGCTCAATGGTGGGCATGGCATCTAAAATATGAGATTCCAATGATTGCAATGGACCTGTTAATGCTGTTGATAAGTGAGGAACCATACTAATCCTTTTAAAAAAAACCCAGCAATATAAGTTTGTGCGCCGGGGAACAAAATAGTACTATAATAGTCCACTTTAATGAAAGTGCTTTAAACATTATATCTGAGGCTTTATTACAAATGATCAAGATGGGGAAACTCACCGATTATGGGACACTAATGATGACATATCTCGCGAGAGAACCCAAATGTCTTCATTCAGCTCAAGATATTGCTCATGCCATTGGCATTAATGTGCCTACGGCCACTAAGGTATTAAAAACACTGACCCGTTCAGGACTACTAGAATCTCACCGCGGTATTAAAGGTGGTTATTTATTAGCTAAAACTCCTGAAAATATTACTATGGCAGATATTATTGGTGCCTTAGAAGGGCCTATTGGGTTGACTGATTGTGGCACAGCCAGTCAACCAGGTAACTGTCACAGGGAACGGTCTTGTTCAGTAAAAGCCAATTGGCAAAAAATCAGCCAAGCAATCAATGACGCATTAGCCAGTGTCAGCCTTGCAGAAATGACCGTCCCGGTAGCTCAGCCTATCGTGATGCAACGTCCGACCAACATTGAACAGGTAAGACTATGAATAACTCAACAACACAAATAGAAGAAATCATTAGCCAAGAGTATCAGCATGGCTTTGAAACCGATGTGGAGTCAGATGAGATTCCTAAAGGATTATCGGAGGATACCGTTCGCGTCATTTCAGCTAAAAAAAATGAACCAGAATTTTTACTTGAATGGCGCTTAAATGCTTTTAGAAAATGGCAAGCGATGACTCCACCAGAATGGGCGGAAGTGCATTACCCAGCTATAGATTACCAGGATATTATTTATTATTCAGCTCCAAAATCTCAAAAAGAAGGGCCTAAAAGCTTAGATGAAGTGGATCCAGAGTTACTTAAAACCTACGAAAAACTAGGAATTCCCCTGCATGAGAGAGCAATACTAGCAGGAGTGGCAGTTGACGCGGTATTCGATAGCGTTTCGGTAGCAACTACATTTAAAGATAAGCTTGCTGAAAAAGGAATTATTTTTTGTTCTTTTTCAGAGGCAGTTCAACATCATCCTGAGTTAATCCGTCAGTATTTGGGCACTGTGGTGCCAGTACAAGATAACTTCTACGCAGCACTTAATTCCGCAGTATTTAGTGATGGATCTTTTGTCTATATTCCACCAGGGGTGCGTTGCCCAATGGAGTTATCCACTTATTTTAGAATTAATGCTAAAAACACAGGACAATTTGAGCGCACCCTCATCATTGCAGATAAAGATGCGTATGTTAGTTATTTGGAAGGGTGCACTGCCCCAATGCGAGATGAAAATCAGCTGCATGCAGCGGTGGTAGAGCTGGTAGCCCTAGAGAACGCGACAATTAAGTATTCCACCGTACAAAACTGGTATCCAGGAGACAAGGAAGGGCGCGGTGGAATTTATAATTTTGTCACCAAACGTGGGGATTGTCGGGGTTCAAAATCAAAAATATCATGGACTCAGGTTGAAACGGGTTCTGCCATTACGTGGAAATATCCCAGTGTAATATTGCGTGGCGATGATTCAGTGGGAGAGTTTTATTCTGTAGCATTAACTAATCACCGTCAACAAGCTGATACCGGTACCAAGATGATTCATATTGGTAAAAACACTAAAAGTACTATTGTATCAAAGGGTATCTCAGCAGGCTTTGGTAAACAATCCTATCGGGGCTTAGTACGTATCGCCAAAAGTGCTACCAATGCAAGAAATCATACCCAATGTGATTCACTGTTAATGGGCGATCGTTGTATTGCTAATACCTTTCCTTATATTGAGGTTAAAAATGCCTCAGCACAGGTGGAACATGAGGCATCCACTTCACGCATTGGTGAGGATCAATTGTTTTTCTGCCGTCAACGAGGTTTGTCCGCAGAAGATGCCGTATCAATGATTGTTAACGGTTTCTGTAAGGAAGTATTTAAGGAATTACCGATGGAGTTTGCGGTGGAAGCGCAAAAGCTTCTTGGGGTAAGTTTAGAAGGCAGTGTGGGTTAAAGAGAGACTATTATGTTAGAAATTAAAGGGTTACAAGCAACGGTTGTTGATAAATTAATACTTAAAGGGATTGATTTAACGGTTAATCCTGGAGAAGTTCATGCCATTATGGGGCCTAACGGTTCAGGGAAAAGTACTTTGTCAAATGTGTTGGCTGGTAGAGAGCATATTGATGTGACTGCGGGAGAGATCCTTTACAACGGTAAGAACTTACTTGAAATGGACGTAGAAGAGCGTGCGAGAGAAGGGCTGTTCTTAGCGTTTCAGTATCCCGTAGAGATTCCTGGAGTGGGTAACATTTACCTTTTAAAAGCCGCACTAAATGCTAAAAGACAACATCAAGGCTTACCAGAATTAGATGCCATGGATTTCTTAAATTTGGTAAAAGAAAAAGTCAAGCTGATGGAAATGAACGAAGCCATGCTCTATCGTTCCGTTAATGAGGGTTTCTCTGGTGGAGAAAAGAAACGCAACGAAATACTGCAAATGGCTGTGTTGGAACCCACTCTCGCTATTTTGGATGAAACAGACTCAGGGCTAGATATTGACGCATTGAAAATTGTTGCTAAGGGGGTTAATAGCTTGAGAAGCCCAGAGCGAGCTATGATTCTAGTTACCCATTACCAACGTCTACTTGATTATATTAAACCAGACTTTGTACATGTGTTGGCAGGTGGCAAGATAGTGCGCTCCGGAGGACCAGAACTTGCTCTAGAACTGGAAAAAGAAGGTTATGCATGGATTGATTCTTCCGCTAAACAAACAACGGTGAATTTGTAAAATGGAAGTGATTAATCATTATCAAGAACAGTATCAAGCAGTCAGTGAGCGTGATAATCCTATAGTTAAAGCTTATCGCCAAAAAGCTTGGGAGAAGTTTAATGCATTGAATTTTCCGACTCTAAAAATGGAGGACTGGAAATATACCTCAACGGTAGCGTTGCAAAAGCTTCCCCTTTCACTTGCGATGGGTCAGCAAGGCGTTATTAGTCAAGATCAGGTTAATACTCATTTATTATTACCTAAAGCCAAATATAAAATAGTGACGGTGGATGGCATTATAAATAATGAACTTTCTACTTTAGATCAATTACCAGACGGGGTTGCCATACTAGAATACTCTGCCATGAGCCCCCTGGAGCAAGAGGAGCACCAGAAAAGGTTGGCCCCTCTTCATCACCAAGACGGCTTAACTGCTTTAAACGGTGCATTAGTCAACCAGGGATTTAGCCTTAAGATTGACGATCAATGTGAAGTAACGGATGCTATTTTATTAGTTCATCTTGTTACACAGCCGATGAGCGGCCATTTTGCTGGACAGTTCATAAAAGTTGGTAAAGGGGCTAAGCTGACATTAATCGAACAATTTATGAGCTTGACGCAAGAACCTTACTTAAACAGTACAGTTCAATTATATGCCATAGAGGACAATGCCTCATTTAATTACATTAAGCTGCAACAAGAGGCTGAACAGGGTTTTCACTTTTCTTATACGGCTATTCATCAGTTACAAGAGAGTTATTTTCATGGATCCTATTTTGCGCTCTCTGGCCAATGGGCAAGAAACACGATTACTAATCAACTGATGGGAGTTGGTGCACAGGCAACCATCAACGGTATGTATCACATTACCCACAAGTCCTTACAGGATTTTCATACTCTCATTCATCATCAAGTACCTGACTGCACAAGCAGTGAATTATTTAAAGGTGTCCTAGATGGGGCAGGTAGGGCTGTTTTTAATGGCAGGATTTTGGTTGATCAAGATGCTCAAAGAACTCAATCACAGCAGACTAATCATAATTTAATCTTGTCTGATCAGGCGGAGGTGGATACCAAACCACAGTTAGAGATTTTTGCAGATGATGTGAAGTGTTCTCACGGTACCACCATCGGACAAATTAATGAGGAACAGTGGTTTTATCTCTGCGCGCGAGGGATTGACAAAGACGCAGCAAAAAAAATGCTGGTAGAGGGATTTGTTTTGGAAGTAGCCCATCAAATCAATGATGTAGATTTAAGATTAACCGTTGAAACACTACTTCGTGAGAATATGAATGTTTAATGTCAATGAAATTCGTCAGCAGTTTCCTATACTAAAAAGTACTGTTAGAGGTAAGCCACTTGTTTATTTAGATAATGCAGCGACGACTCAAAAACCTCAGTCAGTCATCGATGTTGAGACCCACTACTATGATACGTTGAATGCTAATGTTCATCGCGGCGTTCATAAGTTAAGTCAAGATGCTACAGATGCCTTTGAGAAAGCTCGTGATATCGTTCAAGGATTTATTGGCGCCCAACATCGTGAGGAAGTTATCTTTACTCGTGGGGCCACAGAGGCTATCAACTTGGTTGCCAGCAGCTGGGGAAGAGCTAACTTAAAACCGGGTGATGAAATTTTACTTAGTCAGATGGAGCATCACGCTAACATTGTTCCCTGGCAAATGATTGCTGAACAAACAGGTGCTTTTATAAAAGTCATTCCCATTGATGAAACTGGAACTTTGGATTTAACTCAGTTTGAAGCCTTGCTGTCACCTAAAACTAAAATGCTAGGTGTAACCCAGGTATCCAATGCACTGGGAACAGTGAATCCTGTACAGTATATGATTGAAAAAGCTCATCAAGTTGGAGCCTTGGTATTAGTGGACGGTGCTCAATCAATTCTTCATCAAGCGGTGAATATGGTTGAGTTGGATTGTGACTTCTTTGTTTTCTCTGGGCATAAACTTTACGGCCCCACGGGAATCGGCGTGCTTTATGGTAAAAAACATTTACTTAATGCTATGCCACCCTACCAAGCTGGTGGAGATATGATTTTCAAGGTGACTTTTGAAAAGTCTACTTATAATCATCTTCCTTATAAATTTGAGGCAGGGACACCGCACATTGCTGGAGCGATTGGGTTGGGTAGAGCTATAGAGTTTGTTCAATCCATTGGCTTAAATGAAATCGCTGATCATGAAGCTCAGTTGTTAACTTATGCCACGGAGCAATCTCACCTGATTCCTCAATTAAGAATAATTGGACAAGCCGTCAATAAAGTGAGTGTCTTCTCATTTGTTATGGATGGAGTGCATCCCCATGACATTGGGACCATCTTAGACAGCGAGGGGGTGGCTATTCGTACCGGACACCATTGTGCCATGCCGGTCATGGATTATTTTAAGATTCCTGCTACAGCGCGTGCCTCATTAGCCCTTTATAACACTAAAGAAGACATTGACGCCCTTTTTGCTGCTTTACACCGTGTTACGGAGATGTTTTTAAAATGAGTGATTTAAGAGAGTTATATCAGGAAGTTATTTTTGATCATAATAGGCATCCACGTAATTTCGGCAAGTTAGTGAATGCCAATCGTCATACAGAGGGCTTTAACCCTCTCTGTGGTGACAGCTTAGAATTATATTTGATTGTTGACAATGAGCGTATTGTAGATATTAAATTTGAAGGCCAAGGCTGTGCTATTTCAACGGCTTCTGCTTCATTAATGACCGAAGCGCTTAAAGGTAAAACGATTCAAGAAGCAGAGAAGTTGTTTGAAGGTTTTCATCAAATGGTGACTACTGGGGAACAACCAGCAACGGATTTAGGTAAATTATCTGTCTTGGCAGGGGTCAGTGAATTTCCAGCGCGTGTCAAATGTGCGTCCCTTTCATGGCACACCTTACATGCAGCATTGAATAACTCAGATCAACCAGTTACCACGGAGTAAGCTATGTCTGTATTAGATTGGTTTAATAAAGACCCAACCAAAGAATCAGAGTCTCTCTCTCAGGAATCAACGGTAGAAGCGGTTCAAGACGAATTAGAAGAGTTAGTAGTAGCGGCTTTGAAAACTGTTTATGATCCTGAAATTCCAGTAAATATTTATGACTTAGGGTTAATCTATGGTCTTGAGATTGATTACTCAATAGGTCACGTCAATGTAGCCATGACACTTACTGCGCCAGGATGCCCAGTGGCACAGACTTTTCCAGGTGAGGTTGAAAAAAGGATTATGGAGGTTCCAGGGGTTAATAGCGCTAAAGTTGAATTGGTGTGGGAACCCCCTTGGACTCGGGACAGAATGAGTGAAAGCGCTATGCTAACCCTAGGTATGCTTTAATACTATTTAAATGTCCTCATCCCCACCCTCCTCACTTGTGTTATCTGGCTCATTGTTATTGCCAAGAAACATCATTTGTAATGCAGGAGCCACTATCAGTAACATAATTGGTCCAAGTAACATCCCCCCCACTACCACCGTTGCCAAGGGTTTTTGAACTTGACTACCAATACCGGTGGAGATGGCGGCGGGAAATAGACCAATACAGGCAGAGAGGGCGGTCATTAACATGGGCCGCATGCGCTGATCAGCTGCATTAAACATGGCTTCAAATGGAGGTAATCCTGAGTAACGTAGTTGATTATAATAAGTAATTACTAAGATCCCATTCATCACGGATACGCCAAATAAGGAAATAAAGCCAATCGCAGCAGAAATACTAAAATGTAAGCCAGTGATTGCCAGAGCCATAATACCCCCACCTATGGAGAAGGGAATGGCGGCCAGGGCAAGTAAACTGTCGCGTAGGGAATTAAATAAAGTATAGAGAAGCAATAGAATAAGAGCCAGGGCAATGGGTAGGATCAGTGCTAAACGTTTTTTGGCTTTTTGTAGTTCTTCAAATTCTCCAGACCATACAATGCGATAACCCTCTGGTAAGAGAATATTTTTCTCAATTCGTTCCTGAGCTTCGGTGACGGTACTTCCAAGATCACGATTACGGACACTAAACTTAACAGGAATAAATCGTTGATTTCTTTCGTGATAAATATAAGAAGCGCCTGTATCAAGAGAAATAGTAGCTAGTTCTTTAAGTGGAATATAGGCCATGGCTCCATTAGGTGCTGTATACCCCACTCTAAGTTGGCTGATGGTTTCTATATCTTTTCTAAAGTTTGGTGAGAGCCGAACAGTAAGAGCGAATTGGCGATCGCCCTCATAGACGGTAGTGGCCTGTGTTCCCCCCAAGGCGGCTTGCACAAAGGTATTCACATCACCTGTGTTAAGACCATAGCGCGCTGCTTTGACGCGATCAATATTAATATTGAGGTTAGGTTGACCCAGTACGCGAAATACACCTAAATCAGTCACCCCTTTGATTTTTGACATCTCTGCTTGAACTTGATCTGCCAGTTTTTCAAGTGTGGCAAGATCGGGGCCAAGAATCTTAATGGAGTTAGCCCCCTTGATGCCAGATAGTCCCTCCTCAACGTTATCTTGAATATATTGTGAGAAATTTAGTTCAACACCAGGGAAACGACTAGTAAATTCCTTTTGTAAACTATTAATCAAGTCATTTTTGGTATAACCACTTTTCCATTCATCAAAGGGTTTTAGTGGGACAAAAAATTCAGCGTTATAGAATCCTGCTGCATCGCTACCATTATCAGGACGGCCATGTTGTGAGACGGCAGTGATCACCTCAGGATGCTTAATACTGATTTTTCGCATCGTATCCACAACTGGCATGCCCGATTCAAGAGAAATGGTGGGCGGTAAAGTGGCTCTGATCCATAGATTTCCTTCCTCAAGAGTGGGTAGAAACTCAGAACCTATGCGCATAAAAATAATGATCGAAATTAATAAGAATGCAACACCGATCCCCACAGTTTTTTTAACGTTTTCTAATGCCCAACGCAAAATAGGTTTATAAAAGTGGCGCATTTTTTCAACAATAATTGTCTCAGTCTCCTTTACTTCCTTAGGTAGTAAATAGGAGGCGAGCACTGGAGTAATCGTAAAAGTTGCGAGCAGTGCTCCAGCTAAAGCGTAGCCATAGGTGCGCGCCATGGGCCCGAAAATTTGGCCTTCCACGCCTTCCATGGTGAATAAGGGAATAAAGGCTGCCACTGTAATGGCAGTAGAAAACAAGATAGCTCGATCAACTTGGATGGTACTAATAAAGATAATTCGTAAACGATTGGTCCAGCCCTTACTCATTAATAACTGTCTAAAACCACTTTGCTCTTGATCCTGAATCAGATCACGACGACCATCTGGCGCCTTCTGAAAGTTACGGAAAATATTTTCTACAAGGATGACAGCAGAATCCACAATAATGCCAAAATCGACAGCGCCAAGGGAGAGTAAATTAGCGGATTCACCGGTGATAACTAAAATAATAATGCTAAAGAATAAAGCTACCGGAATATTAACGCTAACAATAATCGCACTTCTTAAGTCTCCCAAGAAAATCCATTGGATAAAAAATACTAACAAACACCCAAATACGAGATTGTGTAAAACCGTATGGGTGGTGACAGCAACTAAGGAGGTTCTGTCATAAAAAGGAACTAAACGAACACCAGCGGGAAGAGACCCATCATGATTAATCTTTTTTACTTCTTCTTTAATTCTTGCCACCACCTCGTTGGTTTGCATGGTTCTATTCATCACCACAATGGCCGCAACAACGTCATTATTCAGGTCTCTCCCTGCTCTACCAAGTCGAGGAACATATCCTACATAAACATTGGCTACATCTTTAATAGTGATCGGAAAAGAGTTGGTTTGCTTTAGGACAATATTGTTAATATCATCCACTTTATATCCCTTAGTCAGATCTATATCGCCACCAGAGTTGATTAATCCAATGCCTCTGATATTAATAGATTGTTGGCCAAAGTTAATTGTCCTGCCACCCACATCAATGTTGGCGTTATTAATGGCGCTTAGTAATTGAGGAATTGTTATACCAAAATGTTCAAGCTTTTCTGGATCAGCCTCAACTTCGAACTCCTTCGTGGTTCCTCCCCAAGTGTTAACTTGAACGACACCAGGTACTGACAGCAAACGTCTCTGTACAACCCAGTCTTGAACGGTTCTTAAATTCGTTAAGCCGAAATGGGGTGGGCCCATTAATTCATAACGGTAGACTTCTCCTACGAGGCTTGAAGCTTGGATTTGAGGAATAATGTTATTAGGCAAAGTGGTATTTTGTTGTAGACTCAGCGCTGCTTGTGTATAGGCAAAATAATAGTCCACTCCATAATGAAAAGTGACTCTTATGAAGGATAACCCTGTGAAAGATGTAGAGCGAATGACCTCAACACCGGGAGTGGTAGCCAGACCAATCTCCATAGGAATGGTATAGTAGCGCTCCATTTCTTCCGCTGATAACCCTGGGGATTGTGCTGTAATTTCAAGAATGACCGGTGCGGGATTCGGATAAGCTTCAACGTTAAGCTTGTAATAGGCACCTAGTCCAATGAAAAGAAAACTACATAAGAGTATTACTATGATCGGACGGTTACTTAAGGAAAATGCCAAAAGATTTTTTAACATGAACTACTCCGCCGACATGTCATAGGCATGACTTACAAAAACAGCCCCTTGAGTGGCGACAGATTCACCAATTTCTAACCCTGATGTAATTTGATAAAAACCGTTTTGTTGTAAGCCAATTTGTACTTGTTTTTTTTCAAACAGACGACCATTGTGGGTAGTCCATACAATTAGAGAGCCATCGCCTTGTCTCACCACACTATCAAAAGGAACCGCTGGAACTCCTTTTAGGTTTCCAGTAGTAATAGTAAAATAGGCCAACATACCAGGGATGAGAAGTTCAGTATTGTCCTTAATATCTGAGCGAACTAATATACTGTGTGTGTTAGCATCCACCAGTGCCCCAACATTGCTTACAACACCCATAAAATGACGATCATTCAGTGATGGGACTCTTACATCAACACTCTGTCCAACTTTGACTGCAGAAATATCGGATTCAGCAACGTTAGCAATCATCCATTTAATACTTGTGTCCGATACAGCCATGGGGGCGGGTAATGTACCAGGTTGTACATAAGCACCAGGGGCAGGGTTATTAAAAGTAATGATTTTGCCACTGAGGGGACTTCGTACAACCAAATCAGCATCAGCCCTTTTATTGAGAATTATGGATTGGATATCTCCGTCGGTTTTACCAAAAATTTTTAAATTTTTAATAGCACTTTGGTAATTACCTTCCGCTGTTTGTTGATCTGAAATTGCCTGCTGATAGTCCTTTTCAGACATGGCCTTCAGCTTGTATAAAGCTCTAGCGCGACTTAGCGCCTTAGTACTTAATTCTTTAGCTGCAGCATTCGCGATTAAAGTGGATTCAGCCTGTAATAAGTCAGAACTATCAATACTATAAAGAGGCTGTCCAATTTTAACTACTTCACCTAACTTTACGAACACTGCGTGAATTTTTCCGGGGTAGTTAGGAAAAACCTGGATAGTTTTTAAATCATTAAAAGCAATCGACCCAACAGATTCTTTGTTAGACCGGAAATCATAAGCCACCACAGGTTTAATTTTAACAAATTGGCTTTGAGTCCCTGTTAATAAAATTTGTTCTTTATTGATTAAGGGGGGTTCTGCCAGAACTTTTGTTGTGATATGACTACTTTCTAACCAGCGTGTTAAAGCAATGAGAAGAAGTACAACAACAGTAATTGCGATTTTTTTTATCATATTAAGGTTTTTTTATTAGGGTATCTAATGGTTTTTTGTTCCACCAACCACCACCTAAAGCAACATACAATGCCGCTGCATCGCCAAGTAGATTGGTTCTCATTTGTATATAATTTATTTTCGCTTGCTGATAGGTAATATCAGCATTTAATAAAATTAGTTGATTAATTAAACCTAATCTTTCTTGAGATTGCGTCATACTCAACAACTGTAGATTAGTATTTAGTAGTTTTTCAGCACGATTTAATGCATTGGCATCATTTTGTACTGCATGCATCGTATCGGCCACGTTCTGAAACGCATTGAGAACTGTCAATTTGTATTGTGAAACGGTTTGGGAAAAAGCTTCTTTGGCTCCTTGCTCTCGAGCGCTTAGTGTTCCACCGTCAAAGATAGGTAACGATAAATCACCAATAAGGTTAAAAAAACCAGCGCCATTATGATAAAGCTGATCAAAGGCATCTGCCGCGCCACCGATGGCACCCGTTACATTAAATTGTGGAAAACGGTTTGCCAGTTGCACCCCCACTTGCGCATTAGCATATCGAATTTGTTCTTCTGCCGAAAGAATATCGGGTCTTTGTCTAACTAGATCTGAAGGGATTGAAGCAGGTAAGGTATGCGGAAGCTTAAATTCGGATAAGACAAAATGCGTCTTAATCTGTTCACTTGGAAAATGTCCTGACAAAACATGTATTAAATCATTGGTTTGTTCTAATTGCTGTTCTAGAGGAACAATTTGTTGTTGGGCTTGGGTGAGTTGTGTTAATTGATTATTTAGATCTATTGCACTAGCGTAGCCAAGGTCAAGTTGATGTTGAGTAAGATTGAATAATATTTGATTATCTTTGATAATTTGCTGGTTGGCTTCAATTAAACTTTTCAGTGATGCCTGTTGTAAAGCCGCAGCGACTGCATTGGCTGTGAGAGTGATATAGGCGGCTTCTAGCTGATAGGCAGTAATTTTTTCCTGCGCTTCCAGCGACTCAACAGCTCTTCTATTGGCTCCAAAAATGTCAGGAGTGTAGCTTAAGGTCACTTCAGCAGTATGAAAGTTATAGTAAGGAGGACCGATGTAAGGCGCGTTATTATTTGGGTTTACGTAAGTTGAAATAACATTACCATTGCCTTGAATACCTGGTTAGTTACCACCTAAATTACTGGCTAATTTATTTCTTGATAAAGCATAGTCAGCACCAATGCTTGGAAAAAAGAAACCCTGTTGGGCAATAACATTTTGTTTGGCCTGCCTGAGGCTCGCCTCGGCAGCCGAAAGGGTTGGATTGTTTTGAATCACCATTTCAACATAGTCGGAGAGGCTTTGTGAGCCCAACAGATTCCACCAGTCGCCGGGAATGCTACTTTTTGTGTCTAGGTTAATTCGTCCTGAAGGGGTTATTTGATTTGGTGATGAACTTTCAACATAACCTGCATTCTTGGATAATCTCGGAGAATGGAAATCAGGGCCCACCGCGCAACCTGAAAGTGAAGCCATCACACCCAGTGCTCCTGTCAGTAATACAAATTTATTTAAATTTCTTTTGTACATAAACCTAAAGGAGCGAGAAGATAATTAAAAAGATTACATTATAAGTTTTTTTCTTGGCTTTTATATTTCAATTTACGTCAATCTATCAATGTTATTAGCTTTTTTAGCTATTATTGATTTTCTGTTCTAGTTCTTCTAGACGTTCACGGGTTTTTAAAAGTATCGATTTTTGAATATCAAACTCTTCTCTTG
>VFSW01001934.1_pt1 | contig 31405 bp, 29 predicted proteins | sample 5358111 | NCBI WGS metagenome assembly VFSW01 (sample SAMN11554181, study PRJNA540505) | mine drainage metagenome | isolation source: sediment from site ElyBrook_90M | place: USA: Ely Copper Mine, Vershire, VT | collected 2017 | reverse complement strand
ACATAATGCAGTTGACACTTTCCCACAACCTGTGCTATGCTCAAATCTCCTGACCGCTGACCACCCGGCGGGCACGAATCTGATTCGTGTCCATTCGTTCTAAAACGAAAACGAATACCTGTTGGAAGGAATCCTATGCCCTCTCGTTCCCATGACATCCCGCTGCTCTTTACCACCCGAATTATCCGCCTGTTTTGCTACGGCTTTCTATCCGTCGTGTTGGCTCTTTACCTGGTCCAGGCCGGATTGAGCGACAAGCAGATTGGCCTGCTGTTCACCCTCACTCTGGCCGGCGACGCCGGGATTACCCTGTGGTTGACCACCAACGCCGACCGCTTTGGCCGGCGCCGGACCTTGATTGCTGGGGCGCTGCTGATGATTGGCGCCGGGGTAGTCTTCATCATCACCAGGAACGTGGTGATCTTGATGGCAGCTGCGATTATCGGCGTGATCAGCCCGAGCGGTAACGAGATCGGCCCGTTCCTATCTTGCGAGCAGGCCGCTCTCACCCAACTGATCTCGAACGAACGCCGCACACTGGTGTTTGCCTGGTATAACCTGGCTGGTTCGTTTGCCACGGCTACCGGGGCATTGAGCGGCGGTTGGCTGGCCCAAATCCTTCAAAACAATGGGTTTTCGGCGTTGAATTCTTACAGAGTGGTCTTGATGGGATACGCCATAGGTGGGGCGCTGCTGCTGATCTTATTCCTCTTCGTCTCCAAAGCTGTAGAAGCTCCCCTGGTCAGTGCCGAGAATATGCCCAAACGCACGCTTGGCCTGCATCGCTCGCGCAACGTGGTGCTCAAGTTGAGCGGCCTGTTCGCCATGGATGCCTTCGCCGGCGGGCTGGTGGTGCAGAGCATGGTGGCCTACTGGTTCAGTATTAAGTTCCACGTCGAGCCGGGCATCATTGGCAGTATTTTCTTCGGCGCCAACGTGCTGGCCGGTTTTTCGGCCCTGATGGCCGGGCGCATGGCCAAACGCTTTGGCTTGATCAACACCATGGTCTTTACCCACGTGCCCTCCAACATTCTACTCATGCTGGTGCCGCTGATGCCCAACCTGCCCCTGGCCATCACCATGCTGCTCTTGCGTTTCAGCATTTCCCAGATGGACGTGCCTACCCGCCAGTCATATACCATGGCGGTTGTCTTACCGGATGAGCGCTCAGCCGCCTCGGGCGTGACCGCCATTGCCCGTTCGGTGGGGGCAGCTATTTCTCCGTCGATTACCGGCATCCTCTTGAGCGTACCGGCTTTGATCAGCACCCCGTTTTTCTTTTGCGGGGGTCTGAAGATCATCTACGATTTGCTGCTGTATCGCAGTTTTAAAACCATTAAACCGCCGGAAGAAAATCCAAAACCCGCCGAGGCACATTAGACTATAGAAGGCGGTTCTGATATTCCAACTCAGGCACGACTGCGTGTCAATATTCTTACGACTCGAATAGTACCGTACCCTGGCGGGTATAATATCGTGCCTCTACGATACGTAGGCGGGTGTAGAAGTGCCTGAGTTTATCTAATAGGTTCAGATTTTTGGGGAGTATCTTAAGGTGTAAACCGCAATCCCGAACGCCACCGCCACGTTCAATGACTGTTTGGCGCCCTGCATGGGGATACACACCACGCGCTGGCACACTTCCAGCAGCCCCGGGTCGACGCCGGAGACTTCGTTGCCCACTACCAGTAAAAGGGGTTTCTCGGGCAGCGTTTTGGCTGCCTCGAAAATCGGTTCCGACCTGGGGCCGCCTTCCAACGCCCATACTTCGAACCCGCCTTGCTTGAGGCTGCCAGCGGCTTCGATAGCGTCCCAATACTGCGTCCAGGGCACGCTGTATTCGGCGCCCAGGGCGGTCTTGGCCACCTTGGGATGGTCCGGGGCGGGCGTGATCCCGCACAGGTGCAGGTGGGTGACGCCTGCGCCGTCCGCTGTGCGGAACATGGCCCCCACGTTGAAGCTGGAGCGGATGTTGTCCAGCAGCGCCTGCAGCACCGGGCCAGACTTCAGGTTGGGCTGAGGTTCGACCTTCAGCCCGGCATAGGGTGATTCGACCAGCCGGGTCGGCCCGCCGCATTTTGGGCAAGTCGTTACATCCAGATTCTCGCCGGTCACCGGAAACCTGAACCTGCACATCGGTCGCAGGCACTGCCTGATCATCGAATAAGCTTCAGCCATCCGTGTATTATACCGGGAAGGAAGAAAAGATTAAACCACAAAGGCACAAAGATAACAAAGAACACAAAGGAAAGAATAAAGGAAAGAATAAAGGAAAGAAGAAAGAGGAAGATCTTTTCTTCTATTTTTTCTTTCTTCTCTTCCTCTGAGAATTCTTAGTGTCCTTCGTGTCCTTCGTGGTTCAATCTCTTCTTTTTTGTGATCTGAAAATAGATTTTCATCATTTATGGTGAACGGAATTCATATCAACTTTGTGGTTAAATTCTATGCTATGATTAAGGCGACATCGCATTCCCTGGGAGGTTTTTATGAGTTTATATGGCGGCGTTGAAGCGGGCGGGACTAAGTTTGTGTGTGTCATCGCCGGGGGACCGGATGACATCCGCGCCGAGGCGAAATTTCCCACCACGCAACCGCAAGAGACCTTGGGAAAGGTCATTGCTTTCTTCAAAGAGAACCAGATTAAAACCAAACAACCACTGGCGTCGATCGGAGTGGCCTGTTTTGGCCCCATCGATCTAAACCCTAAGTCGGCGAAATTTGGCTACATAACCACCACGCCCAAACCGGGGTGGCAGGATACGGACGTGATCGGAACGCTGGGCCAAAGCCTTGGACTGCCCGTCGCAATGGATACCGACGTCAACGTCGCCGCATTTGGCGAAGGCGTGTGGGGTGCCGGGCAGGGCCTGGAGGATTTCGTCTACCTGACGATCGGTACGGGGATTGGCGGAGGCGGCCTTTCAAACGGGCGGCCTATCCACGGGCTGGTCCACCCCGAAATGGGCCACATGCGCCTGCCGCACGACTGGCAAGACGATCCCTTCCCCGGCTTTTGTATTTACCATGGCGACTGCCTGGAAGGTATGGCCTGCGGGCCGGCCCTGCAGAAACGCTGGGGCCGACCGGCCGAGACTTTTCCGCTCGACCATAAAATCTGGGACCTTGAATCGACTTATCTGGCTCTGGCTGTGCATAACCTGGTGTGCATACTTTCTCCACGCCGCGTGATCCTGGGGGGAGGGGTGATGCAGCAAACCCACTTGTTCCCGCTCATCCGCGCCAAGGCGAAGACTTTCCTCAACCAATATGTGGCTGCGCCTGAAATCCTCGCCGACATCGATCATTTCATTGTGCCGCCTGGGCTGGGTCACCGGGCCGGCGTGCTGGGAGCGGTAGCCCTGGCAAAACAGATCGCCCCTTAATAGGAAAGTTTATGGATAGTTTTGCGCCAATTGAGCTGAAGACCGAACAGGCTCGAGTACGTATCCTTTACCTGACCCCGCATGCGGTGCGGGTAACCCATACGCCCCTGCCAGGCATCCCTTTTCCACCCGACCGCCCCTGGCTGGAGCACGTCTTGTTACCTCAGGCGCCAATGGAGCGGCACGAGATCCACACCTATCCGCAAATCACGAATAACTGCGTGATTCTGCGCAATTCAAACGGCGATATCATTTTCGCGGAAGGCGCTCCGGTCACCTTTTGGAAGGACCAGATCGAGCTGTGCCTCAACATTAAAAAGAATGAATCGTTTTATGGTTGGGGTGAATGGTTCAACGCCTTTCAACGCACATCTGGCAAAATCGAGCTGTACAACCGCGAATCGATCTCCATGGTCCAATCCCGCCAGACCTATTCGACCATCCCTTTCTTTCTGAGCAGCCGCCAATATGCCTTCTGGCTGCTCAACAGCCACAAAAGCACCTGGGAAATCCAGCCTGAAGCGGGCCTGCTGCGCATCCGGGCTGAAGGCCTGCCGGTGGATTACGTGGTGATTTTTGGCGATACGCCGGCCGAGATCCTGTGTAATTACACCGAGCTGACCGGGCGGCCGCCGCTGCTGCCGCGCTGGGCGTTTGGACTATGGTTGACCGGCTATCCCCAGGAAGACCAGGCCAGGGTGGTCGAATTGGCAGCCCAACACCGCCAACATAAGATCCCCCTGGACACGGTCATCCTGGATTACCATTGGGAGGAACGTTTTCACAACTTCAAATGGCGTTCCAGCCTGTTTCCTGACCCGCAGGGCATGATCAAGCGCTTGCAGGAAGAGCACCTGCGCCTGGGTCTCATTTTTACTCCCTACGTCAACCGTGACAATGATGCAGCCAAAAAACGGCTGCTGGATATGTCGGTCCACAACGTGCCTAAGGGCCTGCTCGGCGACGACGAACGCGCCCTACCCGAATACGAGGAGGCCGATAAGGCCAATTACCTGGCGCACGGCAACGTGACCTGGTGGTTCGGGGCGGGTGGGATGATCGATTTTACCAACCCGGACGCAGCCAGGTGGTGGAATGGGAAACTCAAGCCCCTCTATGACATGGGCGTGGCTTTCTTCAAGAATGATGACGGCGAATACCTTCCGGACAATTCCATCAGCCATCTTGGGATCAGCGGCAAAGAATATCACAACCTTTACGGTTTTTATTATGGCAAGGCCATCTATGAAGGCATGCTTGACCTGGACAACCGCCGCCCGTTGATCTATGCCCGTTCGGTGTGGGCCGGATCACAGCGCTTCCCAGGCATCTTTCTGGGCGACCAAAAGCCTGATTTCGAAAATATTCGCCGGACCATACGCGCCGGCCTCAACATGAGCCTGGCCGGGTTCGCATACTGGACGGCGGACATCTTTGGCCTGGATGGGCGCACCACCCCCGAAACGCACCGGCGCTACGCCCAATGGGCCTTGCTTTCTCCGATCGCCCGCTATTTCGTGCGGCCTGAGAATATCGACAATACGCGTTTCCCCTGGTCGCACGGCGCCGAGGTGGAATCCAATTTCCGCAGGTATGTCCAATTACGTTACCGGCTGCTGCCGTATTATTACCAGCTGGCCTGGGCAGCCTTCAAAACCGGCCTGCCGATTATTCGCCCCATGCTGCTTGAATTCCCGGCCCAAGCGAGCATGTGGCAGATCGACGACCAGTTCATGCTGGGCCCCGAGCTCCTGGTGGCTCCCATTGTCCAGGCGGATGCAAACAGCCGGAAAGTGGTCTTGCCGGAAGGCAATTGGTATGAATACTGGAATTCCAACCGGATTGAAGGCGGTAAAGAAATCGATTTTCCGGTGAAAAACGATCAGATGCCAATTTTTGTGCGCGCCGGGGCCATAATTCCCATGGGACCGCCCCTGGAGTATATTTCAAACGAGCATACTTTTGACCCGCTAGAGTTGCACTTCTGGCCGCCATTCAATAGCAAGATGGAATTTATTGAAGATGACGGGCGCACCCGTGATTACCTGGAAGGACTTTTTACCAGTCTTGCAATTGTGGCAGTGCAGAATGGAAGCAAAGTGAATATTCAGATCGGCCCGGTCTTTGGTAAATACCCGGGAGAACTGCTGAGACGCAAGCTGTTCGTCATTTTGCACGGAACGCCGCAACCAAAGAAGGTCATTATGGATGGAGTGCAGTTATCGACTGGGTTCCATTACCTTGATCATCACCGGGTGTTGGTGGAGGTTGACCAACAGGCGCACATTCCGATCATGCTCGATTTTGAATTCTAAGGTCAGGCGGTCTGCTGAGCGGCCTTTCCGCTTTCAGCAATTGCCGCCAGGCGCCGTTCGTCGATGGTTTTGAGCAGTGAAGCAAATGCGTCTGAAAACGACTTGACGCCTTCGTCTTCCAGCTCTTGCGTGACCTTATCGATCGAAATCCCCAGGCTTTCGAGCTCGCTGATCTCCTGGCGGGCAGTGCCTTCGTGGCCCTCGAGGGTCAGGGCAGCCCTACCATGGTCGATGAATGCCACCAGGGTTTGGGGCGGCACGGTGTTCACGGTGTGCGGGGCAATCAGATTATCCACGTACAGCAGGTCCGGGAAGGCCGGGTTTTTCGTGCTGGTGGAGGCCCACAGCGGGCGCTGCAAGCGGGCGCCTTTGTCAGCCAGTTTCGTGAAGCGTGGGGTTCCGAAAGTCTGCTTAAAAAGGGCGTAGGCAAGCTGCGTGTTGGCGATGGCAGCTTTTCCCGGCAGGTCTTTGGCCAGCGCCGCCGCCGGACCACCCTGTTGGATGATGGCGTAAAGCTGGGGATCGATCTTGGTGTCGACCCTCGAGACGAAGAAGGAGGCGACTGAAGCCAGGCTGTCAACCGGCAAAGCGGCCGCCAGGCGGTCTTCCAACCCACACAGGTAGGCTTCCATCACCTGGGCGTAGCGCGCCAGGGAAAAGATCAGGGTAATGTTCACGTTGATCCCGGCGGCAATCGCCTGGCGGATGGCCGGAATACCTTCCAGCGTGGCAGGGATCTTGACCATCAGGTTGGGCCGGTCGACCAGGCCCCACAACCGGCGCGCTTCGGCTAACGTGCCGGCGGTGTCGTGCGCCAGGTTCGGGCTGACCTCGATGCTGACGAAGCCATCTCCGCCCTGGCTCTGGCGGTAGACTGGCAAGAAAAGATCGGTGGCGTGGCGGATATCCTCGACTGCCAGCCGGTCGAATATTTCCACGGCAGACAGCCCGGACTGCGCCATCGGCACCAGGGCCGCATCATAATCGTGCGATTTGGCGATGGCATTATTGAAGATGGTCGGGTTGGACGTAACGCCGCGGATCTCACCGCGGGCAATCATCCCGGCCATTTCGCCGTTTTCGAGCAAGCGGCGCTGGATATTGTCGTACCACAAAGATTGGCCCAGGTGGGTCAGATCAGAGGTTACACTCATAGGAACTCCATTCTGTCTTCTATGCCCAATAATTGGCGGGCTTTATTATAAATATGGCTGGCGGTAAAACCGTAGTGTTCATAGATGGTCTTGTAAGGAGCAGACGCCCCGTATTTCGTCATACCCACGACGGCGCCATTGGGACCTACCCAATGTTCCCAGCCCTGGGCTACACCGGCTTCGACCGCCAGGCGGACCTTAATATCGCCCGGAAGGACTTCATTTTGATAATAGATGCCCTGGTCTTCGAATAATTCCCAGCTTGGGAAGGATACCAGGCGGACGTTGATCCCATCGGCTGCCAGGTGGATACCGGCTTCGACAATCAGGCTGACCTCGGTCCCGGAGGCCATCAGGATGATCTGTGGTTTACCCATACCCAGGTCGGCCAGGACGTAGGCGCCGCATTGGACGCCATCCGTAGCTCTCACCCTGGAGCGGTCCAAAACCGGCACAGCCTGGCGGCTGAGCGCCAGTAGGGTCGGGCCGTTTCTGCGTTGGATGGCCACTTTCCAGGCTTCGGCGACCTCGTTGGCGTCGGCCGGGCGGATGACCACCAGGTTGGGAATGGCGCGCAGGGAGGCCAGGTGTTCAACCGGCTGGTGGGTTGGCCCATCTTCACCCAGGCCGATCGAGTCATGCGTGAAGACCCAGATGCTGGGAAATTCCGAGATGGCTGAAAGCCGGATCGCCGGACGCATGTAATCAGAGAAAACCAGGAAAGTGGCCCCGAAGGGGATCAACCCTTTGTGGACGGCCAGCCCATTGACGATAGAGCCCATGCCATTTTCGCGCACGCCGAAGTGGAAGTTGCGCCCCTGGTGGGTTTCCGCTTCGAAAGCTTCGCTGCTGGTAATCCAGGTGTTGGTCGAGGGAGACAGGTCGGCGGCTCCGCCGACCAATTCAGGCAGGCGCGGCGCCAGGCTGTTAATCACGTTTACTGAGGCGCCCCGGGTAGCCCTGCCCTTCGGGTCGGCCGGGAAGGTTGGGAGGTCTTTGTCCCAATCTTCAGGTAGTTTACCTGCGATACGCCGTTCGAATTCGGCGGCCAGGTCGGGATAAGCGGTCCGGTAGGCCTCAAAATGCTGCCTCCATTCCGATTCGTGGTGAGAGCCGCGCCGTTTGGCCAGGCGGAAATGTTCCAGAACGTCATCTGGGACGTAAAAACGTGGCTCCAGCGGCCAGCCAAGCTTCTGTTTGGCCCCGTTGAGTTCTTCTTCACCCGGCGGCTCGCCGTGCGCCAGGCGGGTATCCTGACGGGTGGGCAGGCCAAACCCGATATGAGTATGGCAAAGGATCAGGGACGGGCGCGGGTCGAGTTTTGCCTGGCGAATGGCCTGGTCGACGGCTTCCAGGTCATTGCCATCTTCGACGTGCTGGGTATGCCAGCCATAGGCGGCGAACCTGGCCGCCCGGTCTTCGGTGAAGGCCAGGTTGGTCGAGCCTTCGATAGAGATGTGGTTGTCATCGTACAGGTAGATCAGCTTGCCAAGTTTCAGGTGGCCTGCCAAGGAAGCGGCTTCTGAGGCAACCCCTTCCATCAGGTCGCCGTCGGTAACAATGGCAAAGGTAAAATGGTCGACGATCTTATGCTCAGGGCGGTTGAATTCGGCAGCTAAATGGGCTTCAGCAATTGCCATGCCGACGCCGTTGGCGAAACCCTGGCCCAGGGGCCCGGTGGTGGTCTCCACGCCGGGGGTCAGCCCGTATTCCGGGTGACCCGGGGTTATGCTGCCCCATTGGCGGAAACACCTCAAATCGTCCAACGTGACGGCATAACCGGTCAGGTAGAGCAGAGAGTAGAGCAGCATCGATCCGTGCCCGCCGGAAAGGATAAAACGGTCGCGGTTAGGCCAATCCGGGTTAGCTGGGTTGAAGCGCAGGTGGCGCGTCCACAACGCATACGCCAGGGCAGCATCGCCCATCGGTAATCCCGGATGTCCTGAATTTGCCTGCTGGACGGCGTCAGCAGACAGGAAACGGATGGTATTGATGGCTTTTTGGGTCAGGTCGTCCATTTTTTGATCATCCCTTGGTTTTTTTGTTTGATTGTACCATTATCAAGTAATATTTATAGAATCTAAAGGTGATGCAGGGGTTAAACCCCAGCATAACCTTTATATTATATCAAATTTATTCCAGCCTGGTTTTGCGCAGCCGCAAGCTGTTCGTAACCACAAAAATACTGCTGAACGCCATAGCTCCCGCCGAGAACATTGGATTGAGCAGACCGGCGGCGGCCACAGGGATCAGGATCACGTTATAAATCAAGGCCCAGAACAGGTTCTGCCGGATGGTGGCCAGGGTGTGCTTCGAGAGCCTGATCGCCCGGGCTACGCCGCGCAGGTCACCGCTGATCAAGGTGATCGGGGCGGCTGCCATGGCGATATCCGTACCGGTGCCGATCGCCATACCCACGTCCGCCTGGGCCAGGGCCGGGGCGTCGTTGATCCCGTCGCCGACCATCGCAATCACCTGCTGGTTGGCCTGGAGGCGCTTGACTTCGGCAGCTTTGCCGTCTGGCATGATTTCTGCCAGCACCTGGTCGACGCCTACCTGGTGAGCGATGGCCTCGGCAGTATGGCGATTGTCGCCGGTGATCATCACCACCTGCAAGCCCGCCTGGTGCATTTTTTGGATGGCCTGCGCCGATTCGGGCTTGACCGTGTCCGCCACGGCGATAATCCCTTTGATTTCTCCGTTGATACTCACCAGCAAAGCGGTATTGGCCTCGGATTGGAGCCGATCTACCTCGCTCGCCAGCCCGTCCAGGCGATAGCCGTTGGCCTGGACCATGCGCAGGTTGCCGACGGCTACCTGGCAGCCGTCTACCTCAGCCTGGACGCCCAGGCCGGAGGTGGTCGCAAAACCCTGGGGTTCGCTCAACGCCAGGCCGCGGTTGCCGGCTTCGGCCAGCAAGGCTTCACCCAAGGGGTGCTCGCTGCCTTTTTCCACGCTGGCAGCCAGGCGCAGCAGTTCGTTTTCACCGCCGTAGAAATCCTTGACGACGATACTGGTCACGGCCGGCTGGCCGCGGGTAATCGTGCCGGTCTTGTCCAGCACCACTACGTTGATTTTTCCGGCTCTCTCCAGGGCTTCACTGCTTCTGAACAGGATGCCCGATTCGGCGCCTTTGCCGGTGCCGACCATGATGGCGGTCGGCGTGGCCAATCCCATGGCGCACGGGCAGGCAATCACCAGCACCGCCACCATATTAATCAAGGCCCGCGTAAAAGCATTCACTTCCGCTCCGGCCGGCGGCGCCGGGATGATGAAGAACCACACCAGAAAAGTGAGCACGGCGATACCGATCACGATGGGCACGAAGATCTCAGAGACCTGGTCGGCCAGTTTCTGGATGGGTGCTTTGCTGCCCTGGGCTTCTTCGACCAGGTGGATGATTTGCGCCAGAGCCGTCTCTCGCCCTATTTTGGTGGCTTCGAAGCGGATCATCCCGCTTTTGTTCAGCGTAGCCCCAATGACCGGGGAACCGGGGATCTTTTCAACCGGTAAGGATTCACCGGTGAGCATCGATTCGTCCACTGCCGAGCGACCTTCAGTGACCACGCCATCCGTGGGAATTTTCTCACCCGGGCGCACGATGATCACGTCTCCTGTGACCACCTGGTCAACCGGAAGGTCGACCTCTGCACCGCTGCGAATCACTCGGGCAGTCTTCGGTTGCAGGCCCATCAGCTTCTTGATTGCCTCGCTGGTACGACCTTTGGCGCGTGCTTCGAGGAACTTGCCCAACCTGATCAGGGTGATGATCATTGCTGAAGTTTCCAGGTAGACGTGCCCGGAGAACAGGCCAAACACGATGGGGAGCGAATACAGGTAAGCAATCGACGATCCCATGGCGATCAATACATCCATGTTGGCGGATTTGTTACGCAGGGCCTTGAACGCCCCCACGTAGTACTGCCAGCCCACGTAGAACTGCACCGGGGTAGCCAGGAGCAGCATCAGCCAGTTCATCCATGGGGCGAAGCCGATGGATTGGGGAATCAGGTCGAAATCACGCGCCATGCTGAGCAGGAACAGCGGCAGGGTGAAAAGGATGCCGGTGATCAGCAGTTTCTTTTGGTGAGCGATTTCTGCCTGGCGTGCCATGGCTTCGGCGTCTTCGGCTTCTCCGCCGCTTTCGACTGTTTCGAAACCGGCTTTACGGATGGCCTGGCGCATCTCGGCCTGGCTGATCAGGGTCGGGATATATTTCAGGCGCACGCTTTCGGCGGGCAGGTTTACCTGTACTCCTTCAACCCCTTCCAGCTTTGCCAGGGCTTTTTCCAGGCGGCGTGCATCGCTGCTGTCGCTCAGGTGCCGCAAGGTAAAGGCCGCTTCACCTTTGGCGACGCCGTAACCGGCCCGTTCGACTTTGTGAATGATGTCGTCCAGAGTCAGTTTGACTGAGTCGAATTCGACCGTGGCGCGTTCGGATGACAGGTTCACCACCGCCGTGGAAACGCCATCCATTTTCTTGAGATTGCGTTCGATGGTGGCCACACAGTTGGCGCAGGTCATGCCTGTGATGGGGAGGACGATTTGCTTGGGTTCATCCATATTATTTTTCCAATTATTTTTCCGCAGGGTAATCGATTTCGGCCAGCAGCTCTTCGATCTTTTCAGGGGTAGCCGGAGCAGCGTAGCTGACTTTGACGGTTTTGGTCGGCAGATCGGCGGCGACGGTTTGTACGCCGGGCAGTTCGGCCAGTTCGGTGTTGATGGTATGCACGCAGTGCTGGCAGGAAATATTGGGTACTGAATAGGTGATAGTGGTCATTGTGTTCTCCTTGATTTAAATTTAGATTTTGTTTGCAGTCGTAAAAACTTCGGCGATTTCACCCAGCACGCGCTCGCGCTCGGTTGGGTCGTCGCCGCGTACCGCCGTGATCAGGCAACTGTTGAGGTGGTTTTCCAGGATCTGTGAGCTGACCTTATTCAGAGCCGCCTGCACAGCCTGGATCTGGCGGATGACGTCGATACAATAGACGTCCTCTTCCAGCATATGTTCGATGCCGCGGATGTGGCCTTCGACCGTTTTCAGCCTGGCAAGCGCTTGCGGATTTTTCATAGTCTTTCCCTTTCTGCATCCCCCCCCCAGGGGGGAGGGGGTATGCACTAAATATAACCAATATTGTCTGTTTTGTCAATACCTGATTCGGGTCATCCTGAGGCTTTCTGGCCGAAGGATCTTCTGTGCTTTTACGTTCGCAGTGGTGGAGGTCACTTTACCGGCGTTTAGATTCTTCGCCCCCCTGTGCAAAGCCTCCGGGAGCTCAGAATGACAGACTATCTGTTGTGTGCTTGACACATTCTATGTTCAAACATAACATAAGGAAGGCTATTTAGAGGAAAAGCATAACCCGATAAACCCGCGGAGGAGTTGAAATGGACCAAATCTTAATCAAAGACCTGCAGGTCAGGACGGTGATTGGGATAGACGAACACGAGCGATCGCGTTTGTCAGACGTGCTGATCAACCTGGTGATTTTCACCGATATAAGCCAGGCAGGTTGCAGTGATGATATCAACGACTGTGTCAATTACGCCACCGTGGTCCACCAGATCGAGGCATTGGTGGTAAAAGCCGCTCGCCACACGGTGGAAGCCCTGGCGGAGGATATTGCCCGGTTTTGCCTGAATATTCCGGGGGTCAGCGGGGTGAAAGTCCGCGTCGAAAAACCCAACGTGGTCGGTTTCACCCGGCTGGTGGGCGTGGAAATCGAGCGATATGCTGGTTCTGCCCTCAAACCAGTTTCAGCTTCAATCCCCGCTTCTACCGGCCAGGTACAGGGGCGCCAATGGAAAATCAGGCCGGCTGTGGCGGCAGACATCCCCGCCCTGGTGGAACTGAGGCTGGGCATGTTTGCCAGTATGGGACATTCTGAACCGGCCGAGATGGAGAGGTTACGAAAAAATTCCTATGAATATATGACGGCTAAGCTCCCTTCCGGGGAGTACCTGTCGTGGGTAGCGGATGTGAATGGCCAGGCAGTCGCCAGCGGGGGACTGGTGATTCACTCCGCGCCGCCTACTCTTCATAACCCGGGTGGCCTCGAGGGGTATGTGATCTCAGTCTTTACCGCGCCCGAATGGCGCAGGCAGGGTATGTCCCGGGCCATCATGACCGCCATCCTGGATTATTTACGGTCGAAAGGCATCACAAAAGTGACCCTGCGCGCCACCGAACAAGGACGCCCATTGTATCTTTCTTTGGGCTTTACACCGGACGACCGCGTGATGGATTTGAATATCACATAAGTATCTATCCTGAAATCGGAAAATTTCACTTTTTTATATTCAAAAACCGCAGGTTTTTGAATATAAAAAAGTAGTCTACTGATTTCATGATAGGTTCGAAGGCTATCAGGTGACCTTTTTCCAATACTTGCGTTTCCAGCCCTCGCCCGGTTCTTCGAAACGCGACCAGGCGAAATCGTGTTCGACCAGGTAAGCATGCTCCGGATTGTCTATATCACTGTTGCCCGGGCAGAGCAGGACCATCCCACCCGGCCGGGTAACCCTGACCAGCTCGTCGTATTCATTTTCCGGGGCGTCGCCGTAGACGTGACCACTCATGGTGATATCGGCGAAGCGCTCAGGAAAGGGCAGCGAAGTGATCAGGCCATCCATGACAAAAATGTTCCGCAGGCCAAGTCTGCTGATCTTTTGGCGCATGTAATCGCGCAGGTTACCGACCGGCTCAACTGCATAGACCGTTTTTGCCATTTCCGCTACCGCCAGAGCCAGCCGGCCTGTTCCGGCGCCGACGTCGATGACGATTTTGCCGGTAAAGTCGACCACTCCGGTCAATTCCTGTGTATCCCAGTTCAAGAAAAGCTGGGCATCATACGCCGCCGGATCGGTGGCGTAAACTGCCAGGTCATCGATGGATTCCAGGACGGCAATTTCGGCCTGGCGGGCCGTTTTTTGAGCAGGGTGGGGCGGGGTTTTGGCCATGATCCAATTTAACCAGCCTTCAATTTCGGGGCATTTATGGCGGATATACCACTCGACCGCCGGGTTGGCTTTTAGCGCCTGGGCCAGGTCTTCTTCAGGGACCCAGCCTGGGAACCAGCTTAGCTGCACCCGTTCCAGGAGCAGCAGGGTCTTAAAGGATAATTTTGAAACGTCCATCCATAAACCGGACATAATAGGGTCCTTTCAAAAATCCTTATTATTCGTTTTAATGATTCTGCGATAATGGTCAAGGTTCTGGCGGGTGATCATGGATAATTCGGGGGGTACTTCATCGGGAAAAAACCAGCCAATCGCACTGCATTTTTCCGGTTCCTTGATCGTGGGCTCGCCTGAAATGATCCGGCAGAGATAAGTCGGAGAGACCCAGTGCTGCTTTTCTTCCACCAGAATATGGTCGACCACGTCCAGCAGTTGGCCGACCTGAATGTCGATGCCGAACTCCTCGCGCATTTCACGCGCCAGGGCGTTCGCCAGGGTTTCGCCAAACTCCACCGACCCGCCGGGGAATTCCCACCGGCCGCGTTCGTTTTTCGCCAGCGGGCCGCGCTGAGCCAGAAAAAGGCGGCCTTCGGAATTTACGATCATGGCGCCTACGCCAACTCCAATGTAATCAATGCCACGTTTCATAATATAATTGTATATCGTTTCTACTTCACAAGTCAGGAAATCGCTATTCAAGGGTTATAAGCCACGTATTTTTACCTTGAAATAGTGAGCCTTAATTTATTGGGAGGTATTGGTATTGCATAAGATGCATAAGCTCACCCGGCGTAGATTCCTGACCACAGTACTGGGGACCGCCGCCGCAGTGGAAGCCGGTACACGCCTGGGATGGTTGTCCGGCCCGCGGATAATGGCGCAGGCGGCGCTGCCAGCGCCGGCGGTGGTCGCAGCCAGCGGCACAAAGGATGATAGCGCCGAAGCCATTCTCAGGTCGGCGCTGGATAACCTGGGTGGGATCGGGCGTTTTGTAAAACCTGGACAGACGGTGGCGATTAAACCCAACGCCACCTGGGCTTTTCCACCGGGGACGGCTTCTTCCACCGACCCGGCGGTGCTGGCAGCCCTGGTCAAGATCGTTCAGGAGGCCGGGGCGGGACGGATCATCGTCATGGACCACTGTTCGATCGAACCCGGCGCGGCGGAAAGCCTGCGCGTGAATGGCATCGGCAAAATGGTAAAAACCTTGGGGGTCGAGTCGCTCTTCCCCGACCGCTTCAGCGGGCCTAAGGAGCTGTATACAAAAGTCAACCTGCCGGACGGGAAAGCCTTCCAGAACCTGGGGGTGATCAAATTGGCCCTGGAAGCCGACGTGCGCATCAACCTGGCCATCGCCAAAACGCACAATGTGACGCGCATGACCATGTGCATGAAGCATATGATGGGCTTTCTGGAAAACCCCGGGTCGCTGCACTCCCGCCTGATGCAAGGAATTGTGGATATCAACGGCGATTCACCCTTCCGGGCAAATTTGCACATTCTCGAAGCGATCCGGGTGCGCATTCCATGGGGCGAGTACCAGTTGTGCGCCGGTCCTGAGACAGATATCACCAATCCCAAGGTGGTCAAACGCATGAACCAGATCGTGGCAGGCATCGATCCGGTTTTGATCGATGCCTACGGCAGCCGGACGTTTTACGCGTACGAGCCAACCGAGCTTCCATACGTCAAAATGGCTGCGGATGCCGGGTTAGGCGAACTGGATCTGGATAAAGCCACCTCTTCCGGGCGCCTGCAGATGGTCACTGTAGGGCAGGTCCCCGCGCCGGTTGAACCGACCCAGGCGGTGGACCAACCGGCCAATCCTACAATCACCGTCACTTCAGCGCCACTTGCTGCGTTGATAACTACAACCCCACAGCCCACCGCGGTTGAAGAAGCCGGCCTGCCGGCCGCGCCTCTGGCGGTTGCCAGTCTCAATTCCACCAGTGCGGATGTGCTCAATCCCAACCCATTCTTGAGCGGGGCATTGATCCCGGCTGCCGCCATCGTCACCGGTATCGGCCTGGCAGCCTGGCACAGGTTGATGAAATTGGATGAAAAGGACGCGCATGACCAGCCGAAGGAATGATTTAAGTAAACGCCGCCGCCTGGTGAAAATATCGCGCAAGTTGGTCCAGTTTGGGTTTATCTTGTTGTTTCTCTATCCATTTGTGCCGGTCATTTTTCGAAGATTGACTTATTCGCCCGCGCCGACATTCTCCTCGTGGCTGTTACCCTGGGACCCGTTGCTGTTGATCGGGCAGGCGGCTCACCAGGAATGGTTGTGGATAGTGATCGGAGCGCCTTTATTACTGCTGTCGTTATCGGTGATCGTGGGCCGGTCGTTTTGTGGGTGGGTCTGCCCGATGGGCACAACCCTTGACCTGGTGCATTCACTGGCTGGCTGGCGCAGGTTCCGACGTCGAAAACTGTTGTCTGCCGGGCGAGGGGTACACCGCAATGCCTGGCTGCGTTATTATCTGTTAATCGCCATCCTGGCCGGTGGATTGGTTTCGAGCCAGCTCCTGGGAGTGTTTGACCCGCTGGTTATTTTTCAACGCACAGCTACCACCTTGATGAACGACATATTTGCCACTCAGGCGATCGGGCTGCGGGTTTATTTTTCGGTGATATCCCTCGTATTTATCGGTATGGCTGCCCTTGAATTCTGGCAGCCGCGTTTCTGGTGCCGTAATTTATGCCCGATGGGAGCCATCATCAGCCTGGTCTCGCGCTGGAGCCTATTGAACCGCAAGGTTACCTCAGAATGCACCAACTGCGGGGAATGCCTGCGCATCTGCCCAATGCGCGCCATCCCGCGTGAAGTACACAATACCGATTACAGCGATTGCACTTTCTGCCTCGAGTGCGAGGGAGCCTGCCCGAAAGAGGGCATTTCATTTGGATTTGGGACCCTGGCGTTAAAATCCTGGCAAAAGAATGACTCCGCCCTCGAGGCGGATGTAGTCCAGCGCCGGCAGGGGCGTTACGTCCCGGCTGCCAGGAAAAATGCGTCGTGGCGGGTAACTCGCCGGCGATTTGTGGATGGAGCGGTAGCAGGCGCCGCCGGCCTGGCGATCATCCCGCTGGTCGGGTTACCGGCCCACAAGGGAGTGATCCGGCCTCCCGGAGCGCTTCCAGAAGAAGAATTCGTGCGAACCTGCATTGTCTGCCAGGAGTGCGTGCGGGTTTGCCCAACCGGGGGGCTGAGACCGACTTTTCTCGAAAGCGGGCTGGCAGGCATTGGCACTCCTCAACTGGTCTCACGCCTGGGCGCCTGTTCGATCAAACCAAGCTGCCCGGATTTGTGCGCCAAAGTGTGCCCGACCGGAGCACTGCGCCCGATCCAACCCGAACAACTCAAGATTGGCCTGGCCCGGGTGGACCACAGCCTGTGCCTGGCCTGGGACCAGGGCACACGCTGCCTGGTATGTGTGGAGGCCTGCCTGAACAATGCCGCCCAGGCTTACCAGGGGCGCGTGACCATCGATCCGCAGAAATGCACCGGGTGCGGGCGGTGTGAGAGCGGGTGCCCGGTGGCGGGGAGCGCCATCCGGGTCTATCCTTTGGAGTAAGAGAAGACCAGGAAATCAACAGGGATGCAGGGGATAAAGGGGATAAGAGAAGAAAGAGATCGGAAGGGAAGGTTGAAGGGGGTGATTCCAACTCAGAAAAGAGCAAAGGCACATTCCTCTTTTATACATGCTTCTGCCCGGTCTGGTTCGGGCAGTACAACTGCCCTTTATCTTATTCTTAATGGTAAGCTAACAGCGTACCGTCTTTCCCAAGAATGTAAATTAATCCCTGCGAATAAAGTGGCCCGGCACTGATCCAGTCGCCGGTATCGAATTTCCATAGATCTTTGCCGGTTTGGCGGTCGACGGCAAACAGGTATGGGCTGTCTGGGCCGGTGTAATAAATGGTATTTGCAGACAGGGCGGGAGTCGTGGTAATGGCCACAGGAGTCGAATTCTCCCAGTCCGGTTTACCGTTCAACTCATCGACCGCCGCCAGAACCAGCCCGGAAGATGCCACGTAAACCCGGCCGGCATCGATGAGTGGGGTGGCATACACGCTGTCGGGGGTGGCGTAATGCCAATACTGCCCTCCGGAATCGACCGCCAGCGAGTATACTTTGCCATCGCCTGACCCAAATACGACCCGATTGGCGTTGACGGCTGGCTGGCTTTCGACTGCGCCCTGGGTGAGGATGCCATTTTTCCAACGAGCGGCCCCGTTTACCAGGTCAACTGCGTATAGACGTGCATCGGCCGAGCCAAAGTAAACGGTAGTGCCCGCTACCAGCGGAGTAGAGCGTAAAGCCGCGCCGGAGCGGAAACTCCATAGCAATTTACCATCCGCCAATGTAAGAGCGTAGAGAGAACCATCACTCGATGCCAGGAAAACCCGGGTATCCGTCACAGCCGGCGAGGCGTAAATTGGAGCTTTGGTTGGGAAGCTCCATAATATTTTCCCGTCAGAGGCAGACAACGCAGACAGGTTGCCAGCCTGGCTGCCGGTAAAAACCATCCCGCTGCTGGCTGCGGGAGCAGAATTGTTCTGGGCAGGCAGAGAGACCTGCCAGAGGATCTTGCCGCTTGTCGCATCGAAAGCGGCCACAAGTCCTTTTTCGTAGGTAACAAATAGCTTGCCTTGCCACAGGCAGTACCCAACCGGCACATCGCGGGCAGCCTGGGCCGACCAGAGTAATTGGATAGGAGCATTTGAAGAAAGCGGCTGAATTCCAGCCATTAACCCCGGCAGGTCGGTGTCGCCCGGTTGGAGTTTCTGGGCATCCCGCAGGTAGTCCAGCGCCAGCCGGCGCCGGCCTTCTGCCTGGTAGGCCTGGGCGAGTTTTTTGATCGCCGGCAGGTTGTTCGGGTCGGCTGCGACCGCCTGGCGGTAGGCCAGCAGGGCTTCGGGCTGGCGCTGTTCACCGGCCAACCGGTCACCTTCCTGCAAGTAGCGGTTGGAAAGGCTGGTAAACTGACTGCTGACCGAATCGATAACCCGGTTTACCGCTGCGCAGCCGCTCAGCAGAAACAGGATGGAAAAGATAAGCAGCGTTTTTGCTAGAAAGGGAAAGCTGCCTCGACCGGTAAATATGCGCATGGGAAGAAAGCCCCAATATTATTTTTTCAAGGCGTGCAGGGTGACCCGGAAGTAATTCACCACATGCCGGAAGGGTGTAATGTGACTTTTCTCATCGCCGTAAATGGTGCGAATGGGCACCCAGGCCAGGGAATATCCAAGGTGAACGCAGCGGATGACCATTTCGACTTCGAACTCAAAGCCGCTCTCCTGGTAGTTCAGTGTATCCTGAGCCAATCTGCGGCTAATCAGGCGATATCCGGATTGGTTGTCAGGGACCGGTTGGCCCAACGCCCAGGAAAGCATGTATCTGCCGATGGTGTTGGATGTCCGCCGTACCAGCGGCATTTTACTGAAATCGCGCTGGCCGATAATTAAATCTGGCTGGTTAGCCAGGAAAGTATCGATAAACAAAGGAATTTCATCCGGATCGTGCTGGGCATCTCCATCCAAAGTAATCATGGCATCGTAGCCCTTATCCAACCCCAGGCGAAAACCGGCCATCAGAGCTTTGCCTTTGCCCTGGTTAGGGAACTGTGAAAAAACTTCAGCCCCGGCCTGGGCGGCCAGTGCAGCGGTCTGGTCGATAGAGCCATCGTCGACCACCAGCACCGGTAGATGCCGGATGGCGCGGCTGACCACGCTGGAAATGTGCCTGGCTTCATTATTGGCAGGGATCACGGCCAGGATTTTTTTGTGTTCACTTTCGTTCATGATTGGTTGGAAAAACGCCCGTGCTAAGCATGTGAGAATGCCTGAGGAAGTGTGGGCAGGCCTGCAACCGTCGCAGCCTTGCAGGACAGGCAGGCCTGCCCACGATAATGAATGCCAGGTTTGACTAACTCTCGGTGATGGTAATTTTCGTCATATGATCGCCCTGTTTGATGGCGTTGACGACGTCCTGACCTTTGATTACTTTACCGAAAACGGTATGATGCCCATTCAAATGGGGTTGGGGAGAATGGGTGATGAAGAACTGGCTCCCGTTGGTATTCGGGCCGGCATTGGCCATTGAAAGAGCGCCGGTTTCATGCTTCAACGGGTTGTTATAGGTTTCGTCGCCAAATTTATAGCCCGGGCCGCTGGTGCCGGTGCCCGTAGGATCTCCGCCCTGGATCATGAAATTACTGATCACGCGGTGGAAGGTCAGGCCATCGTAAAAGCCTTCTTTGGCGAGAAAGACGAAGTTATTGACCGTCTTAGGCGCGTGTTGAGGATATAGTTGAATTTCGATTGTGCCTCGTTCGGTCTCAATCGAAGCGACATAATTCTTTTTCAGATCAATCTGCATATCGGGTGGGGTGTTCCATTTCTTTGCTGCCACTGTTATACCTCTCTCTATTGATTATGGATTATTGGGATTATATCACTTCACTAATCTACGCCAACCCAAGGGTACAAATGAACTGAGCGGCCTGGTCGGCGCCATTGGGGGGTTGGCGCTGGATTTTTGGCCGTGCCAGCCAGCCGGTGAGATGAGATATCCAGTTTCCCTGCTGAAAATCTTCGGGAGATATTTCAAATCCCCCGATTGACTTCTGAATGAAGTCTGCCATGACTGCCGATTCGGGAAATTTTTGCCGGGCAACGTAGGCAAAAGGGATGCCCGCCCAATATGCTTCGGAAATGGTACTGTAGCCGGCTTTACTGATCACCATGTCACTGGCGAACATCAGGTCCGGATGGTAGAAATTGGAATGGTGGGGCAGGATGACCAGGTTCTTATCCACTTTCATGGAAGGACTTCCGCCCGGAAGGATGAAGAAAATTCCAGGCGAATCTGGCAATGTCTGAACGAATGGATATTCTCCTTCAATTCCACCCATGGAGATAAGCACAACCTTATCCGCAGGAGAAATTCCTAACTGGCGGCGGATTTCGCCGGCAGGAGTGCGGGCTTTACGACCGATGGGGTGGGTGGTCAAATGGCTGCGAGGTGAAGGAGCGCATACCGGTTCAGTTTGGATATGGTAGTCTGCGCCAGAGAAAATTTTGTGAAGGTACTCGATGGGTTCCTTGAACCTGGGCTCTTCATCCACATAGCCCTGGTAGATCCAATCCCAGGTGAAATTTTCGGTCAAAACAGAAGGGACTGCTGCAGCCTTTGCCACAGCGATGCCTAATGGGGCGATGTCACACACAACCAACCGGCAGTTCGTGCGCAGGATTTCATTTTTTAGACTGGCCACATTATCCGGCCGGAATGGCAGCAGAGCCGATAGGCGCCGGATCGTAAGATCCAGGTCTTCGGTCAAAGGCGTTTTCTGAGCCAGGCCCACGTCGCTGATGCAGTCATGATAGGTATAAGAGCCGGCGCAAGAGGCGGCGAAGAACCACTCCGGAACCTGGGTGAATAGCTCGAAATGTACGTTGGGGTTGATCTCTGTGATCGAAGCCATGATGGCCGAGGCGCGAGCAGCATGCCCAAAGCCATGCGGGGTTACGAAGTAGGCCAGGTGAATTTTGCTCGATAATGGTGGGCTCATCCAGATCCTTGGTGTATTGGTTTAAAAACAGGTGAAGTATACCTGATGAGATTGAAATCCAGATAGAAAAGCCGGGTGAAGAAAGCAAAGAAAAATCCGGGTTTCGATGGCTAAGAAGCCGAAACCCGGATGGAAGCGGTGAGCAGAAACCTGGATGGAGAAGCGGCGAAGGAGATTAGAACAGGCTTCTAAAAACCATCAACAGGCCAATGACCAGGAAAGGGATGCCGACAGGGGCGGCGATCAGGGTGACGGTCAGGACCAGGCCGACAATCATCAAGGCCAGACCGAGGATTCCGAGAACAAGACGGCCGGTAAGGCCAAGGATAAACGCCAGAAGGTCCCACAGGGCCACAAAGGGCCACAGGAACCAGACAACTTTACGTCGATGGTGTTGGTGAGACATTGTTAACTCCTCTTGGGTAATTCCTGTCGAATCACCCGGTTTATGACTCTGGATCGGTAGGTTTCGGGGTTTCATCGACCCTTTCAACTACGATGGTGAAATTGGCGGCCAGGGCGGCGATCGCACCCAGGGCTGCCCATACGGGCAGCAGGATAGCCCCAACCACGCCGATGGTCAGGGGAACCTCGATTAAGGTTTCGCCTCTGTCATTTTTGACGATAATCCTGCGTACGTTGCCTTGATGCAAGATGCGTTTGATTTCTGAAATTAATTTGTCGCCATCGACCTTGAATTCTTCAAAACGTACTTTTTCGTCACTCATAATGCCTGCTCCTTGCGTAAAAAAATGCTCTCTGGGAGGTTACCACACCAAATTCCAGAGGTTGTTTCTGTATTCTAGGCTCTCTGGGATTCGACGGGGTAGGTCCCCGGATTTGGGGTACCCCCAAATCCGGGAGGTCACCACGGCAATTCCCAAAGAACCGTATCCTATAAGATATACGATGGAATGATAAAAAAGTTGCAGAAAAGTGTATCCTTCGAGTTTTCGGATAGAAACTCAGGATACATCATCAGGCAAGGCAAAAGAACCATCCTGTCCAGGATTTAGTTCGACTATTTTATGAATGGCATTTCTGTTGAGGGGCCCATAGATATGCGGAAAAAGCCTGGTTCCCCCTTCCAAGTTTTCGTAGCGGATCTCAGGCTTGACCAGGTCCGTATCTATCAGCAAAACAACCAGGCCAGACTGCCCTTTAAAGCGCTGGTTGGCGACCTCAATCACCTGACCGGCGGTGGAACAATGGATGAACCCTTCTGTCTGGAGGGTATCGCCTGTGTAATCACTCCCGGCCAGAACTGTTTGCAGCTTTTCTTTGCTGGTGATGTGGTAAATGATCATTATTTAATCCTTTCTGTATGCCAATGAGGAAAGTCCCGGGTCAGGAGGCTACTCCGTTAAAATTATAGCAGTAAAAAAACCACCTCAGAAGATCTGAGGTGGTTTCAGGGAGTGAGAAAATTATCAGTCAAATTATTTGCACAACATTGCTAAACAAAGCTCCAACGCCTTTGCCGAATACATAAACTAAAACAAGAACAAAAATCGCAACTAATATAATAAGCATGGCGTATTCGACAAATCCCTGGCCTCTTTCTGCTTCATGCACAATCATAAATTCATCTCACCTCCTTTCACTTTCCCACTACCCTACATCCATTATCCCCATTATTAAGCTATTCTCACTTTACAAAATTGAAAGGTATTTGGGCCAGGACCTCTCACATAAATTCTCAAAAAACCTGACATATTAGAAAACCATGCGAATGCTGGTTGGCATTCGCATGGTTTTCAGGATCATTTCTATGAAATTTCTTGGTCGGGCACCCAGCAGCACAGCACCAGCTCTCGGGCAGCTTTCACTTCATCAAGACGTTTCACCGGGGTATCGTGAGGCGCTTCCTTGAGCAGCTCCGGGTGGGTAAGCGCTTCTCCCGCTATCTTGATCATCGCCTCTGCAAAAGCATCCAGAGTTTGTTTGCTCTCGGTCTCGGTCGGCTCGATCATCAAAGCTTCGTGGACAATCAGCGGAAAATAATTGGTCGGTGGGTGGAATTTATAATCCATCAGGCGTTTGGCGATATCCAGGGCGCGCACTTCCGGAGACTTATCCCAATGGCCTTCGAGCACAAATTCGTGCATGCATATCCGGTCGTAAGGTACTTTATAGGTATCCCGCAGCCGCGCCAGCAGGTAATTCGCATTTAACACGGCATGTTCTGCCACTGCGCGCAGGCCATCTGGCCCATGCATGTAGATATAGGTGAAAGCTCTCACCAGCATGCCAAACTGGCCGAAGAAAGATTTTACGCGGCCAATCGATTTTACCGGCATGTAGTAGCCATAAAGCGGTGGGATATCTTCGGTTTCTTCTTCAGTCACCACCACGATTGGGCCCGGCAAGAAATCCACCAGGCGCGCGGCAACACCCACGGGACCTGAACCAGGCCCGCCGCCGCCATGCGGAGTGGAGACGGTTTTGTGCAGGTTGAAGTGCATGATGTCGATGCCCAGGTCACCCGGGCGGGTGATTCCCAGCAGCGCGTTCAAGTTGGCGCCGTCGCCGTAGACCAGCCCACCTGCCTGATGGACAATTTTTATCACTTCCAGCACGTTTTGATCGAAGAGACCGAGCGTATTGGGATTGGTCAGCATCAAGCCGGCAACCTGGTCGTCGCAAACGGCAGCCAGGGCCTGTAAATCGACGTTCCCTTTGTTATCCGTAGGGACATTAACCACCTGGTAACCGCTCATGGCAGAACTGGCCGGGTTGGTGCCGTGGGCCGAATCGGGGATGAGCATTTTGGTGCGCTTGCTGTCTTTGCGGTCCAGGTGATACGCGCGGATGATCATCACACCGACCATCTCGCCCTGGGCGCCGGCGGATGGTTGCAGGCTGACCCCGGCAAAGCCGCTGATCTCTTGCAGCCATTGCTGAAGCTGGTACATCATAAACAGGTTACCCTGCACCGTTTCGGCCGGTTGCAGGGGATGGGTGCCGGCAAAACCCGGCAGGCGGGCGATTTCTTCGTTGACCTTTGGGTTATATTTCATCGTGCAGGAGCCCAAAGGATAGAAACCACCGTCGATGGAATAATTTAATGTGGAGATGTTGGTGAAATGGCGAACTACGTCCAACTCAGACAGCTCAGGCAGGGGTAAATTCTCGCGCACCAACCCTTCGGGCAGGGGAGATAGCTCGACATCTGGTTCAGGGTAAGTTACACCGGTGCGTCCCGGGGAAGAGAGCTCGTAAATAGTCAGTTCAGACATGGCTCACCTCCTGGAAAACCTCGCAGAGCAAATCGATTTGATCGCGAGTATTCATTTCCGTGACCGCAATCAGCATATGATTCTTGAGTGACGGAAAATCGGTTCCCAGGTCATAGCCGCCCAGGACGTTATGATCCAGCAGGTGCTGGTTGACATCTTCAACGGTAAATGTGTCCGGAAAGCCAACCACAAATTCATGGAAGAAAGGTGTGTCAGAGTACACTGTGAAACCAGGGATGGCCGCGATTTGCCGGGCGGCGTAATGGGCTTTGTGGTAGCACAGTTCAGCTACCTGCTTTAACCCATGTTTGCCCACCAGGCTGAGATAAATCGTGGAAGCCAGCGCCATCAGGCCCTGGTTGGTGCAAATATTGGAGGTGGCTTTTTCGCGCCGGATATGCTGTTCTCTGGCCGTAAGGGTGAGCACGTAGCCGCGCCGGCCCTGGCTGTCGACCGTCTCGCCGACCAGCCGGCCGGAGAGCTTGCGCACCAGGTCTTTTCTGGCGGCGAACAGGCCCAGGTAGGGCCCTCCAAAAGAGAGGGGAATCCCCAGCGGCTGGCCTTCACCCACCACAATATCGGCTCCGAAATCACCCGGTGCTTTCAGCAGTCCCAGGGCGATCGGGTTGATAACCACCGCGAACAGCGCTCCGGCTGCGTGCGCCGTCTTCGCCAGGGCGGTATAGTCGTAAATCCGGCCGAAGAAATCGGGGTATTGGACGACCACCAGGGCTGTGTTAGTGTCAATCAAAGCCGACAATGCAGATGGATCGGCAAATGGATTCTGATCGGCCGCGCCAATTTTTATATCCAGGTCCGGATATCCGCACAGGTAGGTGCATAGAGTCTCACGGTAATGCGGGTGGACAGCCTGGGAGATGACGAAGCGCTTGCGTTTCTCGCGGAAATTGTGGTAGGCCAGCACACCTGCTTCAGCAACCGCAGTGGCTCCATCGTAATGAGAGGCATTACAGACTTCCATACCGGTGAGCATGGCAATCAGGCTTTGATATTCGAAAATCGCCTGAAGCGTGCCTTGAGAGATCTCGGGCTGGTAGGGGGTGTAGGCGGTATAAAACTCACCTCTACGCAGCAGGCTGTCGACGGCTGCCGGGATGTAATGGTTGTAAGCGCCTGCTCCCAAGAAGCAGGCCAGGTCACGGGCGGTCTCGTTGGCTTTCGAAATATCCTGCATCTCTGCATAGACTTGCATTTCAGTCAGTGCAGGAGCAAGATCGAGCGGTGGAAAGCGGTAAGCCTCAGGGACATCCTTGAAAAGATCTTCAAGGCTGTTTACCCCGATGACTTTTAGCATCTCCTCCCGCTCTAAATCTGTGTGCGGTATGAACATTAATGGCTCCGCTTCTGGCAATATGCTTCATATGCAGTGGCATCCATCAGTTTTGCCAATTCGGCCGGGTTGGTCAACTGCACTTTGAGCATCCATCCGTCCCCGTAAGGGTCGGAGTTTATTCTCTCCATGATATCCGGAAGGTCAGTGTGTACTTCAGTGATTTTGCCGGAGAATGGCAGGTTTACATCGGCGGTGGCTTTAGCCGAATCGAGGGTAACCACGATCGATTCCTTTTTTACCTCATCGCCGACTTCGACTTTGAATTCGACGTAGACAATATCTGAGAGCTGGCTTTGGGCATAATCGGAAATTCCAACGGTCACAATGTTCCCATCGACGAGCACCCATTCATCGGTATCCGAATACTTCAAGTTGGATGGAAAATTCATGGTCGAGCCTCCTGATTTGTATTTAATTTTTAGCAGACAATTGGCGTATCCCCACCTCATTCTACGAAAGAGGGGATGAATAGTCAAGGGAAAAAGTCAAACTACCAATCTGGTCAATGAATTTGTCCGGATCGATCTCGGTCATCAAACCCAGGTTCTGGTCCCTGGAGAGGTGATAAGGGTTCAAATAGCGTTTGGCGAATTTGCGAAAGATGACCAGGCCACGTTCCGCGCCGTAAAATTCAAGGCACCTTGAGAGATGGTTCTGGATGGTCGTTTTCACGGTTTCGACAGTCACCTCTTCCCGGTCCAGGCGACTGAAGATCCACGGATTACCGATGGCAGCCCGGCCAATCATCACGCCGTCACAGTGGGTATGCTTTTTAATTTTTTCGATATCTGCTACGCTGCGCACATCTCCATTACCGATGACCGGGATGGATACGGCTTGCTTGATTTCGGCGATGGCATCCCAGTTGGCCGTGCCCCCGTAGGATTGAGCTTTGGTGCGGGCATGCACTGCCACAAGCTGCCCGCCATTTTCCTCGATGATCCGGGCGACCAGCAAGTAGTTCAACGAAAGGTCGTCCCAACCCAGGCGGATTTTACCGGTCACCGGGATGTCGAGCGCCTTCGAAAGCCGGCTAAAGATCACACCGATTTTTTCCGGCGTACATAGAAGACCGGCGCCGGCGCCGCGGTTAGAAACCGACCTGGCAGAACAGCCCATGTTGACGTCGATGATATCCGGGTTATACCGGCGGACTTTCAAAGCGGCCTTGACGATGCGCTCGGGGTCGTCATCGTAGATCTGGAAAACGATGGGCCTTTCCGATGGGGTGAAATAGAGTTTCTTCTCGATAAAATCGTCCCGATACATCACGTCGATGGCATTGATAAATTCCGTATAGCCCATGGCCGAACCCAGTTCACGCGCCAATGAACGGAAGGGATAGTCCGAATACCCATCCATCGGTGAAAGGATCAGGTCGCCGTAGATAGGGATCTCACGAACTTTGAAGGCAGGGATTAAGTCTGGCATAGAGAATATTGTACTCCAAAGCGATAGTACCTTTCCGAAAGATCGGAGGTCACCACGGCAACTCCCAAAGAGCCTAAAAAGCGCAGCTATTTACATCTTAAAAAGTGATTATAATTGAGCAAATTTCAACCTGGAGGTTGCATTGGGTCGGATCATCAATACAGAAGGAGCAGGTAAAGAGCGCAATCGCTTGAGCAGGTGTATTGTTTTGTCTCTGCGAGAATTGATGCGCCAGTCACAACCTGACGATAAAAGCCGCGATCTGGCATCTTTCATAGCATTAGCATTGCTTGAGATTTCAGGCACCGTAGAATCTTCGGTGGCTGCCTGGGAGAAAAAAGGTTACTGGGTGAAAGCCGACCGGTACCGCATGGAATGGTCGTGGACCGAACGCTTTGGAAAGCAAATGAAGCAGGCGGTTGTCCAGGACGACTGGTCAATGGTTGCCCAGGTTTCGGTTCAGGTGGCGCAGAAATTGATGTCAGTCGAAGTGCCGGTGCACAACCGGCTGGGGACCCCATGGGAAGGCGCCTGGGGGACTTTGAAACAAATGCAATAGTTTTACCATGAGACGTTTTATATCCCTGTGGCTATTGATTCTTACGGCTGCGCTGCTGGTGGGCTGCGCCGCGCAGACTTCCACCATCCTGCCTGAATATCGCTGGGCGAGTGTAATGGGTTCGACGCTCTCGGAAAAGGCGGCCGGCGAAAGCCTGAATTTTGGTATCCAGGTCGACCAGGCGATGGTTGAATCACAGTCCCCGGTCGATATCCAGGCCAAAGGCAACGTGCAGTCAGGGACGCTGTCATTTAAAATGGTGGATAAGGACGGCCAGGAAGTATGGAATTCGGGCCGTTTTGGGGGCGGTGATTTCAGCATTCAGAGTCGCTATGTGCCCGTTATGCCGGGTACATACAGCCTGGGCGCAGTTTGGGCGGACAATACCACGGGTACCTACGATATTGTCTGGCGATCGGTGTCTGTGACACCGGTGGCCTTGTTAGGCGGCCTGGGCATGATCCTGGTGGCGCTGGTATTTGTGAGCTATGCAGCTTCCCGCCGCCTGGGGTGGGGTTACCTGGGCCTGGGAGCGTTGCTGTGGACGGGCACCGTGGTGGTCAAATTCGTCCTGGCGATCCCGCTCAACCCGGTAGTGTATAAAGCGATTTACGTGCCGGACCAACTCTTCGCGCCGGGCAGCCTGCTATTTGACCTGTACGTTGGCGCGCTGACCGGGCTGACCGAGGTGCTGCTGACCTGGCTGTTACTGCGCTATACCCGCCTGGGTAAGGTGGGTTGGGGCAAGGCGCTGGCTTTTGGCATTGGCTTTGGCGCGTTTGAGGCGCTGCTGCTCGGCGTCAGCAACTTTGCCGGCGCGCTGATCGGCATGCTGGCTCCTCAATCGCTCGGACCAGCGATTGGCAACCTTGTGACCTTGAACAACCCACTGTATGGGCTGGCCTCGGTGGTTGAGCGCATCTTCACCATCTTTGTGCACATCCTGTCCAATGTACTCCTGTTTTATGGGGTGGCTAAAGTCCAGTCGCGCTGGCTGTGGGTATCCTTCGCCTACAAGTCAGGTATCGATACCATCGCCGGGTTTGCCCAGATGTGGGGTGTGGCTCAACTCAGCCACCTGTGGCTGATCGAAGGTTTTGTGATCCTGTTCGGCCTGGCAGGTATGTGGGGCATCCGCTGGATTGCCTTGCATTACCCGTCTCATACAGCTTCAACAATATAAAAAAGTGGATCCTTGCGAAAAAGTAAATTCTTTGATTGAAAACGCCGCAGTAGCTCTCCTGCGGCGTTTTTTGATAGGCAATTTTCCAGGCGGTTATTTTTTCTTCAGGATGATGCGAGCGTCCACAACCTTGATGCCCTTGCCTTCTTCGTAGACCAGGACCGGGTTGGCGTCCGATTCAGAAATTTCGTCGGCCAGGTCGAGGATCATGGTAGAGTAGTGGCAAACCGTATCGGCCATGGCCTGCTTGTCACGCGGGGCCTCGCCACGCACACCCGACAGGATCGGCGCGCCGCGGATCTCGCTCAACATGCGTAAAGCCTGGTCATTTGAGACCGGGGCGACGCGGAAGGTGACATCTTTCAAGACTTCAACGAAAATGCCGCCCAGGCCGAACATCATGGTTGGGCCAAAGGTCGGGTCGTTGACCGAGCCCAGGATGACTTCCGTACCCCAGGGTGCCATTTCCTGGATGGCAATGCCGTGAATGCGGGCATCGGCTTTGTAGGCTTTGGAGTTAGCTAAAATCGTCTTATAAGCTTCACGGACGGCTTTTTCGTCCTTGATGTTCACCTTAACTCCGCCGGCGTCGGATTTGTGCAGGATGTCGGGGGAGACGATTTTCATGACGATCGGGAAACCGATTTGTTTGGCCAGCGCCACGGCTTCATCTTCGGACTTCGCCAGCAAGGTTGAAGTAACCGGTAAGCCGTACAGGGCAAAAACCTGTTTGGCTTCGATTTCGGTCAGTGAATCGCGGCCATCCGCACGGGCTTTGTTGATGATTTGCATGGCGGCGTCGTGGTTGGAGGTGTCGCAGATCTCGATTGGCCCGGAGATGGTGGCTCTCAGGCGGGCATATTCCCGCAAAGCAGCTATGGCATTGACGGCGATATCCGGGGCCGGGTAGGCCGGAATGCCGTGCTCAACCAGCCAGCTCATGGCGGCATTGGAGCGTTCACCGCCCACGAAGGATACCGTGATGGGTTTATCGGTGATCCCGGATTCATCGACGGCTTTGCGGATGGATTGGGCAATTTGCATCGGGTCAGTCATGGCGGTTTCACAGTACAGCACCACCAGGCCATCTGCCCAGGTATGCGCATAGCAGTATTTAACCGAGTCGTAATACCATTCGTTGCCAGCCATACCGGTCAAATCAACCGGATTCTTGGCGGAACCAAAGTCAGGCATGTGTTTCTTGACTTCAGCCTGTACGTCCAGGGGAGCAAACTTGAGGGGAATCCCGTACTTCTCGGCCGCATCGGTTGCCAGAACGCCTACACCGCCGCCATTGGTGATGATCAGCAGGTTATCGCCTTTCATGGGAGGCAGCAGAGAAAGAGCCAGGGTGCGGTCAAACAGGTTACCCAGGTCGGTAGCCTGCACCACACCAGACTGCTGGAAGGCCGCTCCATACACTTTGGCAGCCCCGGCCAGCGAGCCGGTATGCGAAGCCGCTGCTGCCGCACCGTGGGCGGATACGCCGGCTTTTAAGGCAATAATCGGTTTCTTGGTCCGGCGGCTGGCCTCGATGAACGTGCGCCCATTCTTGAAGCCTTCGATATAGAGGCAGATACAGGCAGTATTATCATCTTCATTCAACCAATCTACCAGGTCGGCAATGTCGATATCCGACATATTGCCGATGGAGATCAGTTTATCGAAGCCTACCCGCCGGGTATAGGTGGCGGCATCCAGGGCGATCAGGAGCGCACCGGATTGCGTGATCAGTGAGGCTTTACCATTCAAGGGTAAGAAAGGAGCGAAGGAAGCATTCAGTTTGTCCGAGTTCGATAAAACGCCCACGATGTTGGGCCCCAGGATACGGGCGCCGTAGCTGTGAGCCTGGCGAACGATCTGTTCTTCCAGTTCATGGTTACCCACTTCACTGAACCCGGAAGTGATGATGATCAGGCCCTTGATATCTTTCTTAGCACAATCATCGATGACCTCAGAAACAAACTTGGCCGGTACGGTGATCACGGCCGCATCCACGTGGCCCGGGATATCGGTCACGTTGGCGTAAACTTTTAATCCTTGAATTTCAGTGGCTTGCGGATTGACCGGGTAGATTTCACCCTGGTAGCCTGCTTCAAGTAAACCTTTGATGACGGTATACCCGATCTTACCGGGTGTTGTTGACGCTCCAACCACGGCAATTGTTTTTGGCCGGAGAACGGCATTAATCGCTGCGTTATCCACTTGTTTTCATCCTGGAGATGATTATTTTAGAATTTATAT
>VFSW01001933.1_pt1 | contig 31406 bp, 28 predicted proteins | sample 5358111 | NCBI WGS metagenome assembly VFSW01 (sample SAMN11554181, study PRJNA540505) | mine drainage metagenome | isolation source: sediment from site ElyBrook_90M | place: USA: Ely Copper Mine, Vershire, VT | collected 2017 | reverse complement strand
GAATACCTATTGGTCTCTTTTCCTCTCGGTACTGAGATGTTTCACTTCCCGAGGTCTGCTCTGTCGATCGTTTAAGCCGACAGTTTAGAAGGTTCACTTCTAAGGGTTGCCCCATTCGGAAATCTCCGGATCGAAGGTTGCTTGGCACCTCCCCGAAGCATATCGCCGCTAAGCCGCGTCCTTCATCGCCTTCTTCAGTCTAGGCATCCACCACACGCCCTTACTCAGAACTCCCGTCAGGAACTCTGAGAACCGCGTATTGCGCATCTTTCCTACAAGAGAAAGGTGCGACTTTGACTTTCTTTTTTTGTGCTGCATCTTGCGATACAGCATTCCTGCATCCCGCACCGGAAAGACTTGTAACCGGTACGAGACGTTTGATTCTTTTGTATTGTCGCTATTTCGTATGTCAACGATCCGACATACGGTGCATGAAAAAAGCCGCTGTGAGCGGCCGGGTGCAATAGGCTTTCGCCTCGCTTCACCGCGGTCGCTTATATCGTGCCATTCCGAACACCATATGTGGAAGTGAGTATATGCGAGCGCCTGCGGCATGTCAAATTCCCAAATAGTCCTTTAAAAGGTGGATATTCTGTGGATATGGATGGCAGAAAAATCGCCGGATCGAAGGCCGGCGATTTTCTGTGCGTTAACCGTTTCGCTGAAGTACTTTTTCCGCGTTTCGTATGTCATCTTGATTTGTAATTTGTATCCAACCGGTCGCCTCCATCGCTTCGAGTGGAATTTTGCACGCAATCGATGCCGCGAGTATCGTTTGAGGCAAACCGAATTCGTGCGCACCGGGCGCTTTCGAAATGCGCGGTTGGCTAAAGAGCCGCGTATCAAGGCAGAAAAGATTAGTCGATGCGAGACCAGGTGCACCATTATGCGCTCCTTCGATAATATCCGTAATGCGTCCTTTCTTGTCGGTTTCAATTTTGCCTCCTTCGACAAGCGATGGAATTCGCGCAACGCCTATAGCCCAATCTTTCGCTTTCGCGATCGCCTCCACGTCACGACGACTATATATGTCATCAGCCATCAGCACCAAAAAACGTTCATGCAAAACGTCTTTGGCACACCAGAGTGCGTCCGCGGTGCCATACAATTCCTCTTGTTCCACATACAAGATTTTCTTGCCGAAGTAGTTGGGGCCTAAGCGCTCATGGATCATGCTGCCTAGGTAACCGACAATGACAATAACTTCGTCGACATCGTCCGGCAATGCGTCGAGCGTGTATTCGAGGAGCGTCCGGCCGGAGATGGTGAGGAGCGCCTTTGGCGAGCGCTCGGTCAGTTCTTTCATTCGTGTGCCGCGCCCCGCCGCGAGAATGACTGCTTGCATTGAGCGGATTGTAACGCAGCGCGCATGGCATTCCAAACGATACGGCCGCCTCCTATGGGCGGCCGTTTTTCATGATTACGGAAAACAACTACGCGTGATGGCTGATCTCGGAGCGAACACGCTCGATAGTGCGCGATGCAGCCTCCTTGCCGCCTAAGCCGAACGCGAGTCCGAATGAGAGTGCGGCTGCGATGACGATTCCCTGGAAGAGGGTCTGGATGAGATCAGTCCCGATGCCAAGTTGGGAGAGTGCCGCAAGAATCGCAAAGACCATGATGGCCCACTTTGCTACTGTGCCCGCAAGATTGGCGCCATGTGCCCCGACTGCGCGTGCGGAATGTGTGACCACGCCGCGCACCGCTTCCGATGCGATGGCACCGATGATGATCATCAAGGACGCGACAATCACGCGCGGGAGGTAGAGCAAGATAACCTGCTGGAGGAAGAGTGTCACGGTGCTGAGGCCGAGGATGTCGAGGGCGGCGAGGAGGAAAACCAAGATAACGAACCATTCCACTAAAAGCCCAAGGAATTTACCCACGTCGAGGGTGAACCCGGCCCGCTGCGCGGCCTCATTGAGGCCGGTCACCTTGAGCGCCTCGTTGACCCGAAGTGCTTTTACGACTTCGACAATGACGTGGTAGAGCGCGACCGCAATGACCCAGCCGATGATAAACCATACAATCGCGGCAAGAAGCGCAGGGAGGAACATGCCCACGGTGTACCATAGGCTCCAAAACGACCCTTGCACTGCTCCTGCCGATTGAGAAACTATCATAGTAAATAGTGTAATTTTAATAATGTTGCTAAGCGCGACCCTTGATATCTCCCTAATGATAGCGCGCCAATTATCCCAATCGAGACCTAAACGGTCGGGCTGTGGATACCAAAAACCGCCCTAAATGCCTATAAAAGCCGGGTTCTGTCGAGCAAAACCAGATGCGGGTAATCCAGCGTGTCGCGAATGAGGCGATCTTGGACAGTGAGCCGGTAGCGGAATTCGGGCGTTGAAAAGGCGGCGTAGCGAATCTCGCGACCGAATGCTGGCTCAAGTCCGCGCACCGCGTCGTCAAGTCGGCGTTCGTTGAACGTGTCAGCAGCAACGATGAGATCGGCTGGTCGCGACGGGTCACCCATAAAAGCCCCGGATAAAATGACGGCGGCAAGCTTGCCTCCACGCCGCAAGGCCTGCATGACTACGTCATGTTGCACAGGAGAAACTTCATGGATGAATGAGGAGAGTGCTCGGGCGTATTTGAAATCGGCATTGAAGGCCCATGCAATCACCTTTTGTTTGCCTGCAATAGCCTTTTTGCCCGGGTTGCTCTTGAGCATGATGGTAAGGTTCGCACGCTTGAGGATTCCCATTTTTTCCAAGACCTGTACTTCCCGCTCCACCGTGGATTGCGCTAATCCTGTCCGTCTGATCACCTCGGCAGCAGTGAGTGCACGCGACTCATCAAATACAAAAGCACGCAGCACTTTGGCGCGCTCTGTGGTACCCATAAATTGTATAAGAAAATCTGTCATATGGTCGATTCTATCACACCTGATTGTGCCGTATATGCAACATGAAAACGGCACCCCGTAAGGCGCCGTTTTCTTTCAGGCAGCTGAGCGTTACTTAAGCGTAACTTTGCCTCCCGCCCCTTCGATTTTCTTTTTCCACTCTTCCGCCTGTTCTTTCTTCACGCCCTGCTTGAGCATGGTCGGCGCGCTTTCTACAAGCGTCTTCGCCTCTGAAAGACCAAGCGCGAGCGCCTCCTTCACCACCTTGATGACGGCGATCTTTTGCTCGCCCATCGAGGTGAGTTCCACGTCGAATTCGGTCTTTTCTTCCACAGCGGCGACACCTGCGCCCGGAGTCGCAACGGCAGCCGCAGCCGCAGAAACTCCCCATTTCTCCTCGATTGCTTTGACGAGTGTGTTGAGTTCGAGCACCGTCATTTTCTCGACTGCTTCGATAATTTGTTCCTGTGTCATAACGTATTGTTATTGGCTATTACTATTTCGTCTCCGCAACCTTGCTCAACACGACAGCAAATCGCTGGCGTGGAGAGCTGATGATGTTGGCGAACATGCCGCGCAAGACCTGGAGCGATGGAATCGTCGCGATCTCGAGCATCATGCCCGCACCCACTAAGCGGCCTTCGAATAAGCCGCCGAGGATGGATATTTTTCCCGCACCAAATTCTTTCGATGCGACGTGCACGCGGCGCGCGGGTGCCGTGGCGTCGTTCGAAGCAACGCTGTACGCGAGGGCGACTTCGCCCGGCAATTCCACCTCTTGCTCATGGCCTGCTGCTTTAAGTGCGCGCTTGAATAAGCTTTTCTTAGCAACCATGTAACCAAGCCCTTCGCCTTTCATCGCCCGGCGCATCGCACTTTCTTGTGCGACGCTAATGCCCGTGAATCCGACGAATACTGTCGCACTACCCTTGAGCGCGCTTTCTATCTTGCTTACGATTTCTTCTTTCTGTTTTCTGGTTTTTGCCATATGAGCTGGATGCAAAAAACCCTGCTAAACCAAGGCCCTCGTCCGCTTTGAGCGGACTTGAGAGTTTCGACCTCGGCAGGCGCACTCTTTATTGTGCATTACCGCTCCATGGAGCGACCCACTTTCTCTGGCCTTGTGCGGGGCATACTACCTTCAAATTTCGCATTGTCAACGCCCTGAAATCCTTTTGATTACTTCTGGGTGCCAAAGAGCGCGGCATCGGCTGCCGCTGCTTGCTGTGCGTGCTCTTGCGCGAGCGTGTATGAATTGATGGCGTAGGTAATCCCAAAGGAAAGTGAAATAAACACGAAAAAGCCGAGCACGAAACGGAAAAACGAGCCTGCGGGAGACGGTTGCATACACTTTCATTGTAACACTACTGCATCACGACATAAACCTTACCAAACTGTCTAGGGTGACGGTCGCGAATTCCATGCGCATCGTTGATGCAATTCGCGATATGATCTTCTGGCTTCGGTACTTGCATAACCCGTGATGAGATCATGCCTCCCTCGAAAAAGTTTCTCTAACTCTGCTTTGTGCCTTTTGAGCTCAGATGCTGTTTGCTTCAACCTGAATTTGCGCAGCCACTGAATTTTGTCCCAGAGCCTGCGCATTTGTAACCGCCGCACTATATCGGGCTTTTGCGTCGGGGATGTCGCCCTGGGCTTTGTAGTAACGAGCTAAGAGTACCTCTAAGTAGAAGGATCCCGGATTGGCTACAATCCCCTGCTTTAGAATACTTGCCGCGGCGTTTGACCCGCCAGTGTACGGAGTGGTGGTGTAAAGCGTAAAGAGATTTTGATACGGTAACGGATTAGCTGGAGATACTTTAATCGCCTGCAGCCAGTTTGATTCGGCAAGAGCGTACTCGTGCAGGTAGTTAGCGTAGAGGTCGGCGAGATCGCCGAATGCAGTCGCGTCGTGTGGATAGATCTTCGTCACGTACTTCCAGTCGGTAACCGCACCTACATAGTCGCCTGTATCTTTGCGCAGAATGCCGAGTTGAACCCACGCGCTCCACTGCGTCGGGTTTTGCGAGAGCATCTTTTGCACAGTGCCGAACTGGCTCTCATAAGAGGTGCGCTCATCGGTGGTAAAGCTAGAAGGGAACGAGAGTGGCGTCGCGTGGTTAGGCGCGGCAGGCGCTCTGGACTGCTGGACGGGCGTGATCGTATAGCCAGGACTGGAGCTTGCCACGGTTGAGGTGGAGGATGCGAGATTCAAAAGCGCAGTTGAAGAAGTGGTCGGAGGCGTGACCGATGTGCCTCGCTCGTGCCAAGTCACGAGCCCAAGAACGACAGCCGCCATAGCGATCAAAACGGAAGCCAAGGTGGCGCGAGTGCGCTGGGTCATGAGCACAGGATATCGCGCCGAGGACACAAATGCAAAAAGCCCCCTCTTGCGAGGGGGCTTTTGCTGCTCACGTTGTCGCCGTAAGCTCAAAGGTCAGCGAGACTAGTTCGAGAGCGTCGTCACCGGAGTGATGCCCGTAGAAGGCAGACCCGTGATGCCGTAGCCGTTCGTCCAGTCGTTGGCCGCAACTGCAACTGTCGTCGTCGCGTTCGGCGACCAGACGAAGTTGGAAGTGCTGAGCGGAGAGGCGTTAGCCGCGCTCATGACCGGTGCAAGGTTGGTCCCGTCGCCCGCGAGGTAGGTTTGCACCGTACCATGCGAGGCGGTCGTACCAGCAACCTGAGTCACCGTACCTGTGACCTTGAAGTAGTACGTCTGGGTTGACGGAACTTCAACCGGCGTACCGCCTCCCGAGAAGGTCACGATGTTCGTGCCAGAATTCAGAAGAGACGCGAGGCTGCCGACCAAGCCACTGGCAGTGCCAGGAGCTGGGATCGAATACCCCGGATCGGTGTACGCGTAGACGTTCAAGGCCGAGACCGATGTCGTTCCGTTTGCAGTCGACACTGACGAGGTGGCGACGTTGATGCCGACCTGGTCAAGACCGACCGAGCCGCCAGCATTCGCCGTAACAGCGAATTGCGTCAGCGTCTGCGTGCCTCCGAGCAAGGACGTCGAACCACCGGCCACTCCCGATACTGTCGGGAAGGTGCGGTAGATGTTCACACCGGTTTGCGTTCCTGTACCCGCGCCAGAGTTAACCTGCGTGCCCGAAGAGGCACCGGTGCCCTGCGCGTTCGAGAGCGAGATGACAACCTTGTGGCCGTCAGAGCCAGACTCACCCGACCCGATTGCGGCGATATCCGCCTTGATCGTGAGGGTTGTCTGCTGGTTCTGAGGCAGGCTGAGATTCGAGATCGACGAGGTCGCGATGTACGCTCCCCCCGACGGGGATCCGGTGAAGATCACCGAACCGACCTGCGTGTTGCCGTTGTAGATGTACGCGCGAGTAACATCCGAAGATGAGGCCACGTCGCTGTTGAGCGAAAGGGCTATCTTCTGGAGGTTTACTGAGTCAGACGAAGGTTGGAGCGTGAAGGTTCCCACCTGCACACCCACACTGCCGCCCGCGACATTCGCAAACGAGAGAGCCGTCGGTACCGTCGCGGTCATCGAAGCCGTGCCGAAGGTCAGCACACCACTGTGACTTGCCAAGTCAGTGAGATCACCGTTGGTCGTGGTGAGGGTAATGCCGGAGCCGGCGCCTGTGGGCGATGGGTAGCCGTCATGAGGACCGTCAACGCCAGCCTGTACGGCCGTCGAGACTGCGCCACTTGAGAGATTACACTCGAGTGCGAGCGTCACGACCTGACCTTTCGGAACCGTGAGCGCGTTGTCGAAGCTGAAGTTGGCGTAGTACTGGCTGTGAGCAGTCACCGTCGTCCAGCCGGACGAGGTAATGACATTGCCACCCGTATTCACCGGCGTCGAGCCGTTGAAGAGCTGACAGTTGCTCAAGTCTGAAGCGTTGCTTAATACACCTGTCGTCAAGATGTCGATGGGCAAGGATGAGAGACGAATGTCCTCACCGGACTGCGACGCATCGAGGTTGATGTTGGCGAAGGTGTAATTGCTCGCTCCCTCAGCAATCGTAGTTGCCGCCGGGCTTGAGGCCGCGGAAATAATGAGACTCGGGCCTTCAACGGTCATCGAAGCCATTGTGAAGCTACCCGCGTTGATTGTAACCGTCGAGCCAGAGGTCTGACCCTGCGCACCGGTCCACGTTGTGGACGGGTTCGTCGTGACCGCAAGCACCGTGTTGTTGGAAGCCGACGATGGGATCGTACCCTTGAGGGTGTACGTCATCGCGCCGACCGGGAAGGTCACCGAGCTGTTGTAGGTGAGCGTTTCCGCCGAGTGAGTCGCATCGACCCACGTAGCGTCAACGGGACCAGCAACAGTGTTGCCGTTGGAGTCAACGAGCGAAACGTTCGTGATGAGACCCGCAGTAAGCGTACCGCCGAGCGATCCCGACGATGTCGCGATGGTGAAGGTCATGCTTTGGACTGAGACCGGTTCACCCGTGAAGTTCGTTGTGAATCCACCAAGTGGCTGATTCGGGACGTTAATCGCGATATTCTGCGCACCCACTGAGCCGGCATTGCCGACCGTCGAGAGCGTGCCTGCCGTAACCGAGAGCAAAGAGCCCTCGAAGAACGGCGTTCCTACCGTGCCTACCGAAGTACCAGCGCCCGTACCCACGAACTCAGAGATGTGATTACCCGTGAGAGCGGTATTGGTCACGTTCGGAGTCGGGGTTACGCCGTAGCCGTACGTCTGGCCGACGAGGTAGACGTCAGACTGGCGGTAGATGTCGAATTCGACTGTGCGACCCGAAGCATTCTGGCCGACGAGGTCGCCCTTAATGTACGCGTCGACGGTGTTGCCCTTGGCGATGAGAATGCCGCCTGGGAACGTCGATGTGTAGTACTTACCGGTCGAGTCGACGGTGACAGGATAGCTCGTGCCATTGACCACCGTAGAGAGGTTGCCGATGTCGGTTGAGCCGACAGAGCCGGTCTGGTTCCAAGTGATTGAGAAGAGTTTCTCATCCTCAGCCGAACCCGCCGTTATGCGGATTCCGGAGAAGGTGAGACCCGTCGTACCAATCGGCTGGGTGCGGTAGCTGTCAGGATCGAATGACGAGATGTAGGTCGTCGCCGTGCCGATAGTGAGCGTCGAGTTGATTGTCTGCTGCGCTCCGTTGATCGGGAGCGAGCCTGAGACAGGAACTGACGTGTTGACACCGACAACCGATATTCCTGCAACTTCACCCGAGTAGAGAGCCATCGTAGTAGCGACTGTCTGCATGTTACCCGCAACCGTGTAGGTCATTGACTGGCCCGCGCCCAGAGTGAACGGGCTGCCGATCTGTGCCTGGTGATTGGAGTCGAAGGTGCGTGAGGTGCCGATCTGGAGACCGTTGGAGTCGAGCAGAACGACGCCCGCGAAGGCTGCGTCTTGCGCGAGACCGACGCGCTGTACCGTGACCGAGTTGATCGTTACCGCAGCGCTCGACGTATTGGTGAGCGTGAACGTGGTGAACGGAACGCGGTTAGCCGCGGTCGGAGCGAGCGAGTTGGCCGGCTGTGTGCCTGCAGTGATCACTACGCTGCCTGCCGTGGTGCCTGTGCCAGTTCCCGTGCCGGTGCCAGTACCTGTTCCCGTACTCGTGTTACTGCTGCACATTGCGTTAGCAGCTGCGCGCGAAGCAGCGAACCAGTTACCGGTGCCTGCCGTAAGGCCGAGCGGGGTGAGAATTGTTGAAGCGTTCGCGTTCTGGAATTTGATGACCGCCGCTCTGGTCGCAGGACCGAAGTACGAAGTCTCATTTCCAGGAGATCCAGCGCCTGAAGCGGTGACGGTAAAGCCGTGACCGTTCAAGAACTGCTGAATCCACATGACTTCGCCTCCCGTCGAGCCACGCTTGGCATTCATCGTGAAGGTGTGGCAGCCCGCAGACATCGAGCCGTTCGAAGACGTGCCCGCTGATCCCTGCAGCTGTGCGATTTGTGCGAGAAGTGCCTGGACTTGCGCCTGGAGACTGGAGACTGTGTCAGCTTTCGCGGGTTGCGCGAATGCCAACGAGAATCCAAGAATCAAAGCTACAGCCACGAGCACTGTCGCAACATACTTTGTTGCTAAAGTTTTACTCATAGTTTGATTTTGACCTTTCATCCCGACTGTGACATCGGGACCGCACGAACGTTCTTTCGACGTGAACGCACATGCGTGTGTGTCTTCTACTAAATAACTGATAACGAAGACAACTGATAATTTTTGCTACTCCCACACACCGATGGCGCGTAGGGATTAGCAGCGAGAATGGAAGAAGAGTACAGTCGTGCGGAAAATATTCGGGACGATTCAGTAATGCAGGATTGCGCACACTCACATTTACTGTTGCATGCGTTTGTGTCTGAGATGGGTTTTCATCTCTGTTTCATGATTATGTCTCCGACGACACGCACGTCGTCGGCTTTCTGTTTCATTATAAAATCTGTCAACGATCAAAGCAGAGCGCGCTGTACGCAGCCCTTGCGCGATGGTCTCGCTAGAGATACATCCGCACAATTATATACCGCGTTGCTCAGCGCACCATTTGCCATTACTCCACGTTTTGTGGATAACTTGTGAGCAAAAAAGAGCCCATTTCTGATCATTCTTTTTCGCTTCGCAAGCGGGGACAGAATAGCCGAACCTCCACAGGGAGTCAATGCATGAGACGGTCAGTGAACCTGAATATTTCCTTTATGTGCATATCCTGGCACTCAAATCAGCATTACGAAACAAATACCCCCTATTTTGCAATAGAGTAACGACTCCAACGCTTGCGCCCGTTCCTTCGCACCAATCCTTTCTCAATGAGCGCGCCGAGTTCTCTTTGAAGGGTCTTTCCCCCGTATTCAGGTAGGTTGGTGGCAATGTCGCGAATGCTCATCTCTCCTCCCGCACGAAGAATTTCTAAAATGCTGCTCGCTCTGGAAGTCATAATTGACGTGCCGACGGAAACGGCAGGTTCCAAAGCTTTCTGCGTGTCCTTAACCGTGTCCTTGTCCTTTACAGCACGTGTGTCCTTTATGTCTTTTATATGTCCTTTAGAAAGTTCGCGGACATTCAAAAAATCTTCGCGAGAGAGGCGAACGCTCTCTGATAGATTAGTTCGCTGCGAAAGGTGTATGAAATTTCCGAGCTCATCAAGGGCTCCGGATACCACTTCGGCATTCTGAGAAGAGACAGACCCTGCAAATACGAGCATACGAATCTGCGAAATGAGCAGACGCACGCGCGCCTGAAATTCTCCGAATGGCACTGACGCGGGAGAGCGCATGTCATTCCGCAGTGCCAGTATAAGGTCCAGAAGACCGACTGCATTGGATCGCACTTCCTGTCGCAACTTCTCTCTTGCGTCGATATGGTTGGTAAGTAAGAAGATACCTGCCACCAGGCGCTCAGCCCGACGGTATGCTCGCTCGCCAGAATGGTTGTCGCCAAAGGGATCGGTGCGCACTTCCACGTCCAGAAACTTCGAGAAATTCCTTCCCGGTACGTCTTTTATCTCGTCCATAATGCGTCCATTATATGTCCGAAAGATGTCTCATAAAAGCTTCGTAGACGAGTATATAAAGGACATCGGAAGTAAGCAATGCCACCTCCTGTGTATTGAAACAGACCATCGATAAGGTCAACCGCATACATGGTATGATTCATCGGTGCATTTTTGAGAAAATACTTCTACATCATTATGGCATCAAAGAAGAGAAATGGCCGCACTAAAAACGGAAAGGAAAAACGGGACTCTCAATACGAGGGGGGTAGACGAATGCGCTCCATATCGAGCGAGGCGGCGCGGGGTGTCGGTGCGATCTTCTTTTTAGCGATTGCAGCCTTTCTCACGCTTGCCGTTGCAGGATTTGGCGGCAGCGCGGGCGCCGCACTCTATGCTGATCTCTCGTACCTTCTTGGTGTCGGATATTTCCTCTTGCCGCTCTCATTCGTACTGCTTTCGATCATCGTATTTCGTTCGTTTGAAAAAAAATTTGGCTGGGTGCAGATGGTGAGCATCCTTGTGTTTCTCTTGGCCGCGCTTGGCATCATCGATCTCGGCTTCCCCACGCATGCGGGTATCGCGGGCGCTGCCGTATCGCGCCCCTTAGTTTCGTTGATTGCGACGCCAGCAACAGCGATTTTTCTTCTTGCTTTTATCATAGCCGCGCTCGTCATCGCGTTTGATATTCATCTCGGCGCTCTACTTTCATGGGTGGTCGAAATGCTGCGTGGAGACCGCACGCTCGAAGAAGAGTCGCAAGATATCGATGATGTTCCGGTTATGGGATTGCCAGAAGAAGATCATGAGGACATTGCGCAAGAATCGTACGAAGAAGCGGCGCAGGAGGCGCCTGTTCCCGAACCTGCAGTGCGCACGTTTGTGCAAGAAAGCGGGAATGACGCTGGCTTTCCCATTATCGCCGCGAGCGGGGCGGCCTATGTGCCGCCGCCTATTTCGATCCTCGCCAAAAACAAGGGAAAACCGGAAGTGGGCGACGTGAAAGCGAACATGAATCTCATCAAGCGGACGCTCCAAAACTTTGGCATTCAAGTGGAAATGGACGAGGCATCAATCGGCCCCACCGTAACCCGCTACGCGATGAAGCCAGCCGAGGGTGTGCGGCTCTCAAAAATCGTTGCACTCCAGAGCAATCTGGAACTTGCGCTCGCCGCTTCACCCGTGCGTATTGAAGCACCCATTCCCGGCAAATCGCTGGTGGGGATTGAAGTGCCCAACATCGCACGCACGACACTTGGATTGGCACCTCTGATTGGCGACGAAGGATTCTCTGGTTCCAATCATCCGCTCATGATGGTGCTCGGCCGCTCCATCACCGGACAGGCGCATTTTGCCGACCTCTCAAAGATGCCCCACCTTTTAGTTGCTGGTACAACGGGTGCAGGAAAATCGGTTGCGATCCATGACTTTATTGTCTCGCTCCTCTACCGCTCCGGTCCCGAGCGACTGCGATTCATCATGGTCGATCCGAAGCGGGTGGAGCTCACCGTGTACAACACGATCCCTCACCTCTTAACACCAGTCATCACAGACGCGAAGAAAGCGATTCTGGCTCTAAAGTGGCTCGCAAAGGAAATGGAGAGACGCTACAACATCCTTGAAACGGAGCGCGTGCGCGACATCGCTTCATACCATGAAAACGTCGTCGCCCCAGCGCTCAAAAAAGCGGAGGACGGCGAGAATGAAAATCCGCTTCCCGAAGCCATGCCCTACATCGTCCTCATCATTGATGAATTGGCCGACATCATGACGAGCTACCCACGTGAACTGGAGGCCGCCATCGTGCGCCTAGCACAAATGAGCCGCGCGGTCGGTATTCACCTTATCCTTTCCACGCAGCGACCGTCGGTGAAAGTCATCACTGGCCTTATCAAGGCCAACATTCCTGCGCGTGTCGCGCTACAGGTGGCGAGCGGTATCGATTCGCGCACCATCCTCGATATGAGCGGCGCAGAAAAGTTACTTGGCGCGGGTGACATGCTCTTCCTCTCCGGCGAAATGTCGAAGCCGCGACGCATCCAGGCACCGTATATTTCCGAAACGGAGGTTAAGAAGGTCGTCGCGCACATTGCCAAACACGCTGAAGGCACGCTGCCCAGTGAGATCGATTTTGAGGCGGCGGCCAAGAGCAACGATATGAGCTCCATTCTTTCCTCCATGAACGAGAACGAGGAAGAAGACGATCTCTACTCCAGCGCCAAACAGACCATCATGGAGGCTGGCAAAGCCTCCACCTCCTACCTCCAGCGCAAGCTCGGCATCGGTTACGCGCGCGCAGCACGGCTTATGGACATGCTTGAAGAACGCGGTGTCATTGGTGCCGCAGATGGCGCAAGGCCGCGCGAAGTGCTGGGTGGCGCAGAGGCTGTCGAAGCCGAAAACGAAGAGGAGACAGGGTCAGTGTTTAATTCATAGCCATGCTCCCGTACCGCGACTCACGCTTTACCTTCATTGCGCTCGTCCTGTTTCTTGCGATTGTGGTTGGCTACGCGATTTTCGAGGCGCGCGGCATTGTGCTCGGCCCCACGATCAGCGTGCCCACGGGAATCTCGGAAGTGCATCAGGCGTATATTCTCATCCAGGGACGTGCCCTGCGCATTTCGTCACTCTCCATGAATGGTGAGCAGATTCCGGTGACCGAGAGTGGTGATTTTGCCCAACCGTATTTACTCGCACCCGGATACAACAGGATTCTTTTGGACGCCAAGGATAGCTACGGCCGCACACGTGAACAGGTGATCCAGATCATGTACGTACCGATTGCGACCTCAAGTGCCACAAGCACGCCGTCCAGCACGGCCGCTACGTCTTCTGCGGCCTCGTCTTCTGCCCCCATAGCGCCCGGGTACTAAAAGGCTATACTGCAGATATGCCAACGAGAAAGAAAAAAGAAAAGGCACCTCCGAAGGAAACGGGCAAGGGCACCGACGCTGATATTGAGCGGGCAATCGCGCAGATCAAAACGAAATTTGGCGACGACTCGATCATGATGCTGGGGGCCACACCAAAAGTAGACGTGAACGCCATCCCGACTGGCTCAATCGGCGTCGACTGGGCGCTCGGCATTGGCGGCCTCCCCCGCGGACGCATCATCGAAATCTTCGGCCCCGAAAGCTCCGGCAAAACTACTCTTTCGCTCCATGTGGTCGCTGAGGCACAGAAAAAGGGCGGTGTCTGCGCCTTCATCGACGCGGAACATGCACTCGATCCTGAATATGCGAAAAGGCTCGGCGTCGATATCAATTCTCTTCTGATATCCCAACCCGACACTGGCGAACAGGCACTCGAGATCGTCGAGTCGCTTGTGCGCTCGGGTAAGATCGACGTAATCGTCATTGACTCGGTCGCAGCGCTTACGCCCAAGGACGAGATTGAGGGCGACATGGGCGCGCAGCATGTAGGCAAGCAAGCGCGTCTCATGAGCCAGGCGCTGCGCAAACTAACTGCAATCGTCTCCAAGACCAAAACGATCGTTATTTTCATAAACCAAATCCGCATGCAGATCGGCGTCATGTTCGGCAATCCCGAAACTACTCCGGGCGGCAAGGCGCTCAAGTTTTATACGAGCGTCCGCATCGACATCCGCCGTATCGCACAGATCAAAAAAGGTGACGAAACCATGGGTGGTCGCCATCGCGTGAAGATCGTCAAGAACAAGATTGCGGCACCGTTCCGCCAAACTGAATTTGACATGCTCTATGGCGAGGGCATCTCCCGCGAGGGTGAGGCGCTCGCACTCGGTGAGAAACTCGGGTTACTGCAAAAATCGTCTGGTGGGGCCTATTCCATAGGTGATAAGAAAATGGGTCGCGGCTATGATGCGGCGCGCACTTTCCTGCATGAAAACAAGCCTATCCTCAATCAACTTTTAAAAGACATTCGCAAAGGATTGAATGCTGGGAGCGCGGTGCCGAAAACTCCCGCCGGTGCGGAGGAATAAAATTTAGGTCAAAAGAATTGGACAAAGCGCCTTTTTTGGCTATCATGCCGCGATATGGCGATGCTCGCATACAATGAAGTACTTCCAAAAAAGCTGATTATTCACGATGGAGAGCCCTACGAGGTACTCTCCGCATGGGTCTTTCGCAAACAGCAGAGAAAGCCCGTTAATCAGGTAAAATTGCGCAACCTCAAAACGGGTTCGCAAACGGAAGTAACCTTCCACCAACCCGATAAAATCGAAGAGGCAGAGGTAGAGTCGCGCCCAGCTGTCTTTATCTACGAGCGAAACGGCGAGTGGTTTTTCCACGAGCAGAGCGACAAATCAAAACGATTCACGCTCGATGAAGGTCACATCGGCGAGGCGGGAAAGTACCTCAAGAGCAATACCGAAGTGGACGTGCGATGGTTTGAGGGCGAACCGATCCAGGTGAAAATACCGATCAAGATGGAGCTTAAGGTGAAGGAGGCGCCGCCGAACACCCGTGGCAACACCGCGCAGGGTGGCAACAAAGTGGTTGTGCTCGAAACGGGCGCACCCCTCAATGTACCGATGTTCATCGAAGCGGGCGACGTGGTGCGCATCAACACAGAAAGCGGCGAGTACGTCGAACGAGTCTAGAATCGAGAAATGACGTAAAGAAAAGGCTACCGTGCGGTAGCCTTTTCTCGTTTAAAAACGCTATTACTTCTGAATGTAAGGCAGGAGACCCATAAAGCGGGCGCGCTTAACCGCCGCTTCTACCGCTCGCTGCTGCTTGGCAGTGAGGCCCGTACGCTTGCGGCCCATGATGCGACCGTGCGGGTTGATGAACTGCTTCAAGAGGTCGATGTCTTTGTAATCGACGTGCCGGATATCATTTTGCGTGAGAATATTTGCCATAGAATTTAAAACGGTATGTCGTCGGGATTTATATCATCTTTCGGGTAATCAATGCCAGCCGGACTCGATCCTTCATCTTGCTGTTCATCGTGGGAGCCGCCGCGTTTGGCACTACTGCCCATGCCACCCCCACCGCCTCCGCGCGGACCAAACTGTACGCGATCGGCAACGATTTCGGTACGGTAGCGCTTCTCGCCTTCTTTTTCCCAGCTGCGAGTCTGGATGCGACCTTCGATCAAGGCAGAGCTTCCCTTCTTGAGGTACTGTGCCACGATATCAGCCTGGCGGCCGAATACGACGATATTATGGAAATCGGTCTGTTCCTGGTTCTTACCATCGCGGTCTTTGTAGACACGATTGGTCGCCACCGAGAAACTGCACACATTCATGCCGGAAGGCAACGCGCGCAATTCCGGGTCGCGCGTAAGATTGCCAAAGATGATCGCTTTATTGAGGTACATGATTAAAATTATTCGGCGATGATATCTTGGATCGCCTTCTCAAGATCGGCTTCGGATATCGGCGTGGCGCTCTCTTCGGGAGCGCGTGGGGCGGGTTTTAATGTGTCGGTGCGCTTCACCTCGCGCAGGGTCTGAGTTTTGAATCGTGCGCGTGTCTCTTCGCGAACGGTTCGGAACAGAATAGCGCGCATGAGAACCGTGTGGCGCTTGAGCGCCTCTTCGAGAGTAGTGGCGGAGGCTACCGGTCCTTCAAATTTGATCCACCCGAAATAACCGCGGTCGTATTCGATGCGCTTGCCTCCTTCGATCGCAGGAATCGAGTAGGAGAGCTTGGTGAGTGAAGGGGCGCCCTCAGCGAGGAGACGGCCACCTTCTTTCTCGATCAGCGAGCGAATTTCCGACACCACCGTGTCTACATCACCCTCTTTGGTGGCGGGAGAAACGTGGTAGCCGATTTCATACACGCGCGTGAGAGTCTCCGCGCCCATATCGGTTTCGTTTTCAAGTACCGCTGTCTCTGCCATATGTGGGGGCACTGTATCACGCGTGAGGGTCGCTCGCAAATCCTAGGCGAGACCGAACACCCGCTTGGCGTTCTTGAGTATCTGGGTGCGTACGTGCTCGGGCGCTTCTCCACGAATAGCTGCAATTCGTTCTACCACGAGGGGTACAAAGGCTGATTCGTTGCGTTTCCCCCGATGCGGTACTGGTGTGATGTAGGGTGCGTCGGTTTCGGAGAGGATCATGTCGAGCGGCGCATTTTTTACTATTTCGTCGTAGTCATGGGTGAAGGTCAGCACGCCAGTGAACGAGAGCGTAAAGCCAAGATCGAGGAATCTTCTGGCCACATTCCAGCCGCCCGCAAAAAAATGCATGTCACCTTGCACCTTGGCGTGCGCCTTGACGAGCGCTATCGCATCGTCGTATGCATTCCTAATATGCAGCATGAGCGGTTTGCTCAATTCGTTCGCGAGTTCAATCTGCTCAATAAATGTCCGGTGCTGAGTGTCTTTCGTGTCACCTTCAAGCCTGTAGTAATCGAGCCCACACTCACCTATTGCGATCACTCGTTCGCTCGCACCAAGTGCGCGGTAGTATTCCTTGTCGAACACCTCACCGCGTGAAGTAAACTCTTTGCCGCCTTCGCCTAATTCTTTGGTGTCATGATATGACTTGCTCGTATGGATCGGGTGCAGGCCGATTGAAGCCCAGATGTGGTCATACTTTTCGGCAAATGCAACCGCAGCGGCAGAAGTGTCTTGTTGTGTTCCCACCACATTCATTGCTACACTCGCTTCCCTTGCTCGCTCAATCGTTTCTTCCCTGTCGGGATCGTACGCGACGAACTGCACGTGTGTATGCGCGTCGAAATATTTAAAATCCATAGCTATTTTTTTCGTGGAAAGAGATTGACGGGTTTTCTGTTCGCAAGAACTGCCGCCTTTATTGCATTGCTCGTTGCAGGCATAAAGGGTTGCACCATTCGCGCGATCGCATAGATCTCCGCAGCAGATTCCCTAATTATTTTCTGACCTGCTTCGAGATCTTGTTTGACCACTTTAAACGGTTCTTCAATTGTAAGTCGTCCATCGAGATCCGCAATGCGTTTCCAAATGTAATCGGCCGCCGCATTGTAATCGAAGTGATCGAGTGCATCTGTGTACGCCTCCGCGAAGGAGCCCTCAGCGGGGCGGTCAATAGGCGCGGGCATATGTTTCTCAGCGAGCGTCATAATACGAGCCGCTAAGTTTCCGAGACCGTTTGCCAGATCCGCATTGTACGCCTCCTTGAACTTTCCCATGGTCACGTCAGTATCTTCGACAGCGTGCACGTGCCGCGCAAGGAAGTAACGCAGCGCGTCGGCGCCATATTCTTGCACAATTTCCAGTGGATTGATGACATTGCCGATGCTTTTGCTCATCTTTTTGCCGCCGGAAGTGATGTGGCCGTGATAAAAAATAGCATCGGTTGTCTTAAGCCCGGCGGACATAAGCATCGCTTGCCACATAATAGACTGAAAGCGCACCTGGTCTTTGCCTGCCATCTGCACCGTTTTGCCTTCCTGCCAAAATTTCTTAAAATCGCCGTGTGCGTCGTTCGGCCAACCCAAGGTGGAAACGTAATTGGTGAGCGCGTCGAACCATACGTACATGGTTTGTTTGCCATCGCCGGGCACGGGAATGCCCCACGGCAGGCGGTCAACCTGGCGCGAAATGCTGAAATCCTCCAATCCACGTTCGACGAACTGCAGGGCTTCTTGCCGCCGCCATTCCGGCACGATCACACCTTCATGCGAGAGGTATGTACTCAATTTCTCCTGGTATGCACTCAGGCGGAAAAAATAATTTTCCTCCTCGATAACAATCGGCTCCATCGTCGGATGTTTCGGGCATCTTCCATTCACGAGGTCGGGCTCGCGCAAAAACATTTCATCGCCGACGCAGTATAGTCCTTTGTATTTCTTTTTATAGATATCGCCGGAGGAAGCACATCGACGCCACATTTTCTGCGCTGCTGCTATATGGTACTGATCAGTAGTGCGGATGAAATGGATTTGGGGCGAGAGATTGAGCATCTCCTTGAGCTCTCTGAATTTTGCAGCATACCGATCAACGTATACTTGTGGTTTTTCTCCTGCCTTGGTAGCGGCTTCAAATATTTTTTGTCCGTGTTCATCGGTACCTGTATTGAAGAAAACGTCATCACCTTGGAGAGCGCGAAAACGCGCATAGATATCAGCCTGTACTATTTCGAGCGCAAAGCCGATATGCGGATCGGCATTCACGTACGGAAGCGTGGTGGTGAGAAAAAGCGAACGCTTCATGATTACTCCAGCGCTTCTTGGCGCAGCTTGCCGCTCTCAGCGTCGCGAGCTAATTCTCGCATAGTCGCTGCAACGGGGACCGAAAGAATAACGCCGAGAAAGCCGGCGAGTTGACCGCCGACAATGAGGGCGATAATAACGAGCAAGGGGGGCACGCCCACGACGCGAGTGACAACGAGCGGATAGATCAGGTGGTTTTCAAATTGCTGCGCAATCACATAGAGGGCGATCGTGGCAAGGCCGAGTGGAAGGCCCCCTGCGGCAAAGGCGACCGCGACCGCGGGCACCGCCGAGAGCACGGGACCAAAAACAGGAATAATCTCACAGAGCGCGGTGATGACCGAGAGTGCAAGCGCATGCGGCACGCCGAGTACAGTCAGCCCGAGAAATGCCAAGACGCCCATGATGACCGCGAGCAAAATCTGACCCTGCATCCAGAGGCCGATTTTGTGCTGCGAGCGGCGCCATAAACCTTGCACGTACTGCTGATGTTTCTTGGGTGTAATGATGTGCAAAAAATCGTCAACGCCCGTTTCTATCACGGCGAAGTAGAAAGAAAAGACGATGATAAACACGAATGAAAAGACGCCACCGAAAATCGTACTGATCGCCGTGAAGGTGTCAGTGAAGAAAATATTGAAGCCAAGCGTACTTTGCAAACCCTGAATAATTGCCGTGGAAGAAAAGTTTTCGGAGGATCCGCCCACCATGTTTACGTAGTGGCCAACCATGCTGGTATTTGCGATCGTATTTACATAGCCCGGTATGCTTCCGATAAAATTCGTGAGATCACTGAAAACAGACGGGAGGAAGAAGTAAAAAATGCAAAAGAATGCAATGAAAAGCAGGAGGTAGACGATGAGGACCGAAAGCACCCGTGGCAGCTTGCGCTTAGTAAACGCGAGTATCGCGGGCTCAATCGCCGAGGCAATGACGACCGCTGTGAGGACGATCAGCACGATATCGCGGAGCGTGAAGATGAGCCATGCGCCAGCAAGCACGAGAACGGCCTTGATGATCGTGCCAGTTGTGATGGTGATAGTCGTCTCGCGCCGCTCCATTGAGGCAATCCTAGCACGAGGAGAATTGAGGCGCGATTAGCCCTTAATCTGCGATATAAGATTGCCAATCTGCTCTCGTACCTGCTCCCCCGTATCGCGATCACGCATGGTGACGGTGCCATCTTCGAGTGTCTGGAAATCGATGGTGATGCATGCGGGTGTGCCAATCTCATCTTGGCGACGATAGCGTTTGCCGATGTTACCGTTGTCGTCCCACATAATCTGCGGAATCCCCTTTTTCAGCATCGTATACACGTCGCGCGCTTTTGCCACCAAGACGGGCTTATTTTTCAAGAGCGGAAATACAGCCGCTTTGATCGGCGCGACAGCTTTGTTGAATTTCAGGTACGTTCTTTTTTCTCCGCCCAGATCGTCTTCGGTATAGGCGCAAGTGAGAAGCGCGAGCACGGTTCGATCCACACCGAAAGATGGTTCGATGACGTGCGGCACGAATCGCTCGCCGGATTGCTCGTCGAGGTATGAGAGATCGACGCCGGATGCGGATGCGTGCGCCGAAAGATCGAAGTCACCGCGATAGGCGAGACCGAAGAGCTCTTTACGGCCGAATGGAAAATCAAACTCGAAATCGATGGTGCGTTGGGAATAATGCGCTCGATCTTCGGGCGCAACCTCGAGTTCGTGCACGAGTGAACGATCAATACCGGAAGCATCGATGAATCGGAATACTTCGCCTCTCCACTCTTCGAAACTTCCCTCCCAATCGGGGGATCGCATGAAATATTCGATTTCCATCTGTTCGAATTCTCGTGAACGAAAGACGAAATCGCGTGGTGCTATTTCATTCCGAAACGCCTTACCGACTTGGGCGATACCAAAAGGCAATTTGGGATGAATTGAATCAACCACGTTCTTGAAGTTGACGAAAATGCCGCCTGCAGTTTCTGGTCGCAAATAGCTTGTCGTTGCCTCCTCTCCGGCGCCGACCGAGGTTGTGAACATCATATTGAACTGTCGTACTTCGCTGAATGATCCCCCGCATTCAGGACATATGCCTGTCAGTTGGTCGGCACGAAACCTTCGCTTACATTTTTTGCACGCTAGCAATGGGTCAGAGAATCCGCCCACGTGTCCCGAAGCCTCCCATGCTTTCGGATTCATGATTATCGCTGCGTCCACGCCACACATGTCGTCGCGCTCTTGCACAAACATCCGCCACCAGAGCTGCTTAATGTTATTTTTCAATTCGACCCCTAAGGGGCCGTAGTCCCAAAAGCCTGAGAAGCCGCCGTAGACCTCAGAACCGGGGTAGATAAAGCCGCGTCGCTTCGCGAGCGATACAATCTTCTCAAGTTCGACTCCCATATCGTTGCAATCTTACCCTACTCTCAATTCGGTGCCACCACTTTCGCGTTGATCGATTCAAAGCCCGGATCGTCGATGATGTTGGTGGTGACGTCAGCAACGTTTTTCTGCACTGATTTTCCGGTGGATGCATCGGTGCCGTTAAACACGATGTTCTGCAAGAGAGTCGGCTCGGTGCCGATCTGCGAAGTGGACGGCGTGAAGCCAACCTGGATCGTTACCTGCCGCGGCGAGGTACCATTCAATCCCGTCCCGGGTGCGACGTCACCCACATTCCAGGTGAAAACGCCGGTATTGCTCGCAAAATTCACTTTCTCCGAGGCTGGTAGGTAGTAATTGCCGACTAAGCGCACATATGGTGGCAAGACAGCCGTGACGACACCGTTTTGGATCTGGTTGGTCGTGTTGGTAACGCCGAAGGTGATCGCGTAGGTGGTTTCCACTCCCGCTTTCGGCGGTAAGGGACCTGAGGCACCGAATGGATCGGCAAAATAGTACCCTTGTGCTTTCAGCGTAAGGTCGCTCGCGACTACAATTTTTGCATCGGCGGTCGATTGCAGATTTTCCGGCACTCCGCTCTCTCCCATACGCGCTCCAGCGGCCGAAACGGAAATATCGAGTTGAGGATTCTGAATTCCCTGCAGCGCTGACGATGATGCCACTTGGAACGTGAAGTTAACCGTGCCGCTCGCGCCAGCGGCGAGTGTCGTGAACGCGCCTCCGGTCGTGGTTTTATCCCAGAGCACTGCGTTGTCGGTAGAGCGGTAGAAGCCGTTGTCGCTCTGGATCGTGGTGCCATCAATCGGAAAGCCGGAGAGGCGCGCCACGATGACAGCGTCGCTGATTTCACTCGAAAGGTTATTTTTGTATGTAACGCCGACGTCCACGATGTCACCGGGCGCAACCGCGATCGGAGAGGGACTTGTCGCCCCATTGACTGAGATTCCGAGATTGAGGAAGGGCTGCGCAATTGAGACCGCGAGTGTTGTATCGCCGAGAGGCGCGTCGATTACGCTCGATGTCGCGTTTGCGGACGTGCCAGCCGTGAAGGTGAACACCCTATTGTCACCCACCTGCCCCGACAAGACGCCGTTGATTTGAATTGTTTTGACATCTCCCGGATTTAACGGGCCAAGGTCCCACATCCCTGTACTCGTTTGAGCTGGTGTAGCGGAGGTGAGTTGGAATCCGAACGGCGTATTACCGTAGAGCAATACGTCGGGGATGGATTGACTGGAGTTCGATGAGACCGTCACTGTCATCTGCAGCGGCTGGCCGGATGTTGCCTGCGTGTTGCCGGATACCGCGACGGAGAGCGGGCTCGAACTGAAAACGAAATCGTATTGCGAAGAAGCGACGAAGATCGCATCGGAGCCGCCCAAACGATATTCCAACTCCGCTCCCACGCTTGCGTGCTGGCCGACGCCGCCTTCATAGATCGCAGGCACTTGCACTACGGTCGATGCGCCCGCTTCAATAGTGCCGATCGAAATGCGACACGACTGCGAAGTGCAGCTGTCGGAATTGAGGCGCGTACCCGGCGGATAGCTCACGACCAGATCGGCAAGCTCGAGCGCTTCTCGGTTGTGGTTGGTGATATTAATTTCAAGATTGGTCAGTTCGCCCCCGGGAATTTCAGCAGGTCCGGTGATTGCAATGTCGATATTACGTGTGGAAATCGCTGAAGCGCCGCCGAAATACAGGTAGTAGATGAAAAATGCAATCGCACAGACGAAAAATACTGCGGCGGCGGCGAGCGTCCATTTCAATATGCCGCGCACGCGCGAGGGCTTGGGTGGTCGCATAATTGCCTCAAGCGGCGTCAATACGCGACCCTGCTCGCGTTCGCGCTCCGCGTGTTCCCAATCCTCAGGAACGGCAGACTGCTCTGATTCGAATGCACGGCGCTCGCGCGGCCCCATTTGGTCACTATATTTGCGCGAATACATGGTCCGCCGCAACTGCTCAAGTTTCTCCTCTTCGTGATTTGGTGGCATCGTGAAAATTGTATCACGTGCCGCAATATCAGAGTTTCATTACATAGACGTTTGTTTCTTTCTTTTCAAAACCGAGCTTCTGATACAGATTATTGCCCGCCGCGCGGCCAGGACGACTGGTGAGGTAAATTTGCTTGATTCCTCGAGAGCGAGCCGAGTCAATGAGATGTTCCATGATCTTCTGTCCCAAACCTTGTCCACGGTAGTCACTATCAACAACTACATCCTCAACGAGCCCCGAATTCTTGCCGAGTTTCGTAATCATATAGAGTGTTCCCATGCCGATGATATGATCATCGTCTTTCGCAACGATGAGTACCACGTTTGTATCTGTTACGATCTTTTGCAGATCAGCAATGGCTGTCGTATGCTCAGCAGGATTTTCTCGCAACTGCGATAGCAGACGATTCATGTCTTGTATCGCCCGTCCGCTCGCCTCACGTACTGTTCCAACGGAAATCATGCTGGGAGTATGTCGAACTTTTTCGCTACTTTCGTAAATGTATCGACTGCCGTTTGCATATCTTCTTTGGTGTGTGCGGCGGATACCTGCACGCGGATGCGCGCCTTCCCCTTCGGCACCACGGGAAACGCGAACCCGACCACATAAATTCCTTCCTTAAAAAGTTCCGCCGCCATATCGAGCGCCATCTTCTCGTCACTGAGCATGATGGGTGTGATCGGATGTTGCGCATCGGTCACCGAAAATCCTTTCTCGCGCATCATGAAGCGGAACGACTTCACATTATCCCAGAGGCGCTGACGCAATTCGGGATGCATCGGTAAGTATTCGTTGACTACAAACAAAGACGCACCGGTGACCGCCGTGTCGAGTGCGTTGGAAAAGAGGTACGTGCGGGAACGCTGACGCAGATAGTCGGCGACTTCTTTATGCGTTGCGGTAAATGCGCCACCTGCTCCGCCCAACGCTTTACCGAACGTGCCGGTGACAAAATCAACGCGGTCGGAGACGCCGCACTCTTGCGGCGTGCCGCCACCGTTTTTTCCCATTACGCCAGTCGCATGCGCATCGTCCACCATCACAAGCGCGTCATACTTGTCGGCCAGGTCGCAAATTTCTTTCAGCGGCGCAATATCGCCGTCCATGCTGAAGACACCATCGGTTGCGATCACGCGCAGGCGCCTGTCTTTGGTCGCCTTCAGTTTTTCTTCCAGGTCGACCGTGTCCATGTGCTTGAAGATGTGCCGCTCTGCTTTCGAGAGGCGCACGGCATCGATGATCGAGGCGTGGTTCAGTTCGTCACTAATGATCGCGTCCTGGTCACCGAAGAACGTTTGAAAGAGTCCGAGGTTCGCCATGAAGCATGAGCTATACAAGACCGCGTCTTCCGCGCCGACAAAATGGGCAATCGCTCGCTCAAGCTCTTTGTGAATCGTTTGTGTGCCGCAAATGAAACGCACCGACGCGAGTCCAAAACCCCATTGTTTGACTGCGTCTTCCGACGCTTTTTCCATTTCCGGCGTCCCCGCGAGCCCGAGATAATTATTCGAGCAGAAATTCAAGTATTTCTTGCCGCCAACGGTAATCTCTCTTCCCTGCGGGCTCTCCAGCACGCGCTCCGATTTGAGCGTGCCACCCTCTTTCATCGACGCAAGCTCGGTCGATAAAATATTTCTAAAGTTACCGTACATAACATTACCCGTTGATCTTAAAAATAATCTTGGGGTGCTGGTTCATCGTCTTTTCAAATGATTCGGGATTGAAATCGGCCATCGGCACAATGGTGCCCTGGCCTTTTTTCATGATCACGTTCCATATATTGTCTTGAATGCCGTTGGTCTTATCACTTAACATGCGCTGTGCAATCTGCCATGTCCTAAAAATCTCGCGGCCGATGATGCCATGGATGGTGAGCCCGCGCACGATGACGTTCGGCGAGAAATTCGGGATCGTCATGGCACCGTCCTTGATGCCGAAGGCCACCACGTGTCCGCCGCGGCGTGTGCTCATGATGCAGTTGTTGAGTGAGGCCGCAGGCCCCGCCATTTCCATAGAAACATCGACGCCTTTGCCGTATGTGAGTTCCATAATGCACGCGACGGCTTCTGGATCGTGCTCCCAGTCGCGCTCCTTCGTCTTTTTCTCAATAAGAATGGTTTCGTGCGCACCCAATTCTTTCGCCATCGCGAGGTTAGCAGGATTCACATCAACCGCGATGATCTTCGCCGCTCCGAAATTGCGTAAAAGGAGGATCGCGAACATGCCAATTGGGCCCGCGCCAAAGACCGCCACGCGCTGCCCGCGAAAGTCCACCGCAGTGGTGGCGTGCACCGCGTTGCCAAAAGGATCAAGCATGGCCGCGATTTCGGGGCGAATGCGACTTTGATCGACTGCCCACAGATTTTTGGCCGGTACTTTCACGTATTCGGCAAAGATACCGTCGATTGAAATACCGAGTATCGCTTCGTTCATGCATACATGCGCCTCCCCGATGCGGCATTGGTAGCAGCGGCCGCAGGTCACGTGGGAGTCACCGGAGGCGAGTGCGCCAACTTCGATTCTTACGGGATTCTTTTCGTCGAGATCGTTGTAGAGACGCGGCACCATGGCGCCCATTTCGACAATTTCCCCTACGAATTCGTGCCCGAGGACGCGGGTTGTTTTGCGCTCGCGCTTGAGTGAATCATGCAACAAATCACGGAACGCTGCGCGGTACCACATGCCACGATCGGTGCCGCAGACGCCTGCGTAGCGAATCTTCAGTATGACCGAGAGCATGTCCTCAGGATCGGTCGGATTGAGGGTGGGCATCGGTGCCTCGCGCATGACAAAGCCCTTACTTTTCTCCCAGCCGTCCTTTTCGGTATCGAAGGTAAGTGCGCGGATCGTTTTAGCCATACTTTTCCATCCTAGCAGAAAATTATAATTGCGTCTCGGAGAGGGCTCTGTTGATCGAACTGAGCAGTTCGTCGCGTCGCGCCTCAGCTTCCATAAGATACGGCAGTGCATACGTAGTCGTGGTGAACAGCGCCGCTGATTCCGCCTCAGCGGAGAGGTATCCGAGCGCGTAGAGAACGCGTGCAACGCAGACCACCTCGATTGTCGGCCATGCGTCGCATTGCGCCCGCATCAGGGCATCGTGACTTTCCGCGAGCGCGGAGAATAAATAGTCATTCTGTTCCTCGCCATGCACGAGTCGCAACACTAATTCGCAAATCCGAGCGAACGCGACGATGCCGTGCACATCCCCGGTTGCACTTTTGAGTGCACGAGCTCCTGCTACCCTCCATCCGCGCCTACCGCGTACGAGCGAAATTTCTGCACGCGCATATGTTTGCAGCGCGTAGCGCATCCGGGATTTTTCCCCGCGCACCGCGGAGGCGCGAGCGCGCACTAATCCGAAATCGCGCGTAAAGATCGTGAATACTTTGTCGGCCTCACCCTGCTCACAGCTTTTTAGCACGAGTGCTTCAGTGTTGTACTTCTGATACATACGCTATCCGATTACGATGTCGGTGTTCGTTTCTTTTTCGAGGTGCGCACGGTGCTTGTCGATGAATGTGGCATCCTGCGCATCGCGTGGGACGCGATAGATGCCCCGATCTCTCGGACTGAGATTACTCTCTTTGCGGAATGCCTGAATGTCGCGCACGATATTCCGCAACATTCCCTCCTCACGCAGCGCATCGGAAATAATCATGTCCAGCATAAGCGTTTCCCCGATGATAATTTCTTTTACGTTCACTTCTTCGGCGATTATCGGATAATATTCGTCCGCAACCGCTGCACTGCGCGGGACGGTCAATGATGCAAGCGGTTGGCGCACCTTTATTTTCGCCGTATCGCGCGCCTCGAGCGCTTGACTGACAATATCTCGCACCATCACCATGTCGTCGAGCACGGTATCTTTTCGGCCGAGCAAAGTGGAGAAAAATCCGACGTTCGCTACCTGGGGCCACATCGTTAGGTGTACGCTCTCTTCGTCGCCTTCCTGCTTCAATTCTTGCCATACATGCTCGGCCATAAAGGGCGCAAACGGTGCCATTATTTTGGAAAGTTCGCGGAGCACAAAAAGTGTTGTAACAAAGGCATATTTGTCACCGCCCTTCATACGTTCACGCGAACGACGTAAATACCACGTGGACAGGTCGTCGACGAAGAGCATGAGCGGGCGTGTTGCGGCGGTGAGGTTATATGTGCTCATCGCTTGGGTGATCTCATTATGTACTTCCCGCAGTCGTGCGATAATCCAACGATCAAGCACGTGTGTGCTCGTATCGCTTGGTTCGTGCGATACGTCGGCGCGATACAAATTGTAGAATGAAAGCACGTTCTCAAGTCTCGTTAGCACGCTTTTCCATTCCGCAATCCCCTTTTCCGAAAAGTTGAGATTCTCCGCCTGCATTACTGGACTCGCGAGGAAATATAACCGTAGTGCATCGGCACCGAATTTTTCCACTACCTCCATCGGATCGGGATAATTTTGCAGGCGTTTCGACATTTTTTTCCCGTCTTTCGCGAGCACGATACCGTTGACGATCACGTTTTCGAATGCGTTCTTTTCGAAAGTCGAGGTGGCAAGCACGTGCAGGTAGTAAAACCATGCGCGCGTCTGGTCCTGACCTTCGGCGATAAATTGTGCGGGAAATGTTTTCTCAAATCGTTCTTTCGTTTCAAACGGGTAGTGCGCCTGACCGTAGGGCATCGAGCCTGAGTCGAACCACGTATCGAGCACGTCAGGAATCCGGCGCATTACGCCGCGGCAGTCGCATTGTATCGTGACCTCATCGACGATGTGCTTGTGCAAATCATCGATTTCTTTACCGCTCGCTGCTTCGAGTTCAGCGACAGAGCCAAAGACGCGCTCTTTTTTGCATGTCTCGCAGCGCCAAATGGGAATCACGCTCGCCCAAAATCGTTGCCGCGAGATTGACCAATCGCGTGCGCCCTGGAGCCATTTACCCCACCTTCCTTCCTTGATGTGCGGAGGGAACCAATTGATTGGCGTGGCGTTTCCCAGTAATTTTGCTTTTTGCGCTTCGATTTTTACGAACCACGACGAAGTCGCGTAGTTCAAGAGTGGTGTGTCGCAGCGCCAGCAGTGCGGATAGGCGTGTACGTATTTTTCTTTCTTAAAAAGCAATTGTTTGTCTTCAAGAAATTTCGCGATATCCAAATCGACTTCGCGTACTTCTTCGGGAATATTCTTGGCACGCGGCGAGAGTTCGCGACCGGCGAAATCCTTCACCTCCGGCTTGAAGGTGCCGTCCATCGATACGTGCTGCACAAACGGAAGATTGACTTTTTTGGCGAGCTCCCAATCGTCGGCACCGAACGCTGGCGCCTCGTGCGCAATACCCGTACCATCCTCTGCGGTCACAAAATCCGCCGCATACACTTTCCAGCCATTTTCACGATTTTTGAGCATTGGGTCGTTGATGTAGTAGTCGAACGGGGGCTTGTACTTTTTACCAACCAGATCCCTGCCTTTCCGCTTTTCTTTCACTTCATACACTAGACCTGCACTCAACAAATCGAGTAAACGCGCTTCTGCTAAAACGTAGCGCGGACGATTTGGTTTTACCGGTCCTTCCTTCTCTTCTCGCTGATCCCATTTTTGTTCGACCGTTATGTACTCGGTATCTGCATGCACCGCCAGCGCTACGTTGCCCGGCAACGTCCACGGAGTGGTTGTCCACGCCAACAGGAATGTTCCTGGCTCGTCAACCAGTTCAAACTTTACTGTTACAGCCAAATCTTTCACGTCTTTGTACCCTTCCGTCACCTCGCTCTGGCTAAGCGTGGTCTCGCAACGAGGGCAGATGTGCATCGAGCGATAATCTTCATATACAAGACCCTTGTCGTAGAGCTGCTTGAACACCCACCACACGCTTTCCATAAAATCTCGACTCATGGTGAAGTAGGGCTTGTCCATATCGGCCCAGCGACCGATGCGTGGAATCACCTTCCTCCATTCATCGGCATACATGAGCACCTTTGAGCGGCAAAGCTCATTAAATTTCGCGATGCCGAAATTCAAAATATCTTTCTTGTGCTTAAAGCCGAGTTCTTTTTCAACAATGTTCTCGATTGGGAGCCCGTGGCAGTCCCATCCCCACTGTCGCTGCACGCGAAAGCCCTGCATCGTCCAATAACGCGGCACTGCGTCTTTAATCACCGAGGCGACTATGTGACCGTAGTGCGGGGTGCCTGTTGCAAAAGGAGGACCGTCGTAGAAAACATATTCGCCCTTCGGTGCGTCTTTGGCGAGCGATTTCTCAAAAATCTTTCGTTCATTCCAGAAAGCAAGGGTTCCCTCCTCGCGTCTGGCCTTTTCGTTTTTTAGGGGATTTTCAGACATCCGCATCATCGTACCAAACGAGAGACTCCATCGCGAGGTTATATTGAATTTTCACTACATCTTCTCCGGCGCAGGAATGCCGAGGATCCATAGTCCGTTCTTGAGTGTGCGGCGCACCGCGTCTGCAAGCGCAACCTTGTGGCCCGCTGCGGGCGTGCCGTCGATGATCTGTTCCTGTGCATACCAACTGTTGAATCGCGACGCTACGTCGACAAGATAGCTCGTGACGATGTGCGGTTCACGCAGTGAGGTTGCATATTCGACGATTTCCGGAAAGCGGTGGAGCAGGCGTGGGAGTTCATTCGATGCACGTGTCGTGTCGATCGAACCGGTAACTCCCTCTGTTTCTGCTTTCTGCACGATTGCGTTGGTACGCGCATGTGCGTACTGCAAATACGGCCCCGAATCTCCCTCGAATGAAAGCGCGCGATCACGGTCGAAGATGATGTCTTTGTTGAACGCCTGTCTCAGGATTTGATATTTTATGGCGCCAACCGCGATTTCCTGCGCGAGCTGCACGGAGTCGGAGGCGCGACTCTCCACGGCACGTACCTTGGCGGCATCGGCGAGATCGCTCAAAAGATCTTCGCCGCAGATGATATTGCCGGTGCGCGAAGACATCTTTCCTTCCGCAAAACGCAGCATGCCGTTGGTTTTATACGCGAGCTTGCCGCGCAATTCTGGTAACGCCTGCTCCATCGCTTTCATCACCACCTTAAAATACTCGCCCTGCTCATTGCCGGTGACTGTAATGGTGAGATCAAAGGGCCACGCCTCCTCTTTCATGCGTGCCAAGCCGAGTTCTTTGGCTTCATATGTTGGCAGGCCTTGTTTGTTGAGAAACACACGCGTATGTAGTCCGTACTCTTCGCCGCGGAAAATGGTTGCGCCTTCGCTCTCGGGGAAAATATCGGGGTGCGCACGGACGATTTCGGCGCCTTTCGGTCCCGCTTCGCTCTCAAAAAAATAGAAATCAAATTTCGTGCCGAGTATTTTGTAAATCTCCTCAAAATGTTCGAGCGAGAGCGTGCGACCTTTCGTGTACAGATCGTTCGCGCGCGGATCGCTCTTGTCGTATATTTTTTTGTTGAGCGCATCTATAGCTGCTTTCGCTTCTGAGTCTTCTTCATATCGCTTCGATCCCTCTGGGTACGCAACAGTCAAATCTGCAATCGTCGGATCGGTAATGTTTTTTTCGAGCAGTATAAAAAGCGATTTCGCTACATGCACGCCAACGTCTCCCTGATAGTTGGCGCGCTTCACATCGGCGCCAGAAAATTGAAAAAGACGCGAAATGGATTCTCCAAGCGCGTTGGGTACCAGGTGACCGATGTGAAATTCTTTAAACGGATTCGGGTCGGTGTACTCGACCATTATTTTTTTTCCGGTGCTAAGAGAGTTCGCACCCCACATGTCATTCTCCGTCGCGACTGAAAGCGACTGGGCAAGAATAGATGGTGAAAGATGGAAATTGATGAAACCGGGCCCTGCGATTTCTATTTTTGCGACGCCTGAAATGGTGCCGAGCACTGTAACTAGTTTTTCGGCCAACGCCCGCGGCGCAATCCCCGCTTCCTTCGCCCGAGCAAGCGCAATCCCGCTCGCGTAGTCGCCATGTGTAAAATCGCTCGTATGTTCAAGCGGCACCGTGTCCGCAGATATTTCTACACCAGTTGAAGCGCTTGCTTTGGCAAGCGCTTCCTTAATTGTCGCCCTGATGTCCATGGCGCTGATTGTAGCAGCGCGCAAGCTTATTTCTCAACGTCGATGCCCATCGAACGAGCAGTGCCCGCGATGATCAGTTTGGCCTGGTTAAGTTCCGTTGCATTCAAGTCTTCCATCTTCTCCGTGGCAATGTCAGCAAGCTGTTTCTGCGTGAGCGTGCCCACTTTGTTCTGCGCTTTCTGCGAACCTTTCTCAAGACCGAGCGCCTTCAACACGAGACGGGACGCCGGTGGCTTCTTGACAATAAAGCTGAAGGTGCGGTCTTTGTACACCGTCATGACAACTGGCACAATCGAGCCCATCATGGGTCGAGTCTGGGTGTTGAATTGGTTGACGAATTCACCGATGTTGACGCCCGCAGGACCAAGCGCGGTACCGACCGGCGGCGCAGGCGTTGCCTTGCCCGCTTCAATCTGAAGTTTGATGATTTTGGTGATTTCTTTTGCCATGTCGCGGCACTATACCTGCAAAGAATGACTATTTCAAGGGGTCCTTGTAGCTAATAATAAACGGCACCGAAACCCCTCGGGTAGATAGTAATTAA
>VFSW01001932.1_pt1 | contig 31408 bp, 38 predicted proteins | sample 5358111 | NCBI WGS metagenome assembly VFSW01 (sample SAMN11554181, study PRJNA540505) | mine drainage metagenome | isolation source: sediment from site ElyBrook_90M | place: USA: Ely Copper Mine, Vershire, VT | collected 2017 | reverse complement strand
AATTCACTTCTTCCTCCGAAAGCGGCGGGGGATGGGTGTTGTCCGCGCCGACGAATCCGGTCACCCGCGGCGTGTTCCGAACCACATACCAGGAATCGTCCGACAAAACCATCTTGACCAGCACGTAGCCGGGATAAATTTTCTCCTCTATGGTCGTGCGGCGGCCGCTTTTTACCTTGATTTTCTTTTCCGTCGGCACGACCACTTCGAAAATCTTGTTTTCCATGGACAGCGACTCCACCCGCTGGCGCAGATACCGGGCGACGGCTTCCTCGTAGCCGGAATAAGTGTGTACCGCGTACCACTCCTGCTTGCCGCTGTATTCTTTTTTCTGATGGACGTTGGCGGGCATAAATAAATTCCTAATTTCTAATTACCAATTTCTAATGCTAACGAATGGCGAAAACCTGCAGAAGGAAGGTGAAAAAATAATCCAAGCCGCCCAGAAACGCGGCGAGCAAGGCGGAGGCGACGATGACTATCAAAGTCAAATAGACCGCCTCCTGGCGGGTCGGCCACTGAACCTGCTTCAGTTCCTGGCGCGATTCCACAAAAAAATTACGCAGCTTCGCGAACATTGGCCTAAATTATGCCGTGATTTAGCGGAAAAAGCAAGGTTACTAGCAGCCAATAGCCACTAGGGTATAGCCAATAGGTTTTGAATTTAAAGTTTTTTGCCATTCATTATTGGCTAGTGGCTATTCGCTAGTGGCTTACGCTAAACGTCCAGGTTCTGCACCGTAGCGGCGTGGGTCTGGATGAACTGCTTGCGGGGCGCCACTTCGTCGCCCATCAATATATTGAAAAGCTTGTCCGCTGCTTCCGCGTCTTCAATCGTCACCTGCTTCAGGACGCGGTTTTCCGGGTCCATGGTCGTTTCCCAAAGCTGTTCCGGATTCATTTCGCCCAAACCCTTGTAGCGCTGGATGCTCGGCGTAATATTCTTCGGCATTTTATCCAGCACTTTATCCTTGGCGTTCTCGTCGTACACATACTGAACTTCTTTGCCGGCAGACACCCGGAATAGCGGCGGCTGGGCGATATAGAGATAACCCGCATCTATGAGCGGCAGGAAGTGGCGGTAGAAAAGGGTCAAAAGCAGGGTGCGGATGTGCGCGCCGTCCACGTCCGCATCCGTCATGATGACGATTTTGTGGTAACGGACCTTGGTCACGTCGAACTCCGCGCCGATGGCCGCGCCTATCGCGATGACCAGCGCGCGGATTTCCAGATTAGCCAGCATCTTGTCCAGGCGGGCGCGCTCCACGTTCAAAATTTTGCCGCGCAAGGGCAGGATGGCCTGGGTGCGCCGGTCGCGGCCGGACTTGGCCGAACCGCCGGCGGAGTCGCCCTCCACAATAAAGAGCTCGGATTCCTCCGGGTGGCGGGAAGTGCAGTCTGCAAGCTTGCCCGGCAGGGCCAGGCCTTCCAGAGCGCCTTTGCGCAAAACCGTGTCTTTGGCCGCTTTGGCGGCTTTCCGCGCCTTGGCCGCGAGCAAAACTTTTTCAATAATATGCCGTCCGTCCGGCGGATGCTTTTCCAGAAATTCCTTGAGCGCCTCGTTGATGACGCTCTCCACCGCCGTGCGCGCCTCGGGATTGCCGAGCTTGGCTTTGGTCTGGCCCTCGAACTGCGGCTCCGGCAGTTTTACCGAAATAACCGCAATAAGGCCTTCCCGCACGTCATCGCTCGTGAGGTTTTCTTCTTTCTCCTTTAAATATCCTTCCGACCGCGCGTAATTGTTCAAGGTGCGGGTCAGGGCGGAGCGGAAACCGGTCAAATGCATGCCGCCTTCGGGATTGGCGATATTGTTGGCGAAAGCCAGCTCCTTGGTCTCAAAGTCGTCCACGTACAGGAACGCCGCTTCCACTTCAATCTTTTCCGCGCTCTTGTGCGCGTAGAAAATTTCATCCTGCAGGGATTTTTCCCCGCGGCTCAAATGTTTGGCGAAAGATAAGAGGCCGCCGTCAAAATAAAATCCGTAAAATGCCGGCACTTCTTTGCGGCGGTCAATAAAGTTTATCCGCACGCCCTTGGTGAGGTACGCCTGCTGGCGGAAATGCTCCAGGATTCTTTTTTCGTTTAATTCTACGGTCTGGAAAACGGCGGCATCCGGCTGGAAAGTGATTTTGGTGCCGGTCGCGCGCGAGACGCCGGTCTTTTTCACTTTGCCCTGCGGCACGCCGCGCTTGTACTCCTGCGCGTAAATCGCGCCGTCGCGGTAAACCTCCGCCTTGAGCCAGGAAGAAAGCGCGTTTACCACCGAAACGCCGACGCCGTGCAGGCCGCCGGAAACCTTGTAGCTCCCGCCGCCGAATTTGCCGCCGGCATGGAGCACGGTCAAAACCGTTTCCAGGGTGGACTTCTTGGTCTGCGCGTGGGTTTCCACCGGTATGCCGCGGCCGTCGTCCGTAACCGCCACTAGGTTATCCGGCAATAGTTCTACGGTGATGTTTTTGGCGAAGCCGGCCATGGCTTCGTCAATCGCGTTGTCCACCACTTCCCAAACCAGGTGATGCAAACCGTCCGGGCCGGTGGAGCCGATGTACATGCCCGGCCGCTTGCGGACCGGGTCCAGGCCCTCCAAAACCAGGATGTCCTTGGCGCCATAGGAAGAGGACCCCTGCGGGCCCTCTTTTACCCCCGATTTTACTGGGTTTTTAGCCATTTACGATAAGCTGATTTTACCATAAAAACCGCCTCAAAAACAAGCCGGAAAAACGCGTAAAATCAGCGCGGTTTATATGCGCTAATTCGTACGAATTAGCGCATAGGCGGGAGGTATTTAGCGCTGGCAGCGCTGGCAGTAAACCGTCGTCCGGCCGCCCACGGTTATTTTTTTAAGCGGCAGGGCGCAGATGAGGCATTCTTCCCCCGCGCGGTTGTAAACTTTGTGCTCGCGCGCGTAATTGCCGCGCGATTCGTCCAGCAGGCGGTAAGAGATAACGGAGGAGCCGCCGAGCCGGATGGCCCGCGGCAATATTTTTTTGATGGCGGCGTGAAGTTTCAAAACTTCCGCGCGGGTCAAGGTGTTGGCTTTCCGGCCGGGACGGATTCCGGCGGCAAAGGCCGCTTCGTCTGCATAAATATTTCCAAGTCCGGCCACGATTCCCTGGTTCATCAAAACCGGTTTGAGCGCTCCTTTTTTGGCGTGCAGGGCCTTGTATAAATAATCCGCGGTGAAAGCGGGACTCAAGGGCTCCACGCCGAGCGCGGCGAAATGGTTTTCTTTTTCGAAGCTCGCCTGGTCCGGATAGTAAAGCAGATAGCCGAACATGCGCGTGTCGTTATAAAAAAGCGTGCCGCGCGAAAGTTCGAAGATTACGTGGGTATGCTTATTCGGCAGTTCGGATTCCGATATTTTTATCGGGTGTCCGCCCATGACTTTCGCGCGCCCGCGCTCTTTATACACGAACTGGCCGGACATTTTGAGGTGCACGAGTAAAATTTTCCCGGAAGCAAAGCGGAAAATCAGGTTCTTGGCCCGCCTTTCAACCGCGGTAAACCGCTGCCCTGTCAAGCCCCTGGTAAACCGGGCCTTTTTGGCCGCCGAAGCCGCGCGGACGTTGCCTTTGCCGGAGACAAGTTTCGGCTTTCGGACCTCTATCCGCCTTATTTTCTGGCCGATTATCCTTTTTTCCAGTCCCCGGCGGAGGGATTCCACTTCCGGCAGCTCGGGCATCCGGCTATCATATCACGAACAAAAAACTTTTCCTCAAAAATCAGCCGACATAGGCCTTATCCACGTAGCACCACTTCCAATCCTCCGGCGCTTTATAGGAACGCATGACCGGATGGCCGGTATCGTTAAAGTGCTTGGTCGCGTGACGGCCGGGCGAAGAATCGCAGCAGCCGACATGGCCGCAGGTAAGACAAAGCCGCAATTGTACCCACTTGGTTCCTTCTTTTAAACACTCCTCGCAGCCCTCCGGCGTGCGGGGCGCTATTTTTTCATCGGCAGAGGCCAGGTGCGGACATTCCATAAACTGATTATACCAGCCGGAGACACCTGCTGGAAATATTCGGGGGCAGGTCTTATCATAGTGCCCATGCGGCGCACGACAGGCGTTCCGAAGGAGCGCAATCATATCGGCATGGAGCGGGAGGATTACCTCCAGATTATTCATGCTCTGGAACAAAAACACGGCGAAGCGCGGGTTTCGGACCTGGCCCGGATACTGAAGGTCAAAAAGCCGTCCGCGAGCCAGATGGGCAGCCGACTGGAGCGCCAGGGTTACTTGACCCATAAATCCTACGGCGGGCTGAAACTAACCCGTAAGGGGCGGCAGGCGGCGGAACGCGTTTTGCAAAACCGCGCGGCCATAGCCGAATTTTTCACCACCATCGGCGTTTCCAAAAAAAGCCAGGAAAAAGACGTGCACGGCATGGAGCATTACTTGTCTCCCCAAAACCTCAAAAAGCTCCGCGCCGTCACCAAGTTCCTGCGGGAAATCAAAAAATAATCCGTCCATATAAAAGAACCGGCTCGTGAGCCGGTTCTTTTATTCCCTGGAACCCATCTCCGAAGTACTCCCGGCCGCGATATAGGCCAAAATCCGCGATATCGCGAAGCGGCGAGGAAGCCGTGCTTTTATGCACCGCGACGAAGCCGCGACAAAGATAGCGCGGATTTTGGCCATATCCCGCACGGGTTGCGGCTGTTTTTGCGCCGGACGTCGTTCCTCCTCGGAGCTGCAGCTTCAGCTGCTAATCTCCTCGTCGCGCCTGGTCCGGCGCAAAAACCTCTCGCAACGCGGTCGCGCGAGTACTTCCGAGATGGGTTCTTAAATGGTTGGCGTAGAAGTTGAGTTTAACTGCGATCCGGGACCCCAGGGCATAATCTGGACCTGCGTTGCGGTGATACCGCCGTTTGCGGCGGTCGTGCCGGTGACGAGAACCATATCCCCCGCTTTGATATCCGCGGCGGAAACCTGATTGCCGGAGATAAAGACCTGGGTGGCACTGTCGGTCGTCACCGTCTTCTGCGCGCCGCTTGCACGGTCAGCCACGGTGAAACTCGTGCCGGAAACCGTGAGCACCGGACCCATCGCGGCATAGTTGCCGCCAAACCGGCTGCCCATCATTCCGTAGCCGTTCCAGCCGCTCCGGGAAAGGCGGTAACCGCCGCCCATCATGCCGTACATCCCCTGCCCGCCGAAGCGGCCGAAAACGGCCTCCCGGCGTAAGCCGGAAAACCGGCCGAGGCAGAAGCCGATGACCAGTAAAAGCGCCCCGCAGACCACGACCGCGCCTATCCGGAAATTCCGGGACCCCGTTATTGCTTTGTCTTCCATGCCCTCTACTACAACGTTCCGGCGGATTTATTTCATTCCGCGGCTATTTTGACTTCTTATTTCGCCTGTTGAGCACGCTTTGCACGGACGGGCTTATCGCCTTATCGGTTCGATGGACACAGCCGATCCAACAGCAGGGCCGGCGCATTCCTTCCTTAAGCTCCGAGCGCACCCGGTCAACATGCTGTTTTCTCGTTTCCGCCTGCTTCACGGAGACAGTCCAGCAGATCCATTCATTGCGCGCGAGCGGAGTGATGTCTTCCCACTTAGCCAGCGCCGCTTTATCGGCCAGCAGGGCTTTTTTCAGGTCCGCCGGCACGCTGTGCACCACGCCGCCGGAAATTCTTTTTTGAGGCATGTGTAAAGGTAGTATATCAATTTTTTTCAATATTTTGTGAACGTAGTTAAGGCGGAAGACGCTTGAAGAAGCATCTCATTTCGCCTATTCTTTAGGCGACCAAGGAGAGGTGGCTGAGCGGTCTAAAGCGGCTCCGTGCTAAGGAGTTAGAGGGGTTAAACCCTCTCGTGGGTTCGAATCCCACCCTCTCCGCACTAAACCCCCGACCCCCGTCTGGGACACCTTCTGGTTTCCCATCACGCGCACTAACGTGCGCGTCCTTCCAAGACGGGGGTTTAGTTTTGATTTGCTCCGCAAATCGGGTAGGATTCGAACTGAAAGGAGGGGTCGGGAGGAGAGGAGGTCCTCCCGTGTAGGAAATTACTCAAAACCGAGGGTTTTGAGGGAGCCGTTCGACTTCCCACCCTCTCCGCTACTACATGAAGTTCGAACCCTAGGAAAACCGCGCTTAAAACGGCAAGAGATTTTCCAATATACGCGAAGTATGGTGTCATGAAGGGAAGAAAGGTGGGACGTTCGAACCCAATGTACGTCACGCCACATGCCCTTGCTTGATGAGAGCGATTTCACCCTCAGCCACCGTTCCAATACCATGAACAGGAACCAGACACTTCGACGAATTGGCCGTAAGCTCACGCATGATTTTGCTTTCTACAGGAGGTTCAAAGAGCTTCGATGCGATCCTGGCAAAGGAATCTTACCGAGGGGCTTGGTATATGAAACCGAACAGAGAAACGGATCAACCGGATGCGTTATCGTTGGTCTCAACCCCGGCGTAGCGGAAAAGGAAGAAAAGGCCGTACTCAGGAAAAACCCGACGTACAACTCCTTTCTCAGATTCTGGCAGGACCATATTGCCGATAAGCCCTACTACGCCAGGTTGCGTAATGCCGCGGACGCCCTTGGTTTGAAAGGCCCGATTTTATGGACGGAGTTGGTAAAGTGCCAAAGCTGGGATAACGGCAAAGTTTGCGTACAAACGATCCGTGCCGACGTGAACCGGTACCTCCTGCGCGAAATCGACGCGGTACCGTTGTCCTGGCCCCTCATCGGCGTAGGTAAGAAAGCATACGAGATTTTGAGTTACCTCTACCCTAAGCGAGTGGTAATCGGCATACCTCACGCCACTGGAGCGTACGGCGGTTTTGCTAAAATTTATGATTCGAGAAAACGGACACTCATGAAGAAGCCACGCCAACAACTACTGCGGGCCTTGAGACAGAAGCAGTCCACTGCACTGTTCAAATCCGATTATTTCTAAAAAGCGGGAGTCAAACTGGCCAAGCCCGTTGACAGCTAAGCGTGGCGCGATATTGTTTGAGCGTGCCAGACGAAACATCAGTTCCCATTACTCTTGCCACACTGGGAGAAATCGATCGTCTCTCCTTCGGTAAAGCAGGCACTATTTTAGACGAAGCCAGAAAGCGCCTCGAGGTTTGTGACTATGATCTTACCGTGCGCCGCGCGCAGGAGGCGTTTGAACTTTATCTGAAGAGTCTATTTCGCTACCTACAGACCGAGTTTCCAACGAGCCACGATCTCAAAGCCCAGATCTATGAGCTGACAGAAGTGCTCAAACAATACAGCATTACTCGTCATCAGGTCGCTCGCTTGGTCCTTGCGAACTCTGTGCTGCGGCTATGGCGGTTGCCAGCTTTCTACGGAGACGAAACACTCAACGTCGGTCAACTCTTTGACGCCAACGAAGCAGCGCTTTCCGTATCGTACGCTGTGTCAGGACAGCTCGTGTGCAGCATAGTTCGCGATTATGTCTACAGAAGAGCCACGGTTTACGAAACGCGATGATAGCCCCGGAAGTGTAACGGACATGCCGGACATTACGGACATTGTAGCAACCATCAAGCCGCCTTATTATCAAGGAGTTTTAATGTATCCACGTTTGACAACCCTACCCAGAAGACCAGAATAATTGCATGGCTAGAATTAGGTTGTCCAGGCAAGCCCGGAATTCCTGTATCCAACCAGGCCCATGTACTGCAAACACTGCGGAGCACGGTTAAGGGAGGGGAATAAGTTTTGTATTGCGTGTGGAAAGCCCTCAAGTTTTACTTCCGAGCACGAGAAGCCGAAGGCCGATGCTCCAGTATCATCACCGTCTGCACAAACAAGAATATTGTCTGTGATAAAAACTTGGCGCAACCGGCGCACGGTCGGTGTTACGGCCGGGGCAATAATCGTAATTCTTATTTTTGCATGGGTATTTCATATGAGCGGTAACGACGCCTCTCATCTTGCAGCGACATCAGACGCCAATACCCAATCAGTTGTAGATGTTCTCTGTGATAATAATCAAGGAGGCTCCGGTGTGATCTTTACAAAAGATGGGACTGTACTAACTAACAACCATGTGATCGTAGGTGCAAGATCGTGCCAAGTTACTATACCGAATCCAGCGACTGGAGAGATTTCGGAGATTTACAATGCAGCGCCAGTTATAACACCAATATTAAGCGAGCAATACGATGTGGCTACATTGAAGATTGATGGCTCTTATACCGATTCTAGTGGTACGACATGGGGAACCTATCCAACCGATTTTGCGGCTTTTACACTTCCTGGCACTTGCGACACAAGCACCGCATCGCAGTTGGACGATGCCGTACGGATATACGGCTATCCGGTAACAAGCGGCGGTTATAACCTTACAGTTACGGACGGCGTGATCAGTAGCTTCGCCGATAACGGCGACATACTTACGTCAGCGAAAGTTGATAGCGGAAATTCAGGTGGCCTAGCCGTGGATCAGAACGGCTGTTGGTTGGGAATTCCTTCCGCTGTCGTAACGGGAAACGTGCAGAATCTAGGGGTGATCATACCGGGCAGTGTGGTAGAGAATTTTTTGAGCGGCGTACCTGCAAAGCACGAACCTGTGGCAATAAGTTCTAGCACGGAAGCCCTGTCAGCTTTGACACCTGCAACACCACAGGAAACCAACAACCAGCTTTGCCAGGGTAGTTTTGGAACTTTTAGCCAATGGTCGGGAAAATCGGATGCCAGCGGGAACCCGACCTGTGTATGCCAGACTGGTTATTCGTGGAATGGATCGGGTGACGCGTGTGCCACACAGCTATCTCTCCAGCAGTGGTGCCAAAATCAATACGGCGATGGTAGTTACTCATATACTAAGAGCGGGAAGGCTGTGTGCGGGTGCAGTAGTGGGTATATCTGGAATTCGGATCAGACGGCTTGTATTGCGCCGACGAACAATCAAGTATGCCAGAGCCAGTACGGAGAATATAGCCAGTGGTCGGGAGAATTGGGGAGTAATGGGTTGCCTACCTGTCTTTGTCAGAGTGGTTATTCGTGGGACACGACCGGAAATTCTTGTGCCAGTGACTATTCTCTAAACCAGGGTTGTGAAAATACTTTCGGTGCGGGTAGCTATTCATACACGCAAGGCGGTAAAGCCGTTTGCGGTTGCCGAGCTGGTTATACATGGAATTCAGATCAGACCGCGTGTGTCGTTCAAGAAAGTAATGATCAAATATGCCAAGATAAATATGGTGCGAATAGTCAGTGGAATGGGACAACTAATAGTCAGGGCGGCTTGAATTGTGATTGTCAGACAGGTTATGCCTGGAACTCTGATCAAACGGTGTGCATTTACTCTGGCTATTAAATGTTCTGCCCTCACTGCGGATTAAAATTGGATAGCGGTGCTAAGTTCTGTGGCGCTTGTGGCGGGCAGATCATTTCAGATAACGAAACGGTTGTTAAAGAACTATTGCCAAGCAATAGCTTGCACAACGGTAATTGGTTCACCAATTTGTACAAGGGAAGGGTGGGTAGGAAATATTGGATATTCGGCATACTGTTTTGGTTTCTTGTTTTGATGTTATTCTCGGGCGGCGCCGTTTCGCTATCCACGCCGTCCAGCAGTGGTCCAAATGATTCGATCACGTGGCTATTTTCGATATTTATTATCGCCTTCTGGTTTTTCGTTCTCTCTTTGTCTATCAGACGATTGCACGATCTGAACGAGACCGGATGGAAGGTCTTATTCTTCTTAATTCCCCTTGGGAACTTGATTATGTTTGTCTGGTTATTGACGGCGAAGGGCGGGGTTGGAGAAAATAAATACGGAGACCCGCCAGCTAGTGACGCTAAATTTTTTAAATCCATACTAAACCTTCGGTAAATGGGGTATTAGTCTTACGGTGAAGCAGTTAAGTGATTGAGACCAATATCACGATACACCGTCTCTGTTGCGTTAATGATCCGGTAATGCATTGCCGAGCGCGAGGCCCTAAGTGCAGCCGCGCTGTACTTTGCGTGCAAAACCGGACATTGGGGATGAGCGGTGACATTGCGGCAACCATCAAGCCGCCTTATTATCAAGAAGTGTTGAATCAAGCGTCTCAAGCAGCTGCTTCATCCGAGCTAAGCGCTTGGCCACCGCTGGGTTATCGGAAAAGGTTCGAACTTCATTGAGTCCGGCCCGCGTGCACAAGAGAGACCCCTTGCGGGTCTTTTTTGTGCACCTAGAATGGAGATGGGATTCGAACTGAAAGGTGGGGTCGGGAGGAGAGGAGGTCCTCCCGTGTAGGAAATTACTCAAAACCGAGGGTTTTGAGGGAGCCGTTCGACTTCCCACCCTCTCCGCATTCACAATCTTTTATCGGAGCAACCCACAGAGTCCGTAAACTTGGAGCTAAAATGGAGCCGGATATCACAACAGAATTACTGCCACGTTACGGAGATAGGGAGGACTACGATGTCCGCGTGGTCGGTCCGGGAGATACCGACTGGATATTTAAATTATCTATCACCGGTACTGCTTTGGCGATCTGGCGTCGGAATGGAAAAGAGGCGTCAGAATTTCTGGCTCAGACGATCATCAATGTTATTGGAACCGCAGGTGCGCCATCGCCAGAATATTGGTTCGATAGTTACAATTCGGCAGCGACCCTAGAGGAAACGGGAAATAAAATCAGGAACTTCGGAACGGAATTATTTTTGCGCAATAGCACAATCGGCGATGAATTCCGTAAATTGTTAGGATCATCAGTTTTAGAGAACATCGAATCGATCAACAAGAAATTCAACGCCAAATTTGGCGTTCCGTTCTTCAAATCATTAGATTATGCCTTTGAATACAGTCGGGCCAGCGAGGATCTCGTCAACCCTCCAAAAGACAATGCAAATCTTCTTTACAAAATATGCGTGTTGTCTCTTATCATAGATTTCATACGCGTGAGACTTCCGAGTGATACTTCAAGCACCGGAAGTCTCCAGGCGTTCAAAAATTGGCTTGCTGCTAAGCTCGACCCCATAAAAGCGGACGAACTAACGGTAGCATTCCAGATGATTAAAAATCTCAGGAAGCAATATCCACTTCACGATCATTACGAAGACGTAACCGGTAGCCGCGTCGAGAGGAAAGAGATCACCGAGGCAAAGAAATATTTTAAGCTATCTGGCGACTATGAGGGTGACTGGCAAAAAATTAAAGTCCGATTCATCAAGTCGTTCGATGAAATTGGAAAATCGTTAGACTCCGTAGTATAAAATCGCGCATATGGAGCGGTATAGATTATTTGATATCCGGGGATCTGGCGAGCAAGTTTTTTGTAGTATCCTCCAGGTTGCCGTGGAGGAATTGGCACAAAAGGACTTTGCCGATAAAAAGGAATCTTTGCCGTTTCGCATTGATCCCTTTTTCGTCACGCGGGCATATGAAAAATTGAAGAGCGTGAAGCTCGGAGATATTGATGGGCAAAAGCTCCAAGAATTTTTGATAACTGCGATACTCAAGTGGTACCTTGAGCAGGCTCATCCGGACGCATTCTTCCATTTGGCATTCCCAAACGACGACAGCGTAGACACAATAATAATTAGTTCCGAAAAAGAGGATAAATTCAAGTCCATGGGCGATAATAAATATATGCCCAACAAAGTAGTAACAATCTATCCGTTCCAAATAAAGGAAGTGCGCGAGCAGGGAGACATCATGAAGAATATTTCCGCCAGCATTGCCGAGGCAAAAGGCGAACGCTTCGCGGAAACCACTTTATTCAAGCACTTCAGTGAGTACTTTCGGGCAAAAGTTTTGAAGAAAGATTATAGCAATACTATGCTCCTACTTTTCCTTCGCGCACCATCGTTCGTGGCGTTTAACACGGAAGAATTAATAACTGCATTTAGAAATCTCAACAGCGGCTATTTTAGGAATATTTGGTTCATAGCCGCCGTCGATAAATTGATAAATAAGGATGGGCGCGAGGAGGTCTTACCGATGAAAAGTGGAACAACGTTCCATTTTTACGTTAAAGAATTAATACGCTCGGAGATAGATTTTTTCGCAGTCGTCACGCTGGGATGCACTTTCAAAGCTGTATAATTAATCTATGGAGAAAATCCGCATACAGCAGCACGGTACGGCCGGACTCTTGTGGGTTGCCGGGTGGCTTTTCACCATCGGCTACCTGCACCTTTCCTTCTGGCGCGGCGTTTTAGGCATAATCATCTGGCCTTACTACCTGGGTGTTACCTTAAGCCAGTTCCTGCGTTAGCATTAAATAAAGGCGCTGTTTCCCCTGCCGGCGCGGGAGCCCCGGCCGGTATTCGTTCCATGCCCAAAATTATTAAAGACAAGCAGGCGTCCTACGCCCTGACGGGCCAGACGCTCAAAATATACTGGCAGCACGCCCGACGCTACGGCAAACACGTGGCGCTGATTACGGCCGGCATAGTCGGCGCGGAACTGCTCCAGGTCTACACGCCTATCCTCTACCGCAACCTTATAAACACGCTCACCGCTTCCGTGGACCGCAGTATCGGCGTGGCAGTCCACATCATCCTTATAATCCTGGTTCTAAACCTGCTCCGGGCAGTGCTGCTCCGGGTGAGCATTTTTTCCGCATCTTTTATGGACGCCAAGGTCATGGGCGACCTCATGCGGACCTGCTACGAATACCTGCAGAAACATTCTTACGGTTTTTTCAGTTCCAGGTTCGTCGGCAGCTTGGTCACCAAGGTCCGGCGCTACGAACGCTCCTTCGAGACCATTTCCGACCAGCTGTTTTTCGACCTGGGCGGCACCCTGCTCGACATGATTTTAATCATCGGTTATCTGTTGTGGCGATATCGCTTCTTCGGCTACGTGGTTCTGGGCTGGGCGGTCTTATACATCTTCTTCGCCTATCTCTACTCCATGTTCAAGCTGAAGTATGACCTGAAGCGCGCCGCGGCGGACACCCAGACCACGGCCCAGCTGGCCGACGGCATAACGAACAACATCAACGTCAAACTGTTCACCGGCTACCAGGCGGAGAAAAAGCGCTTCTCGGACGTGGTCCAGGAGCAATTCGTATTGCGCCTCAAAAGCTGGAATCTGGGCAACATCGGCGACGCCGTGCAGAGCTTCCTGTCGGTGGCCCTGGAATTCATCGTGGTCTACTACGCCGTCCGCCTCTGGCAATCCGGCACCATCACCGTAGGCGATATCGTCCTGCTCCAGGCCTATCTCCTGCGGCTTTTTGACCGGCTTTGGAGCACGGGCCGGAATATCCGGAACATTTACGAAGCCCTGGCGGACGGCAACTAGATGACCGAACTGCTGCTTACCCCGCACGAGGTGCAGGATGCGCCGGAGGCCGGCAAACTGCAGGTCCGGGGCGGCGAGATAGAGTTCCGGAAAGTGAATTTCGGGTACTACGACAGATTGCCGGTCCTCAAAAATTTCAATTTGAAGATAAACGCCGGCGAACGCGCGGCTTTGATCGGCCCTTCCGGCGGCGGCAAATCCACCATCGCCAAACTGCTCTTCCGGTTTCACGACCTCCGGGACGGAGAAATCCTGATTGACGGCCAGAATATCGCCCGGGTCACCCAGGATTCCCTGAGGGAAAACCTGGCGTTCGTGCCGCAGGAACCGATTCTTTTCCACCGTTCGCTGATGGAAAACATCCGCTACGGCAAACGGAACGCCGCGAACGCGGAAGTTATCCGCGCGGCCAAGCTCGCCCATGCGCACGAATTCATCACCTCTTTCCCCCAGGGCTACGACACCCTGGTCGGCGAGCGCGGCATCAAATTATCCGGCGGCGAGCGCCAGCGGGTGGCAATCGCCCGCGCCATTTTGAAAAACGCGCCGATACTGGTTTTGGACGAAGCGACTTCGTCGCTCGACAGCGAAAGCGAGATGCTGATTCAGGATGCTCTCAAAAAACTCATGGAAGGCCGTACGGCTATAGTGGTCGCCCACCGGCTCTCCACCATCATGCAAATGGACCGCATCATCGTGATAGACGGCGGAAAAATAATAGAGGAAGGCAAGCACGAAGAACTCCTCAAAGCGCGCAAGGGCCTTTACCAGAAACTCTGGGGCATACAGGCGGGCGGTTTCGCCGGGGCTTAGGAACCTAGCCGAAAAGCGATTTTTCTGATATTCTAGGCGGGCTATGCCCGCCGAACAGACCAACAATTTGTCCGCCAAAGGCGGATCCGCCTCAGGCGGAAAAGAGCGCCAGCCGGTCGTCGTGGTCATGGGCCACGTGGACCACGGCAAGACCTCGCTTCTGGACTACATCCGGAAAACGACCGTCGCCGCGCGCGAAGCCGGGGGCATCACCCAGGCCGTCGGCGCCTACGAAATCGAACACAAGACCGCCGAAATGCAGGTTAAAAAGATTACTTTTATAGACACGCCGGGCCACGAAGCCTTCAGTAAAATGCGCTCCCGCGGCGCGGACGCGGCTGACCTGGCGATTCTCGTCGTCGCGGCGGAGGAGGGCGTGAAGCCGCAAACCAAGGAGGCTATCCGGATTCTGACCGACACCAAAACGCCTTTTGTCGTGGCGATTACGAAAATAGACAAGCCCGCCGCGGACGTGGATAAAGTCAAAAACGATCTCACGGCCAATAATGTTTTTCTGGAGGGCTACGGCGGCACGGTAAGCTTCCAGCCGGTTTCCTCGAAAACAGGCGAAGGCATAAATGAACTGCTGGACCTTTTGGTCCTGTCCGCCGACATGGAGGAACTGCGCTATGACCCGGCGGCGCCCGCGACCGGATTCGTTTTGGAAACGCGCACCAACAAAAACCGCGGGATGGAGGCGACGGTCATCGTCCGGAACGGAATTCTGCGCCGCGGCGAGGATATCGCCACGCCCACCGCCCGGGGCAAAGTGAAAATTTTGGAAAATTTCCAGGGCGAGGCCGTGCCGGAGATTCCGGCCGGAGCGCCGGCCCTGATAGTGGGCCTGGAGTCGCTCCCCCAGGTCGGGGAAACCTTCCAAACAGGAAAGGCGGCGCAAGATATGATTTTAAAATCCGGCGCGGCTTCCGCGCCGGAGGAAAAATCCAAGGAAGGCGCGCTGAATCTTATTTTGAAATCCAACGACGCCGGTTCGCTGGAAGTCCTCTCCCAGATACTCCGGGCCATGAGCGCGGAACAGCCGATGAAAATACTTTCCGAATCCGTCGGGGAGGTCGGCGAAAACGACGTGAAGCTTGCGGTCTCCGGCCACGCGCTCGTAATCGCTTTCAAAAGCAAAATCGACCGCGCGGCGACTAATCTGGCCCAGGCACAGGGCGTGGAAATCGTCTTTTCGGATATCGTCTACGAACTGGTGGATGCCATAGATAAAAAACTGAAGGAACTGCAGGCCGCCGGCCCGACGGGAGAAATGGAAGTATTGGCGGTTTTCAATTCGGCGCGGGCAGACAAGCAGGTGGTGGGCGGCCGGGTGATTTCCGGCAATTTCCGCAAAATGCCGTTTCAGATAAAGCGCGGCGAGCAGATTATCGGCCAGGGCCGGGTGACAAACCTGCAGATTCAGAAACAGGACACCGCGAGCGTGCCGGAAGGCAAGGAGTGCGGCATCTTAGCCGGCGCCTCGGTGATTATTGAAAAAGGAGACCATCTGCTGATTTTTGACTAAAATCAGCAATTTCCAATTTTCAATTTTCAATTTCCAAATGAACCACAGACCAGAAAGGGTTTCCAGCTTAATACGCGAGAAACTTTCGGAGCTGATTGAGCGCGAGCTGGAATTCCCGGACATGCTCGCGACTTTGACCGAAGTGGAAGTGGCCAAAGATTTGGAAAACGCCAAAGTCGGCGTGACGGTTTTTCCTTCGGAGAAAGCGGCGGAGGCCATGCGGATTTTAGAGGGCGGCCGCCCGGAGCTGCAGCACCGCCTGAACCGGCTTTTAAACATCAAGCCGATGCCGCGGATTCATTTCTTCGTGGACCACGGCCCGGAAAACGCCGCGCGCGTGGAGAAAGCGCTCCTGGACGAAATTGAAAAAGAAGGCCGCGGCAGATAGAATACACCTGTCGTCCTGAACGGAGTGAAGGATCTCGGCGTTAGTAAACGCCGCCTCGCGGAGCGAGGCGAGATTCCTCGCCGGCTCGGAATGACATACTGGGCCACATAGCCAAGTAGTAAGGCAAGGGTCTGCAAAACCCTTATACGCGGGTGCAATTCCCGCTGTGGCCTCAAAATTTAGGAATAATTTATCTGAAACTCTCTATCCTTTAGGGGTGGTTGAATTAGATAATATAGCGCCTGAAAACTTGTGGTACGTAGTTGGTTTCATTGCAACCGATGGAAATTTAAGTCCAGATATGAGGCATATAAACATAACTAGTAAAGATAGGGCTCACCTATTTGCAATTAGGAAAGCACTGGGATTAAGCAATACTATAGGACGGAAATGCAACGGCTCTTCAAAGAAAAAGCTATATTCGGTTCTTCAGTTTGGCGACGTGAATTTTTTTAAATTTCTAGTTGAAATAGGACTAACTCCCAAAAAATCTTTGACGCTGGGCCCTCTAAAAATTCAGGATAAATACTTTATACATTTCCTAAGAGGCGTAATAGACGGCGATGGTCATTTAATATCTTGGATACATCCCTCTAATAGACACAAGCAATGGGCACTCGGAATAACCTCTGCTTCGCCTAAATTTTCATACTGGCTAAAAAACGAAATCGAAGTTCGTCTTGGAGTTCGTGGGAAGATCTACTCCGCTTTTAGAACGCCCCAAGTAAATCCGATATATAAAATTAAATTTGGTAAATTAGCTATGAAGGTCATCATCAGTCAAATTTATAAACCTGCGTACCTATCTTTGAACAGAAAATTCAGGAAGAGCTTAGAGTGTTTACATGACCGAAACAGAATGATAAATTACGGTGGGGTTGTTGCCCGGGTGCTGTAACTGGTAGCCAGGGGAGACTTAAAATCTCCTGGGAGAAATCCCGTGTCGGTTCGAGTCCGACCCCGGGCACATGTTCAGAGGGGTAATCATTGAAGAATCGCTCGAGAATAAAGACGTTCTAAAAAACGTAAAAATTACTGCAACCAAAATTGAGCCGGTAAGTGAAAGGCATAAAACTCCATGGGTCACGCAATGGACGCTGCATACCGTAGAAATTCCCGAAAACGCGGCGGATGAAATCGCTGCCCAGATTGCAAATTCGCTGGATTCCAAGCACGCCTGGTATGCGGATTTCAAAAATGATTCGCGCCATTATATAATTTTCCGCGATAAAATATTCCGCGTTGAACGCTCAAGCAAACAGCAGTACGACGAAGCTAAGCAATACGGCTTATCTTTGGGTATTCCGGAATATCAAGTAGATTTCCATCCGGATGTAAAGGAGTGGCAGAGATAAGGCGAATTAGCCGGAAAGCATGTATTTTTTGCGCAAAGACAAGGACATGTAGCCCACTGCGATTAAGAGCAGTCCGGCGATGACTAGCGCCACCGGCCAGCCCAAGCTGCCGCTGAAATATTCCGCGGTCAGTTTTATGATGTAAGCCATTAGAAAAAGCGTGCCGAAGGCCAGAAATGGTTTGCTCTTTAAATAAACGCTCAAAAATATGGCGCCGAAAACGAGGAGTGGGAAAACCAGTTCCCAAAATGGATTCTGATTCGGCCGGAAACCACCGAGCGCGAGAGCGGCGGCCAGAAAGGCGAAGATGCCGAAGCCGTACAGCGCGCCGGTAAGCGGGCGGAGCGGCCGGCCGGAAAAATAATAGCCGAGAAGCATCCAAGAAAGGCCCGCGGCCAGAAATCGCAGCTCTAAAAAGCTGGCATCCACCGGCGCGCCGCTCGCGATGAAACTTGTTACAGCGAAGAAAAACCAGGTGCCGAAAACAATACTAAAGAAAGCCGGCAGGTTCCGCCGCAGAGCGTAATAGGACGCGAGATACAGAACGAATAAAACAGCGGAGACGATGCTTTGCGCGCCGAGACCGAGAACAACTCCCGCGGCGTCCAGCGCCACATACAGGCCGATGGGAAAAACCAGTGCGGCCACCAGGTCAAAAGCCGCTCCCATGCTCCCGGTTTCAGGCTTTTGTCCCAGATATATGCCGAGGACGTAGGCGGCTATGGCGGAACCCAAAGTCGCGAGGAGCCGCGCCGGAATGCCGAGCGCATTCCAGTTCTGCCAGAGGAGGATTACTATGCCCAGAAAGATAATCGCGCCGCCGAGATAATAAAGGATTTCCGCCAGGCCCAGCTTTTTTACGGAAACCGCGCCCGGCCGGATCCCCCGCCCTGCGTCATAAGCGGAGTTTATTTCTTCCCGGCTCGCCTGATTTTGCTCCGCCGCGGATTTTACGGCAGCCAATAATTCCTCTTTGGTCATTGCGGGATTGCTGCGGGATTGGTTATCCAGCCCAGGAAGCGGAAATTATAATAGCTGCCGCCGATTCCCGGCTGGATATTAAGTTTCCGGCTGGCGTTTTGCGTTTCCAGGTACACGGAATTGTAATCTCCGCCGGAGTAGAAGAATGGGAAAAAACCGCCGCCGCTGCCGCCGTAGACGGTCCGGTAGCCATCCGGAGAAATGGCGTTGCTGTCCAGCTGCAGCTTGGCCGCATCCGCGTAGGATATTTCGCGGGCGGCGTCGGCTTTAACGTCATAGACGTAAAGCTTCACATTGCCGAATGCCGGCGGTTTGGGCGCATACGGATAGCTGGAACTCGCCTGAACCAGAGCGCCGTTTGACACGTAGTAAGCCGTATCGTAATCGCCGGCGGAGTAAAGAAAATTGTATTGCGGATGGATAAAAAGTCCGGGCAGATAAATCGCTCCGGCGACGAATAAAACCATGCACACCGGCACGGCCAGGGCCAGGAGCAGAGGCGCATGTTGTTTCAGATTCACGTACCTATTATAGCGCGCCTGCGGGCAGGGAAAAACCGCCTGCGGATACTCTTTTTCAGGACTATTTTAGTAATACCACCCGCCGTTAGCCGAAGTGCCGGCGCTTGCGCTCGTTTGCACGTACTGATAACCGGGCTGATACGCCGGATATTGATAGGGAGACACGGGCTGCGGATATTGATAGTAGCCGCCGGAGGAGTATCCCGGAATATTGTATTGATAGGTCTGCTGGTAGCCGGGCGCAACCTGATAATAGCTTCCCGGAATGACGGTTTGGGAATAGGAACCCGGATTGTAATACTGGTAGGAATACGCCCCCGGCGTGGAGTAGGTATAGGCGGCAGGCGAAGTGTACCAGGTGGCGGCGCTGTTATAGGCGGTCGTGGGGCAGGTTGCCGCAGTCGTATACATCGGGTAAACGACCGGCGCGGAATAAACCACCTGCTCTGGCGCATACGCCTGGGCGGGGCAGCCGGAGGGACAACCGGAGGTCTGATAAACGGGCTGCGAAGGACAGCCGCCGGTGGGACAGCCGGAAACGGTCTGGTAGGTGTTGGCGGTATAGGCGGTCTGCCCCGGCGCAAGATAACCCGTGGCGGTGGTGCCGCGGTTCTGGTAAAGCAGAGCGTAAATGAACCCGAAAAGAAGTAGAAGGACTATGACGCCGACGATGATATAGGCTGCTCTCATGGGGCTTTACAGTATCAGGATTCCCTGAAGGAATAATGAGGAATTAGCTGGGTTTTACTGCGATTTTTTAATCCTGGCTTAATGCTCCTGCCGGACAGTTCGTCCATCCTACCCCGCCGCGCTCTCAACCGTCAATCACTGCGCGGGCTCGGTGTAAAACTGGGAACCGGTGGCCGCCGCCTGCGGCGGAGGCGGAATCTGCGCGTTTTCCGCCTGATTGTTCACTCCTATCTTAGCGCCGCCGCGGAAAATAATCAGCAATGCCACAATCAGGCAAAAGAGCAGAAGAAGTAGTCCGGCGATAAGCTGCCCGTAGCGCATGGGGTTATACTAGAGATCCTTCGGCGCGGCCGACTCAGGATGACGCGAGCTCTTGCGCATCACTTTCTCCGCCGCTAGGCGGAGCGCGGTAGCCCGCGGATTTTCCCTGGCCGCCAGACTTTCCCGGACCACTTCCGCCGCGGTCGCGGTTATCTTTTCCTTCACCAGCTCAAACATTTTTTTCTCGCCGTAACCCATGTATTCCGCGTAGGAGGAAATCACTCCGCCGGCGTTGGCCACTATATCCGGCAGGATAAAAATGCCCTTCCGGAAAAGCTCTTCTTCTATATTTTCGCGCATGGGGATGTTGGCGCCCTCCACGATAAGCTTAGCCTTAACCTGGTCTTTGTTTTTTTTGTGAATGACGTCCGTGACCGCGGCCGGTATCAGAATATCCGCCGCCAGGCCGAAAATATCGTCGTGGGGCAGATTTTTGGCGCCGGGGTAATTGCCTACCGCGCCGGTGTCTTTTTTGACCGCCATCGCCCGGGCGTAATCCAGGCCGTCCGGCAGATAGGCGCAGGTTTTGGAGTCCGCCACCGCCACCACTTTCGCGCCCATTTCTGCGAGATGCTTGAAAGCGAAAGTGCCGACGTTGCCGAATCCCTCGATAGCCACGCGCGCGCCTTTCAGGTTCATGCCCAGCAGCTCCGCCGCGACGGCGGTCGCCTGCGCCACGCCGAAACCGGTGGAGCCCAGTTCGTGCGGCAGTCCGCGCCAGTCGCCTTCTTTCATTCCCGGACGGACGTAATCCGCCGGCTTGCCGGTCGCGGCGCGCCAATCCCCCGCCGCTTCCGCAAACCATTTCATTTCCTCCTCGCCGTTATTCACATCCGGTCCCGCCACGTATTTCCCGATCAAAAGAGGCCGGAGCGCCCGGGCGAACGATTCCACGTATTTTTTCTTGAGGTCTTTGTCTTTCAAAACTTCCGGCGGCATGACGATGCCGGATTTCGCGCCGCCGAAAGGAATGCTGGCCAGGGCGTTTTTCCAGGTCATGGCGCGGGCCAGGCGGCGCACCTCCTCCTCGCTCACGGTCGCGGTCATGCGGATGCCGCCCTTGCCGGGGCCGAGCGCGGTATTATCCACCACCAGATAGCCCTGCATTTTTAATTCCGGGTCGTATGTTTTCAAAACATACTCCGGGCCGAACGCGTCGTTGCCGAAACCTTCCTTGGATTCCGCGGTTTGAGTCATTTGTAGCGGCGGCGATTGATTTTGCTTATTTTGTTTGTCAGGGCTTTTTCCGGATTCACACCCACGTGGCCCGCCAGGATAAGCGCCACTATTATGACATCTGCTATTTCTCCTTCCAGTTCCTCTTTGCTCTTGGAAAATTTGGCTGGTCTTTGGACCTTGAAATAATCCAGGACGGCATCGCTCAATTCCCCGACCTCTTCCGTTAGCTTGGCCATTTTCCTTAAGGCCAACTTCTCTTTATCTTTGGAAGGGTGGGCCTTTTGAATCCGCTGGTCCTCTTTTTTGGCCCAATTTACAAGATGTTCCAGATTCATTGGATATTGGGAATTGGAAATTGGAAATTCTGTTTATGTGCCTTCCTGCCAGCCGGATAAATATTTAATCTGCGCTTCGCTCAGGGCGTCTATAGCCACTCCCATCGACGCAAGCTTCATTCCGGCCACGTAGTTTTCTATCTCCGGCGACACGGCGTAAACCTGCGGCGTAAGAGCGCTCTGTTTGCTGATCCACTCCGCCGCCAGGGCCTGGGTCGCGAAACTCATGTCCATGACCGAGGCGGGATGTCCTTTGGCGGCGGCGAGATTCACCAAGCGGCCCTCGCCCAAAAGATAAATGCGGCGGCCGTCCGCTAAAGTGAATTCTTTCACATTCGGCCGGACTTCGCGCACTTTATCTCCGGCCATTTTTTGGAGCGCCTTCACGTCCACCTCCACGTCGAAGTGTCCGGAATTGGCCACGATGGCGCCGTCCCGCATGAGCGCGAAGTGCGCCTCGCCGATGACTCCGATGTCGCCGGTCACGGTGCAGAATATCTCGCCGGTTTTGGCGGCCTCCGCCATGGGCATCACCTGGAACCCGTCCATGACGGCCTCCAGGGCCTTCAGCGGGTCCACTTCGGTCACGATGACCTGCGCGCCCATGCCGCGCGCGCGCATAGCCAGGCCCTTGCCGCACCAGCCGTATCCGGCCACCACGAATCTGGCGCCGGCAATAAGCTTGTCGGTCGCGCGGATGATGCCGTCCAGGGTGGATTGGCCGGTGCCGTAGCGGTTGTCGAAAAGATTTTTGGTCTTGGCGTCGTTAACCGCCACCACCGGAACTTTGAGGGCGCCGTCCTTGGCCATGGCCCGCAGGCGCAAAACGCCGGTCGTCGTCTCCTCCAGAGAGCCCTTTAATTCTTTTATCTGGTCCGGAAATTCCTTATGCAGTGTGGAAATGAGGTCGGCGCCGTCATCCATCGTGATTTGCGGGTGGGCCCCCAGCGCCTTGCGGATATGGGCGAAAAAAGTATCGCGGTCCTCGCCCTTTTTGGCGAAAACCGGGATGCCGTAATCGCCAACCAGCGACGCGGCCACATCATCCTGGGTGGACAAGGGATTGGAAGCCACCAGCAAAACTTCCGCTCCGCCTTCCTTCAGCGTCCGCGCGAGATTGGCTGTTTCCGCGGTGACGTGCAGGCAGGCGGATAATTTAATCCCGGAGAGAGATTTTTCTTTGCCGAAGCGTTCGCGGACGGCGCGCAAAACGGGCATGTCCCGCTCCGTCCATTCAATGCGTTCCTTTCCGGCCGCGGCCAGGGCCGGGTCTTTGATGTCGGCATCCATTGCAGGAAGAGTATAAACCCGCGTTTTTAGGACGGCAATTCCTCGCCAAAATTTTCCGCGTAGCGCGCCCGGGCGGAATGCAAGGTGAAATCCTGGGACTGCGGGCCCACGTTTTCCACCGCATAAGCGGCGATAATACTCGCGAAGCGCCCCGCGGCCAGGAGCGGCCACTTTTTGAGGACTCCGAAAGCCAGGCCGGCGCGGTAGGCGTCCCCCGCGCCGGTGGGGTCTTTCACTTCCGAGGTTTCCGCCGCCGGAATTTTTATTTCTTCCGACTGGGTCAAAATGCGCGACCCCTTTTCGCCAAAAGTGGTAATCAAAATTTCCGCTTTATTCAGAATATCTTTCTCCCGCCAGCCGGTTTTTTCCATCGCCAGAGAAAGTTCATAGTCGTTGGAGATGAAAATCTTGGCGCCGGTCATGCCGTTCCGGATGTCTTCCGGCGCAAGCGCCGGCAGCTGCTGGCCCGGGTCAAATATAAACGGCGTCTGCCGGCGGCGATACAGGGGAAGCAGGCGGCGCATGTCCGCCGTATTTCCCGCGGCGACGATGGCCAGCTCGGCGGACGGAATCTGCCGGTCGGTCCAGGGCAAGGGGTAGTTCATTGCGCCGAGATAAAGTCCGGTAATCTGATTGTCGCCCTGGTCGGTCATAATCGTAGCGAAGGCGGTCGGCACGTCTTTTAGAATCTGCACCAAGCTCAAATCCGCGCCCTTGGTTTCCAGCCAGTACTGGTAGGTTTGGAAATCATCTCCGGCGGAAGAAAGGATGACCGGCGCGGCGCCCAGAAGGGCCAGATTGAAAGCGATATTGCCCGCCGTGCCGCCGAAATTTTCGGACAGATTTTCAGTCACGAAACTCACGTTTAAATCGTGGATTTTGTGGGGCAGGATATGGTCCGAAAAACGCCCGGGAAAGTCCAGAATTTTATCGAAAGCCAGGGAGCCGGAAACGAGTATTTTCACGGCCTTAAGGATAATCCATCCGGCACCCGTCCGCCACTCCGATTGGAGATATCCGCCGCCGGTTATAAAATGCGGGGGATGGCTCTTATCTTCCGCAACCGCGAACCCGCGCCCTGCGCGGAATGCGGATCGAATGCCGTAAATCACTCCCTGGAGCGGGCCGGGCTCACGGTGGATTTTTATCTCAGCCGAATTTTCGAGCCGCTCGCATTTTTCGGCCGGCTGACAATCCCGCCGCTCCGCCGCCTTTTCCACGCGTTAAGCCCCTGGGCCGCGGCGGCGCTTCTTAAATCCGGACTGGCTACGGAAACGCGGGAATTCGCGCCGGGTTCGCCGGAAACCACGCTGGCTCTCTGGACCGAAGCCAAGAGGCGCAATATCGATTTCCGGGAGCTTTGCATTTTCGGCCTGCCGCGCGGTTTGTTTCTGGCGAATTACGGCGGCCGCTCTTTAATTTTCCGGGGGCTTCCCCTACGCGCCGGCTGGCGGCCGGCGCTTTTCTGGATGGACGACAAAGCCCGGATGAAAAAGAAATTCAAGCGGGCCGGATTCCCGGTGCCCTCCGGCGGGCTGGCCGGCACCGAGGCGGAGGCCCTGAAAATATTCCGCGGCATCCGGAAACCGGCGGTAGTCAAACCCTACGAGGGTTCCGCCGGCCGGCATACGACCGCGCATATTCAAACCGAGGCGGAATTGCTGCGCGCTTTTCAGAATGCCCGGCGGATAGCGCCTTTTGCCGTAGTGGAAGAGGAATTGGAAGGGCCGGTTTTCCGGGCCACGCTGGTCGGCGGCCGCCTGGCCGGAGTTTTGCGCCGCGACCCGCCGCAGGTCCGGGGCGACGGCCGGAAAACTCTTCGCGAGCTGGTCCGGCGGGAAAATGAAAATCCCCTGCGCCGCGGACCGGTTTTTGCGGAAATAAATCCGGACTCGGACGCGAGTCGGAGGGAGCTTGCCCGCCAGGGGCTGACGCCGGAGTCCGTACCGGCGGATGGCCAGACGGTTTATTTCGATTTCAAAGTGAACTGGGGCGTGGGCGGAACCTCCCGCGATGCCACCGCCGAAGTCCATCCTGACAATAAAATGCTATTCGAGGACATCGGCGGGTATTTAAGAGAAGATATCGTCGGCATAGATTTCATCACGCCGGATATCGGACGGTCTTGGCGGGAAGTGCGCTCCGGAGTGATAGAACTGAACAGTTTGCCCCAGCTCGGAAACCATCACTTCCCATACACCGGACCGGTCCGGAATGTTGCCGGCGCGGTCTGGGATATGGTTTACCCTTCATCCTCCGCCAAATGAAAAACCCCGCTTCCGCGGGGCCTTTCTTAATGACCGCCAATCATGTGTTTGTAGGGTTGGTTTGTTTGCCTTTACCTAATTCTAACGCGGAGGTTTTTTCCGGCAAGCCGTTTATGCACAGGTCTTATTTCTTCAGTATTTTAAAAGCCCTGGCAAAAACCTCCTGGTCTGTTTTATAAAACAGTTTGTCTTTCACTTCCCGGAGCGGAACCCAGCCCGCTTCCGCCACTTCAAAATCATGGTCTGCGGTATTTCCGGAAACGTACTCCATGAGATAATAGTGCACGGTTTTGGAAACGTTACTGCCCTCCCAGGCGAAAAAATAATGGATATCGCCCAGATCCCCGATTATTTTCGCCTCCACTCCGCCTTCTTCTCTGACTTCCCGCAAAGCGGTCTCCTCTGTCGTTTCGTTTCCGTGGTCGGAAGTCCAGCCCTTGGGAAACGTCCAGACGTCCTTGGCTTTCAGGTCCTCGTAGGAGGGCTGGATTAGAAGTATTTCCACGTCCTTCCGAAGGCGGCGGAAGACGATGCCGCCGGCGGAAAATTCTTTTTTCCAGTTTTTGCGTTCTGCCGAACGTTTTTTATCCATCCAATGATTTATATACCAGACGGGCCGCGCCGAGCGCCGTTCCATCATATACTTTCTGCCGCCGGACCGGAATGCCGGAAATTCCCCGCTGGATCAAAACCAGCGGCTCGTACTGCGTAACTCCGCCGTCCACCGTGAGACGCCTTGGCCGGACTGGCAGCCGGCGCAGATAAGCATTGGTCTCGCGCGCCAGGCGCGTCACTTCCTTCCGCATCGCCGCATCCCGGCCGATAAGCGGGGCGATTCGCGCGCCGCAGTCGTCCACTTTGGCCTCCAGCATGAAAAGCGGCCGGGCGCCGGAGGGCGCCAGGGTGGTGAAAAATCCCGGCGCGAGAGCAAACCGCGAACCGAGCGATTCGGCGACGAACGCGCCGGTGCCGTAGGTTATCTTCGCCGTACCGCGCGCGAGACCGGCGGCCGCCAAACTCGCCTGCTGGTCGCCGCAAACCGCGAGGACCGGAATGCGCGCGCCGAGTATTTCCTTCTTCAAAAAACCGAACCGGCTGCGGGTCGCCCCGGCTTCCGCCAGCAGTTTTGCGGGGATGCCGAACAGGCGCAAAAGCTCCCGGTCCCACTCCAGATGCCGGATGTTGAAAAGCAGGGTGCGGGAAGCGTTGGTGTAATCGGTGAGATGCGGCTTTCCTTCCAGGAGATTCCACATGAGCCAGCTGTCCACCGTGCCGGCCGCAAGCTTTCCTTTTTCCGCCGCCGCTTTTGCCCCGGGCACATGCTTCAAAATCCAGCCGATCTTAAGCGCGGAAAAATACGGGTCCGGAGGCAGTCCGGTTTTGCTCCGTATCAGCCGGCTGTACCGGCGGCGCAGGGATTCGGCTTCCGCCGCGGTGCGCGTATCTTCCCAGACAATGGCCGGATAAACCGGCCGGCCGCTTTTGCGGTTCCATAAAACCGACGTCTCCCGCTGGTTAGTGATGCCAAGGCCGGCTATCCGCCCGGCCGCCAGGCCGCTCTGCCGGAGAGCTTGGCGCAAAACCCGCCGGGCGGCGGAAACCATCTCCGCCGGACTTTGCTCCACCAGCCGCAGACCTTTCCGGCGCCGCGCTTCTTTCCGGAGCGGCTCGTAAGCGCGGCTCAATATCTCGTCTCCGCGGAATACGAAGGCCTTGACGCCGGTCGTGCCGGCATCCAGGACCAGAACCGGCTTAGCGGCCGGCGAAAAAATTTTTGAGTTCGGTTTTGCCATGAGCTGGCCGGGCAAGCAGCGCGGCGGCGATTAAAAGCAGCGGAAAACTTTTCCGGCGCGAACCGAGGCGACGCAGGATGAACGGCAGGGAGTTGGCTCCTTCGCTGTCCAAATGCCCGCTCCGGCCCCGGGCCAGAGCCAAACCGACCTGGTGGTTTCGGGAATCCGGACTCATGCCGGTCGCGACCAGGTCGCCGAGCCCCGCGGCGCAGGTTGCCGTCCCCCGCCGGCCGCCCAAAAGCGGGATTATTTCCGCCATTTCCGACATGGCCTCGGAAACAATGAGGCCTTTGGCGTTCCAGCCGGACTTCATTCCTTCCGCCGCGCCGAGCACGATGGCGTAGATGTTTTTCAAAATGCCGGAAAGCGCTATGCCTTTCACGTCCGCGGAAGTCTCCACGTGCAGTTCCGTTCCGGCGAAAAGTTCGGCCAGGTTCCGCCGCGCGGAGGCGGAACGGGAAGCAATGATGGCCGAACCGCCCATATGCCTGCTCAATTCGGAGGCCAGCATGGGTCCGGAAAGGAGAGCGAAGGGCTGGCGGGGTAAAATGCGGGACAAAAGTTCGTCCGTAGTTTTGCCGCTTTTTGCATCTATGCCTTTGGCGATGCTCACCACTACGGTTTTGCGCGCCAGACGCGGCTTTATGTTGCTGGCCGCCGCCGCCACGGCCCCGGACGGGATGCAGAGAAAAACGAAGTCCGCCCGCGCCAGAACCGCGGATAAGTCATTTTGTCCGGGAACCCGGGATGCATCTTTGTCCCAGAATTCCAGGCGCGGTTTTTTGGGTTCCACTACCGCGGCAACGGCGCGGCCAATATTGCCCGCCCCGATGATGGCGATTTTATACATAAAGTTGATTTAAGAATAACACCGAACGACCCGCCTTAAAAAGTGCTGAAGGCAAACCAGAAGAGAAGCGCGGCGCTGACCAGAAGCCCGCTTGCTCCGGCGGCAATGGCGAAAACTTTGGCGGTGGCATCTTCCGCCCGGCGGAAATAGCGCCAGACGAGCCAGGCCGGATAGCCGATAAACAAAACGTAGAAAACCGGGCGGGCAACGTTAAACATCCAGCCGGCATAGCCGGAGGAAACCCAGGCCAAAGCCGCCAGAAAGGTCAGCAGGGCTTCGCCCAGAAGGACGTACAAGAAAGGCATGAAGAATCTTCGCCAAGGCATGGCTCAATTATACCGGATGCTACAATAAGAATATGGGTATTTTGAGCTTCCGGCCGGAAAGGCCGGGCAACGTGCGGGAAGGCGGCAACACGCGGGCGCCCGGCGAAGAAGAGCCGGATGTTTTGGAAGCGCAGGGCTTGAGCGAACCGGAGATAGCCGAACACGAGCGCACTGCAGCGCTGAACCGGCAGGAAATCGGAATCCTGGAAAACGCCTTGCACAAATTGCATTTGCGCGCGGCGGACGCGCTCCAAAACACCGAGGATATGAATGCGCTTTCCAAAGCGGTCAATCCGGGCACGCGCACAAACGTCCGATTTTTTAAATTCAAGGACCATCTGGAAGAGCTCGCCCGGCGGGACCGCGCCAAGCGGTTCGCAAAATAAAAAGAGAGGGCATCCGGAGACGCCCTCTCGTAAATTTTGCCGCAGTCCGTTCACGGCCGGCCGGCGGAATACGCTTCGCCGTTTCCGACATCAACTATCCGCCGCACTCTTTCCAGTTCGTAGGCGTTGTTTACGCCCAAGGCCTCCAGAGGATTGGCCAGCGGAAGTTCCGCGATCCGACCCCCCTCCCGCCGCAGGATGCCGATTAGCGGCGGAATGTACCGTTCCGGCTCGCGGCCGTCCGCTTTGGCTACCGGAGAGACCCGCCGCACATTCCTCAAAAACCATCCTGCCTCCCAGATAAAGAGCGAGGGATTGACGCTGGCTGCGGCCAATTCTTCCGGTTGGGCATCCGCCGGTTCCACCACCCGGACTATTTCCCCGGCCGCATCGCGGATGACTCTGCCGTACCGGCGCAGTTCGGCTGGCGAGTTGCCGTCCAGAGCGACGGTGGCGAGCGCCAAAACCGGTTTGGTCCGCTCATACAACCGGACCAGGGATTCCACTGTTTCCGCAGACCAGAGCGGCATGTCTCCGTAAACTACCAGGGCATGCTCCGCTTGGAGCAGAGATATCGCCGTGCGAACCGCTTCCGCCGAGCCGCTTCTCCGGAACTGGAGGATGAATTCTCCGCGGAAACCGCGCTCCCGAAGGGCGGCTTCCACCGCCGGACCGTAGACCGGATTCACGATGACTGCGGTTTCCATGCCGGAGACCGCTTGCACTACCCGCGCAATCATCGGCGCGCCGCCGATGTCTTCCAAAATTTTGGGGAAGGGGCTGCCCTTGACGCTACGGCAGCTGCCGTAGCCTGCCGCAACTACAAGCGCATGGATTTTCAAATTTCGCCTCCTGGCTGTCTAAGCCGGCTTATAAGATATCTTCAAATCAGTCTTTTTACAATATCCAACTGCTCCGGCGTGTTTACGCCGATGCTCTCCCCGGCGCCAACTTGTATAGAGTCTATGGGATGGCCTTCGTCCATGGCCATTTTGACCAGGTCCGTCAGATAAAACTCGTGCTGGTTGTTGTTATTTTTCAATTTTCCCAGGTTCTCCCACAGCCAACCGACGTCAAAGCAAAAAAAGGAGGGGTTAACTTCCCGGATTTGCAGTTCCTCCGGCGAGGCATCTTTGCGCTCCACGATGCGGGCAATCTTGCCTCCCGCGTCCCGGATTACCCTGCCGAAATCTTTGAACACCGCCTGCCAATCATCAAAACTTTCCACGCTGGTAGTCATCATGGTTAAGACCGCGCCGCTTCGGCGATGCGCTTCGTCCAGGGCGCGGATGGTCGCGGCGCTCAAAAGCGGGTGGTCGCCGTACAAAACCATCACCGCGCCGGCTTGGCCCTTAAGGAGCGGCTCCGCCGCCTGGACGGCATGTCCGGTGCCTAGCTGCTCTTCCTGTACGACGTATTCGTAATCCGGTCCCGCGGCGGCTTTTATTGCTTCTCCGTTATCCCGGCCGACCACGACAACCGGCTGCGGGTCCACGCCGGAGGCGCGCACGGATTCCAAAAGGCGGATTAAAATCGGCTTGCCCCTTAAGGGAATCAAAACCTTAGGCAGTTCGGAAACCATGCGCTTCCCCTTGCCGGCGGCCAAGATGACGATGCGGGTGGACATATTTTAGAAAATGAAGGGGATCAGCATCCTGGTCCGTTTTTTATATTCCGCATATTTGTCCGGGAATTTCTCCGACATTAGCCGCTCTTCCGTCCGCGCGCTGTAGGCGAAGTAAATCAAGACAAAAACAAACACCGCAAGCCAGACCGTTCCGGAAACCATAGCCGAACCCAGCAAAGCCAGCAACATGCCGGTGTAAATCGGATGGCGGACGAACTTGTACGGTCCGGAGGTAACCAGTTCCGGTTCCGTACGCATGGTCATGGGCATGCCCCAGTTGCGTCCGAGATGCCTCCGCGCCCAAATCGCAAAAGCCACTCCCGCCGCGCAAAGGACAACGCCAATCGCTTGCAAGGCATAGCTTGGGCGGGTCAGGAAATTGTATCTGACATAACCTTTAACTGCCGGTATCTGCAGAATAAAGATTATGAAAATAACCGCCAAGAGCCGGAAGCCCGCGCCGCGGCGCCAGCCGCCCTTAATGCTTTTTTTGGCGCCTGCGGCGGAAACCGCCCAATAAACCAGGAACACTACCCAGATGGCGGTGATGATGTCGGAGAAAATCATTGGTTGGGATTAATACGTTTAGGGCGGTGTTTGTTTGAAAGTATCCGAACGGAACTCCCCGGGCTTGGCGGGTAGGATTCTTCCAACCCTACTAAAAAAATTTTTCCAACCAACTGCCAATTATGCTTTGTGCAAAAGCGATAACTTGAACAATGATAAAAATCAGAAATGGATTTATATCAATAAACCAACTAACTATCCACGAAAGTAAAAGGGTAAGGAGCAAAGAGATAATGATTCCTTTGCCTTTCGATACTTTTCCAACGGATTCTTTTTTTATAACTTCCTTTTTCTCCAGTAATTTTGTGATATAGTCTGTTATACCGTCATTATCTCTAAACTCCTGCTCTGATACGCCAACATATTTCAGTGAATCTTCCGCGAAGAGGGAGTGATTAAAATTCTCGATGTACTCTAATTTTTTTGCATAGTTAGTGCCTTTTCTTTTCTCTTGCGGCATATCATAGTATTCGTCCATTTCTTTCTTTTCTGCCTCAGTGTTTGGATACCAAATACTTTGCCCGTATTCACCATCGTGAATTTCTAGCTTATGAGTGTCCGCTCTGACGGCTTCTTTTACTTTTGAAACACCGCGTTTGATTCTCTCAAGCGATTGTCTCAAAAACTTTATGTAATTTTCCTTTGAGATAGCTTCCGGGTGCTTAGATAAAATAAAAAGGTTGGCTTCATAATTACTGAATATCGGGATTCTTGACCACTCAGCCTCTTTTTTCAGACTTTCGATTTGGTCTGGCGTAACGAATTTGTTCTTTTTTATTTCTGATTCCAGAACTATGCCGTCCTTTATCGAATACTCCAGCGGCGGCTCATGTGAAAGCTCTACCGTCCTCATTTTCAATTCAATCGGATCTTCGGAAATCTTATATTCAACCGTTGAGTTATTATAGAAAACATCATCCTTAATACTTGAACTTACTTTAAATCTTTTTTGTTCGGGGAAGAAATCAAAAGTAT
>VFSW01001931.1_pt1 | contig 31423 bp, 29 predicted proteins | sample 5358111 | NCBI WGS metagenome assembly VFSW01 (sample SAMN11554181, study PRJNA540505) | mine drainage metagenome | isolation source: sediment from site ElyBrook_90M | place: USA: Ely Copper Mine, Vershire, VT | collected 2017 | reverse complement strand
TTATCACATCATGCCTATGGCGGTAGATGGTCACATTGAAGCGTTTTTGGAAATGTTGGCCGCCGAGCGCGGCGCGGCGCAGAACACATTGGCTGCTTACGCTGCCGATTTGAGCGATTTTGAGGGGTTTTGCGGCGGTGCGCCGGGGCGGGCGGCGGCGGATCAGGTGGCTGATTATGTCAGTTCGCTGGCTGCCGCGGGTAGTTCAGCCCGCACCCAGGCCAGGCGGCTCTCAGCGCTGCGGCAGTTTTTTTTATTCATGCTGCGTGAAGGTTACCGGGCGGATAACCCAGCCTCTGACATTGCCACACCCAAGCTGCCAAGCTCGCTACCAAAATTTTTGAGCGAGGCGGAGGTAGATGCTCTGCTGCGCACCGCCGCCGAGATGCCCGTACCATCGGGGCTGAAAGCCACTGCGGGACTGGAAATTCTGTATGCTACCGGCTTGCGCGTCTCAGAGCTGTTGGCGCTTCCGGCCGGAGCGCTTTCTACCGATGCGCAGATTTTGATGATCAAGGGCAAAGGGGGGCGCGAACGTATTGTGCCACTGTCGGATGTCGCCAAACAGGCAGCGCTGAACTTGCGGGCCGGCACCAAAGCCAAGGCGCGGTATCTATTCGCCGGCCGGGCGGCGGGCACGGCCATGACAAGACAAGGGTTTGCATTGTTGCTCAAGCAGGTGGCGTTGAAAGCCAACATCGACCCGGCCCGGCTTTCGCCGCACGTGTTACGCCACTCCTTTGCCTCGCACATGTTGGCGCGTGGGGCCGATTTACGCAGTTTGCAAAAATTGCTGGGCCATTCGGATATCGCGACGACCCAAATTTATACGCATGTGCTGGCCGAACGGCTGGAGAAACTGATGCAGGCGCATCACCCGCTGGCGGCAGGGCGTTTGCGGAATAGCTCAAACTGAACGCGCTGCCACCAGGCACCCCGGTGGTCGACCTCATGCTGCTGCAGATAGGCCAGCATCGAAGGCGGCATGGCTTGCGTGCTGACTAGCTGCCATTGCAGGCCGGCCATGATACCTTCCAGCGTGGCGATGAAGCGCCCGGCAAGCAGCCCTTTCAGCAAATAACCGGCGATGAGCAAAAATAGCGGTTCCCGCCATTTGCGGGCAATGACCAACCGGTTGCGCACGAATAACCCAAGCCGCGCTTCTTGCCAGCCAACCCGCTCGGCACTGGCGGCCTTGTGCCAAACTACCAGTGAGCCGTCATAGCCAACCTGCCAACCGGATTTTATGGCGCGGCGGCAAAAATCATATTCCTCCCAGGTGAAGAACAATTTGGCATCGTACCCCCCCGCCTGTTGCCAGGCGGTGCGCCGGATAGCGTGCCCGGCGCCGACAAAAGTGGTTGTTAAAAACCAACCATGGCGCTGGGGTTTTAGTGATTGCGGGTAACCCCAGCTTGACAAATCGAGGCAGGCGCCGTCGCCACTGCGTATTTGAAAGCCGATCGCCCCGAGCCGCGGATGGTCCGCAAACCGGCGGGTGGTTTGGGCTACCATATGGTCGTCGGCGAATACTGCATCATTATCGAGCCCGACAATGATTTTACCGTTGCCCTGTTGTGCCAAAAAATTCCGCCCGCCGGCAACGCCAAGGTTTGTTAAGCCGCGATATAATGAAACGCCGGTCTCGCTTTGCAAGGCGGCAGCCAGAATTTGAAATTCAGCCTCAGGTGAACCTTGGTCGAGCACCGTAACATGTACGCCAAGGCCATGCGCTCCCAGGCCGGTCTGGCGGCAGGCCGAACGAACGGCCGCGATGGTTTCATAAACCCGGCTAATGGTGAGGATAATGATATCAGCATCATAGGCCACTTGCGGTGGTGGTGAGCCACCGGCGAGCTTGGGCGTTCCAGACAAATCAACCTCTATACATCCTTAGGTTGATTTAGGTGAAAACATATTTTTTGGAAAGAAAATAATTAAACGCCAGGCCGGCGAATGATCCGGCGATGATGGCGTAAACGGGCTGCTGACGACACAATAAATTCACCGTGATCAAAATGAAAAAAACGCCACGGTTAACGATAAATCCCACCGCATTGGCGGCCAGAAATTTTGCCCATTGCACGTGCATGGCGCCGTGGTCTTTGTGGGCAAAGGTCCAGAACCGGTTGGCGGCCCAGTTGGCGGTGGCGGCCACGAAAAACCCGGCGGCCCCGGCGGCGTAGAGATTGATGAATCCTTTGAGGGCGTAAACCGTGGCAGTATCCCAGCAAAAACCCATGGTTCCGACCACGCCGAAGCGGATGAAATCCTCGCTGACATGCAACCGTGTCGCGGCGGCGATCAACTGGTTCCATCGTGTTCCCAGCCTGCCCGGTGAGGTTTTTTTATTCATGCTGAATGCGGTAGCCAAGCACTGCCGTACCGGCAAGAGGGCAGACTACACCATCTGACCGTGTGGCTTGACGTGAACGGCAACCCCGGTTCAGATGGGCCATCAATTCTCAAAAAACCTCGGAGGTCTAAATGCCCCAGATCAGTCTCACCGTGAACGGCAAACCAGTATCTGCGACCGTTGAAGCCCGCACCCTGCTGGTGGAACTACTGCGTGACAAACTGCACCTTACCGGCACCCATGTGGGGTGTGACACCAGCCAGTGCGGCGCTTGCACGGTGCAGGTTGATGGCATGTCGGTGAAGTCGTGCACCATGCTGGCGGTGCAGGCTGAGGGGGCTTCGGTGTTGACGATCGAAGGGCTGGTAAATGCCGATGGCAGTTTGCACCCGATGCAGGCGATGTTTCGTGAACACCATGCGTTGCAATGCGGCTATTGCACGCCAGGCATGGTGATGAGCGCCATCGACCTGGTGGAAACCCACCCGGAAGGTTTGAGTGAAGAGCAAATCCGGCATGGGCTGGAGGGGAATCTATGCCGTTGCACCGGCTACCATAACATCGTCAAAGCCATCGCAGCCGCCTGGCCGCTGATGCACAACAAGGCGTTGCCTGTTGCCGCTGAATAAAATTTAAGGCGGCGCGGTGGGGTGACAAACTTCATTGCGCCCCTAGCTGCCTAAAAGCCTCCCATAAAAAAAGGAAACGAACATGGTTGTTGATGGCATCGGTGCTTCGGTTAAGCGCAAGGAAGACCTTAGGTTTCTCTCCGGGCGTGGTAACTATGTGGACGATATGAACCGTCCGGGTCAGACTTTCGCGCATTTCCTGCGCTCGGATGTACCACATGGAAAAATCAATAAGGTTGACATCAGCGCCGCGCTGAAAATGCCGGGCGTGGTGGCAATTTTCACGGGCGATGATTTCACCGGCGTGGGCGGTATTCCCTGTGGTTGGCAAATTCACAGTAAGGACGGCTCACCGATGGTTGAGCCACGTCATCCGGTGCTGGCTGCCGGGAAAGTGCGCCATGTCGGCGACCCGATTGCGATGGTGGTGGCTGAAACCAAACAGCAAGCCAAGGACGCTGCCGAGGCGATTGTCCTTGATATTGAAACCTTGCCTGCCGTCGCCGGCATGACCGCCGCTTTGGCCGCTGGTGCGCCGCTGGTGCATGATGAAGCGGCTGGGAATGTATGTTTCGATTGGCATATCGGCGATAAGGCGGCGGTGGAAGCTGGTTTTGCCAAAGCACATAAAGTTGTGCGGCTGGATTTGGTAAATAACCGGCTGGTGCCGAACGCCATGGAACCGCGCGCTGCGATTGGCGATTACGACGTGTCATCAGGCGAATACACACTCTACACTACCAGCCAGAACCCGCATGTTATTCGGCTGCTGATGGGGGCGTTTGTGCTTTCCATCCCGGAACATAAATTGCGGGTGGTAGCCCCCGATGTCGGCGGCGGCTTTGGCTCGAAAATTTTCCACTATGCCGAGGAGGCGGCTCTAACCTGGGCCGCCGGCAAGGTAAAACGGCCGATCAAATGGACCGCCGACCGCACCGAAGCCTTCATCACCGACGCGCATGGCCGTGACCATATTTCTACGGCGGAATTGGCGCTGGATTCTGAAGGGAATTTTCTGGCGCTGAAGGTGAATACCCAGGCGAACATGGGGGCGTATCTTTCCACTTTTGCTCCATCGGTGCCCACCTATCTCTCGGCGACCCTGCTGGCGGGTGTTTACAAAACTCCGGCCATCTATGCCGAAGTAAAGGCGGTGTTCACCAATACCGTGCCAGTGGATGCGTATCGCGGGGCGGGACGTCCTGAAGCGACGTTCCTGGTCGAGCGGATCGTCGATGTTGCGGCGCGTGAGATGAATATGGACAAGGTGGAAATTCGTAAAAAGAATTTCATCCCGAAGGAGGCGTTCCCGTATCAAACGCCGATCGCCCTGCAGTATGACAGTGGCGATTACATGGCCACGTTCGATGGCTGCCTGAAGGCGGCTGATTATGCCGGGTTTGAAGCCCGCCGTAAGGCTTCCGCTGCCAAAGGCAAACTTCGCGGTATTGGTATTTCCACCTACGTCGAAGCCTGCGGCATCGCGCCTTCCGCCGTGGCGGGCGCGCTTGGTGCACGGGCTGGCTTGTATGAGGTTGCCAATATTCGTGTGCACCCTACCGGCAGCGTAACCGTATTTACCGGCGCGCATAGCCACGGCCAGGGCCATGAAACCACCTTCGCGCAGCTGGTTTCGGAGCAGCTTGGTGTGCCGCATGACATGATCGACATCGTGCATGGTGATACCGGCAAGGTGCCGTTTGGCATGGGCACCTACGGCAGCCGTTCGCTCTCCGTTGGTGGTTCGGCGATGGTCAAAGCCATGGATAAAATTATCGATAAGGGCAAAAAAATCGCTGCACATCTGATGGAAGCCGATGTGCATGACATCGAATTCAAGGATGGTAAATTCTCGGTGGTGGGCACGGACAAAGCCAAAACCTTCGGAGAAATTGCCCTCACAGCCTATGTGCCGCATAATTACCCGATCGAGGAGTTGGAGCCGGGGCTTGAGGAAACCGCCTTTTACGATCCGAAAAACTTCACCTATCCGGGTGGCTGCCATATCGCGGAAGTGGAGATCGATCCCGATACCGGCACGGTAGGAATGGTTAGTTTCACCGCCGTCGATGATATCGGCCGGGTGATCAACCCGATGATCGTGGAGGGCCAGGTGCAGGGCGGCATCGCGCAGGGCATTGGCCAGGCGCTCCTGGAACACGCGATCTATGATGAGAGCGGGCAACTGCTATCAGGGTCAATGATGGATTATACCATGCCGCGGGCTGATGATATTCCCAACATATCAGTTGGCACTGAAGTGACCCTTTGCACCCATAATCCATTGGGGTCGAAGGGTGTGGGTGAGGTCGGCGCCATCGGCAGCCCGCCGGCGGTAATCAATGCGGTGGTGGATGCGCTGCGTGATTATGGTGTGAGGCATGTGGACATGCCTGCGACGCCCGCTAAAATATGGGCATTGATCGATGCTTATCAGCCAAAAATGGCAGCCGAGTAAGGAGCGCAACTATGTATGATTTCACTTATGCCAAACCTGCCAGTCTCGCTGACGCCGCGAAGGCCCTGGGCGGCGATGTCGAGGCCAAGGCGCTGGCCGGCGGGATGACGTTCATTCCGGTGCTCAAGCAGCGCCTGAACAAGCCTTCAACGGTCATTGACCTCGGTGCCCTGGGTCTCTCAGGCATTAAGGTTGAAGGTAACAAACTGATCATCGGCGCCATGACCACGCATGGTACGGTGGCAGCTTCGACGGAAGTTAACAAAGCGATTCCGGCGCTGGCAGATTTGGCAAGCAACATCGGCGACCGCCAGGTGCGCTACCGTGGCACCATCGGCGGGTCCCTCGCCAATAACGACCCCTCGGCCTGCTACCCTTCAGCGGTGCTGGCGCTGGGCGCCACGATCAAAACCAATGAGCGCACGATTTCGGCTGATGATTATTTCCAGGGGATGTTTACTACCGCGCTGAACCCTGGCGAGATTATCACCGAAGTGCATTTCTCGATCCCGGAAAAAGCTGCCTACGCGAAATTCGCCAACCCGGCGTCACGTTATGCCATGGTAGGGGTGTTCGTAGCCAAAACTACCGCGGGCGTGCGGGTGGCCATTACCGGCGCAGGCCAGAACGGCGTGTTCCGCCATGCGGCGTTTGAAGCAGCTCTGGCAAAGTCATTCACCCCGGATGCGCTGAACGGCATTGCAACACCGGTGGATGAAATGAACGCCGACATCCACGGCAGCGCTGCCTATCGGGCGCATCTGGTCGGCGTCATGGCGAAGCGGGCAGTCGCAGCAGCTCAGTAATTTAGCTGCCGGCGGCGCCTACGGTCATGCCGCCGCACACGTAAAGCGTCTGGCCGGTCACAAAGCCGCTGCGCGCATCTAACAAAAACGCTACCGCATGGGCGACGTCCTCGGGCTCGCCCATGCGACGTACCGGGATACCTTCGATGATCGCCCGAGTCAGGGGGCTGTCCGGTGGGTTGGCTTTCTCGAACAATGGCGTGCGAATGGGCCCAGGGCCGATGGCGTTGGCGGTAATGCCGTGTTCCCCAAGTTCCAGCGCCCAAACCTTCATCATGCCAATCAACGCGGCCTTTGTGGCTGCATAGACAGTGCGCAGTTCCTTGCCCAATGCCGCCCGCGACGAGATATTAACAATGCGCCCGAACCCTGCGGTTTTCATGCCGGGCAGCAAGGCTTGCACGCATTGCAGGGAGCAACGAAGATTCAGAGACACGGCAGCTTCGAGGTCGACCACACTTTGGTCCTCGATACGTCCGGGCCGCACAATACCGACATTATTTACCAGCCGCGTAATCGGCCCGCCCTGCAACGCTTCCGCAAGGGCTGCGAGGGTTGCCGCTGGATCGGATAAATCGGCGATAATCCCGTCACCTTCACGGTCGATGGTGATGACCTCACAACCATCCGTCCGGCAGCGCTCGGCCGTGGCGCGGCCAATGCCGGAGGCACCACCCGTAATAAGTACCCTTTGCTTCGTGCTCATGGCTTGGCCGTTCAATCCGCGAACGGGTCTTGCATCAAAATCGTGTCGTCGCGCTCCGGGCTGGTGGAGAGCAAGGTCACCGGGGCTTCGATGAGTTCCTCAATATGCTTCACATATTTGATCGCCTGGGCCGGTAGATCACCCCAGGTGCGGGCACCGCGGGTCGAGCCTGACCAGCCCTCCAGCGTCTCGTAAATCGGCGTGGCGGCGGCTTGTGCGGCCATGCCGGCGGGCAGATGTTTATAAGCCTTGCCGTCGATCATGTAGCCAACGCCAATCCGCAGCTCGGAGAAACCGTCCAGCACGTCGAGCTTGGTCAGCGCGATGCCGTCGATCCCGCCAACCTTCACAGCTTGCCGCACCAGAGCGGCGTCAAACCAGCCGCAGCGGCGTTTGCGGCCCGTGACGGTGCCAAATTCATGGCCGCGCTCGCCGAGCAACCGTCCGGTTTCATCCTGCAATTCAGTGGGGAAGGGGCCGGAGCCGACGCGGGTGCAGTAGGCTTTGGCGATGCCAAGCACCCGGCCCACGGTACTGGGGCCGACACCGGAGCCAGAAGCCGCGGTGCCGGCCACGGTGTTGGAGGAGGTAACGAAGGGGTAAGTGCCGTGGTCCACATCCAGCATCACCGCCTGCGCGCCCTCGAATAAAATACGCTCTCCTGCACGTTTGGCGATGGCAAGGCGTTCCCACACCGGCTCAGCATAAGGCAAAATTCGTGGTGCCAATGCCAGCAAATCGGCGAGCAGGTCTTCCTTGTTGAAGATTGGCGCCCCGAGACCAGCCAGCAGCGTGTTGTGATGAAGCAAAAGCTCGTCCAGCTTGTTGGCAAGCGTTTCCGGCTCGGCCAGATCGCATACTCTGATCGCGCGGCGGGCCACTTTGTCTTCATAGGCCGGGCCGATGCCGCGCCCGGTGGTGCCGATTTTGCGGTCGCCCCGGGCGGCTTCGCGAGCGCTGTCGATGGCCGCATGCAAGGGGAGAATCAGGATGGCATTATCAGCAATCCGCAGGGTTTCCGGCGAGACCAGCAGCCCCTGCGCGGTTACGCGGTCGATCTCGGCCAGAAGTGCTACCGGGTCGATCACCACGCCGTTGCCGATGATGCCCAATTTACCGCGCACCAACCCGGAGGGCAGCAGTGAGAGCTTGTAGGTCTCGTTACCCACCACCAGCGTATGCCCGGCATTATGCCCACCCTGGAAGCGCACCACGATATCGGCGCGGCTGGCCAGCCAGTCCACCACTTTGCCTTTGCCTTCGTCGCCCCATTGCGCCCCGATGATGGTCACGTTTGTCATTTATTTGGTCCCTGAGACGGCATGGATGTCGCCGTTAAAAAATACATATTTGCACCCCAACCTTGCGGCCTCGCCGGTGGCCGAGGCAACCGCGGCCAGGCCGGGTATGGTGGCGAAATTCTGTGCCCGGAAGGTGGCGGCAATTGCCGGGCTGGTGCCGAACGGCAAATAAATCCGTGGCCGCAGGGCGGGTGCCGGAGCCACCTGCACGATGGTGTCGGGGTATAAAGTAATGCCGGTGGCGGGTTCGGTATCGCCGCATAAATAGCGCCCACCCCGGCCCAGTTCCGCCTGCTCGCCCGAGGCAAACACCGTGAAGCAGATGCCGGTGTGGTAGCGGTAACCGCGAAATTCCACCGGGTCGATGGTCAGGGCTAAATCCGGTTTATGTACGGCCACGGCGGCTACGGTCTGCGCCATCCGCTCGGCATGGGCGCGGGCGGCGGCGGGCAGGTCGATTGCCAGCAAGGCCGGAATCGCGCGGGCGGCGGTGCCAGAGGCCTCCAGCAATTGCAGCAGCAGGGCCGTGTGAGTGCCGCCAAGCTGGGCGACAGCCGCGCTGTCCTTGCGGTCCAACGCACGGGTCAGGCCGGGGTCGACATCATCATCGAGCAATTGCAGCACCAGATGCGGGATGGTGAGGTCGAAGCTGATGTGGTGGAGGCCCACAGCCGCCAGAGCCTCGGCGGCGGTGATGATGATCTCGGCATCGGCCTCGGCGGAATCCACGCCGATCAGCTCGATCCCGGCTTGGGCGATCTGGCGTTCCGGCTGCAAATGCGAGCCGCGTACCCGTAAGCACTGCCCGGCATAGGCCAGACGCAGCGGACGCGGGGCGGCACCTAAGCGCGTGGCGGCCACCCGGCCAATTTGCGGGGTAGTATCGGCCCGCAGCCCCATCATGCGCTGGCTGTGCGGGTCCATCAGCCGGAAGGTCTGCTCAGCGGTGGCGGCACCCGAGCCGGCGAACAGACTGTCTTCAAACTCCAGCAGCGGGGTTTTTACCCGCGCATACCCATGGGCTGCGAAGCAATCCATAATGGTCTCAACGGATTTTGCTTCGATCTCAGCCTCCGGCGGTAGCGTGTCGCGCAGGCCGGCGGGCAGCAAAGCAGGGTGATTGGCGGGCAACTCGTTCATGGGAACCGTATGTAGTGGCGCGGCGCTATAGCACTTGTCCTCGCGCCGTCCAATTACTGCGCCGTTGGGGTTACATTACCGCGGCTTTTTTCCAACTGCCATTGCAGGTGCTTTTTCACGGCCGGCCATTCAGGCGAGATAATGCTGTAAACGCAGGTGTCGCGCATCGCGCCATCCTTGGTGCGCTGATGCTGGCGCAAAATGCCGTCCAGCTTGGCGCCCAGCCGCTCAATGGCGCGGCGGCTGGCCTGGTTGAAGAAATGCGTGCGGAACTCCACCGCGATGCAGCCCAGCGTCTCGAAGGCATGGCCGAGCAGCAGCAATTTGGCCTCGGTGTTCAAATGGCTCCGCTGTACCCGCCTGGCGTACCAGGTGGAGCCGATTTCAACCCGCCGCTGGGCGGCGTCGATGTTCATATAGGTGGTCATCCCGGCAATTTTGCCGTCAGCATCCAGTACCGTAAACGGCGCCATGCTGCCCTTTTGCTGCAGGCTGAGCCGCCGCTCGATCTCGGCTGCCATGCCCTCCGGGGCCGGGATAGCGGTGTACCACAGCCGCCATAATTCGCCGTCCTGCACCGCCTCCACTAACCCCTCGTGATGGCTGGCTTCCAGCGGCAGCAGTTGCACATGCCGGCCCCGCAACGGCACGGCGCGAAATTCGTTAACTGGCAGATCAGTCATGAGGGCTCGCTCGAATTGTTATGCCCTCAGCGTTAAACCTCTATACCGAACGTGCAATGGCGGCTGTAAGTTTGGCTTTGATTTTGGTAGGGATCATCACCACTTATCAAGCATAACAACCTCGCTAGGAGCGCTTAGTTTATGTCTAATTCTACCCCCCGTGTTGCCGACCACCCCATCGCGCAGGTGTTTCTCGACCGCTGGTCGCCGCGCTCGTTTACCGGTGAGGCGATGCCGCAGGATGTTTTATTCACCATTCTGGAAGCCGCCCGTTGGGCGCCATCCTCCTATAATTCTCAGCCCTGGCGGTTTTTGTACGTGACGCGCGATAACGCCCATTGGGACAAGTTTTTGCATCTGCTGAATGAATTCAACCAATCCTGGGCCAAAACCGCCTCGGCGATCATTTTTGTGGTCTCGGAGACCACCATGACGGTGCAGGGCAAGGATGCGCGCGTACCTTCGCATAGCCATTCGTTCGATGCCGGGGCGGCCTGGGGTTCCCTGGCGTTGCAGGCCACCATGCTGGGGTGGCACGCGCATGGGATGGTGGGCATCGAGTTCGATAAAATCCGTAACGACTTAAAGGTGCTGGAGGATTATCGGATCGAGGCCGGGATCGTTATTGGTAAATTGGGGCCAAAGGATCAGTTGCCGGAATTTTTGCAAGCGCGTGAGATGCCATCGCCGCGTAAACCTCTGGCCGAAATCGCCTTTGAAGGCGGTTTTTAGCCGTTTTATAATCTGAACTGTCAAACGGCCTTTGGGTGAACCTGCTAACGCTCATTGTTAGGGGTTCATTCAATGGAGTTTGAGAGATGCTGACGGGCAAAATAGCGCTGATCACCGGGGCCACGGCCGGCATTGGCATGGCCACAGCCCGCTTGTTTGCCGAGCGTGGTGCGAGCTTATTGCTCACGGGCCGCAATGCGGCGGCTGGGCACGCCTTGGCGGCGGAATTAGGCGCAGAATTTTTAGCCCAGGATATTGCCGCCCCTGAAGCTGCCGCCTCGTTGGTGAATTGGGTGCTGGCCACCCATGGAAGGCTGGATGTGCTGGTGAATAATGCCGGAGTGTTATTCAACGGCGATGTTACCACCTGCACCGATACGCAATGGGATACCATCATGGCGGTGAATATAACGGCGGTATTTCGGCTATGCCGTGCCGTGGTGCCGGTGATGGCCGCGCAAAAATCCGGTGTGATTGTGAACGTGGCATCCGACTGGGGGCTGGTGGCCGCAAATGACGCAGTGGCTTATGGCACCAGCAAAGGCGCGATTGTGCAGCTCACGCGCTCGATGGCGGCTGACCATGCCCGCCAAGGCATCAGGGTGAATGCGGTGTGCCCCGGCGATACCGATACCGCAATGCTGCGTGGTGAGGCGGGGCTGGATGTTGAAAACCGGCTGGCGGCGATGGCTGAGGCGATTCCCTTAGGGCGTATTGGCCAGCCGCGTGACGTGGCGGCCGCGATTGCGTTTTTAGCCTCAGATGATGCCGCCTTCATTACCGGCGCGATGCTGCCGGTGGATGGCGGGAATTCAGCGATTTAACAGGCTATTATAATACGCAATGTACTTGGCTGTAACCGCGCCCCGGGTGAATTGTGTTTGATAATTTGCAAATCCCTGGCGGATTAAATTTTGTCGTAAAACCGGGTCGTTCATAACATTGCGGATCGCGTTGGCGAGCGCGGTTGCATCATTGATCGGCACCAGCATCCCGTCTTGTTCATGGTGTACATAAGCGCCCGGGCCGTCGCTGTTGCAGGCTACGAAGGCGGTGCGGGTTGACCAGGCATCCAGAATGACTGTGCCAAACGGCTCGTAGCGTGATGGCAATACACAAATATCAGCAGCCCGCAGCAAAGCCCCGCGGTCGGTGCGCCAGCCGAGGAACCTCACCCGCGACGCAACACCCAATCCCGCTGCCTGGGTTTGCAACGCGGCAAGGCTGGGTCCATCGCCTGCCACCCACAAATAATATCCTGGCAAATCCGCCAGGGCTTGCAGCATGGTGTCGAGCCCCTTTACCGGATGCAGGCGTGAGAGGGTGAGCAGCACTGGCGCATCGGCGGGTGTAGCAAGGGTGGCGCGATCAATGGCGGCACCATCATCAACGGTCGGAAAGGTGGGGATATAAGCGGCGTCGTCGGATGGTACGCCGTTCTCAACCATGTGCCTTACCAAATCTCGTGTGACACCAACAAACTTCGTGCAGTGGGCGAAATATTTAAGCTCCTCATAGTCGCCAAACCAGCCGATGATTTCTGCTTTGGTTTTGGCATCGGCCGGCACCAGGCTGACAGCGCGGCGCATCCAGCATTGGATGATATCGGGCTTTTCATCGGCGATGAGCTGGCGCATCCGTAAGCGTTGTAAAGGCCGGAATGGAATTTGCAGAACGTTGGTATCAACGCGCAGTCCCGCGCCCATCAATTCGGCAGTACGTGGTGCGTCTGGTCGCATCACCACGCATTGATCAATCCCTGCTTGATGCAGGCTCAACATCACGTCGGTTGAATATAACTCCGCACCTCCATTACCTTTGCCGGCCATCACATGGAGAATACGCATTCAAAAAACCTCGATGAAATTCATACAGCAGGGCAAAATCAGTCCGGTTACCCGATCAGCGCCGCCCTCTGCCCGGCGATGCGTGACCACGCTTCGGCCTCGTCCTCGTCGAATAATTCGGTCAGCTTGCGCATCATCGTGCCGCCCAATTCTTCCGCATCCACAATGGTTACGGCGCGGCGGTAATAGCGCGTTACGTCATGGCCAATGCCGATGGCGATGAGTTCCACCAACTCGCGGCTTTCGATATCGCGGATCACGTCGCGCAGATGGCGTTCCAGATAATTGCCGGAATTGACCGACAATGTTGAATCATCCACCGGCGCACCATCAGAAATCACCATCAGAATCCGCCGATGCTCAGGCCGTGATAGCAGGCGCCGGTAGGCCCATAATAATGCCTCGCCGTCGATATTTTCCTTCAGCAGCCCCTCGCGCAGCATCAGCCCGAGGTTTTTGCGGGCGCGGCGCCACGGTGTGTCGGCGGCTTTGTAGATAATGTGGCGTAAATCGTTGAGCCGCCCAGGGGTGGGTGGTTTACCCGCCGCCACCCATTGCTCGCGGCTTTGCCCGCCTTTCCAGGCGCGGGTGGTGAAACCCAGCACCTCCACCTTCACCGCGCAGCGCTCCAAAGTGCGGGCCAGAATATCGCCGCACATCGCCGCCACGGTAATGGGGCGGCCACGCATCGAGCCAGAGTTATCGATGAGAAGCGTCACCACCGTATCGCGGAAATCGGTCTCGCGCTCGCGCTTGTAGGTGAGTGCTAACAGCGGGTCGACGATGATGCGGGAAAGCCTGGCGGAATCCAGCATGCCTTCTTCCAGGTCAAACTCCCAGGCGCGGGTTTGCTGGGCCAGCAGGCGGCGTTGCAGACGGTTGGCAAGCTTCGCCACCACCGCATGCATATGCTGTAATTGCTGGTCGAGTTGCTGGCGCAGCCGGCTCAGTTCCTCCGGGTCGCACAGATCGTCGGCGTCAATTTCTTCATCATGGGCGCGGGTGAAGGCGCGGTAGCTGGTGTGGGCATCACCCTGCGCGGGGGCACGGCGCTGCTGCGGCCCGGCGGGGGCGTCTTCAGCCTCGGCGGCAAAATCTTCGCCTTCGGTATCATCCTCGGCATCCTGCTCGGCGGCCTGGCCCTCGCTTGACTCGGGGGCGGCGGCCAGCATGTTTTCGTCCTGAGACTCTGTCTGGCCTTCGCCGTCCTGCGCGTTATCCTGCTGCGCGGTGTTATCCCCGCCATCCTCGCCGTCCTGGGAGTCCTCGCTATCCTCGGCGTTGGATTCGCCTTCGGCCAAATCCAGCGCGGCGAGCAATTTACGGGCAGCGCTGGTGTAGTGCGACTGGTTGGCCTTGGCCGAGGCCATTTCATTGAGGGCGTTTTCGGCGGCATCGCCCAGTGTGTCGCGCCATAAATTCAGAATTTGTTTCGCGGATTCTGGCACTGAAGCCGCGTCCATCTTGTCGCGGATCAATAGCGAGAGCGCGGTCACCAGCGGCAACTGCTCGCGCCGGGTCATGCGGTCCAGCCCGTCGGCCGCGCATTCCTCTTGCAATTTGCCGCGCAAATTCGCCGAAACGCCGGCCATATGCGCGGCCCCGACAATCTCTACCCGCGCTTGTTCCAGTGCATCATAGGCTTCGCGAGCCTCACGGGTGGCGGGGGCGCGGGCGGTGTGAATGGCATCGTTATGGTGGCGAAGCCGCAATGCCAAGGAATCCGCAGCACCCCGCAGCTTGGCCATCTCATTGGCGGGAAGTGCGCGTGAAGGTGCCGGCAGGCGGGCGCGCTTGCCAGCCAAGCCCGCCGGGCCAGGCTGATAGGCTACCTGCACCTCGTTCACCTGCGCGATGGCCCGGAGCGCACCAGCCGTGGCCCGCTTGAATTCCTCCGAGCGGCCTTGGTCGTTGTTGTTACTGCTCATGGTCAGGCAGTTTTGCGGGTCATCAGGCCGGTTGAGATCTCCTCGTTGAAGCAGCGCTGGTAATACTCGGCCACCGTGCCGCGCTCGGCCTCATCGCATTTATTGAGGAAGGTCAGGCGGAAGGCGAACCCGACATCGCCGAAGATTTTGGTGTTTTCCGCCCAGGTGATGACGGTGCGCGGTGACATGACGGTGGAAATATCGCCCGCGATGAACCCGGCGCGGGTGAGTTCCGCCAAGGCCACCATGCTCTCCATGCGCTTTTTCATGAGTGTATCGGTTTCATCAACGCCGAGCTTGGCCATGATGATGGCCACTTCCTGCGCATGCGGCAGGTAGTTCAGCGTGGCCACGATATTCCAGCGGTCCATCTGGCCCTGGTTGATCTGCTGGGTGCCATGGTAAAGCCCGGTGGTGTCGCCCAAGCCCACCGTGTTGGCGGTGGCGAACAGCCGGAAGGCCGGGTGCGGGCGGATCACGCGGTTCTGGTCGAGCAAGGTTAATTTGCCCTCAACCTCCAACACGCGCTGGATCACGAACATCACATCAGGGCGGCCGGCATCATACTCATCGAACACCAGAGCGCAGGGGTGTTGTAGCGCCCAGGGGAGAATACCTTCACGGAATTCCGTCACCTGCTTACCATCCTTCAGCACGATGGCATCCTTGCCGATCAAATCGATCCGGCTGATGTGGCTATCGAGGTTGACGCGGATGCAAGGCCAGTTCAGGCGGGCGGCGATTTGCTCGATATGGGTCGATTTGCCAGTGCCATGATAGCCCTGCACCATAACCCGGCGGTTGAAGGCAAAGCCGGCCAGGATGGCGAGGGTGGTGTCACGGTCGAACTGATAGGCCTCATCGATTTCCGGCACATGCTCGGTGCGCACGGAAAAGGCTGGAACTTCGATGTCGGAATCGATCCCAAACACCTTGCGGGCGCTGAGGGTGATATCAGGCAGGCTGATCGCCGAGGTCGGGGTCATCCGGGTTTCGGTGATCGCGGCAATATTATTCATCAGAAAATCGGTCCTACTGGTTGGGTCTTAACAAGGCAAAATTTATTCCGCGGCGCTGCGGGCAGGCTGGTGCGCAGGTAGTTTGCCACGAAGGGTGGCATAGGCAAGGTTGATTGACTTCAGTCGCTCTTCCGAATCTTTGTCGCCGCCATTGGCGTCCGGGTGATGGCGTTTAGCAAGTTGTTTGTATTTGGTCTTCACCGCGGCCAATGAAACCGGCCAGGTCAGCCCCAGCACATTCAGGGCATCCCGTAATTCAGGCGGGGTGCTGGGCGGCGGCGGGCTACGGTGGCCGCCAAATGTAAAGGCGTGCAATTCTTCCTCCAGCGTGTTGTCCAGCCGGGCGGTCTGCCCAAGCCGTCCCAACGGCCAGCTTGGGCGCTGCCAGGCGGTGTCGGCCCTCAACTCAGCCTCGATCTCGCCAGGTGACATGCCCTTATAGTAATCCCAGGCGGCGTTGAAGGCGCGCACATGGTCGAGGCAAAACCAATGAAACTCCCGCGATTCCGAGCGTGACTTCGGCGCCCGGTAGGCGCCCTGGCTTTCGCAGCCCACCGCATCGCATGGCTGTTGCGGGGCGTCAGGGTCGGGGGCGTAGGCCCGTGGCTTGCGTCGAGTAGCGTTCATGGTCCTAATGTGCGCTGATCGCCATGAATGGCAACCGTTTTGCCCAACCAGGATGAAGTAAATATGAGGACGCGCTACGAGCGGATGTTCGAGACCCTGACAGCATCGTTTCAGCCGGTGCGGTTGGAGATTGTTGACGATAGCGGCAAGCATGCCAGCCATTCCCATCGCACAAACGCCCCGCAGGGTGGTGAGACGCACTATCAGGTGATGATGGTGGCTGAGGCTTTTGCAGGCAAATCGCGCCTGGAGCGTTCACGCGCCGTGAATGCAGCGCTGGATGCTGAGTTCAAAACCGGCCTGCATGCGCTGTCATTGAAGCTGAGCACTCCAGAAGAGGGCAAACAGCCGGTTTAGTTACGCCCGTAAGTGTCCTCAAACCGGACAATATCATCCTCGCCGAGATACGGGCCGGATTGAACTTCGATCACGGTGAGGGGAATTTTGCCGGGATTTTCCATCCGGTGTACGGAACCAAGCGGCAGATAGATGCTCTCATTTTCATGCACGGTGCGCTGCTCGGCATCGCAAGTGACCAGCGCCACGCCGGCCACGACCACCCAATGTTCGGCGCGATGAAAATGTTTTTGTAAGGATAGTTTCTCGCCGGGCCACACCACGATGCGTTTCACCTGGAAGCGGTCGCCCTTAATCAGGCTCTCATAAAACCCCCAGGGCCGGTAGGTGCGGTTATGGTTGTCAGCTTCGGGGCGCCCGGCCTTTTTCAGCTGCTCGACGATTTTTTTGACATCCTGCGTATGGTCCTTATGGGCCACCAGCACCGCGTCCTGGGTGGTGATCACCACCATGTCCTTCACCCCCAGCAGCGCGGTGACGATGCCATCGCTGCGGGCATAGTTGTTTTGGGAATCTTCGAGAAACACCTCGCCGATCGCCACATTGCCGTTGCCATCCTTGGGCGAAATTTCCTGCAGCGCGGTCCAGGAGCCGACATCCGACCAGCCGATGCTGGCGGGCACCACCACGGCTTTTTGGGTTTTCTCGGCAATCGCATAATCGATGCTGATATCGGGCGATGATGCAAAAGCCTCACTGCCGAGCCGGATGAAATCCAGATCACCGGTACGGTGGTTCATGGCTTCGTGGACCGCCGCGAGCAGCTCCGGCACATAAAGTTCCAGCTCGTCCAAAATCATCCCGGCGGTGAACATGAACATGCCCGAGTTCCATAAATTCTCATCGGATTTGATCAGCGCCGCGGCCCGGACGGCATCGGGTTTTTCAATGAAGCGGTCGAGCTTGAACACGCCCTCTAATCCCGCCACGGCTTCACCTTTGACGATATAACCATAGCCGGTTTCAGGCGCTGTGGGCTGCATGCCAAAGGTCACGAAATAGCCGGCGGCAGCGGCGGCGGCACCGTGTTCAATGGCTTTGCCCAGCGCGGCCTGGTCAGCGATCGCGGCATCTGCGGCCATGATCCACAGCACCGCCTGCGGATTGGTCTCGGCCACCAGCAGTGCTGCGGCGGCAATGGCGGGGGCGCTATTGCGGCCCACTGGTTCCAGCAAAATCTGCGGGTTTTTCAGCCCCGCGTCTCGCAGTTGTTCGGCAACCACGAAGCGGTGCTCCTGGTTGGTGACCACAACCGGCGCGTTGAACGTCGGCCCTACGGCTCGGAGCGCGGTCTCTACCAGCATGGTTCGCTCTGAGATCAGCGGCCAGAATTGCTTGGGGAAGCTCTTGCGAGACACTGGCCACAGACGGGTACCCGAACCGCCAGAGAGAATCACGGGAACGATTTTACGGGCGTGAAATCCTGGCATGGGCTAACTTCTACCTAACAGGTTGAGATTACGACAATTTAGGCTGCGGGCCGCATGCTTGTCCACTCAAGCGGAGCATGTGTAGGCTGTTGGCATGAACAGTAATTCTGAGAATTTTCGCCTCGCCGATGTTACCGCGGCAACCTGCGCGGGTATGAAAAAAACCAATCCAATCATTCTGCTACCACTTGGCAGCCATGAGGACCACGGCCCGCACCTGCCGATGGGGGATTATCTGCTGGCTGAAGTGCTGGCCGGTCAAATTGCCGCAGGTGCGGCAAAACATGGGATCACCACGCTGGTGGCGCCCACACTTCCCTATGGTGTGGCAGATTATTTTGCCGCCAGCCCCGGCGCGATGGCACTAGCACCGGCCAGCTTCAAAGCGGTGCTGGAGGATTTACTGGGTGGGTTGATCGCTCAGGGATTGACCCGGATTGTAATTCTCAACGGTCACGGCGGTAATGCGCCAATGATCCACGAGGTAACACTGGCGATCAAAACCGCCAATCGTATCGTCATTCCGTCATTTTACCTTTGGAAAATTGCGCGGGTGATCATGGAGCGCCATTTGGGCAGCGAAGCCGCGCCCCGGTTTGGCCACGGCGCCGAGCCGCTGGCCTCGCTCAGTCTGGCCCTGCGGCCAGAAGCTACCAATTTTGAGCCGGTTGCCGGGCGGGAGGCCGGTTTTGAACTGGGGCTTCCGGTCTCGGGTTTCGGCACGGCAGATTTTGCAGGGGTGCCGATTGATGTTCCCAGCCAGTTTCACCAGGTGCCGGATGGCGCCATCCGCGCCGCGGCTTCAATGGCCTCAGCAGAGCTTGGAGCGGCTGTTGCTCATGAACTGGTCGAAGTGGCGTCGAGCTTTGTGGCTTATTATGCCAAGGTCACCGCCACCGGCTGAAGCGTTGCCAGCGCTTCGGGACTGTCGAAATCACGCAAAATCTCGTCACTTTCTACGTTGACCTCAGCCACATGCTCCATATGCCGGTGCAAAATCTGCCGTGCACCCACATCGCCGGACAGGCCCAGCAACGCCGGGAAAAATCGCTGACCCCATAACACCGGGTTGCCGCGCTGGCCGTCGAAAATCGGCAGCACAATTTCGCGGCCCTCGGCCTGGTCGTAAGCGTCAATAATCCGGTTGAGGGTGGCAGGTGCGAGCAGAGGCATGTCGCCCAGGCAGATCAGCGCCGCCCCGATGCCGCTGGAGAGTGCGGCAACGCCCGCCCGTAATGAGGCCGCCATGCCATCGCGGTAGTCCGGCGCATAAACAAACCGCACATTGCGGCCGGCCAGGGCGGCCTTGATTTGCTCCTCCTGGTGCCCTGTCACCACAATTACCGGGCTGGCTGTGCTGCTGAGCACGCGGTCAACCACCTGCGCGATCATGGTTGCGCCGCTGGGCAGCACGGTCAGCAATTTGTTGAAGGGTGCCATGCGGCTAGAGAGTCCTGCTGCCAGGACCACCCCGGCAATTCGGGGCCGTGCTTTTGGGGCGGTGCCGAAGCCGGATTCCTGCGCCAGCGCCCGCGGTGCCGGCCGGGTTTCAATTTCTTTCAGCAATCCACCCGCGCCCATTTGGGCAATGGCTTGGCGGCCAACATCCTCACCGGCAAATATCCGGTCCAGCACCCAGTCGAAGCCATTCAGCTTTGGGCTGCGGGCGCAGCCGGGCAGCACAACCACATGCTTGCCCCCCAAGCGCCCGAAGCAAATCAGGTTGCCGGGGTCCACCGGCATTCCAAAATGGGTGATGTCGCCGCCCGCCGCGATGATGGCGGCGGGGGCGACATCGAGGCGGTCGGTCGCCGCCGAGGCGCCGGAGATCAGGATGAGCTCAGCGCCCTGATTATGCAGCTCAAGGATGGCAGCGGTGAGTTCCTCGGTGCGGTGCGGGGTGCGAAGTGCGGGCAGCATACTTCCGCCGTGCGATTCCACGCGGCTTCGGGTGGCGGTGATCGTGCTGCGAATGGCAGCTTCTTTTAGTTGCGGCAGTTCCGATAGGATCAACCCCACCTGCAACGGCGCGAAAGGCCGAAGCGCAAATGCCGGACCGGCTTGCGCGATCAGGCCGGTGGCCTGCGCCATCGCCTCAAAACTGACCGCGAACGGGATAATTTTTAAGGTGGCGATCATATCGCCCGCCGCCACCACGCTGCGATGCGCCAGGGTGGCAAGTGTCATCGACTCATCAATGAGGTTGAACTGGTCCACGGCGGCGTTGTTGATGCACAGCAGCCCGTTTGTTTCGGCGTATAAATTCACCCGCCCATGCACGTCCTCGGAGCGGCGCAAGCCGGTTGTCAGCAGGGCCTGGCCAAGGGTGACGGCGGCCTCACCTTCGGGCACGTCGCCCGGTTCAAGCCTGGCCACCGTAACCTCCTGGTAGCCGGCTTGCTCCAGCATTTGGTAGGCGGCGGCATCCACCAATGCCCCCTTGCGCAGCACCCGGTCAGTGGTTTTTAGATTATGGGCAAGAATCGCGCCGCGTGCCTCGGAGAGTTTAACGCGGCCAAAAATCATTTGGTGCGTGACCCCAAACTGCCGCCGCGCCGCACCGCGACAATTTCGGCGATGATCGAGAGCGCGATTTCGGGCGTGGTAACAGCGGCGATGTCCAGCCCTACCGGGCCGCGAATACGGGCAAGGCTTTCAGGTTGATGGCCGAGCACGCTTAGCCGCTCCAAGCGGGAGGCGTGGGTTTTGCGCGACCCCAGGGCGCCAATGTAAAATGCCTCCGACTGCAAGGCGCGGTCGAGTGCCGGGTCATCGAGTTTGGGGTCATGGGTGAGGGTGACGACGGCGGTGCGGATGTCCGGCTTTAAGGTATCAAGCGCCTCATCGGGCCATTCATTGATCATGGTGGCACCGGGGAAGCGCTCTTGATTGCCAAAGCCCTGGCGCGGGTCGACCAGAATCACTTCAAAGCCGCTCGTGGCAGCCAGCGGCGCGAGCGCCTGCGCGATATGCACGGCGCCCACCAAAATCAGCCGGGGCGAGGGGTTACGGGCTTCAATGAACCAACTTTCATTGCCCAGCATGTGGGTGCCGGTTTTATCAGCGGCCAACGCCAGCCGACCAGCTTGGTTGAGGGTCTCGGGGGCGGCTGGATCGGGGAGTAGAAACTCCGCACCATCGGTGAGGTTTTTGGCGAATGCCACCGGCTGGCGGGTGGCCATGGCGTGGTTCAGCGCGGCGATGGTGCTGGCCTTCATGTCAGCGGCTCGACAAATACCTTCACCTTGCCGCCGCATGCCAGCCCGACTTCCCAGGCCCGTTCATTGGTAACTCCAAAATCCAACAGCTTGGGCGCGCCACTCGCCATCACTTGTTGTGCAACCTCGGCAACGGCGCCTTCGATACAGCCGCCGCTGACGGAGCCGGCCATTTTGCCGGATTTCGTCACCGCCATCCGGCTGCCGGCGGGGCGCGGCGAACTGCCCCAGGTTTCGGTGACGGTGGCAATGGCGACCTGCTCGCCGGCGGCTTGCCAGCCTGCAGCGGTGCTTAATACGTCCTCGACATCGGTCATGAGGCATCCTTCCAATCGTGAATGGCCTGCCCCCGGGCCGTTGGCGGGGCGGAGAGGCTGGTGATAAGAGATTGCAAACTGGCCAGATTATGCACCGGCCGAAATTCATCGACATGCGGCAGCATTGCCTTGGCACCTTGGGTTTTGGGTGAAAACCCATCCCAGCGCAGGAGCGGGTTCAGCCATATCAGGCGCCGGCAGGAGCGGTGCAGGCGTTCCATATTGGCGGCCAGCCCTTGCGCGCCGTCGCGGTCCAGCCCGTCAGTGACCAGCAGCACCACAGCACCCTGGCCCAGCACCCGGCGTGCCCAATGGCGGTTGAAGCTGGCGAGGGCTTCGCCAATGCGGGTACCGCCGGACCAGTCAGGCACTAAGGAGGCGATCATCTGGAACGCCACTTCAGGGTCGCGGTGGCGTAGTTGGCGGGAAATGTTGGAGAGCCGGGTGCCGAATAAAAACACGCTCACCTGCTCGCGGTCATTGGCAACCGAATGTAAAAAATGCAGCAGAATTTGGGCGTAGCGGGCCATCGAGCCAGAAATATCGCACAGTACCACCAGCGGCGGCGGTTTGATTTTGGGCGCGGTGCGGGCCAATGTCATGATCTCGCCGCCGGTACGCATCGAAGTCCGCATGGTGGCTCTGAGGTCAATGCGCTTGCCAGAGGCGCTCAGCCGCCAGCGCCGCGTGCGGTGCTGGTCCAGCGGCAGGCGTAATTTGGCGATCTCGGTTTTGGCGCGGCTGATGTCCCGGGCGCTCATCGCCTCGAAATCCATCGCGTTCAGCTTTTCGGTCTCGCTGAAGGTGAGGGTCGCGTCGATGGTTTGCGGCGGCTCGCCCTCGCGCGGCGGCTTGTCCTTGGTGGCGGCCATCGCTTCGGCCAAACGGCGCGCACCCGGCGGGGCGCGATCGTCCTCGGGGGCGCGCATGCCATCCATCGCAGCCAGGGCAGCGGCGAATTTGGTGGCATCCGGGTTGCGCCAGAATAGCGAGAAAGCGGTGTCGAACATCTCCTGATGTTCGTGCCGGTGTACCATCACCGCCCGCAATGCCGCCTGCACGGCGTGGCGCTGGCCGATTTCAATATGGGTCAGTGCCTGGGTGGCGGCGATGGTCTCAGCCGGACCCACCGGCAAGCCGGTCCGACGCAGCAGTCTGGCGAAATGCATGACGTTGCTCGCCAGCAATCCGCTGGTCGGGGTCATGCCGCCCGCGCGGCCGCTTTGGCATCGCTGACATATTTGGCGAGATCAGCGCCCTTCATAGCAGCGATATCGTCCTGGTATTTCAGCAGCACTCCCAGGGTATCCTCCACCGCACCGGGGGCAAGCTCCTCCTGGTCCAAGGCGGTAAGTGCGGCGGCCCAATCGAGTGTTTCGGCAACGCCGGGAAGTTTGAAAATATCGGCGTGGCGCACGGATTGCACAAAGGCCACAATTTCGGCGGCGAGTTGCTCGGGGATGCCCGGCGCCTTATTGCGCAAAATAGCGCGCTCGCGGGCAGCGGTGGGGTAATCCACCCATTGATACAGGCAGCGCCGCCGGATGGCGTCGTGCACCTCGCGGGTACGATTCGAGGTCAGCACCACCACTGGCTTGGTTTTGGCTTTGATGGTGCCGTATTCCGGCACCGAGATTTGAAAATCCGCCAGTAATTCGAGCAGAAACGCCTCGAACGGTTCATCGGCCCGGTCAAGTTCGTCGATCAGCAGCACCGCCGGCGGCAAATCCGGGTCGATGGCCGAGAGCAAAGGCCGGGCGAGCAGGAAGTTGCGGCTGTAGATGTTGCGTTGCAAGGAGTTGGCGTCCTGCGTCTGATCGCCCTCGGCAAGCCGGATGGCCATCAACTGCCGAGCATGGTCCCATTCATAGGCTGCTGCCGCCAGGTCCAGACCATCATAGCATTGCAGGCGCACCAGCCTACGGTCCAGCCCCGCAGCCAGCACTTTGGCGATTTCAGTTTTGCCAGTCCCTGGCTCTCCCTCCAGGAGCAAAGGGCGCTCCATGGCGAGGGCCAGATGCACGGTGGTGGCTAAAGCGCGGTCGGCGACATAGCCCTGTGCACTCAAAAGGGCGGCGGTATCGGTAACGTTTGAAGGGATCATCCGAGATATTTATAGACGGTCAGCCCCACTGCAATGGTAGCGATGATGGCGGCAATGATCACACCCAGGGGAAGTCCGAAATAATGCGGGTTGCTGGGGTCGTGGTCGTGGTCCTCGGCGAGACCATGATAAGGGGAATCGGTGGTTTCTGCCATGACAGGCTCCGGTGCTAGAATTGCAGAAAATTTAGTGAAAAAGGCTTCGGCCATTTGTTTGGCGGTAGAGTCTATCAGGCGGGCACCAAGCTGGGCCATTTTGCCACCGATCTGGGCGTTCACGACATATGCAAGCCGGGTACTGCCGTCCTCATCGGTGAGTTTGACGGTGGCGCCGCCTTTAGCGAAACCGGCGACGCCGCCTTGGCCCTCACCTGAAATCGTGTAACTGTTTGGTGGATCGAGATCGGAGAGCAGGACATTGCCGGTGAAGCGTGCAGCGATGGGGCCAAGTTTGATGGCGGCGGTCGCTTTCATCTGTGTGTCGGACAGTTTTTCCAGGCTTTCGCAGCCGGGAATACAGTCCTTTAAGATTTCCGGGTTATTTAGCGCGTCCCATACTTTGTGGCGCGGGGCAGCGATCAGTCTTTCTCCGGACATATCCATGCAGGCGGGTCTCCTTAAATGCTGGGCGCAACCTATCGGTGTTGACCGGCGGGGGCAACATCGCAGCTTCGGGGTACCCAGACCATGAACGTCATGCTGACGTTGCCATTTGCGGCGGTGCTGATGAGCTTCGCGGTTTTACCAGGGCTTGCACCACGTTTTTGGCACAGGCGCATGGTCACTTTGTCGGTATTCTGGGTTGGTCTCGGGTTGGTGTTGAACGCGCTGGGTGGTGGGCTCGCGGGTGCTGTGGCGGCGGTATGGCAGGTGAGTATCGCTGAATTTGTGCCTTTTATGGTGCTGCTGCTCGCCTTATACGCGCTGGGTGGTGGTATTCTCATCACTGGCGGCCCGTGGGGGCGGCCATCTGGAAATTTATGGCTTCTTGTCATTGGCACGGCTTTGGCAGCCGTGATGGGAACGATCGGGGCGGCTTTGCTGCTCATCCATCCGCTGCTGGCCGCTAATGGTCACCGGTTTGAAAAACGGCATCTGGTGCTGGCGTTTATCATTCTGGTCGGCAATGCCGGGGGGGCGCTCTCGCCGTTGGGGGACCCGCCGTTGCTGGTGGGGTTTCTGCGCGGCGTGCCGTTTTTCTGGCCGTTGCTGCATTTGTGGGCGCCACTTTTGGTGCTGGCGGTGCCGGTGCTGGTGCTTTGCTATGGCGTTGATACGTATCTGGCCAAGCGCGAGGCGCAACCGCAGAGGCAAAAGCTACGGGTGCGTGGTGGCCTGAATATCGGACTCCTGCTGGTGCTGATGCTGGCGATTCCGCTGGAAGGTGTCTGGCATCCTGGCACAGTTGATTTGCTCTCGGCGCAGATGCCGGCTGAACATCTGGCGGTGACGGTACTGGCGATCGGTTGTATCGCCATTTCAGAGATTTTTACGCCGAAGTCGATTCGCGCCCATAATCGCTTCGCCTGGACGGCGATGCGCGAGATAGGCGTGTTGTTTTTCGCGATCTTTGCCACCATCGGTCCGGTGTTTGTGTTGCTGCAACAAGCGGATTTAGATGTAGATCATCCGTTGCTCTGGTTTTGGGCGAGCGGTGTTGCCTCGGCGGTGCTTGATGCTGCACCGACCTATTTAATTTTTTTCCAGGCGGCCGGCGGCAATGCGGTGCAACTGTCCACAGATCCATCGCACTTGCTAACTGCGCTCGCGGCTGGCTCAGTGTTTTTCGGGCCGGTTACTTATTTGGGCAACGCGCCAAATTTAATGATCCGGGAGATCGCGGCACGGCGGGCGGTGAAAATGCCAGGATTTTTTGCGTACGCCGGCGTGATGATTTTAGTGCTGACGCCGATTTATATTTTGATGTCGTGGTTATTTTTCTGATCACACAGTGCCATGAACCGCACACATAATTGCAGGTCGGTTAAAATCGCTAACCGGCGTTCCTCGGCCAAATCATCGGTGCCCCAGCGCTCAACCTGAAATTTTTCCTCGATGTGAGAAATGTCGAACGCCGTTTGCGCATCCAGCCTGTGCGCCGTTAGCGCCAGGCCCAGCACCAGGCTGCCCATGGCGGGCACCGCCACACCCAGGGCGGTAAGCTCGTAGATGTCGAACGCCCTCAGGGCCGCGCTGAATGTCTCGGCGGTGCCGGGTGGTTGTGCGATGGGGGTAATGCCAAACCCGGTGTTGAGCACAACGCCGTAAGTCTCGGCGGCCCAGGTCAGCCAGGGTTGCCACTGCGACTGTTCCAGCGCCGCCAGCGATGCCGGGGTTTCGGTGCGGTAGCAGAGAGCGTCGTTCAGCCCGTAACTGACCAGTTGGTCGATGATCTCATTGTAGGAGGTCGCCACGCGGTCGATCGCGGTGGTGGCCATGCGGGTAAGTGGTAGGTCATCGGGTTTGATATCGCCGCCATCCAGCCCAGCGCCGCGCCATTCCTCGGCAACCGCCTCGGCCAGTGCCGAGAAGGGAATGGTGAGCGGTGTGCCGCTAGGTTTTTTGATCGGCTTGCCATCCAACAGTACGTTGAAGCCATTGGTGGCTTCGATGGTGTCAACCGATTTCCAGATGCGCTTCATACCGCTGGCTTACTGGCCATTTAGCAAATTCAGCAAGTTTTTCGGCCCCGATGGTGCAGCGGGTGTTGTGCCACTGACAGCCGGGGCCGTGCTCGCCGGGGCCGGAGCGGCGGGGCCGGGGTTGCCGAGTCGGCCAAGTGTCAGGGCAGCAGGGCATATGTCGCCGGTGTTTGTCATGGAGGTCGCATTTGGGTTTGGGGTTAATGCGGGGGTCGTGAAGGTGCCGCCTAGCATCACAGGGGTGCCCGCTTCTGGCGGCGTTCCAGGAATGGTGGGCAGCAGGGCAATGGCGAGGGTTTCATCGCCGAAATTGAGATGCCCGTTGCCCTGGACTTGTAAACGGCCGGAATCCAGGCTGATCGTACTGATGGTGCCTGACCCGTTGGTGGCGTCCACCCGGAGCGCAAAACAACGGACCGGCACCGGGCCAGGGGCGGTGACCATTGTGTCCGGTAGGGCGTCAGCGCGCAGTACCGGCCCGAACAGGCTGCCTAGCACGGCGCCATCAACCACGTCATTCACCGAAGCCAGCCCCAACTGGCCACTGGCAGTGGCCAGAATATCATGCAGGCTGTCGCCGGTGCCGGTTGCATTGAGGGCCACGCGCATGGTGCCTTGCGCGTTATTGGGTTGCCCAAAACTTTTCAGCACGGGGCCGAGCGCCAGCGCCGGGGCATTCAATGCCCAGGCGGCGGCGGCGGGTTCCTTGGTCGCATCTAGGCTGGCGCTGGCGGTGATGTTGCCGCCGGGCAGGATGCCGGTGAGAGGGGCGAGCGTCAGAACCCCGTTCTGCAACACCGCATGGCCTTGAAAAGCGGTGTAGGCGGCTTTGTTGAATGTCACGGAGTCGGCTGCAAGCTGGATGTCGGCATCGAAACTCTTCATCGCATCGAGCGGCAGCTTGGCCGCCGGGACGATCAGAGGGCCCGGTGCTGTGGCTGTTGACGAAGCGGGCCAGGCGGAGAGCAGCGCATCGAGGTCAATCTGCTGGCCTTTCAAGGCCAATTGTAAGCGGGGAATTTTGCCAAAATACAGGCTGGCGTCACCGCCCAGGGCGGCATTGTCCATGGTAACGGTCAGTCCATCCAGCCCCACCGCCTGGCCGAGACCTAATCCGCCCGGGTCGATGATGGTGGTTTGCAGGGTGAGGTTCTTCCAGGCGGGCAAACTGAATCCGGCCAGTGGACTGAGGGTGACAAGGTCCGGGGCGGTCATGTTAACCGCCAGCGCCACGCCTGCCGCATTGGTGGGGGTGGCGATGCCGCCGGTTACACTGAGCGTGGCCTGGCCGGCCTGAGCCTGCAACGTAACCGGAAAATTGCCGCCGCTGGGCTGGGCGGTGGCAGGCAGCCACGCTGGGTTTATCAATCGGGCGACGGAGCCGAGCTTGCCAGTCAGGCTGAGCGGCATCGAGCCTTCGACGGCGGCGGCGCTGAGGGTTACCGCAGCATTCAAAGATGGCATTTCGATATCCAGGCTATTCAGCATGAGGCCTGGCCGCAGGCTGGATAAATCGGAGCCGGTGGCTTTGATCGAGAGGTTACGAATGGCCGGCATGGTGGCGCCTTGGTCGGTAATCGTCGCCGCTAAGGTAAGGCCGTGGATTGGCGGTAGCAGGCTGCCTGGCAGTCCGGCCGGGAGCATCGGTGCAAAGGCCTCCAGGGTTGGGATGCTGGCGCTCACCTGCAGGGCGTAGCCGGTGGCAGTACGGGGGTTCGCCACGTTACCCGCAACCGTCGCGCTGGCCCCGTTGCTGGTGAAGGTCAAATTCACGGGCCAGGGCCCACTGCCGATCCCAGAGAGACGCTCCACCGGCCCGACCATGCCTTTGAGCGTTATGGGTGTGTTGTTGATCGCCGCTGTTGCGGTGATTGTGAGAGGGGCGGCGATGGAGTCTGCGGTGCCGCGGATGTCCTGCAAGGCTAATTTTTGCACTGGCAGCCCGTTGGCGTCCTTTAGTGTCATCAGGGCTTTTTGAACGTCAACTGATTCCAGCGCCACGTCATAACCCAGCGGCCGCAGGCTGGCTCCGCCTTTGGCGGGGGCCGAAAAATCCCAATTTGCCCGGCCCGCGGCGTTGGTTTGGAAATTGATGGCGGGACTCACTAAAATGAGCCGGAGAATGTCGATTCGATGCGACAAAAGCGGCAACAACGAGATTTTAGCTTCCAAATGCCGCAAGCTGATGAAATTCGCATCAGCAAACCCTGGCGGGTTACTCAACGTGACGTTGTCGGCTTGGATGGTGGGGCTGAAGGACAGCGCCAGGGTGATGGGACCGCCGAATACCAGGGTCCGGCCGGTGGCTTTTTGCACGGCGGCTGAAATTTCCGGGGCATAGTCGTTGGGGTCGAAGCGGGCCACCACCACCACCACCGCCAGAATGGGCAGCACAACAAGCAGGACAACAAGTGCCAGCAGGGCGCGTTTGATGGTCATAGGCGAGTGGTACCCCGTCAGCATAAGATGATATTGAGGCCGAAATAGCAGGCAAAAGCCCCTTATACGAGACCTGCTGCTTGTGAAGAGGCCAAACTCGCGCTAGACGGCGCGGCTTGTTGAACGCAGCGGGCGTGGTGAAATTGGTAGACACGCCAGATTTAGGTTCTGGTGGCGTAAGTCGTGGGGGTTCAAGTCCCTCCGCCCGCACCAAAGCGTTCTGATACATATTGTTGTTTAAGGATGGTCTTGTCGATGCAGGTTACCGAAACGCTCTCCGACGGCTTGAAGCGCGGCTTCACGGTCGTGGTTCCCGAACCCGAACTCGCGGTAAAGCGTGAGAAACGCCTGGCCGAACTGGGCCGCACCATGCAGGTGCCGGGGTTCCGCCCTGGCAAGGTGCCGATGTCGCTGGTGCGCAAGCGCTATGGCGGCGCGGTGGCGGCGGAAGTTGCGGAAGGCGCGATCAACGAGGCGTCTGACCGGTTGATCTCTGAGCGCAACCTGCGCCCGGCGATGCAGCCGAAGCTGGAAGTGACCAAGCATGGCGAGAATTCCGACCTGGAATTCACTATGGAAATGGAAATTCTGCCCGATATCACGATGCCGGGTCTGGGCGATATCGTCCTGCAGAAGCCGGTGGCGAGCGTGACTGAAGCCGCCGTAGCTGAGGCGCTGGCCAAGCTGGCTGAGAGCCGTAAAGTGTTTGAACCAGTGGAAGAACCCCGTCCCGCCGCCAAAGGCGAGCAACTGACGGTCGATTTCATTGGCCGGATTGACGACGTGGCGTTTGCCGGTGGCTCCGCCGAGGATGTGGCCATCACCATCGCTGGCGAGGGCTTTATTCCTGGCTTCTCCGAGCAGATGGAAGGCATGGCGCCGGGTGAAACCCGCACCATAAACGTCGATTTCCCCGCCGATTACGGTGCCAAGGACCTGGCCGGCAAGGCGGCACAGTTTGAAATCACCGCTAAATCCCTGGCTGTGCCGAAAATTGCTGTGGTGGATGACGAATTTGCCAAGACCCTGGGCGTTGACTCGCTGGAAGCGCTGCAAAAGACCGTCTCCGAGCAGATCGACCGGGAATATCAGCAGATGACCCGCCTGAAACTGAAGCGTGCCCTGCTGGATGCGCTCTCGGAGCGCGCCCATTTCGATGCCCCGCAAGGCTTGGTTGAAGCTGAATTCAGCGAAATCTGGCGGCAGGTGGAGGCCGAGAAGGAAGCGGGCCGCGCTGACCCTGAAGACGCCGAGAAGGACGACGAGACGTTGCGGGCCGAATACCGCGCCATTGCTGACCGTCGCGTGCGGCTGGGTTTGCTGGTGGCGGAAATTGGCCGGGCCAACAATATCGCGGTGAGCGACCAGGATTTGCAGCGCGCCATGTTTGCTGAAGCGATGAAATATCGTGACCAGGCGATGCAGGTTGTGGAGTTTTTCAAAAAGAACCCGCGCGAGATGGAACGCTTCCGCGGCCCGATTTTCGAAGACAAGGTGGTGGATTACCTGCTCGGCAGCCTGACACTTGAAGAGGTTTCGGTGACGCCCGAGGAACTTGCTGCCGACCCGGAAGTATAAGACCCCTAGACGCGGGCCAACGATTGATTACCTTAAGCTCATGACGGTTTGTCCCGCCCGCGTCGCGGCCTCTGTGAGGCGCGATGCGGTGCCGGGGTTTCCGGTTATATGAAACAAGGATTTGAACATATGTGGGATCGGGATCCAGTCGAGATTTACAACAATAATCTCGTGCCGATGGTGGTTGAGCAGACGGCGCGTGGTGAACGCTCCTACGATATTTATTCGCGGCTGCTGAAGGAGCGCATTATTTTCCTCACCGGGCAGGTGTATGACCAAGTCAGCGCTTTGATCTGCGCCCAGCTTTTGTTCCTGGAGAGCGAGAACCCTAATAAGGATATTTCGTTCTATATCAACAGCCCAGGCGGCGTGGTGTCCTCAGGTCTCGCGATTTATGACACCATGCAGTACATCCGTTCGCCGGTGAGCACGGTTTGTATCGGCCAGGCGGCGTCGATGGGCAGCTTGCTGTTGTGTGCTGGTGAGAAGGGCAAGCGTTTTGCCCTGCCGAATGCCCGCGTGATGGTGCATCAGCCGTCCGGCGGCGCCCAGGGTCAGGCCACCGACATCGAGATTCAGGCGCGGGAAATTCTCAATCTGCGCAAGCGTTTGAACCAGATTTACGTGGACCATACCGGCCAGCCGCTGGAAGCCATTGAGGCCAAGTTGGAGCGTGACTCTTACATGTCCGCCCAGGAAGCCAAAGATTTTGGGATTGTGGATGAGGTGGTGAAGAGCCAACCTTTGCCCGGTGATAGCAAGGCCGAGCCGGCTGCAAAACCAGAATCGAAGGAATAGTCTGGCTGACGGGCGGTAGCTATGGCTCCCGCCCGTCATAAGCGATGACTATTTCCCTTCGCCGGTTTGTACTGAAAACTCGGTGCAAAAACCGCATTACAAATTGGAAATTCGTCCGTAAACATTTGTTTTATTTAGTATTTTGAGCGCTAAATGCCGGACTATTGTGCCCCGTTAAATCGGGGACTAGTCTTTGCTTTGAAATTTTCGCGCTCTTGGAGTGGTTATGAGCAGCAAGTCGAGTGAATCGAAAAACACCCTATACTGCTCGTTCTGTGGCAAGTCCCAGCATGAGGTTCGTAAACTTAT
>VFSW01001930.1_pt1 | contig 31425 bp, 42 predicted proteins | sample 5358111 | NCBI WGS metagenome assembly VFSW01 (sample SAMN11554181, study PRJNA540505) | mine drainage metagenome | isolation source: sediment from site ElyBrook_90M | place: USA: Ely Copper Mine, Vershire, VT | collected 2017 | reverse complement strand
TGATAGTCGTCGTCTTCCCAGCGCCATTGTGCCCGAGAAATCCGAATACCTCGCCCTCGGGAATAGTCAGATTCAGGTCGTGGAGGATAGTCGTGTCGCCGTAGGTATGTGTAAGCCCTTCTATCTCGATAATTACTGTACCAGAATGCGCACGCGCAGATGACTTTTCCATGTGCGCACGATACGTGCGCGAATGCCAAGATTCTGTAAAGAACTTTACAAAGACCGATTTCGCAAGAACCAGTTCGATTCCGTGTGAGAGGGTACCAAAAATAACCCAGCAAATACAACCTTTTAAAATCCGGCGGGCCTACGAAGCCTGGAATGGAACACTATAGAAGCAACTATCCTGCGGTGGAAGAGGGTGTCTTTATTTCGTACAAGTATATAGTGCCAACTTTTTGTTATTTTCAGAATAAAGAACGATTTCTTCAATTTTTTGGAAATATTGGGGCATAAATTTATCCAGGGTCGATTGTTCTACAAATACCTCTTCTTTTTCTGATTGGGAGTCTAATTTCTGTGCAACGGGAGTCAGTAAAATAAAACCTCCTCCGGCTTTTAGAAATTTATCTACTTTTTCAAAAAATGTCTCCGGGTTTTGTATAAAGGCGATTACAAATTTCACAAAGATAAGATCAAATGACGAATCATGTGGGAAGACAAACTGTTCGAAATCTCCTTCAATCAATTTTCCCACAACATATTTTCTTGCTTCATTAAGAGCTACATCAGAGACATCAATTCCTGTAGAAGCAATACTGCGCTGCTCTAATTGAATTAGTAATTGCCCCTCCCCACATCCTATATCTAAAGCGGATTTAGCATTTGGAAATTTTGCCAGAATAACATCCACTTGTTCATCGGTGAGATGTAAAAAAGAGTCTCGCTCTTTTGAGGAATAAAAGGTATCCCATTTGTTTTTCGATTCCATACAATATGTACTGATTATACTATTGGAAATAAGAAATGGGTGCACTGAGTAAACAGCGCACCCATTGCCGGTGTCGAACGCGTTCAGGTTTAAGCGTCGTATTCGCCTTGTTTGACCGCGTTGACGAAAGTCCTCCATTCGGCGCGGGAAAACTTGAGCGTGGACTTGGAAGCATCCTTCGTGTCGCGCACGGCAACCCCTTTGGGGGAAACCTTTACCGCTACACAGTTGAACACCCCTCCCGTACTGCATTCTTTTGGGGGCCGGAACCCCCTGCTACTCGTGTTCATAACAAGAACTCCTTTCAAAATCTGGCACCACTGCCAGTTCGTTGTTTATAGCATATTGAATCCATCAACGCAAGGTCTTCGTTTGACAATATCAACTATTAGAGTATTCTAAGAGCAGGAAGATCCGTCAACTTAAAGAAGAAAGGAGTCGCCAAATGAAAGATCAACAGGTACGATCGATTTCGCCCCGACAGCGATTAAGACTCCAGACTTTGTTGCTATCAGGAATCCCAAACTTATCCTCCGTAGAGGCGGAATCTGCTATTCAAGCCTCAGGCACCTTGTTACAAGGTCTTCACGCTGCTTTCGAACCGTTCATGAGAAGTCAGCGAGGGCAATCTGTAGTGATACCTGGCTCTCAAGAAAATGAATTTGCTCTGGAAGTTCCATATCATGGAGCAAGGACAATTCGGCAACTTCTGAAGTCGGGCAGTTATGACTGGCAGAACGCAGATGTTTCAGACAAGCATTTTCCACAACGCCGAATGGGGAGCAGAAAGATAGTGATGAAGTTGGTGGACTTCAAGCGAGTCATAGGAACCGATAATGTACTTAATAAGCTAAAGAAACTCGGTCTTCGTCCTGCAAACCCAGCTGAACTACTCACGCTTGGTGCAGCACATCCCTGGCTACAACATCGATATCCCGTTATTGCACTTGGTCAGAAGTGGCCACTGCCAAATGGAGATGAACTTGTAGTCTGTCTCGCTTGGCACAGCATGTTGCGTCGGGTTCACCTACTTTGTCAATTTAGACGCGACTGGCCAGCCCATTGTCGCTTTGCCGCAGTTGTTAAGTGATGGGAAGAGCAACATTTCAAGCGCCGCAGGAATCTGCGGCGCTTTTTATACTGAGTGTTCGATTCCGTGTGAGTTGGTGCGAAAAATAACCCAGTAAATACAACCTTAAAATTTTCGGCGGGCCCACCAGGACTCGAACCTGGGACGGTGGTTTTGGAGACCACTGTTTTACCACTAAACTATAGGCCCGGGCGATAGAGGCCCGTATGGGCAACGATAGCAGACAGCAGGCGGTGGGGAAAGCCGCATCCTCTCCATAATAGACGCGGTATGATAGGGACATGCGTTCTCGAATACCTCTTTTCGTACTCCTGCTTATCGTAGGTTCGTTTGCACTACCTCTTGCCGCGCACGCAGGAAGCGCGGGTGGCATACCATTCTTTGGCCCCATCATCGACCAGAGTTGGGTCACTGGTAACAACATCCAGTGCGCACTCGGCTGGGGCGTTCTCATAGAAGTTATAAATAGAATCATCAGTCTCCTCCTCACGCTCGCCATTGTCTTTGTCGCGCCAATTATGATCGCGTATGCGGGTTTCCTTTATGTAGTGAATCCAGTGAAGCCTTCGGAACGTGGTAGGGCCAACAAAATCCTGCTCAACACCGTCGTCGGCATCGTCATCGCGCTCGCTGGTTGGCTGATTGTCGATGCTCTCATGGCGGTGCTCTATAACCCAAGTACCCCAATTGCCGGGGGCACATTAGGCACATGGTCGAGTCTTATTTCAGGAGACGGTATCGCTTGCCTGCCCCAAGCAGGGGTAGGCACTGGTTTGAATCAGACGACGGGAATCAGTACCAATGGCAATGCCGTAACCACCGCCGGTGGTCTTTCTCAATGCTCAAGTTCCAATCCCAACTGCAGCCCGGCTGCTTTGCAGGCGGATGGATTTACCGCAACGCAGGCCAATGTTATGTCATGCATCGCAGTGACAGAAAGTAGTGGTAGCGCAGCCCCGAACCCCCCCTGCAATGGCAATGCCTGCGGTTTGTTCCAAATCATGCTCTCGTTAAATCCATTAGTTGGTTCAGCCTGTTCTGGCTATGCGGTAACCAATTGCATGGGTCCTTCTGCGTGTAATGCGGTTAATGGAAGAGCCTTGAATCTAAGTTCACCCGCATGCACAGCATGCATTCAAAATGAAAGGCAAGCAGCATTAGATGGGGTATGTAATGCCCAATCGGCGCAGCATCTAGTCAGCCAATCGGGATATACTCCCTGGACGTGCTCCAACTGTAATCCGAGTGCAACTGCTTGTGTACAGCAGTATGGCCAATAATCTATATGAATAAACTATGGTATATAGGCGTAGGAGCAATTGCAATCATCGGACTCATGGTGCTTGCGTTTTGGATTTCCAGTTCTGGTAATAAGACACTGGTTTCAAATGTACAGAATGTCGGCTTACCCGTGGCTGGATCTGTGGGAAGTAATACCGCCAATGTGACCGGGTCCACCACCGCTTCCTCGGGGACAGTAATGTTCATTGCAGGTGCCGGTGGAGAAGTCGTCCAGACCAATAATTTTATCGCTGACCCAGCGACCGTAAAAGATCCAATCAATTCAGGTTATTATTATCTCGGCTACCACGTGAATGAGGGCGTTCCAGATCCGACAGCAACTGACAATCCGCCCTACGTCATTACGTACTTCAGCACGACCCAATATTTCAATATCGCACTATTTCAGGAGCCGATAGGTACCGTACGAGAGGAGATGGAACAATATCTCATGGCGCATCTCGGTATATCACAGGATCAGATGTGCCATCTCAACTATATGGTGAGTGTGCCATATTACGTCAATTCTTTCTACACTGGGAAGACTCTCGGGTTTAGTTTCTGTCCAGGGGCGACGGTGCTACCGAAATAAGTTCATCTTGCAATTTACGGAGCCACGCTTTCTGGCGCCGCGCATATTGCCAGAGTTTTGCCGAAAGGGTGGGGAAGAGCGATGTCTCATCACGTTCTCCGCGCAAGAATTCGCCGACGATTTTATACTCAAGCCCGAGCTCGTCTAGTCGCGCATCGCCAACATCAGCACCTATGTGGCGTACTTCGTCGAGAAGTCCGCGTTCCAGGGCAGCTTTTAGCCGTACATTGATTCGCATACGCAGTTCCTCGCGTGGGGGATTGATAGTGATCCACTCAATCGCATATGCCGGCGTGGCTCTGGGCCATGCCAGCACCTTTCCTTTTGACTCGATTATCTCGAGTGCGCGGACGAGGCGACGGCGATTCTGCGGATCAAGTTCCTGCGCTCGGTGCACGTCCGTGCTCCAGACGCGCGCATACAATTCCTCCGTTGAGAGTTCTTCGAGCTCTTCACGCAGCATGAGGTTCATGCCAACCCCCATTGGCAAGCCAGCAAGGAGCGCATTGAAATAAAAGTGCGTCCCGCCCACAAGAATGGGAAGTTTTCCGCGCTCGGTAATTTCTGAAATTATACGAGTCGCGTCCGCGACAAAATCTCCGGCTGAATAACTTTCTTTCGGGTCGCGAATATCGATAAGATGATGGAGTACGCCGCGCATTTCCTCTCTCGTTATCTTCTCGGTACCGATGTCAAGCCCGCGATACACCTGCCGCGAGTCCACGGAAATAATCTCACCATTCCGTTTAAGCGCCTCCTCCACCGCGCGTGCAGATTTCCCCGACGCCGTCGGCCCTGCGATACAGAGAATACGAACTGGCATAAGTGCCGGGGGAGAGACTCGAACTCTCATGTCTTGCGACGACGGGTCTTGAATCCGTTGCGTCTACCAATTCCGCCACCCCGGCCAGTATATTGCACAGTAGCATTTCGCTACTATATTTTCATCATGTTAGAATTGCACCAATGAATGACGATGCGCGTTACGTCCCGACCAAGTATGACTCGGTCTTCTGGATCGATGTCGAGAGGATACAGCCGAACCCGTATCAGCCGCGGAAAGATTTCAGCGAAATGGGTCTCAAGTCGCTTGCAGAGAGCATCCGCCAGTATGGCGTGCTCCAGCCGCTCGTGGTGAGCCGCACCGATGTCGAGAAACCGGAGGGCGGTCTCGAGAGCGTGTACGAACTCATCGCCGGAGAACGACGCTTGCGTGCGAGCAAGCTCGCGGGATTAAAGCAGATACCGGTGGTCATCCGATCGGGCGAGAGCAACCTCACGAAGCTCGAGCTCGCCATTATCGAGAACCTCCAGAGAGAAGATCTCAATGCGATTGATCGAGCGAAGGCGTTGCAGAAGCTCATTGATGAGTTCGGTATCTCGCACGCCGAGACCGCCGCGAAGATCGGCAAGAGCCGCGAATACGTGTCGAACTCGCTCCGCCTCCTCTCGCTCCCCGAACATATGCAGGGTGCCATTGTGGGCAAGGAGATGAGCGAGGGTCACGCGCGTACCTTGCTCGCGCTCAACGACCGCCCCGAAGAGCGCGAAACACTCTTTAAAGAAATCATATTGAAAAAGATCTCCGTGCGCGCCGCCGAACGTATCGCGCGCTCCATCGCACAGGAGCGCGTGCGCAAGTATCATAGGAAGACGCCCGAAATGGTGGAACTTGAGAAGTCGCTCACGGAGACGCTTGGCACGCGCGTCATTATCGAGACGAATGCCGAAGGAGGCCGTCTCCTCATCGACTTCTTTTCACCGGAAGATCTCTCGACCATTGCGACCGCGCTTGTGGCGCACCCGTCTCTTGAGTCGCAGGGGCTGGCGGCTGATACTGCCATGCCTATTTTCAATAATACGACACAGATCTTAGACGATCCGATTCCGCCGCCGGCTCCAGAAGATTCTGATGACGATGATCTATACTCGGTGACTAGCTTCACGGTCTAGCGTTCGCCATCGAATGTCCGCCGTTGTTTTTGGCTTGGCGTCTCCGCCGGCGAGGAGGCTTGCTTGGCTCGGTCATACCAAGCGCGGCGCGGATATGTCGGCGCGCAAGCGAAGTGCGCGCGATGTCGAGCCATTTGGTCGACGGGTGCGCGGAGTCGCGCCGCAATATTTCAACCACCTCGCCGTTGCCAAGCAGGGTGTCGAAGGAGACGATTTTCCCGTTCACCTTCGCTCCTTGGATATGATCGCCAAGATCGCTGTGTATCGCATAAGCGAAGTCGATCGGCGTCGATGCGGCGGGCAGATCAATAACATCGCCCTTGGGCGTGAAGACGAACACCCGATGCGAAAAGAAATCCTCCTTCAGACCCTCGACGAATTCTTTAGAACCTGCGACATCGGTATGCGCTTCGGCAAGTTCGGCGAGCCACGGGGGAGCCTTCATCGCGCTTCCTGTTTTGTCCCCATTTTCTTTCCTCGAGAATTTCATGAGAGAAGGAACCAGCGAACGGATCCAGGTGAATGAGAGGGATGAAAACATTCCTTTCTGGGTTTCCTTATCAAGTCCTTCCACCCCCTTCCCGAGCTGTTTATACGACATGTGCGACGCGATGCCGAATTGCGCACGACGATGCATTTCTTCAGTGCGGATCTGGATTTCGACGATGCCCGCTTTCGGCGTCACGACTGTGGTATGGAGCGACTTGTAGCCGTTCGGCTTCGGGAAGGCGATATAATCCTTAAACTCGCCCGGCAGCGGCTTGTAGAGCGCGTGCACGACGCCAAGCGCCGCGTAACAATCCTCAACCTCCTGCACGAGGATGCGTAGTGCCGCAATGTCGTGAATGAGACTGATGTCATCATGCTTCCTCACGAGCTTCTGATGCAGGCTCCAGAGTCCCTTCATGCGGATATCGGTGCGGAAATCCTTCAAACCCTTTTTCGCCAACTCCTGCTTCAGCTCCTTCTGCATTTTCGCAAGCCCATCCTCGGTTTCCTTCGTTTTCAATTTGCGAACCTCGGCAGTGTGCGCCGCAGCGTCAGGGTCGACGAAAGGGAAGGCGAGATCTTCAAGCGTACTCTTCATCTTTCCCATTCCGAGACGGTCGGCGATGGGGGCGTAGATCTCGAGCGTCTCGAGCGCGATGCGGCGGCGCTTGTGCTCAGGCACATGCTCCAAGGTCTGCATATTATGTTTGCGGTCTGCGAGCTTTACGATAAGCACGCGGATATCACCCGCTGTGGCGACCAGGAGACGCCGAAGACTCTCCGCGTGGCGTTCGGCTCCGCGATACCGGTGCGTACCGAGCTTCGTCACGCCGTCAACGATAAAGAGTAATTCCTTTCCGAATTCTTTCTCCATATCGGCGCGCGAGACGCGCCCGTCTTCAACCGCGTCGTGAAGGAGTCCCGCGACGACCGTCGTCGCGTCCATGCCGTATTCGGCAAGCGTCTTCGCCGTTGCCGCCGGATGTATAAAATACGGTTCGCCCGAATAACGCTCCTGGCCCTCATGCGCTTTCTTTGAGAATTCGTATGCCTTCTCTACGATGGCGATATCTTCCGGCGTCGCCCCCGCCATCTCGCCGACGATCTCCTTGGCGGTGATCATAGGAGACTACTATACACCTAAGGCCGTATTATTTCAGGTATTCGGCGGCGTCAGAGGGCGTGAGCGCGTCGGGCTTTACGGTTTCGGGCAGGTAGATACGGCGCAGACCTTTCTTGAGAAAGAATCCCTGTTTTGACTTATAGAGGACAAGATTTTTGCCCGTGCGCGGGTGCTTGCCGATTTCTTTCACTATCTCGACACCCTTGGGCGGCCGCTTCGGTTCGGCGAGCAGGGTAAGCGCTTCGTCAAGCGTAATAGTGTACGGGTCGCCCACTTTTGGCTTCAGGGAACGGAATTCGCCGTCACTGCCGACGTATGGTCCGAAGCGTCCCGTTGATGCGAACACTACCTTGCCGGTTGAGGGGTGCATGCCCAATTCGCGCGGGAGCGAGAGATATTTAAGTGCGTCGGCGAGCGTTATCTGTGTGATATCGGTTCCGGTCGGGATGCTGGCACGTTTTGCCGCTATTTTCGGACGACCTTTGCCGCGTTTAGGCTTCTTTTTATTCTCGGTTTCCGTTTTCTGTTCCTCGGCCTCTGGCAATGCCATCTCTACGTAGGGACCGAAGCGTCCGGTCTTTATATAAATCGGCGCACCGGTCTCGGGATGGTTGCCGATGGGCTCGTCATTTTTGAGTTCGGCGCCCTCTTCGGTACGTGCGCCGAGGCAATCGGGGTATCGCTTGCAGCTCATGAAGACGCCGCCACGCCCGAGCTTGAACTCCATTGGGTTCCCGCACAGCGGACAGGGGAATTCTTTCGGAGCGTCACCGAGCGACGTCGCTTTCGGCAATTTATCTTTCGCCCGCACCGCTTTTTCAAAAGGGCCATAAAAGGCCGTGAGTGTTTCGGTGTAGCCGCGTTCTCCACGGGCAATCTCGTCAAGCTGGTCCTCCATGTCTGCAGTGAAGGTGTCACTGACGTATTCGGGGAAATTTTCTTCGAGCCATCCCGAGACGACCATGCCGGTCGCAGTCGGCTTCAGTGCTCGTGCAACCTTCTCCACGTAGCCGCGGTCCTGAATGGTCTTCATAATGGACGCGTAGGTCGATGGGCGGCCGATACCGCGTTTCTCAAGCTCCTTGATAAGGCCCGCCTCGGTGTAACGATTCGGCGGTTCGGTCTGTTTCTCCTCCGCGCCAAGGGAGAGGAGCGTGAGCGAATCACCGATGGCGAGTTTCGGTAGCTCGACGTCTTCACCGCGCGCTTTTGTATCAAGGGCGAGCCAGCCGGGGAAGATTACCCGTGAACCGTTTGCCGTAAAGAGGGGAATATCGACGCTTGCTTTCGCTGCAAGGCCCGTGCGCATCATCTTCGCCGCGCTCATTTGGGAGGCGAGCGCACGTGTTCGGATGAGTTCATAGAGCTGTACCTCGTCCGGCGTTGAGCCAGCGTGTTCTCGACTCGAGTCGGTGGGGCGGACGGCTTCGTGCGCTTCCTGTGCATTCTTGCTGGTTGTTTTATAGACGCGTACTTGGAGGTACTCTTTACCGAATTCCTTCTCGACGACGCTCGCCATCTTCGCGACCGCCTCGGTTGCGAGGTTCACCGAATCGGTGCGCATATAGGTGATGTGACCGGCTTCGTAGAGCTTCTGCGCGGCGCGCATCGTGCGCGAGGGCGCGAAGCCAAGGCGTGTTGAAGCGGTCTGCTGCAGTGTGGAGGTCGTAAAAGGGGGGCGAGGATTCCGCTCCTCCGCTTTTTCAGTGATGTCGGCGACGCTCCAGCGCGCGCCTCTGCCACTGTTCACTATGCGCTCTGCCTCTTCTTTTGTCGCTGGTTGTTCGATGCAAACGGTCGCTAGGTCATCAGTCTTTGACTTAAAGAGCGCATTCAATACGAAGTACGTGACCGGTATAAAAGCCTTTATCTCGCGCTCGCGTTCCGCGAGGATGCGGAGCGCCGGTGACTGCACGCGGCCAGCAGATAAGCCGTATCTCACCTTTTTCCAAATAAGTCCGGAGAGATCATAGCCGACGATGCGGTCGAGGACTCTCCGTGCTTCTTGCGCGCGGCGCAAATTTTCATCAATGGAGCGCGGATGGGCGAGCGCCTCCTCGATTGCGGTCTTGGTAATCTCGTGGAAGACGACGCGTTTCGGTTTCTTTAAACCAGCGACCTCCTTGATATGCCACGCTATCGCTTCGCCCTCGCGGTCCGGGTCGGTCGCGAGGTATACCTCATCGGCTTTTGCCGCGGCCCGCTCTATCTTCTCTATCACCTCACGCTTGTCGGCGGGAACGACGTAGTGCGGGATGAAACCGCCCTCAATATCAACGGCGTCCTTGTTGCTCTTCGGCAAGTCGCGCACATGACCGACCGAGGCAAGGACGTCATAATCCTTGCCTACATAATTTTGAATCGTGCGCGCCTTGGTCGGCGACTCTACAATAAGCAATCGTTTGGTCACGTTCTAACTCATAGCGCGCATACCTATATATGGTCAAGCCCGAACTCAAACAATGTCTACCCATATCGGGCAATGATCGGAGCCAACCCGGTCTTTAAGAACCTGGGCATTTTTGATTGAGAACGATTGGGAAACGAGAATATGATCGAGTTGCGATCGAGAGAGTGGGTGTGTGATGGTGCCGCGGAAGGCATTCGTTAATTCATGTTCGACAAAACGCTGTTCGATATGTGTACGTTCGCGACGATGGAAGACTGCGTCGCTTAGGCGGCCACCCAAAAGAAAATTAAGGGGAGTGATATGTGGTGACTCGAGAATGTTGAAATCACCGCAGACAATCGTCGGTCGCGCAGGGTCGCGCAAAAGCATCGCCTTTTCAAATTCTTTGAGGCGCCACGCGGGTTGGGCGAGAATGAGGTGAAGATTAAACACGCGTATCGCGGCTGGTGCGTTCGGGACGCGAGTATCAGCAAAGATACCACCGCGATTACGGATCTTTGAGAAACCCAACGGCTTCATAATTCGGATGAACAAACGTGTATGAAGCGGTAGGAGGTGCCAATACTCTGGAAAGGGTATCTCGCCTTGCTTTTCGATAGGATGCTTTGAAAGTGTGACGATATGGTTAGACACCGTAGTATCCGCAAAGAGTCGCTCTACATCAGTACGAAAGGCGATGAAATAGGGAAGTGTCTGCAGGCGTTTAAGAAATACGTCAGGCACTTCCTGCAGACAGAAGATATCCCAGTCGCCGTCGCGGATGAAGGCGAACGCGCGATCGAGCTCCGCGTTACGGTAGAGCATGTTCCAGGAGTAGATTTTCATATGCGGTGGCAGACGTTGAACTTCTCGCGCTCGAGCAGTTGTACCGGCCATTCCTTGCGGGCGAGTTCACGTATCTCCATGGGTGCAGTATACTATTGAGCACATGTTAGACATACATTTCATCCGGGAGAACATCGATCTCATTAAAGCGGGGGCTTTGAAGAAACATATCGAGGTTGACCTCGATCGCCTGATTGCCGTCGATGACGAACGCAAGCTCCTGCGTCAGGAGCTTGACGCCAAGAAGGCGGAGCAGAATCGCCGGAGCAATGAGATCCAGATTACCAAAGGTGTTGAGCGGGAGAAGATTATTGAAGCCATGCAACACTTGAAGAACGGCATGGTCGAGCAGGAGGAAAAACTGAAGGCCGTGATGTCGGAGTGGCAGCAGCTGATGCTCTTGGTGCCGAACATTCCGGATATTTCGGTACCCGACGGTGCGAGCGATGTCGACAATCTCGAAGTCAAAAAGTGGGGGACGCCGACCGAGTTCTCGTTTACGCCGAAGGACCACGTGGAGCTCATGACCGCGCTCGACATCGCCGACTTCGAGCGCGGCGCCAAGGTCGCTGGATTCCGCGGCTACTTCCTCAAGGGCGACGGCGTACTTCTCGCAAATGCCGTGTGGCAACTGGCCTTGAAGCATTTTTCTGCAAAAGGATTGGTGCCTATGAGTGTGCCGAGCTTGGTGCGCCGCGAACCCTTTATGGGCACGGGTTATTTGCCGCAGGGTGAAGAGGATCTCTACAAAACGCAGGACGGTGAATATCTCGCGGGCACGGGCGAAGTGGCGACGATGGGCTACTATATGAACGAGACGCTCGATGAGAAAAATTTCCCCGTGAAGTTTCTCGCCTTCTCGCCCTGCTTCCGTAGAGAGGCCGGCGCGCATGGTAAGGACGTGCGCGGTCTTATCCGCGTACACGAATTCTTCAAGTGGGAGCAGGTCGTCCTCTGTAAGGCGGAGCACGATGAGTCGGTCCGCGTGCATGAGTGGCTGAACCACAACACTGAAGAATTCATTGAGCTTTTGGACATTCCGTATCATACCGTCGCGAATTGCGGCGGCGACCTCGGCCTCGGGCAGGTTAAGAAATATGACATCGAGCTCTGGGTACCTGGGGAGAGTACGTACCGGGAAATAAGTTCAGCATCTTATTTCCATGATTTCCAGACGCGGCGGCTCAATATTCGTTACCGCGACGCCGAGGGTAATATGCGCTTCCCGCACTCCCTGAATTCAACCGCGATACCGACGCCGCGTATATTGGTTTCTATTATCGAGAACTACCAGCAGGCCGACGGTACTATTAAGGTACCCGAAGCTCTCATACCCTATGTCGGGAAGAGCGTTATTGGCGCCTCGCAGTAACGAGCGGCTCGCTTCGCGCCGTCGTTCCCGGCGCCGTCGCGTCACTCTCGCGTTCGTCGTCATTGCCCTTGTATTTTTTGTGGCGGGCGTATACGGTCTCCGGCAGAACGCCGTACGTATCTCGCACATAGAGATTTTCGGCGACGATGCCTCTCTCGCCGCGTATGCAACTGACGCGATGCAAGGATGGTACCTTGGTATCATTCCCCGCGACTCCACCTTCTTTTTTCCCGCAGAGGGTATCCGTGCCGACATCCTTGCCGCAAACAGGGATATTGCCGCCGTCTCCATATTTAGAAACGGATTCACCGGCCTCTCGATCAAGGTTGATAACCGTACGGCGATTGCGCGCTGGTGCCCCCCGATCGGCGCAGAACAGGCGACCACGAGTGTCGCGCGGGCGGGATGTTATGTGTTTGACGCCAGCGGCCTTGTCTTCAGTGCCGTCGCGAGTACCACAGAAACTATCAACGCGTTTACCCTGTACGCACCTCTTACGGACGACGCCTTTGGGCCGCTTGGCGCGAGCATCGCGTATGCCGGACAGCTTCCCTCCACCTTTGACTTCGCGCGACAGCTCGCTACTCTCGGCTCGCCGGTGTCTTCGATTGTCATTCATGACGGAGAAGTAGACGATCATCTCGCAAGCGGCACGCGCATCACCTACGTACTCGGCAATGAGCAAAATGCCTTCACCGCGCTCGTCTCTGCTCACGATAATTTCAATCTGGCGGACGGTTCCGTTGACTACGTTGACTTGCGCTTCAGCGGCAAGGTGTATCTGAAAAAGAAATAATGATACCGTGCGGGTATGTCATTCTGGAATAACTTGCCGAAGCCATTTTCCGCTATGGCGCCGATGGCGGACGTGACGGATGTCGCTTTCCGCGCGCTCGTGGCTAAGTGCGGTCCCCCGGACATCTTCTGGACGGAATTCGTTTCTGCGGACGGGCTCTACCACACGCGAGAGATACAGAAGTTGCCCGACGCGAAGAATCCGCTTATGCGCGAGCTCGCCTTTGAAGAAAATCAACGGCCGATTGTCGCACAAATATTCTCGAGTCAACCTAAAATGATTACCTACGCGACGAAGCTCGTCGCTGAGCTCGGTTTCGACGGCGTGGACATTAATATGGGTTGCCCCGATCGCGCCATCGAGCGACAAGGGTGCGGCGCCGCGATGATCAAGAATCCTAAGCTCGCCCAAGAAATAATTCGTGCGGCGCAAGGGGCGAGCAGCTTGCCGGTTTCGGTGAAGACGCGCGTCGGCTACACCAAGGAGACGGTTGAGGAGTGGCTCACCGCGCTCCTAGTGGCCGAGCCCGCCGCCATCACGCTCCACCTGCGTACGCGCAAAGAGCTGTCGCTCGTGTCGGCCGATTGGGAAGTGATGAAAAAGGCGGTCGAGATACGCAATAGGATGAATCCGAGAGTGCTTCTCATCGGCAACGGCGATGTGCAGAATCTTGAAGATGCGCGAATAAAAGCTGCGCAATCGGGATGCGATGGGGTGATGCTCGGTCGGGCGATGTTCGGCAACCCCTGGGTCTTTGCCGGCCGGAAAAGCGAAGAAACGCCGCTCGCGGAGAAGCTTGCGGCGCTTCTCGATCTCGGCCGCGGATTTGAAGGACTCTCTCCGCCGAAGAATTTCGCCATTCTCAAAAAGCACATCAAGGCGTTTGTCACTGGCTTTTCCGGTGCCGCCGAGTTTCGGGCTCGCCTTATGTTAGCCGAATCAGCCACTGAGCTCGAGAACCTCATCACGACATGTAAAAAGAGTCGCTCTTGGTAAATCAAGAGCGACAAGAAGGGCGAAGCGTCATATAATCTTCTTTTTTATACAGTCGTAAAGTGTTGCAAGGCCAGCAAGCAACGTCGCTTGCTGATAGGCAGCGTCCAAGTTATGGGATGAGAAGTCGATTCCGTTCCCAGGTTCAGCATACTGATCGCCGTAAATTGCGATATCACAATCCCCGAAACATCCGAGAATGAATCGCTCTCCAACTCCATCAATTGACACAAAACAATCTGATGAATAGCGAACGATTTTTTGAGGAACTACCGATACGAACGCGCGGCGCATGTTTTTGACAATCAGTTTCTTGTCTTTCGTCGTGATCGATTTCAATCTTCGTCGGAATCCAGCAGATACGTGGCCGGAAAGCGGGTGATATTCTTCTCGACACAAATTCTCCACAGTTAGAAGACGCGCATTTCGATCTTGGAAGAGACTGAGTTTGTCTAAGAGAAAGCTGATCGTTAGCAACATGTGCCGAAGCGATTCCTGCGAGAGAAGGAATGTCAGACGAACAAGCTCGCCCTTTGTCTTGATAATCCCGCATCCGCCAAACCCGATGCGGGTTGCTCCGAATTCCCATTTCGTATGGTTGCCGAGGTAGGTGTCGATCTCTACTTGCATACTGGCCTGAACAGTGGTGTTTTCCCAAATCTTTTCCCTCGTTGTGAGTACAAAAGCAGGCTTCTTCTCAAGGAACATAATCTCGTAGGCCATGGCCATCTCCGGTGGTTAATCTGACGCAAGATTACATTTAGAAAATAAAATGTCAAACGCAGGTAATTTGTTATACTTGGGACCACCATGGCGCACCAGTCTCTCTACCGGACGCACCGGCCCACAACCTTCAAGGACGTGGTGGGGCAGGAGCAGGTAACGAAGCCTTTGGAGGAGACAGTCAAATCGAAGAAGATAGGTCACGCATATCTCTTCGCCGGCAGCCGCGGGCTCGGGAAAACCTCGGTCGCGCGTATCTTCGCGGGCGCTATCGGTTGCAAGGAGAATGACCTCTATGAGATTGATGCGGCGAGCAACAACAGCGTCGAGGACATCCGCGCGCTCACCGAGGGCGTCTATACGCTTCCGTTCGAGTCGCCCTACAAGGTCTACATCCTCGATGAAGTGCACATGCTCTCAAAGAGCGCGTGGAACGCATTTCTGAAGACGCTTGAGGAGCCGCCCGCGCACGCGGTCTTCATTCTCGCGACGACCGAACTTGAAAAAGTTCCGGAAACGGTGCAGTCGCGCTGTCAGGTCTTTGAATTTAAGAAGCCGACACGCGCGGTCCTCGCGAAGATGACAACGGCGGTCGCGAAGAAAGAGGGGTATACGCTTGCGCCCGACGCCGCCGAGCTTATTGCGATGCTCGCCGAGGGTTCGTATCGCGACGCGCTCTCGGTGTTGCAGAAAGTGTTTGTGAGTGACGATACAAAAACACTGTCGCGCGAAGCGGTAGAGGTGTGTACGGGCGCGCCGAAGAGGGAGCTGGTACATGCGCTTATAGCCGCGCTCGCCGCAGGCGAGCGCGGCAACGCGCTCGAGACCGTTGAGAAGGCAGCGAAAGCCGGCGCTGACATGAAGCTTTTTTTAGAGCTCGTGCTTGAAGGGCTTCGCGTCACACTCCTCCTCCATTACGCGCCCGAGCTCCGTGAAAGTCTCGGGACCGAGCTTGGCGCGGATGAGTTCTCCGTGCTTGAGAAGTTTGCGGCAGGGAAGGGGATTACTCACGCAGCCATGCTCGCCTTCCTTACTGCCGCCGACCGCATCCGCTACGCGCCCATCCCCGCGCTCCCCCTGGAGCTCGCCGTTCTTGAACTCTTTCCTGACGAAGGTGATAAAAAGTGATAAAGTCTGGAGGTTAGTGTTTCAGTACCTTGCCCGATCGTCTAATGGTAGGACAGCGGCCTTTGAAGCCGTTAATTGGGGTTCGAATCCCTGTCGGGCAGCTAATTATTCCGCTATACTGCAGACATGGGAAATTACGCAGCAAGAACAACAGAGAACAAATGTGTCTTTTGCGAAATAGCGAGAACTCACGATCCTAGGAAGTTTTTCTGGGAAGATAAAGAGTTCATGGCCTTTCTTTCCATCGACCCAAACACTCCGGGCTTCTCTCTTGTCATACCCAAAGAACATTATGGCAGCGATCTTTTGAAGATGCCTGATGATGTATTGCAGAGGCTCATTATCGCAGCAAAGAAGGTTGCAGAGATTCTTGAAAAATTTTATGCGGACGTAGGTCGAGTTGGTCTCATCATGGAAGGCACGGGCATAGACCATGCTCATATCAAGCTTATTCCCATGCATGGAACTGAACATATGAAACGCGGGGAGTGGAAACAATATCTTTCAAATAAGGAACACTGGTTCGACAAATACGAAGGATGGATCTCGTCTGCGGGTGGCCCAAATGCCGATATGGCAGAACTCCTGAAAGTCACTGAGCAGCTAAGGAAAGTTCAATAGAGGTTCCAACATCGTACCAGACGGCCTTAGTCCCATATGAACTTCTGAACGTCATTGACATCACTTCCCTCTCAAAAGCCCCAAATATTGAAATTCTATAAGCAATCCCCTCCAATTAATTGTTCTGAACGCATCCAAATGGGGCAGCTAATCTTGTCTTGTTTGGACTAATGTAAAAAGAAAACCCAAGAAAGAATCAAGGGTTTTGAGTTTGCCAGTGTCGTGCTTTCACTCTAGGTTGTGATTTTGGCGGGGGTGTACAGACGTTTGCGGGGATAAGGTCCAGTCTTCCAAAAAGAAGCAATCTTTTTTTGATTTTCAAGTTGGAATAGTAGCGGATAGAGCGTTCCTGGCGACATCCGATACCACCTTCCAAACCTCATTCCAATTGCGTTATTGATCTCGAGAACAGTTAGAGCTTCATTCTCAAGTACTGCAAGAATACGACTGATGCGTCGTTGACGACGCGCATGCACACTAAACATATAAGTGTTCCTCTTTTGAACGAGCGTGCTGGATGCAGCATATCACACTTCCAGAATTTGGACAGAATATTACGTTACGTAACTGTCCTCTGCGGATGAGGAATGTTTGCCGGCAGGGTTCCAACATCGTCCCAGACGGCCAGCTCGCTAACTTTAGTATGCAAACGAAAAGCCCACGAGAAGCGTGAGCTAATCGCGGGCGGTTCCCCCTCATACGCATGCGTCATCGTCCTTCACTTTCGAGGATATTATCAATGAGTGCGAAGCACTGATTGGCGCCAGGGTGGCGTTTGTACCACCGGCGATCCGACCAAATCATGAATCCAAAGGTGAGGATAGCCACAACAACGTACATTGCTAACCAAGCGAGCGCGCTCATAGACACCTCCTGTTGGAATCTTATTCAAGCGCAAAGACGGGCACATCCATCCGGTAGAATGACTCCTTTTAAAGGAAAAGTCAATATCGAGCCCAGCGAGAAGAACGCGAATCTATAAGGACCCAAAAAGGTTCCCACGTCGTACCAGACGGTCAGCAAATCCTCTAGACAACTTCTTCAATTGTTTGCAAAATGGTTCCCACGTCGTACCACGCAGCCAGCCAGTGCTACTCTTTTAATATGTAATATGAATAAAGTCACGAGAGAAAAACTCACAGAGCTTATAGAGACGGAAGGTGGAAATAATTGGTGGAACCCTCAGGAATTTGAGACACACGTCCGTTCACTCCTCCCAACTAATCTACAAATCGTCGCCCCGCCCCCAGTATCCTCTGGGAATTATAATTGCTTTGTATTCGCTTTTGGCCTTGAAGGAGATACTGAGTTCCTTGGAGGCAAGAATCCTATCCAGCAAGAATTTGTTAGATATCTGCTCGAACAGAAAATACTGAAGATAATTCCCAAACCTGAAGCTGGTGTACTTGTTTTCTATGAGGATAGTGCGGGAGTAATTACACACGGGGGTATTATGCGTTCCTCCGACGAAGTCTTGTCCAAATGGATGTGGGGTTGTCTCATTGTGCATAAACTCTGGGACGTACCATCGTCCTTTGGAGATAATGTATTCTTCTGCGTGCCAATTGCGATTCAAGAACTCAAAAATGCGTATCAGGCATACAAAGACACTAGGGTTGAGATTATACCCATTTCTTGACCAAAAAAGTTCTAACATCATCCCAGACGGCCAGCTCGTAAAATTTATAGATCGCTTCGCTGTCTGGCTGTATAAAGCACGATTGAGAATGAATCAGTTATTCGGAGTGACAATCATTTTGATCTGCCGCCGCTAGGTGAGTGCTCGAACCGCCCTGTAAATTCGGTGTAACGATATCGTCAGACGTTCGGCTTCACAAGTAGGTTCGGATTCGTCGTCGAGAACTAATTACTAGATAAAAAAACAATATGTCAGACATAACAAAAAAAGATGAAGGCGCAGAGGCGCAAGATAAGCTCGCGCACGAAGCAGAAGTTAAAGCCGCAGAAGCTCATGTAGACGCTGCGGAGGAACATATAGACCTTGCACAAGAACAAAAAGAAAAGAGCAATTCCTGATAATTAATCGAAAAATGTGAGTACTATACTTGAAGACCGGCTACCTAAAAATATCTGAGCTTGAAAAGCTAATCTCCAAATAGGTACTACAATGAGCGTAGATACTTATTCATAACTAGTTGTGGAATAATATATGTTGTATACAATCGCTGTCGTATTGCTCGTGTTGTGGCTACTTGGCATTGTGACCTCCTTCACGCTTGGAGGCTTCATTCACATATTGCTCGTAGTGGCCATAATCATAATTCTTGTTAGGGTCATTCGTGGCGAGAATCCACTTAAATAAAAATAATACTCCTATGGCTACAATCATAAACAACCCCACACCTTCAGAGCCGACCGTTGTGCAGACCGATTCTAGCGGATGGGTTGTCGCGGTAGTAATTCTGCTTTTAGTCGCCGGCGGTACTCTTTGGTATTTCCGTCACCGTGCCGCAACCCCTCAACCTCAACCCGCTTCGACTGTAAATGTTACCCTCCCTGCTCCTCAAGGTAATTCTACAGGAGGCAACTAGACACGACCAAATGAGCAAGAAACCTCGGCTTCAAGACCCAGAGGAAATCTGAGACAAGGTTTTTTTATTCTCACAGTTACTCTCTTGATTCGACTAGAGTTGTTCTAATATCGTCCCAGACGGCCAGCACTTGATTCTTTACGATTCTCTTGTTATATTTTATTTCTGTTCCCTAGGAGGTCATACGTCATGACAAAGTTATCGGATGTGATTGTCGACCTGGAGAGGGATGCTCGAGAGCGAGAGCGCAGATCTATAAACGGCACTCCCGTGAGTTCGATGAATGATGACATTAAAGAAGGCGCGATTGCCAAAGCTATACGTGACATCATTAAGAAGCTCAAACAGGTCGATTCTGTGTAAAGGCCCGAATGGGAAAGCTGGTAGGGAGGTCATGAATGACCTCCCATTTTTGTTTGTATAAAAGTTCCAACGTCGTACCAGACGGCCAGTTAATGAATTTGCAACTTCGCGTCGATTTTCAGAGTTATTATGAAGGTATGAGTAAAACAATTGATGCATTACTTGTCTTAGGCTTTTTAGCCGTTGATCTTTTCTTTTTCCACGACATTTTTAAGGTCGGAGAAATTACCACTCTTCCGCAATATTTGACAGGCATTTTAAGCATCATCGTCATTTTTAGATCGGCACGCTCACTGTTTAAGGCTTAATTTTGTTCGAATATCGTCCCAGACGGCCAATAAACATCAGCGCTGGCAAATAAGAAATGATACAATTGCTGGAAGGTCAACGTGCTCAATTAATCTCATAAAATATGATAATACGAGGAAATTTTATTGGTGCGGCGATTGTTGCCATAATCTACACGGTCTATATTGTATGGAATCCCCTTGCATCGCGCTCACAAACAGCACTATTATTAGTGGTTCTTAATGCTTTAACCATCGTGTTGATGGCTTATGCATTCAGATAAGAAAGAGGTAGCTGGTGGTGTGGTACATACAATGCCGAAGGATTTACGAAAGGCTCTTACTTCAACGCCTGCTACGCGGGCAGTGTGGGAGAATATTACGCCGCTTGCGCGCAATGAGTGGATCTGTTGGATTACGTCTGGGGAAAAAGCAGAAACAAAGGAGTATCCGTATCAATAAGGCGCTCTCGAAACTTAAGGGCGGAATGCGCAGACCTTGTTGCTGGGCGGGCTGCCCCCATCGTTGAGAGTAAAAAAGTTCCCACGTCGTACCACACGGCCAGCTCGTAATTGAACTAACGTTTCGCTAAGTATAAAAAAGTCTTGCAACAAATCGTCCGGCGAGACGTTATAGATAATACATACCTTATGAATAATTTATCTCAAATATGAAAATAAAAGATTCAGTCGTTATTGTGACCGGCGCGTCAGGTGGAATAGGTTTGGCCACCGCCCGGCATCTGGCAAGCCAAGGGGCTAGGCTCGTGCTGGCCGCGAGCTCAGCCGCCATTCTAATAAAGTTAGAACAAGAGATGCCGAATTCATTTGCCGTGGCAACAGATATGCGAAAGCCTGAAGACATCCATGCCCTTATACATGCGGCAAAAGAGAAATATGGACGAATCGATATCTTAATCAACAATGCCGGGCAGGGCATGCGAGCCGATGTCGAGACAATCAGTATCGAAGACTATCGGAGCATTATGGAGCTCAACGTATTTGCTGTTCTTCGGGCGATGCAGGAGGTTATACCTATCATGCGCGAACAAGGGGGCGGTATGATTTTGAACATCAGCTCTCGAGTTTCAGAAGATTATTACCCCGGTCTCGCTGCGTATTCCTCAACGAAATACGCTCTTAATGCAATATCGCTCACCGCTCGAGAGGAACTAGAAAAGGACAACATAGTGGTCAGCATCTTTCTCCCAAAGATGACAGCAACCGAATTTGGTCAAAATTCCTGCGGCGAGAAATACGTTTCTTCAGCTGGTCGACCAGGAATGCAAGTAGATACAGCAGAAGATGTCGCGGCGGCAATTGCCAAGCAGATAGAATCAGAGGAGGCTAAGGCGGGGATGTAGGTTCTGGCCCGATTCGTTCAGAATGACATCGTCATATTTAAAAAGGTTCCCACATCGTCCCAGACGGCCAGCTTGTAGATTCGCTATCGGCAACGCTTAAAGCGGGCTATACTTAGCTCCATGATTATTCTCTTCATTCTCGGACTGTTACTCGGAGGTGTCGCTGTTATTTTTGCTTTAGAGAACGTGACGCTCATAACAGTCACATTCTTCCATTGGCAAATCACCGGTTCACTAGCTTTTATATTGATATCAGCTATTTTTGCAGGCGTGCTGGTAACACTACTCCTGCTTCTACCAGAGAGCATCAGCAATTATTTCAAGTATAAAAAGCTTACCAAAGAAGTCGAGAGGCTCGAAGAAGAATTAAGAAAACAAAAGACGCTTACCGTCTTTGCGAAAAATATTCCCCCCACTTCTCAAACTATCGATCAAATCGAGAAGGGAGAGATCGCAACAAAAGAAGAATATAAGGGCCAAGAAGCCTCCTGATTTTTAGTTGTATTTCTGCACAAAGAATTCCAACATCTTCCAGACTGTCAGCGGCTAAAGACGTTATACTTGTGGGATGATGCGTCGCCTTATTTTCTTCCTCGCACTCGGTTGTGGGGCAATTCTTGCTTTCATTCTCGTCACAAATACAGTTTTCTACGTAACGACAAAGCAGTATATATATGCCAGTGCGAGCGATGCACCGAACGCAGAGGTCGCGCTGATTCCTGGTGCAGCGATCCTTCCGAACGGCGCACCCTCCTCTATTTTCATAGACCGCGTGGATATGGCTATCGATTTGTACAAAGCGGGGAAGGTGTCGAAGATACTCGTCTCCGGCGACAACAGCACCGTGAGCCACAACGAAGTGAATCCAGTCCGTCTCTATCTTCTGAGTAAAGGCATTCCTGACCAAGATATTTTTCTTGACCACGCGGGCTTCGATACATACAGCAGCATGTATCGCGCCCGCGACATTTTCGGCGTTACTTCCGTCCTCATCACGACCCAATCATTCCATCTGCCTCGCGCCGTTTTCATCGCGCGCCACCTTGGTATACAGGCCTACGGAGTAAGGGCTGATGTTGGACATGTTCTTTTCCGCAACTACGTCCGCGAAGTATTTGCCGATGAAAAAGCGGTATTCGACCTCGTCTTTCATATGAAACCGAAATATTTAGGAGATACGATACCCATCACGGGAGATGGAAGAAACTATCCGTAGGTTCCCACGTCGTACCAGACGCCAGCAGTCTAGGAAAGTATCGAAGGACTCTGACCGGCCCAGGCATTTGAGCCATCATTTGACGAGCAGCCATTTTGGTCCTAGATGGGTCAAAAGTGCGATTCAATGTTTTAAGCCACAAAATCGGTTCGAGTCCAAAAGGGGTCAAAATGCTATGATCGAAGATATGGAAAACCAACACGGCAAAGTCGGGACGTGGACGCTCATTGTGACCGCTCTACTCATAGTCGGCGGTGGAGTATATTTTCTCATCCACCCGCAAACATCTTCGCCGTCAGGCACTGCTACAACTACTCCGCCTGTAACGGCCAACACTTATGGTATGGTCCAGTACACCGATCCGGAATTCAACTTCAGCTTCTGGTACCCAAGCTCTTGGCAAATTCTCCCAACCACAACAAAGGATACAGTGTCGTTCCCCGGTGGCACGTTAGTAAAAACGCTCCAAGTTGGTTCACGGGGGGATGTAATGATCTACGTTATCAATTCGGCGGCCCAAACGATAACAGACGAACAAAACGGTCATGCGAGCCCAATCGCTCAGACGAAATATTTCTATAACTCTACATCGCAGCAATGGATGGTTGCATATCCGGAAGGAACCAACTCCGGAACTTCAGGCGCCACCACCACGGCGATTATCTCAAATACCACGATGTCTGGTCTCGTCATGCTCCCAAGCGGGCGCCGCTTCGATACGAACATCATTCCCTTGAGCATGACGAAATTTCTCGTTGTGAGTGATGGCGGAGGAAGCAACGCCACGGTCCTTGCAAAAACCATTTCTCTTGCCGGAGTCTCCGTCGATCCTTCAGTCCTGTCCGCTACATTACAGGCAGAGGCGAGTACCTACCCCTCAACAAAAACAAATACAAGTACGAACTTTTCTGCCTCTCCAACTTCCGGGACAGCTCCGCTTTCAGTGCGATTCACATCGTCAGCGCCGCAGGGGAGTAACGTCGGCAACACAGTGAATTTTGGCGATGGCACGAGCGGAAATCTGGCCTTCGTTCCGGTATGTGCGAACTGCAATGCACTCGGCACCGTTTCGCATACATATCTTTCCGCGGGTACCTATACAACGACCCTTACGAGCGGCACCTGTAGTTGCCCAGCGGGCGGTATTTGCAATTGTCCCAACCTGCAAATCATCGGCACCGCAACGGTCACCGTGAATTCTGCGAGTACCGCCTCCAATATTCAGCAACTAAACGCGCCGGGAAGCATACCGCTGCAGCAAGGTGGCATCGCGGAAATTCGGAACGAAAATTTCTACTTCACCCTGCAAAGCCTCTCGTCGTCTTCGGCCACGATCCAAATTACGCCAGTCGGGTGCTGGAACTCGTTCCCTTCTGACGCGCCTCCGCGAGTTCGCTGCATGATTGCTATGGTGCCAATCCCGCCGCAAATGCTTTCTGTCGGTCAAACGTACAGTGCCGCAAACTATGGCATTATGCTCACGCAAATCAGCAATGATACGGCAACGTTTTCAGTGAGTGCCCCTGCGGTGGTTCATTAGAGATGAACCGGGAGCATCCCGCTAGTGCGACCGAGCCGGTTAGATTCCACCGGACCTAACTGTACATTTGTGTGTCCGGGTTCTACAACACAGCAAGGCAGCGGCACGCTTCAGGGAAAGATGACTATCGGCCCGATCTGTATCGATACCGGGGTATGATAGGGATACCGATGTGAGATATTTAAAGATAATCATCTTTGCGGTTTTGTTTTCCCTAGGAGGCATGGCTCTGTATGTTTTTGTGCTACAGAAACTCTGTTGGTCTCCCGCGTTCTTCTGTGGAATCTATAATTGGTTCGCTGCCCTCATTGCAGCATACGGAAACTTCGTCATACAGTTCATACGGCCTGATTGCGTGCCGAACGGTCCTGACGATTGCATCGGACCAGCTCTCATGATCATGCTGTGCACCTTGTTGGCTGTCGGTTTCGTCATTGGCTGGTTGCTTTTTCTTGATTGGAAGAAAGGGTCCGATAAAAAGAAATAGGGATTTGTCACCGTTATATCCAGGAAATAGCGGTTCCAACTTCATACCAGACGGACAGCTATTGACTTGACCCACTTTGATTATAGAGATATCCACTCCATGGTCTCAGCAGCAAACCAAATGCACACATGAGAGCGCTATACTGACTATGGCTCCTATAAGTTTCCTAAAAGATCCATGGATAAAAAAATTACAATAGCCGCGACTACTCTACGTTTACTGTTGGGGTGGTTTATGTTTGTAGATGGCCTACAAATTTTACTTACTCCAAATTGGTCCGCGAGCAACTTTCTTCTTGAAGCAAAAACATTTTCGGCCTTTTATGCTTGGTTCGCTACGGCCGGCAACGCGTGGTGGATTAATCCTCTTAATTCTTGGGGCATAACGCTCATAGGAGTCGCCCTTTTGCTTGGTGTCGGGATCCGGTTCGCGTCCTGGGCCGGTGCGACCCTCATGATTCTGTATTATTTCCCACATTACGCTCTCCCAACAGTTCCAAACGGCTATCTTGTCGAAGAACATATCATTTATGCGGCGGCTTTCGTCCTCGTCGCCCTTCTTCCTGCCGCACAATCCTTTGGTCTTGCTCCGTATATCCGCAGAACATTCTTGGGGCGAATACCAATTCTACGTAAGTTGATATAGGGAACTAATCCAAAAACCATTCCTCATCTCAGGGAGCTCTTTTTTCTAGAGCGGTTCCAACCCCATTCCCAGAGGGTCTGGCCAATCTTGTCGATACTGGACACCTCTATTTAGAGGTCATATACTCATTATCATAAACATAAATCCATGATATGAAATCATTTGAAGGTGCAGTGAATGCGGAACATCCGAGAGACTTCCGCAACCTCATCGGCGAACTCGTGGAGCACAGTGAATTATTCCCACTAAAAAGATTCGGCGAGGAAGAATTAACGGTTGTTGATGCGATAGAGAGGAATGTGTTAACTCTCTATATGCCAGAAAAACCAAGTAACAATATGCTTAATGCCGCTCGTTGCCTAACTACCATTCATGATGAATTGGAGAATGGAGAACCGGACAAGGAGCTTATCGAGAGGACAGTCGGAGAGCTCAAGGGATACTTAGACGAACACTAGATTTATCGCCGCTGAGGAAACAGCGAGTTTGACTGTACGTATGGCAGTCGGGCGGGTATTTGGTTTGGAGGAACTCCGAAGTGATAATGGACCAGGGGCGGTTTTCATTTATTACCCTCGTCTTTCTTTAAGAAAAGATGAACCGCGTATGCGGCCACGATCGCAATGAGCATGCTCCCTGCGATATCAATCGGGTGATGTATTCCTGCCGCTACTCGCGAAGCGCCTACCGCAAGAGTCAACACCCACAAGACGGCGCCGATTTTCCGATTGCTTGGGTACAGTACCGAAGAAATCGCGGCCGTCAGCAATGTGTGGTCGGAAGGGAATCCGTTGTCGGGACTGTGCGCAACAAGCGGTATGAAGTGTCCGACGACAAACGGTCGCGGGTCGTTATAGAGAAATCCTCCCACCTTGGCGATTATATAGGCGAGCGGGAGCGCAAGGATAGCAAAGAGCAAGATCTGTTTCTGCCTGTCTCTCGACTGCAGGGCGATATAAATCACTGCTATGGCTACCACGGCGAGATACAGATATTTTGCGCCGAAGATGATGAGAGTATTCATATGGTCTGCTTAGTATAGCAAAAGAATCCGCAGCCGAATGCGTTATTCTGTAGTACATGTATTTCGTATATTTGATCGAATGTAAGGACGGTTCTCTCTATACCGGCATAACAACAAACGTTGAACGCCGCTTCAAAGAGCATAAGAGCAGAGTTGGCGGTCATTATACGAGCGCAAAAGGCGTCGTACGGGTCGTGTATACCGAGCAACAACCGGATAGGTCTTCCGCCCTCAAGCGAGAATCAGAAATCAAGGGTTGGCGACGAGAAAGGAAACTGGATTTAATGAGGTGAGGACGGCATCGCGCCGTTAGAGCTCTTAACAGAATTTATGTATCGTGGTATACTAAAACCCGGATCAGGCTACCTAGCTTGTCGTTAGTACAGCACATTCTATCTGGAGAATTCACCATGTCTGCGAAGAACGCCAGGAAACTTGACGAAAATTTCCGGTATGAAGGACTTATTGACGAAGCCAAAAGAAGAATCGATCATCTCGAATCATATCTCGCCAGACTAAACTGGTGGCGCTTTTCCAAAAAGCGAGAATGCCGCAATTTCCTCGAGAGATACCGTTCTCATCTGCGTCATCTGGAAGATTGCAAAGATTTCGATGAGAGAATCCTGAATCCGCGATTTCTGGATCAATTCTGGACCGATTTTCTGGCGTCACCAGCATCTTCCGACTCATAATTCCGCCTCATAACACTCTCAATCGATGCCCCGACACCTGGTTTTCCAGATCGTCGGGGTTTTTGTTTTATGCAGATTCCCGCATCGTCCGAGACGGAAAGCTATTATTGACATAGTAAATAATTTGCCACTATTGATAATTGGCTGGAACTTTACAACACAAGAGAAATCTATGATCGCAGTTATGTCTGGCGAGGCCATATCCATCGTGCCCCACGTCTTCCACTTCGCGGGGGCAGTGGCAGGTATCCGATCGTTGGCCTCCGTTCGGTCGTGGCGTGCAAAAACTGGACGAGAACAACTTCAGCCGGGAACTTCTTCTCAGCGGGTAGAAAATCTTTCCCTACGTTTTTCATTTTGGCGAGAAGTACGGTATGGTGCTTTGATGAATCGAGAAGAGAGCGTTATACGCTTCGAGAAAGTTTCGTTCGAATACGGGCACAATAAACCGATCCTCGATGAGGTAGGTTTTCCCGTTCGTCGCGGGATGAAGATGGCCGTGATGGGTCAGAACGGCGCGGGCAAGTCCACACTCTTCGCCCTTATGACCGGCGAGCTCTCGCCAGAGAGCGGCGAGATACATGTCTCGCGCGGAATGCACGTCGCCACCGCGCCGCAGGTAATCCCGCGTGATCAGTTGACGCTTACGGTGCGCGAGTTCTTTTTAAAGTGCTTTAGCGAGTCGGTCTATGATATCGACCCGCGTATCGATAACGTGCTTGAGGTGGTGAATCTTAAACATCATAAGAAGCTGCACGACCGCGTGATGAAGAGCTTCTCGGGCGGCCAACAGGCGCGCCTCCTCCTCGCCTCGGCGCTTATCCAGAATCCCGACCTGCTCCTGCTCGATGAGCCGACGAACAATCTCGACACGGCCGGCATCGAGCACCTTACGAAGTTCCTCGTCGAGTATCCGAAGACCTGCATCGTCATCTCGCATGATGCAGCGTTCTTGAACGCATTTACCACCGGCGTGCTCTATCTCGATATCTTCACGCGCAAGGTCGAACAGTATCCGGGGAACTATAACGATGTGCAGCGCGACATCCTCGCGCGCATCGATAAAGAGAATCGCAAGAACGCGCAGCTCGAGAAAAAGATTCAAGAGAACAAGGACAAGGCGAACTTCTTCGCACAAAAAGGCGGGAAGATGCGTCTCGTCGCCAAGAAGATGCGCACCGAGGTTGATGAGATGGAGGAAGCCAAGGTGGACGTGCGCAAAGAGGATAAAACTATTCGACCCTTCATGATTCCCGCGCAGCAGGAGCTTGGGGGTGTCGTGCTCGCTCTCGCGTCCTATGCCGTCTTGAAAGGGAAAAAGCCCGTGAAGAAAAAAGTGAATATCTCGCTCCGGAAGAACCAGCACCTCCTCTTGAAAGGGCCAAACGGCATCGGCAAGAGCACCCTGCTCGAGGCAATAGCAAGCGGCTCGGCAGAGGGCGCGACCATCGCGCAGGGGGTCAAGGTCGGTTACTATCGTCAAGATTTCTCCACGCTCGATTTTAGCCAAACAGTATTTGCCGCACTAATGAAGGCAATGGGACAGCCGGACGAGCAGCGATTGCGCGCGATCGCCGCTGGGTTCTTGCTCACCGCGGATGTGATGCAGACGAAGATAGGGAATCTCTCGGAAGGGCAGAAGGGGCTTGTTGCCTTCGCCTCGCTTGTCTTGGAGCGGCCAGGCCTTCTGATCCTCGACGAACCGACGAACCATATCAATTTCCGCCACCTGCCGATTATCGCCAAAGCGCTTGATGAGTACACGGGCGCGATGATTCTCGTCTCTCACGTGCCCGAGTTTGTTGCACAGATCCGCATCGACGATATCTTGGATCTCGATACATAATCGTCGACACCCAGACGGCCCAGCATTGTTTTGGTATACTGTCTGCATGACCATACCAAGCGTGGGACAACAAGCACCCGATTTCTCGCTCTCTGACCAAGACGGAGTGACTCACGCGCTCTCGTCATATAAAGGGAAGTGGGTACTCCTCTATTTCTACCCAAAGGATAATACGCCCGGCTGTACCATCGAAGCATGCACCATCCGCGATCAGTTTAAGGATTTTAGAAAAATCGATGCCATCGTGCTCGGCGTCTCGACCGACTCGGTACAGAGTCACAAAAGATTTGCAGACGGCTTTGACTTGCCCTTCACCCTGCTTGCCGACGAGCATAAAGAAGTCGTGGAGAAGTACGGCGTTTTTGGCGAAAAGAAATTCATGGGTAAGACCTACAAGGGCACCAGTCGCACCTCATTCCTTATTGATCCCTTTGGGAAGATTGCGAAGGTATATGAAAAGGTGAAGCCCAGTACACACGCGGGCGAAGTCCTTGCGGACTTGGCAAAGCGTACAGTAAGCTAGATTTCTCAAATGACGAATGCCTTTCGCTATACCCGGCCGGATTTCTGCACGGAGCGGATTAAGTGAATAAATATCAGAATCCGGTTAGAATAGCTTCATTATGTCTTCCGTAATATGGCGAGTCGCGGGTGTCGGCGTTTTCGCGCTCGCGTTCGTCTATACCCTCGGCTTCTCTCCGCTCATTTCGAGCGAGTATCGCTCGAGAGTTGCCGAGCGTGTCATCCCTCTGCCGACCTTAGACAAAACCGACTACGATGCGCGACTCTTCGCACTCGCACACGTGGCTACCTCGACCGCGACAAGTACGCCGAGACTCTGGCCGGTGGAGACCGTCTATCCGAACGCGGGAGCCATTTTGCCCTTCAAGCGTGTCGTCGCCTACTACGGCAATTTCTATTCCGCGGGGATGGGCGTACTCGGAGAGTATCCGACCGACCAAGTACTCGCGATGCTCGCGAGCACGACGGCGCTGTGGGCCGCCGCTGATCCGACGACGCCCGTGATACCGGCCATCCAATATATCGCCGTCGTAGCGCAAGCGAGTGCGGGTAAGGAAGGGAAGTATATTCTCCGAATGCCGGACGACCAAATAGAACATGCGCTCGACCTTGCGAACAGGGTACACGGTATTCTGATTCTCGATGTACAGGTGGGAATGAGCACGCTCGAGCACGAGCTCCCAATGCTGGGAAAGTATCTCCAGATGCCGCAAGTCCATCTCGCCATCGACCCCGAGTTCTCGATGAAATACGGTAACCCGCCGGGCACGGTCATCGGCACCTTTGATGCAGCCGACGTGAATTACGCGGCCCAATATCTCGCCGGCCTCGTGAATCAATATCATCTGCCGCCCAAGATTCTCGTCGTGCACCGCTTTACCCAGGATATGGTGACTAATTATAAGAAGATTCAGCCTTTGCCAGAGGTGGAAATAGTGATGGATATGGACGGTTGGGGCTCGCAGGCGAAGAAAAAGAATACTTATAGCAGAGTCATCGCGCCGGAGCCGGTGCAGTTCACCGGCATCAAGCTTTTTTATAAGAACGATCTTAAACCGCCCTCGACCGGCATGCTCACGACGAGCGAAGTGCTTAGTCTCACTCCCATTCCGATTTACATTCAGTATCAATAAAAACCCCGCCGTTGTCGGCGGGGTTTAAGCGCGTCCAGTCAAAAACGCCACACAACTTGGAGCCCCCAAGATTTTCCAGATATGAAGGAGTTTCGGATGCCACCCGCTTGTATCGAGAGATGATTGGTTAAATCGTATCCGAGCCCTAGGCCGCTCACCGCGCCTTCCTTCCGTCCCACCAAGTTTAGCGGACCAAAGAGGTGCAGAGTAATCACTCGGTCATCTTCGCCATACCAGATATCATTGTAGTGAATCCCGAAGAGATACTCTCTTTGGTCAATTCTCAAATCGGTCGGAAACGTCGTTCCCCAAGAATTATCAAGCAGATTCGGTTTTGTTGTTCCTACCGACGAAGAAAACATCGAGACGAACGCCAATAATTGCAAAGAGCAAGGTTTCTTCATGTCCGTCTCCTGTGGTTGATGATACGGAAGTGGTCTACCTACAGGGTAACATCTTTTCAGTGGCGGTAAGAATAGGCCGCGCAAGTATGCGCGGCCTATATTACTCGACGAAGGGTAGAAAGGGATCAATTCCGAGAAACCCTTTAGCTTTTTCGCGATAATACACGTTTGTGCGGAACTTTTCACCCCGAATGAGTTGGGGAAACCATTTCTCATCGGATTCAAGCATACGGTCGTAAGGGATCTTGTCGATGTCGTGCCACTCGGGAACCATACTCTTGATCTCGCGCGGTTCACCGCTAAAATCGCTTACGTGGTACACGTGCACTTCAAAATTAGCTATACCTCCGGCGTGGAAAGTGATGACAGCAACTTTTTCAGTTCTCGCCGGATCAAGGGTGACCCCGAGTTCTTCTTTAGTCTCGTTTATGACGCAGTCAAGAATACTTTTGTCTCTCGGCGATTCGAATTTCCCACCAGGCCCATTCACGGTACCTTCACCGATTTTAGGGGCGCCCTGTTTGCGCCCGAGCAGGATTTTGTTCCCACGTGTGATGATGGCTAAGGTTGCGATTTTCATAAGAATCTCCTTGTGTTGTGCGTTCTGGCTGTATGGTATCATCGCCAGATATGGAAACAAACAAAACAAGTGACAAATATTTTTTACCAGTGGCAGTCATAGCTGCCGGACTTCTTATCGCCGGCGCGGTTATCTGGAACGGCTCGCACCCCGCGACCACAGGCTCGGCAGGTTCACCGCAAGCGGCGGGCACGGGAGCGACGCCGGCAGTAGATATTAAGAATGTGAAGACCGACGGCGAGCCTTTCATCGGTCAGGCGAATGCGCCCGTCACTATCGCGTTTTGGAGCGACTACCAGTGTCCGTACTGCAAGGCGTTTGAGGTTGGCGGTGTGACCGGTATCCCCACTCCCGCAGCGCTGCCCGATATCATCAAGAATTACGTGGACACCGGCAAAGTGAAGATAGTCTTCAAAGACTTCGCTTTCCTCGGGAACGACT
>VFSW01001929.1_pt1 | contig 31452 bp, 25 predicted proteins | sample 5358111 | NCBI WGS metagenome assembly VFSW01 (sample SAMN11554181, study PRJNA540505) | mine drainage metagenome | isolation source: sediment from site ElyBrook_90M | place: USA: Ely Copper Mine, Vershire, VT | collected 2017 | reverse complement strand
GACATTTTCATCTATGCGTGGGTGGGCCAAAGGCCCATGTCCAACTGTTGTGAAAGGTCGATCAGTAGGCCGCCGTTGCATGTCGACAAACCCGCCATACTATGGCCCCCGGCACGCACGGCGACCGCCAAGTTGTTCTTGCGCGCGAACTCGACAGCCCCGCAACGTCTTCAGTCGTTGCGCATCGAGCAATAATCGCGGGGGACTTATCCAATCTTCCATTCCAGACCTTTCGAGCCGAGTCGTAGTTTGAACTGCCCGGAAGAATCAGCTGGCCCTTCAGTCGAGCTGCGAATCTCTTAACAGAGGCAGGATCGATTTCCGCGCTGAGTGCGTGGGATGCAGTCGAAAGGAAACCCAGCGATGATGCCGAGATCACTGCGCCGGTGAGCGCACCTCGCTTCAGTAGCTGGCGTCTCGAGATTGACTTGCCCACAGTTGCCCCTCCAACGATCGTATCGCGGTCTTCGGGTTTCCGTGACTGGGTATACGGGACCTGGGGCGAATCGCTCAAGCTCAACTGGCCCAAAGTTGTATGTCGAACAGGTGCCTAGACTACCCGCTCAGCTCCTCGATCAACGCCTTGGCGTCCTTCAAATCGGCGGTGTCGAAGCCCTCGGTGAACCATCCGTAAATGTCAGTGAGCGTTGCGCGCGCTTCATCGAGACGATTAGTATCGCGCATCAATCGCGCGAGGCTGGTGGTCGCGCGCAATTCCCAGGATTTCGCGTTTTGGCGACGAGAAATCTCTATCGCGGTGCGAAACGATTGCTCCGCGGTCGCGGCATTCGATACGGACTGAGCGAGCAGCAGCTCCCCTTTGAGTCGGCGCACCTCAGGCTCGTTGCAACCCGCGCCGGTTCGTTCGATGATCGGGAATCCCTCTTCGATGGTTCGAAGACCCTCGTCGAACCGTCCCAGTTGCCCCAATGCGGTGGCGATCGCGGCGAGCCAGTAGTCCATCATAGCCTCGGAGCCCGCAGCCTTCAGCTCCAACCCATGCTGCCTCATTCGGGCGATACCGCCCTCGAGGTCCCCCGCCATCATATCCGCCCAGCCGAGGCTAATTTCGCTCATCGCGCGGCGAAAGGGATTGTCCAGCTCCGTTGCCAACTCAAGGGTTGCGTTCGCGCATTCACGCACCCGCTCAGGCTCGCGGCGGAAAACAAAAACGTAGGTAGCAAAATTGTGTACCTCCTCCAGAACGGATTTGGAACCCGTTTCGAGGGCACGGGAGATTGCGATACCTACTTTTTCCAACGCGCGGTCCGCGTAACCGAGGCACCACAGGTTCCATGCCGCGACGATACTGGTGCTGGCCTGGGCTTGAAGTGTGAGACGTGTTGGCGGCTTCGGTTGAGACTCCAACAGCGCCCACGTTCGATCGTAGCCTTGCTGGGCGCCGTCGAAGTCCCCCAAAAACATCGTCGCCCGCGCCAGGGAATTCACCGAATCTGCCAGGAGGTCGCTGCTACCGTTTCTCTCGGCCAACGCGACCATCTCGGCGCCTACTTCGATCGCCCTGCGCAGGTCGAGTTGGGCTTCATAAATGTAAAATACCGCGCGGAGTGCCGCCCAGGTCTTCGCCCAATCGATCCCCTGTCGTCGGCTAAGATCAAGCGCGCGCAGAGCCGACTGCTCACCTGCGGTCGAGCCGTAGCCCGTGATCGTGGTGAGTGCCACGTGGACCGCATTTCTAAGGTCCAACTCCAACTCCGCGCGCCGGTCGTCGTCGGGAAGCTCAGCCAACCTCGCCAGGCCGGTCTCGAATTGCGCGACCGCTTCCGCATACGACGCGCGCTCCGAGCTTCGCCTGCACGCGCGCAAGCAATATTCCACTGCCTTCGCCGCATTGGCGCTGCGCGCATAGTGATGCGCAAGCTCCGGCAGATGGTCGTCGATGCTGTTTGCGTACGAGGTCTCGGTCGCGGCCCCGATTCGCGCATGCAACGCGCGCCGGCGCTCCATCAACACCAAGCTATACGCGACCTCCTGCGTAAGTGCGTGCTTGAAAACGTATTCGGTGTCGCCCATCGCAGGCTGCTCATAAATGAACTCGCCCAACTGGAGGTGATTGAGCAAGCGATCGAGGTCGTTGTCGGATTTCGGCGCCACCGCACGAATCAACGACAGCGGAAACTCGCGTCCGATGACGGCTAGCGTTTGCAGCAACTCTTTCGCTTCGGCCGCCAGATGGTCGATGCGTGATGCGAGGATGGCCTGCACGGTGGGCGGAATTTTCAGCTCGCTCAGCGGACGCATGAGTTTGAGCGCGCCATTGCGAACCAGCGATCCCTCATCCAGAAGGACTTGGACCGTTTCTTCCATGAAGAACGGATTGCCTTCGGTCCGCTCGATGATGAGCCGTTCGAGCGGAGCCAGTTCCGCGTTGGCGCCGAGAAGCGCGGACAGCATTTCTGCGGCGCTCTGCTTGCCGAGCGGGTCAAGCCGCAGCTGCGTGTAGTAGGTCTTGTTGTTCCACTGATGGGAATATTCGGGACGATAATTCACCAGCAGCAGGAGCCGTGCATTGGCGAGGCTGTCGGCCAGCAGGTTCAGAAATTCCCGGGTCGCCTCATCGATCCAATGCAAGTCCTCGAAGATTACAATCAACGGCTGGTTGAGCGACTCGCGAATCAGAATCCGCTTGATGGCATCGAGGGTGCGCCGGCGCTGGATGCGCGGGTCCATCTGCGCCAGCGAATCTTTATCCTGCAGCGTGCGCAGATACTCCTCGAGACGATCGAGGTTCTGCTCCCATTGGTGCCGGGGATCAAGACGCTCGGCAATTCCCAACAAAGCGAAAATATAGGGTCGGGTATCTTCCAAAGAGGGATCGAGGATCGCAAGCCGACCCGCGACTTTCTCCCGCCGTTGCCGTTCGTCATCCTCGCTCCTGATGCCGAAGTAGTTGGTCAGCAGTTCGATCAGCGGCATATACGCGCTGGCTTTGCCATGAGAAACGGAAAAGGTTTCCAGCACCATCCAGTCCGATTGCGAAATCGCCTTGAACTCGAAGAACAGGCGCGACTTGCCAACCCCGGCCTCCGCCATCGCGGCGACGATCTGTCCGTGGCCGGCGCGCGCCTGCTCGGCGGCATGCTTCATCGCATCCATCTCGCGACTGCGCCCGACGAACTTAGTCAGCCCGCGGCCGACTGAACGCTGCAGCCGCGTCCGCAGCGGCCCGAGGCCGGTAACTTCGAAAACATTAATCGGCTCGCTGACGCCTTTGACCCGCGTCGGCCCCAGCGCCTTAAAATTGAAGTATCCTGCGCAAAGCTTTTGTGTGGTTTCGGTGACCGCGATTGAACCGGTCGGCGCCAGCGTCTGCATCCTCGATGCGAGGCTGGTCGAATGCCCAATCGGGGTGTACTCGGTATGCTCGTCGCCGGTCCGGATCGAACGCACCACTGTTTCGCCGGTGTTGATGCCGACGCGCGCCTCGAGCGGAGGATTGCCGCCCTCGCGCAGTTTCGCGGAGTAGCGGCGCATCTCCTCTTGCATTCGAAGCGCGGCATAGAGCGCGCGCTGCGGATGATCCTCGTGCGCGACTGGGGCGCCAAACAGCGCGAAGATCCCGTCGCCGGTGGACTGCACGATATAGCCGTCGTAGCGCCGGGCCGCATCGATCATCAGCTTCAAGGCAGGATCGACAATCGCGCGCGCTTCCTCGGGATCTAGGTCCTCCATCAGGTCCATCGAGCCCTTGATGTCGGCGAACAGCGCAGTCACGGTCTTGCGCTCGCCCTCGAGCGCTTCGCCGGCTGATTTCTCGGCGGTGACGCGAACCGCAGGAGACACGCTTTCGGCGGGGATGCTGGATGGCTGCGTGGAACTCAGCGCCGCGCCGCATTCGCCGCAAAACTTCTCGCCGGGCTCATTTGAAGCGCCGCAGCGAGGGCATCGATGCGCCAGGGGCGCGCCGCATTCGGCGCAGAACTTGCGCCCCTCCCGATTTTCAGCGGTGCACTTCGAACAATGCACGATCCCTCTCAGCTGCGATTGCGACAATTCGTCTGGCAATCATACTTATACTAGCGGCTAGCAATCGCGAGAATCGTTTGCGCCCGTTTGCAACAACGTCAAGCGAATTTTTCGATGTTCAACCTATGCAACTGATGCCCCGCCGAGGAATGCAAACGATCCTTAGTCGTCGCAGTTTCCTTGCGCACGTCGCCAGGATAGGCGGCATTGGCGCGGCGTTTTTGTCGATGCAGGGACTGGGTCTCGCCTCAACCATCGTTGCTGAACCCGCGCCGAATCTTGCTTCGAAAATCGGCGCCGGTACGCATGTCGTCATATTGGGCGCCGGCATCGCTGGACTCGTGATGACATACCGACTGGAGCGCGCGGGCTTTGCGGTGACGCTCGTCGAAGCACGCCATCGCCTCGGCGGCAGAAACTGGACGCTTCGTCATGGCGACCAGGTCGAGATGATCGGCGAGGCTGACCAGACCGTCGCCTTTTCCAAAGGGATGTACTTCAATGCCGGGCCGGCGCGTATTCCGAGCCATCACCAAGGCCTGCTGAATTACTGCAAACTTCTCGGAGTGCCACTCGAAGTGGAGGTCAATTTCAGCAACAGCGCGCTGCTGCAATCCGCCAGCGCCTTTGGCGGCCGGCCGATTCAGGAGCGCCAGGCGATCAACGATTTCCGCGGTCGCATCGCCGAGCTGCTGTCGAAGGCGACCAGCCGCGGCGCGCTCGATCAGGAACTAACCGCTGACGACAAGCAACGTCTGACCGCGTTCCTGCGCGACTATGGCGACCTGGCGAAGGACGGCCTCTATAAAGGTTCCGATCGCGCGGGCTACAAAGTCTTGCCGGGCGCGGAAGATCAAGTTGGCGTCAGCCGAGATCCACTTAGCTTGCGCGATCTACTTAAGGATGACGTGCTGAGCGACATGCTGTTCGAGGACAGCATCAGCATGCAGGCCACGATGTTCGAGCCGGTCGGAGGAATGGATCGCATCCCGGCCGCATTTCATCGCGCGATTAAGAGTCCAATCCTGCTCGGCGCGGAAGTGAGCCGCATTCGGCAAAGTCCGGATAAGACCGAGATCCTCTATATCGACAGCACTGGCGGACAGACTAAACGACTCTCCGCTGACTATGTCGTCTGCACCATACCACTGCCGGTGCTCGCCGGGATCGATACCGACTTCAGCGCGCCGGTGAAGCAGGCGATCGCGGGCGCGAAATATGGTTATGCCGCAAAAGTGGCCTTCGAGGCGCCGCGGTTTTGGGAAGCGGAACAGATCTATGGCGGCCTATCGTTTGGCGGTGAGGATACCGGCGCGGTGTGGTATCCGAGCAGTAACTTCCAGTCGCCGCGCGGCATAATTCTCGGCGCCTATGTGGCGGGCAAGCGGGCCGAGGCGTTCGAGGCCTTGCCGGTGCCTAAGCAAATCGACATGGCGCGCGGCGCGGTCGACAAGCTGCATCCGGGCCACGGAGCGGATTTGACTGCGGGTGTTGCGGTCGATTGGCATAAGATTCCCTACAATCTCGGTCCCTGGGTCCATTGGAGCGATTCCGCCTCCGACCACGATGCGTACCAACTGCTCAATCGACCGGAAGGACGCGTGTATTTTAGCGGCGCGCATCTCAGCCAATTGCCAAGCTGGCAGGAAGGGGCCGTGGTCGCCGCTCATCGTACCATTGAAATGATAGCCAGCCGTGTTGGCGCCGCACGATCAAGCAGCAATCGATGAGATGCTCACATCGAGACTAGGCTCATTGGTTATCGAGGGGCGCGTAGACCAGCTCGCCACCATCGACAACGAATGTCTGTCCTGTCGCATACGCGCCGGGGCTCGCGGCTCGGCGAGCTCGGTGCGGACCAGGCCAGGCGCGATGCAGTTCACTCGAATCTTATCGGGGGCCCACTCCTTGGCGCACACCTGACTCATCGTCACCATCGCGCCCTTGCTGATGGAATGGGTGCCGAGGCCCGCGGAAAGCCGGAGGCATGCGTTCGAGGTGATGTGAATTAGATTAGCATTTTCCCCTCGTCCCAACGCGGAAAGTGATGGCTTATGCTCAAGATTGCGACCTTAGACGATAGAGCGGTAATTCATCAAATCGCGGTTTTTCAAGCCTTTTGGCCGAATTGAATAAACCCCACCCCTCGCGCGTCTGACTTATGTGTGTGTGGGAGCGACCGTTTCATGTAGCAGTCGTTTTCCTAAAGACAGTGACGTGTGCCGAGAGAATCCATTAGGCCGCGAAGCTGCTCGATAAAATCATCGTTCTCTTTCTGATGCGAAAATAATTCCGCGTCTACGTGGGATGAGGCGAACTTTTCGAGGTCGCCATACGTCTGCCGAGTTGAGAAGCAAAATTCTCGATCATCGGCGGTGCGGATGATTTTGCCAAAAGTGCATCAGAAGCAGCGATGAGACGAGTAGCTCCGTCATTAGTTGAGAAGGAGAGACCAAAATTAATCCTGGTCAGTTTCATTCAATCGCAGAAGTCGACGCGTGGCTCGATCGCGAGCGCCTGCTTTGCCCAAGATGCGGCGAGCGCTTCGAGCATCTCGGCCGTCATCTTGCCGCGACTCACGAAATAAGCGCCGACGAGTTCCGTGCGCTCTATGGGATTCCTCACAACCGCGGTCTGGTGGGCGCGCGTCTCAAGAAGCGTTTGGTAGACAGGCAACGTCTCAAGCTTGCCCGCGATGTCGCCCATCGCGCCAAGTTCGTCGGCGCCCAACGCAGACGTCCCTATTCGGTTCATTCTCCATCGGCGGCACAGCTCGGAGATCTCCGTGACCGCATTCAGCCGATGGGAAATCGCAAACGATGGGGAGAATCGGAGTGATGGGCTGCCCCCGCTGATCTCTTAATAAATTTGTGCCGACCCCCTCGATTCGCGCTAGACTGCGTCCGCGATCAGCGTTAGGAGGACGGGCCGATGTCGCTAAAAACCGGCGGTGGCGATCACCTCTACGAAGTAGTCGAAGAATGGGGCGAGATGCCCAAACGTTGGATGTACGACATTGCCGGCGTGGCGGTCGACTCCAAGGGCAGCGTCTACCTGTTCAATCGCGGCGAGACGCCCGTCATCGTGCTCGATCGCAACGGCAAATTCCTTCATAGCTGGGGCGACCAGACCATGTTTCCGCGCGCCCACGGCATCACCATCGGACCCGATGACAGCGTGTGGCTGACCGATGTTTATGACCATACGGTGCGGAAGTGCACGCCTGAAGGGAAAGTCCTGCTGACTATCGGCGTGAGCGGGAAGCCCGCCAAGGCTATGAGTGGTGCGCCATTCAACCAATGCACGCACGTCGCGCTCAATCCGCATACCGGCGACGTCTTCGTGTCCGATGGCTATCTCAATCCCAAGGTGCATAAGTATGCACCCGATGGCCGCCTGCTTTACTCATGGGGGCAGCCCGGCAACGATCCGGGTCAGTTCAACCTCCCGCATAACATCGCCACCGACCGTGACGGCTATGTCTATGTCGCCGACCGGCATAACAATCGCGTCCAGGTATTTACGCCTAACGGCAAGCTCGAACACATCTGGTATGGGATGGCGATGCCGTGTGGGATGTGCATCGACACGCGCAGTCCCGAACAATTGTGCTACGTCGGCGAGCTAAGCTCGGTGTGGTGGACGCAAGGGTTGTATGACTTTTGGGAGGCATGGAATCGGCCTGGAATGGGACCGCGAGTTAGCATCTACTCACTGGACGGAAGACTGCAGGCGCGGCTATGCGACAATGGCCAGGGCGACGGCCCCGGTCAGTTGGTGGCTCCGCACGGCATAGCAGTCACCCCCGAGGGCGACATCCTGGTGGCGGAAGTCTCCTGGACTATCATGGGTAACCGCCTCAAGCCTCAGAGGCCGGTGCGCAACTTCCTGCGATTGGTGAAGCTTAGGAAATCCGAGCAGCTCGGGCATATGTAATCGAGTCACTTCGCGGAACTGAGCGAGACAACCTCGGATGCGGAACCCGGATCCTCGGATATCGGTTCTGCTGTCATCGTTTCGTCGTCGTCAGCCTTCCGCACGATGGGACAACTGTGGGTGGACAAGCAATAGGCGGGGAAGACCCCATTTGCGAGAGCACGCCGGATCTCCTGGAACGCCGGCCCATTGCGTGTCTCCTCGATGAACTGCTGGACAGAACGGTTTCCTTGCTCCGTCCAGCGCGCAACGGGCTTGCGGCCGAAGCAACACGGCATGATGCCGCGATTGAGAACATACAGGCTCTTCCACGGCTCACTGCACAGCGGCTGGTCGCCGGTCGAGCCGTGGTGTTCGCGAAAATCCATCCAGTCGATGTACAGATTAAGGCCCGCTTCATCGGCCGCTAACTGAGCGTCTCCTCTAATCGAGTCGAGTTCGGCGGCGGGGACTACTTCCTCGTCATAGTTGAAGACGAATCCGTCGCGCTGCTGGACGCGGCCATCGAGGTCCATGCAGTCCTCGCGATGGAGGCTCATGAGCTTGACGCGATCTACGCCAATGGCGTGCATCAGCGCGATAAAATCCCGCAGCTCATGCTTATTGGAATTCATGACGATGAAACTGACCGTCACATGGGGCAGGTTGCGATGCTGCTTCTTTTCCCGACAGAGAGTTCGCAAGTCGGCGATGATTCGATTGAAGCTCGAGTCTCGATAGCGCGCGTATCCAGCCGACGTCGCCGAATCTATCGAGACATAGAGTTGCACGTTGCGTCCCAGCAGGGCTTGCCTGACTTTGCGGCGCAAGGTTTTGCCGTTTGACGCAAAGGTGAACGCGCGCTGGTCGGAAGCGATGAGGTCGACGATTTCTGCAAATTCAGGATGCATCGGCGGTTCGCCATAGCTGCAATCGGTAACCGCCTTGGCCACCGACAGATAGGGATCGAGGCTCTCGACGAATGCGAGATCGTAGGTCGGCGATCCGCTCTCTTCCTGCTTCATCCAGTTCCAGGCGCAATAGACGCACGCTTTGTCGCTCGCGATGTTACAGCGCACTTCAATGGTGAGACGAAAATAAGGCGGAAGGGATCGCAGCACGGCCGCTCCCGATCGATACTCCGCATCGTTGAGGATGGTGTTGGCCCTCGCGCGTTCGATAAGCGAATGCCGCTCGTTGTCGTTGTGCCATGAGATACCGCGAAGCATCACACCTAGCTCTCGCGAATCTTCAGACTCATTCAGGGCCGGGTCGACCTTTAACTCGACCCTGTCGTAGTAGTCAGATCCAAGATCCAAGCTGTACCAATGCCAGCCTTCCGTGATGGGCGTGGCAGTTGGCGCGTTGCCGGCAACCTTCAACCGACTCGCCGCATCCGGTCGTCCTGCATGGAGAGCTAGATAACGCTGTCCGGATGGCCGATGGAGCGTGAAACGCGAGCGGGTCCAACGAAAAGGTCCGTCACCATCATATTCGGCAGGAAAAAAACTGTCGCTGAAAGTGGTGTCGTCACGATCACCGTCTAAGATCGGATCCCCAGCCATTTGCGCCCCCCAGTTTGCGATGAATCAGAAATCCACCGGATTGGCCTTCAACTTGCCCGACGCGTACTTCTCGGGCAAGGTGCTGTCGGCATTCTCCCACACCAGCAGCATCGAGCGTTTGGGCGAGTAGCCCTGATGCCGAATGTCAGCCGGCATCGCGGCCACATCGCCGGCCTTCATCACCGCACGCGCGCGCGGCGCGCCGGTATCGCGATCCTGGATATCCCAATGAATCTCGTCGCTGAGCTGCACGAACCATTCGACCCGATCGTTGCCATGTATGATCGGCAGGATGAACTCCTCGGTGGTCGCGCAGACCTGGCTATCTTTCACCACAGAACAAACTGACGGATTCCACGTCACATCGGAGCGCGAGACGTAGGCGAAGAAGTTGAACGCATGCACTTCGTTTTCGAATCCCGGCTCAGCGTGAACCTCAGGCTCATCCTGCGGCACATCGAGGAATTGCCGATTGACCGGATTTCCCGCCGCGTCACTGCGCAGCGCGATATCACCCTTCATCCCGGTCATGCGAGCGGCGACCAGCCGCTTGCGATTGATCGCCTTCGGATTGCTCCCGCGCTTAGGCCCGAATGGCGTGCCGGTTTCGGCCGGCGCTGCGAAAGGATCGAAGCCTTCGTTGGTCCAGTCGGTGAGCATCTCGGCGAACAGCGCGCGGACCTCATCGCTCTTCAGATTTTCGACATAATGCTTGTTCTGCGCGCGATAGCCCGCGTTGTAGAGGCCGGCGAAAACGTCGACGGTGCCGTAATGATTGGCGGTGCCGAAGACCGCGTCGAAGTTCACGATGCCATAGAAAAAATTCCACGACACATCGCGCATCAGCGAGCGCAGGAACGCATCGACCGCCGTGGTATGGCTCCCGCCGGGCCAGCTGATATGCGCGAAGTACTCATCGCGGGTGAAGTGAAATCCGCCTAACTGAAAGCTGCGATATCCATACTCATTGGCATCAGACATTTTGGCCTCCTACTTCTGGCAGATGTCTTTCCAGCGTTCGAGGGTGAGATCGCCCGCGATGGTTTGCAGCAAAATCACGCCGGGCTTGCTCGCATGAAACTGGTATGCGGCGCCTTTCGGCAGCAGCGCCATGTGGCCGCGGCGTGCAACGATGTAACCCATCTTTTTGCCGTCGGGATTGCCTTCCAGCATCGTGGTGCCTTCGTGATCCTCGGCGACCAGCTCCTTGTTAAGTTTGACGAGGCGGATCTCGACTTCGCCGTCCATGATGATCGCGGATTCATCGTGGGAGGCGGTGTACCACGGCGAGGTACCCTCGGCGCGTACCGCTTCGAGGACATACTTCAGGTTTTTGCCGACCGCGATTTTCTCGTAGGGTTCGGCCTTCGATGCGACTTCATAGATATTCGAGAAGACGTAGTTGCGAGCGTCATCGTTGATGACCTCGATGCCGCCCTTCTCAAAATGTTCCAGCGATCCGAATTTCGTCTTATGCGGCATCGCGAGTCCTCCCTAATGATGGCCCGCCGCCTTGATGACTGTAGGTGGCCAGTTAGGCACCTCGGGCGGGCGCTTGCGCGCCATCGCCTTTTCGATGATGCGCTGTTTCAGCGCTGCCTTCTCCTTCGTGCGTTTGATGTTGCGTTCCTTCACCTCGGGTAGCGTTTCCTTACCGAACAGCTCGATGGAGGACATCAGCATCTCATGCGAGAGGCGGCCGGCTTGCGACAGGAGGATTACCTGGTCGATGCCCGAATCCTCAAACTCCCTCAGCCTCGCGCCAATCTGCGCGGGCGTACCGACGCAGTCGGCGGTGCGGCCTTCAGGGAGCGCGAAATCCTTCGGCTTGTTTTTGAAGTTCTCCCACAAATTCGTCTTGCCCGGCTCGTGATTGCCGAAGAAGCCATAGTGCCCGAGTCCATAGATGAAAAATCCCTGATGCTCCGCCGCCAGCGCGCGCACTTTGTCCTCGTCGCGATCGCATAGAAACGGACACGCGATGGCGATGTTTGGATTGACCGCATAGCCAACCGGTTCGCATTCGTTTTCCAGCGTCGTGTAGTAATCGTTGACCCATTGTCGCGCCTCGTCGGGCGAGACGAACGAGAAGGTCAACGCGCCGAGGCCCAACTTCGCCGCGAGCAGGATGGTTTCGCGCCGTGAGCATGCCAGCCATAGCGGAGGATGCGGGCGCTGGAGCGGCTTCGGGACGACATTACGCACGGGGGCCTTAAGATACTTTCCTTCGTGGCCGTTGAAGGGTTCCTCGACCAGCATCCGAGTGACGACGCCCAGGCCTTCGAGCCACATCGGGCGCTTTTCCTCCTGGGCGATGTTGAAGCCGGCCAGCTCGATTTCCGCCGCGCCTTCGCCGGTGCCGAAATCGCATCGCCCGTCGCTCACGAGATCGAGCGTCGCAATCCGCTCCGCCACGCGCGCGGGATGATTGATGAGGGGCGGAAGCTGAACGATGCCGTGCCCGAGGCGGATATTCTTCGTGCGCTGGCTGGCTGCCGCGAGGAAGATTTCCGGCGCCGACGAATGCGCATATTCCTCGAGGAAGTGGTGTTCGGTGGCCCACACATAGTCGTAGCCGAGGCGGTCGGCGAGCTCGACCTGATCGAGCGCGTCCTTGAACAGCTTATGTTCTGAATCGCGAGTCCAGGGACGCGGGAGCTGATGCTCATAGAAACCGCCAATTTTCATCGCCACCTCGATGCGAGCGCCGCGGAGCTATCGCACCGCTATCATCGGCGAATTCCTTGGTCAAATGACAGAGGCGTTACCGCCGCGAATTAAAAAACCGTCGCGGCTTCGAGGCGAAACTAAGACGAAAAGATTTTTTCCGAGTGGGATATCGTTTGCGTTGGAGCGATTTTTTATCTACAAGAATGTTTGCTCTCTCTAGTGGCTATACCGGATGTTTTACCTGAAGGCCTCTAAATTCGAGCGGTCCGGGCGCCTTCCCGGAACTCCCCGCGCACACTCCCGGCTCGACGTGTATAGCCCGCCGGCAGCGACGTTCGTACATTTGGCCGACTGGGGCGAAATAACGCCAATACTTTGTTTCGATAGACTCGTATGAGGGCTAGCTGTCCTGCTTGAGCTTGTTATGCCAGCTACCAATCACTCCGAAGAACCCTGCGTCCTGATTGTCGAAGACGATGATGGCGCGCGCGAAGCGCTATCGGACTGCCTCGAGATGGAAGGCATCAGCGTCGCTGCGGCGCGCAACGGCAAGGAAGCGCTCGAATATCTTCACAAGGCGCCGCATCCGAAGGTCATCCTGCTCGACCTCTTTATGCCGGTCATGACGGGCTGGGAGTTTCGGACGGCCCAGAAACAGGACAAGGCGATCGCCGATATTCCGGTGGTGGTCGTGACCGCGTTTGGTTCCGCAGTGACCAAACAGATCGACGCCAATCTGATTATGCACAAACCCCTGGACCTCGACCGTCTAATTAATGTGATTCGCGACTACTGCTGATCGTGGCCGGCCTTCAATGGACCTCTCGAAAAGTCAGGCTGAATTGGAGATCGAGAAGCTGGAACTGCGCGATGCGAACGCCGCGCTCCGGCAGGATCTCGATACCATCGAAAAGATTTGGTCCGACAAGCTGGTCGTCAGCGGTGCGGCGAATCTGCTCTTCAGCAAAGCGCAGGTGCTGGCTTTTTTCCGCGCGGGGCTGGTGCGCCTGAAGTCATTCGAGCGCCGCGTCACGCGCGTGTTATCGATGGCGATACCGCAATCACCACCGGCAGCGACACCGTCGTGCCGCTGGTCGGCTCCGATGCGGGAAAGACGGTCTTTTGCAGCTACCTGAACTGCTGGACCCGCGAGAGCGGCGACTTGAAGCTGCTCGGTCGTCAGGTTAGCGTCGTCGGCAAGATGAAACCCGACGGCACCTTCGAAACGTCGGGCCGCTGACGCCATGGAGATACTTCGTTCGATTGCGGAACCAGATCTATGCCGGCATCGCGAATGAGATGGCGCATCGACGCAGAGAGCCCATCGGGACGAGGAACGACGTCCTCGCCGCGTTGCTGGAAGCGCGCGACGAAACCGGCGCCGGCTTGGCGGAGCAGGAGATCCTCGACGAGACGCTGACGATGGTGCTCGCGGGCAACGACACCACGGCGACGGCGCTGGCGTGGGCAGTCTATTACATCTTTGGCGACCCGAGAGTGCTCGGCGAATTGCGGCGTGAGCTCGAATGCGCCAGTGCAGACGGCCTCGATCAAGCGCAGATCGCCGCGCTTCCCTACCTCGATGCTACCGTGAAGGAGGTCCTGCGCATCGCGCCGATTTTCCTGTTCACGATGCGCCGACTTACGCGCCCGATGCGGCTTGGCAAGACCGAATTCGCGCCGAACACTATTCTCGCGCCCTGCATCTACCTGGTGCATCATCGCGAGGATTTGTGGGACGAGCCGGAGCGCTTCAACCCCAACCGTTTCCTGGATACCCGCCATCCCGCGCATCACTTCTTCCCGTTCGGCGGCGGCACGCGTCATTGTGTAGGCGCGGCGCTGGCGACCTACGAGATGAAGCTGGTGCTGTCGCGAATCCTGATGCGGACGGAGTTGCGTCTCGACGATGGCTATATCGCACGCCCGAAGTGGATCGCGAACTTCATCGGACCGTCGAAAGGAGTTCCAGTTCGCTTCACCAAGCGGTCAGCCTGAGCCGCACCGGTGCTCCGTCAAGGGAGGTATGGTAAAATCCGTTAACGGCGCTATCGGAGGCGCCGTCGGCGTTTTTTGGATACGATCATGAGCTGCAAAAGTGCAAAAACAAACCCACTGCGAGCATCGCGAGCAGTGGTCCTGAGCGCTGCGCGAAGGACCTCGCATGGCGCCATCGCATTGAACGAAAGTGCAAAAACAAACCCACTTCGGGAGTGCTGCCGACTGCGGAAATCGCAAAAACAAACCCATTGCGCGTTGGGGAGAACAAATATCGAAAACCCACGCCAGTATTGGGTTTTATGACCCCATACCGTCTTGGCTTCCGGGCAAATATTCGGCGTTTAGCTTCGACCAACGTTGTGCCTATCGCTTGGCGCGCGGCGAGGTTCGATGCTAGGACCTGATGCCTGAAGAGGACGTCAGGAGGTCATCATCATGATTGCCAAAGGATGGGTCAAAACCCCGGAACAAATTCGCAAGATCCAGGAGCGCCTCAACAAGCCCGCCTTCCTGCAAGGCAAGATGATGAGCGTCAGCTTCCTCACCCGGTCCGAAATCGTGCGCGAGGTCCTGCCGCCTCCGCTCGAGCCGGGCAGCCAGCCGCTCGTCACGGTCAGCGTATGCACCTTCGGGAGCTCGAACTGCGTCGGCGAATTTGCCGGCGGCGTGGTCGATGTGTCGGCGAAGTACCACGGCATCGAGGCCAACCACTGCCTCGCGATGCCGATGTCGACCGATGTTGCGATCATCTTCGGACGTGAGCTCTTCGGCGAGCCCAAGAAGCAGGGCCGCGTCCAGCTCAAGAGCGATGGCGACGTGGTGCGCGGCACCGTCGAGCGCTTCGGGATTCCATACATCCAGCTCGAAGGGCGCTTCACCGAAAATGTTCCCATCACCGGGCCCACCTTCAGCGATCGTTTCCACTTCAAGTTTATGCACGCCGCCAATGGCAACGGGCTGGAGTTCGATCCGATCATCGTGCACGCGCACTTCCGCAACGAGTTCAAAACGATAAGGCGTGGGGCCGGCAAGGTGACTTTGAAAGCAACGCCGCATGATCCGCTGCCGGAGATCGAAATCGTCGAGCTGATGGGTGCGACCTACAGCGAGGGCGATATCTTCGCGGAAGCCAAGGCGATCGGAACGGTTCCGGCGGCGAAGTTTTTGCCCTACGCGTTCCAGAACATCGACGACTACAGCGGGGACATCCCGCGAAACAATTTGTAGAGACAGGATCGCGGTAGTGGTTTGGGTTCGCAGCTCGTCATCCGCTCACACCGGATGTGTCACAAATTCACACACCTCCGCGAGGTCGAGGCGGGCCGTGATTTTGCCACTCTCGGCTGATTCATGGCAGTTGAGAAAGTTCGGGGCGCGGCACGACCCAGGCGCTCGCCGGAAACGCTTCGCTTTTGCGCGTGTTTTTGCGCGCCGCCGGGTTACGTCGGCGGGCTGACAACCTCCGGTAAGTTTTGATGTTCGTGGGCGCGGAAATTGCTGCCTCCCTTCGCGAGAATGAAACATCGGGGGCAGCCCGCGCGATCGCAACAGTCTCGGCGACCGCCGCTAGTAGCCGACATCGGCACCTTTGCGGTATCGACTGCCGCGTCCCAACTCGCGCTGGCCTCCCGTCATTACAATCAGGGGAACAAGCTTCTCGCCAAAGGCAAACTCGCCGAGGCCGAAAGAGCTTATCGGCAAGCGGTCGCGCTCGCTCCGTCCGATGCCCAGGCGTGGTCGAACCTGGGCCTCACGCTCTGGAAGCTCAACCGCCTTGCCGATGCCGAAGCCTGTCTGAAGCGCGCCATTACTTTGAAGCCCGATCTTGCCGAGGCCCGCAACAATTTGGGCGGGGTGCTGGAAGCGCTCGGGCGATTTGAGGACGCGGGCAATCAGTACCGAATCGCCATTGATAGCGATCCCAAACAGGCGCAGCCGCACTGCAACCTGGGCGCCATTCTGCACCGGCTCGGCAAATTCGAAGAAGCCAAGGTCGAGTATGCGCGCGCGTTGACCCTTAAGCCGGATTTCGCGGACGCATGGTCGAATCTCGGCGCCGCGTTCCTTGCGCGCTCAAAATTCGCCGATGCCGAGGCCTGTCTCCTGCGCGCCAAGGAATTCGGTCCCAATAATCGCCAGGTGCTCAGCAATCTCGCCGACGTGCAGCGCATTCAAGGCAAGTTCGCCGCGGCGGTCGAGACTTATCATCGCGCCTTGAAAGTTGATCGGGAGAACGTCCCACAGAAGGTGAAGCTCGCGCTCGCGCAGGAGGTGATCCTCGAGTCCCGCGAGAGCGCGATGAAACGCCGCGCCGAAGTGATGGCATCGCTCGCCGATCTGATCGATCGACGCGTCAAGCTCGATGACCCGCAAAGCGAAGTGGGAATGACGAATTTTTACTTCGCGTATCAGGACGTCAACGACATCGAGTTGCAGTCGTTGACCGCGAAGTTCTATTTGAACGTCTGCCCGAAGCTAGCGTGGACCGCTCCCCATTGTTCGGCGACGTTGCGCTCATCGGACGGCCGTCTGCGTATCGGTTTCGTGTCCACCAGTTTGTTCCAGCATACAATCGGCAAGTTCTATCACGGCATCATCCAGAAGCTCGCGCGCGATCGCTTCGAGGTCGTGGTGATTCGACCGCCGCAGGACGCCGACCCTCTCGGCGATGCGATCGGGCGCGACGCCGATCGGAATGTCGAGATACCCTACGATTTGTATCGCGCGCGCGAGCTGATCGCAGCCGAGCGCCTCGACATCCTTTTCTATCCCGACATCGGGATGACGCCGCTGACCTACTTCCTGGCGTTCGCGCGGCTCGCGCCGGTTCAATGCGTAAGCTGGGGGCATCCGGTGACGACCGGCGTTCCGGCCATCGACTATTTCATTTCGGCCCAAAGCATCGAGCCCACGGATGCACAGACGCATTACTCGGAGCAGCTGATTCTGCTCGACCGGCTGCCGAGCTACTACTGGCGGCCGCATCATACCGCCAATGCCTTCACGCGCGCCGAGATGGGATTTGCCGAGGACGTGAAGCTCTACGTATGCCCACAGAGCCTGTTCAAACTGCATCCCGATTTCGACCTCGTGCTCGCCACGCTATTGCGACGCGATCCGAAAGCGCGGCTGCTCCTCCTTTCCGGGGTCCATAAGCATTGGGATCGATTGCTGGCCGCGCGTATCGCTAAAGGTTTTCCGGATATCGTCGGCCGCATCATCTTCGTGCCGCGTATCCCGCAGACGGAATTTTTTCGCCTCCTGATGATCGCCGACGTGATTCTCGATCCGCCGTTTTTCGGTGGCGGCAACACCAGTTACGAAGCCTTTGCGATGGGCCTGCCGATCGTGACCTGGCCGGGGTCCTTCATGCGCGGACGCGTGACCGAGGGTTGCTACCGGCAGATGGGCTTCACCGAGCTGGTGGCCGACAGCCTCGATTCATATGTCGAGATCGCACTGCGCCTCGCCAACGACAGTGAGTGGCGCGAGCGGGTGAAAAACGAAATCGCGACTCGCTCGGCCGTGCTTTACGAAGACGCGCGCGTGATCACCGAGCTGGAAGACTTTTTCCGCGCCGGCTTCGACGCACATCAGCGGGGAGATCGCATCACGCAATGGGGACAATCATGAATGAGCGCATCGGTGGAAACGACATCTGTCAGTCGGTATGTCCGGCCTGCGGATTTCAAATCGCGGCGCCTTTTTTCCACGGCGGAACGCAGCCGCTCGCGACGCTCGCATGGCCCGCGAGCGAGGAAGCCGCGCGTTCGATGCCGCGGCTGCCGGTGGATTTCGTGCGCTGCGTGGAATGCGGACACGTTTACAATCCCGCCTTCGATTATGCGCAGGTCCCATACAGCGACAAGCCCAACCTGATGTTCAATCGCGGCGCGTTGTGGTCGGAATTCCTCAAAGACACGATGCGGCAGATGCTCCATCAGCTCCCGGATCATCCGGTCATCGTGGAGATTGGGCATGGCGACGGCAGCCTGCTCGCGGCACTTGCCCAAGCGCGGCCGGGCGGCCATTTCGTTGGATTCGATCCGCACGGCGCGACCCAAAGCGAAGGTGATCTGGAACTGCGCGCCGCGTTATTTGATCCGGAGGAACATCTCGCGGAACTTGCGCCGGACCTGGTGATAAGCCGCCACGTCCTCGAGCATCTGCACAGCCCGCTCGCGTTTCTCCAGCGCATCGCGTTCGCAGCCGCGCGGCTTGGACGCGAACAGCTCGCATATTTCGAGGTTCCATGCGTCGATCGCGCGCTCGCCACCGGGCGAACCGTCGATTTTTATTACGAGCACAATTCCCAGTTCAGCAGTCAGTCGTTTCGTAAGATGCTCTCGCGATGTGGCGCCACCCTCAATTGCGTCGGTCATGGCTATGGCGGCGAGGTCATCTTCGGATACGTGACCCTTGGTGGACAGCAGCGACGCTTGAGGATTGCCGATGAGGCGCGGGAATTCCTCGCTGCCGCAGAGGCTGGCCTTGACCGGATCCCCGCCCAGCTCGATGAGATGGCGCGTTCAGGGGCGCGAATTGCGATCTGGGGCGGCACCGGCAAATCTGCGGCCTTCATCAATCGCTACGGACTCGACCGGATGCGATTTCCGATTGTGGTGGATTCCGACTTTGCGAAAGTCGGAACCTTCGTTCCCGGCACCGGGCAGGAGATTCGCTCGCGCGACTGGCTCAAAGAAAATCCCGGCGCGGTGGTTATCATTCCGCCGCAGTGGCGCGCCCTCGACATCGTGCTCGAAATGGAACGCGCGAGGATCTCATTCAAACAAGTGTTGATTGAGCACGAAGGCGCGCTGATCGATTATTTCCTCGATGCGCATCCTTACGACCTGGGCAAATATCGCAGGATTGCGCCCCATGCCATGGGCGATTCGAAGACGCGCGCTTACACCAACGGTGAAACCTCGAAGAACGAGCACATAATGTAGCAAGAGCCATCTCAAACCGCGGCGTGAAGCCCGCTCGTAGTTGGACGGCTGCCGTTTTGGAAGCTGCGCAGGATATCGGTCTTCGTCACGATACCTGCCAGGCGGTCGTTGTCGTCGGTGACCAGCAACATCTGATCGCCGCCCTCGCGCGTCAGCAACCGCAAGGCCTCGGAGAGGTCGGAATCGGCTGCCACGCGGGTGGTATCGCGGCTCGCGAGATCGCCAACCGTCGCGCTGCTCCACTCAGCGGGATCAGTCTTCGGCAACACCCCGATGGCGATAGTGCCGACGACTTGGTCGCGGTCGTAAACCGGAAACATCGTGTGACGATGATGGGCGGCGATGCTGGCGCGAAAATCCCGAATCGACGTGTCGGCTTGTACGCTCACGACCTGGGTTTGCATCACGTCGCGAACCTTGACGCCGCTGAGTTCCGCGATTTTCACCATCTCATGAAGGTGCTGATCGCCTGAGACCGAAGCCTCGCCTGAGACCGCGTAAGCGACTGCTGCGCCAATCAAGCTCGGGATCAGATACGAATGACCCCCGGTTGTCTCCGCGACGAACACTACCGCGGTGAGCGGGGTTTTGTAGCCGCCCGAAATGAAGGCCGCCATCCCGACTGCGGCGTAGAGGTCCACCGCATTGCTATGCACGACCGACTGCCCGAATGCATTCCCGATGCATCCGCCGGCCAGCAGCAACGGAACAAACATCGCGCTCACGCCACCCGAACCGAGCGAGCAGATGGTTGCGGCGAGCTTGAGCACGGCGAAAATGAGCAACATATGCGAGGGATGTGCGCGCGCGAGGATTTCACGCACCGCTTCGTAATTGGGTCCGATCGGTATCAGCGAGTTGTCGTAGAGGTTGACGAAGAGCAAGCCACATAGCGCGGTGCCGAGGCCGCCGATCATCAGCTTCACGACGTGCGGAATGTGCAAAGCTACCACCAAGCGTCTGACTCTACGAAAAGTAATGTCATAGACAATCGCGAGGAGGCCGATGATCGCGCCGAGCAGCGCCGACCACATCAAATCGCTTTCACGGAAGCTGATGCTGCCGGCAAAGCCGAACAGCGGCTGCGAACCAACGAACGCCACCAGCGTCGCATAGGAAACCACCGACGCGATAAGCGACGGCAGCAACGCCTCGTGCGCGAGGTCGTCTTTGTAGGGCATCTCGAGGGCGAACACGAGTCCGGTTAGCGGCGCGCGAAAGACCGCCGCCATCCCGGCCGCCGCTCCGCTGATCAGCATGATGCGGCGATCGCGCGGCTCCAGCCCGAATCGACGCAGCCTGGTCCATAGCCATGATCCGATCGCACCGCCGCCATAGATGCTGGGTCCTTCGAGCGCAGCGCTGCCGCCCGATCCGACCGTCGTTACCGCGGCGAGGATTTTCCACCAGAACGAGCGCACATCGATGTCGCCCTGATGCTCGTGGTAGGAGCGAATTATTTCCTCGGTGGAGTGCTCATCGGGATCCGGCGTGCGGAATTGCATGATCAGGCCGGTGAGCGTGAAACCGATCAGCAAGCCGATCACGATGGCCCAATGATGTAACAAGTAGTAGGGTAGGACTCGGACCCAAATCGTGTCGAGGATCAGCGTTGCGATCCCGGTTATGAACAACCCGGTGACAACGCCGATAATCGGCGCGACCAGCAGCCACTTCTGGATATCGCGCGAATAGGTGGCGGTCAGGTCTTCATTTATTAGCGCGGTGTAGCGCCGGATGGACGGATGGTTGAGCAGCTCGGACTGGAACAGGCGATCCCGGAAAGCCAATAGCCATTCTCCCTTCGCTCACTTGCCGTTCTCTTTTGCCACGGCCGTTGAAACAACCGCCGGTGAAATGGGTGTTTCATTGCGGCACATAGAGGCCGCCGAATTGTCTCGCCAACGCTACGTTTCGTAAAGCCGATGACCGGAGCGGATCGCGAAGGATGAGAATAGATCAACGGAAACCAGAATAAAATGCATCCAATAGCGAGGTTACGGAGCAGATACCCTAATCCGTGGTGGCCTCGACGACATGCGTCGTAGGATGACCTGCTGTCGGCTTACGAGCTGCGGCTAATGGCACGGCAATTGGATCGTTTTTACAAACCGCAGCGTACAAAAGTTTTGGGGGTCGGGGGCGAATCCTTTTCATACATTTTTCGTCTATTACTGAGCACCACATTCTGATGAAAGAAGAAATCCAGCGCAGCAGGAAGCTCGACGTTCCCGGCGACCCTGTCGGAATTCGTATTCTACTGGTCGAGGATAACCCCGATCATGCCTTCGTGGCGCTGACGGTCGCTCGCCAGGTGTTAGGCGAATGCATCGAGCTCATTCACGCGCAGAACGCCAACGAGGCGGTGGATCTAATCGGGCATTTCACCTCGGAAGATCGCCCGGACCTTTTTATGGTTGATCTGCGCCTGCCCGATAACGGCGGATTTTCAGTGATCTCCGCCGTGAAAGGCAGTAGCGCCTGCGAGAACGTGCCGCTGTTCGTCATCACCACCTCCGGTTATGATCGCGACATTGCCGAATGCTACGAACTCGGCGCATCGGCAGTTTTATGCAAGCCACTTTCGCGCGCCATCTTCCGCGACGAAATCGCGCGGGTCGGACTGATTCCGGGATCGGCGGCCAAACCGGCCTACCTCACCCGCCAATAAAATCGCGTTAGTAGCATGCCGAGGATCGAGCGCTCACGCGCCGCCTCGGCGCCTTTGTTTTCATGCCAACCGTTCCTACTTTGCTTCCCTCTTCACTTCACCGCTTCCGCCAGCGTAGGATTCTCTGATTCGTTCCGCGCCATTGCGCACGCGAGGATCTCATCGTGAAGCCATATCAATTCACCCACAGTGAAGCCCTGTTCGAACGCGCGAAGAAAGTCGTCCCCGGCGGTATCTATGGGCATCAAACCCCGCTGCTGCTCACTCCGGGTTCGTACCCGTCATTTTTCGCCCGCGGCAAGGGCGCGCATATCTGGGATGTCGATGGCAACGAATACATCGACTATATGTGCTCTTACGGCCCCATCGTGGTCGGACATCTCAACCAGCGGGTCGAGGAAGCGGTGCGCGAGCAGGCCGCGGAAGGAAATTGCTTCAATGCCCCCACCGCGCGATGGGTTGAGCTCGCCGAGCGCCTCGTGTCGATCACGCCCTTCGCGGATTGGGCGGCGTTCGCGAAGAACGGCTCCGACGTATGCACCTGGGCGACCGAGGTTGCGCGCCACGCGACCGGCCGACCGAAAATCGCGATGGCCGAGGGCGCGTATCACGGCGCGCATGCGTGGGTAACGCCGGTTCCTAACGGCGTGACGCCCGAGGATCGCGCGAATATCGTGTACTTCCGCTACAACGATCTCGCGAGTCTGAAGCGCGTCGTCGACGAGAATCGCGGCAAGATGGCCGGCCTCATCATCTCGCCGTTTCGTCATGATGCCGGACATGACTCTGAGCTACCGGTCGAAGGATTCTTAAGCGGCGTTCGCAAAGTATGCGACGATAACGGGATGGTATTCATCCTCGATGATGTGCGCGCGGGCTTTCGGCTTCACATGGGTGGCTCGGGCGAGGTCTTCGGCGTGCGCCCGGATCTCTCGACCTACTGCAAGGCAATCGCCAACGGCTATCCGTTGTCGGCCTGCATGGGAATCGACAGCCTCAAGAAAGCTGCGGCGGAAGTTTTCTTCACCGGTTCGTATTTCACCAGCGCGGTGCCGATGGCGGCCAGCCTCGCGACGCTGGACGAATTGGAATCAACCGGCGGCATAGACAAAATGCGCACGCTGGGCGACATGCTGCGCGACGGGATGCTCGCGCAAGCGCGCAGTCACGGCATCGAGGTGACGTGGTCAGGCCCGCCGGCGCTGCCCTACATGAGCTTCAAAGCGGACGCGGACAAGCATTCCCGCAACAAGCTTTTCTGCGGCGAGGCCGCGAAGCACGGTGTCTATCTACATCCGCGCCACAACTGGTTTCTCTCGGCGGCGCACACTGAAGACGACATCAAGCGCACTCTCGAGCTGACCGCCGATGCGTTCGGCGCGGTGAAGAAACAGTTCGGCAGTTAGCTCGCTAAATCTGCGGCCATTTGTCATTCCAAGGCCGCGCCTGCTCGTATGCATACGAGGCCTGCAATACCAAATCGTCGCGATGACGCTCCGCCACAATCTGTAAGCCGCAGGGTAAGCCGCTATCCGTAAATCCCGCGCGCACCGATGCTGCGGGATGCCCACTGAGATTGATTGGATAGGTGAACACCACCGCTTCCAGTGGCCCTCCCAGCTTCTTGCCGTCGATCTCGCTTGGCATAGGCCCTTTGGCGGGAAATGCTTCAGTCGGTAGCGTCGGAGTGAGCAGCAGATCGAAGCGCTCGAAGATGCCGCGAATCCATTCGTTGAACTTGAGGCGCAATCGATAGGCGTCGCCGTAGTGACGCCAGGTCAGATGCTTAGCTGTTTCGGTGCCGCTGAGGAACGAGCGTCCGAACTCACTCCGATGCGGATCGATGTACTCCCATAGCATCGCCAGCCCCTGCGATCCGCCCACCCGCTGCCATGCGCTGCCCGTCTCAGGCGGCACATCGGTAATGACTTCGACCTCATGCCCCATGTCCTTGAACACACCGACCGCCTTTTCTACCTCGCGGTTCACCTCGCGCTGCACGATGCGCCCGAAGTCGGGATGGTACGCGATGCGCAATTTTTTCGGCAGCCGATCGAGCATCGCGGCGTATGAAATTCCGGGATGCGGGAGCGAATCGGGATCGACCGGATGATAGCCCATCGCAACATCCATGAAAATCGCGGTATCCCGCACCGTACGGGTCAGCGCGCCGACTACCGCGGTATCGTTCCACTGCTGCATTCCGAGCGAAGGATTATTCGGGATTCGGCCGAATGACGGCTTGAGCCCGAAGCATCCGACGTAGCACGCCGGGATTCGTATCGAGCCGCCGCCGTCCGAGCCGGTCGCGAGCGGCACCACTCCGCCGGCAATTGCCACCGAACTTCCGCCCGATGATCCGCCCGGCGTGCGCTCGAGGTTCCAGGGATTGCGCGTCGGGCCGAACAGCACATTCTTGGTGAAGGCGGTGTATCCGAACTCGGGCGCATTGGTTTTTCCGATGACGATGGCGCCGGCCGCCCTGAGCCTCGCGACCTGCACCGAATCTTCTTTGGGAATCAGGTCTTTGAACGGCACTGAGCCATGCGTGGTCGGCAGGCCCGCTACATCTTCCAGGTCTTTGACTCCAAGTGGCAGGCCGACGAGCGGGCCAACTTCTACCTTGCGCGCGATTTTCTCATCTAGGGCGCGCGCTTCCGCCATTGCCGCATCGCTGCGCAACGCCACGAATGCATTGATTTTTGGATTAGTCGCCTCGATGCGCTCGATGGTGGCCGCCATCAGCTCGCTGGGTTTGAGCTCGCGGCGCCGAATCATCGCCGCCAGTTCGTAGGCTGGCTTGAAATGTAAATCGCCGGGCATGTGCGTGACCTCAAGGATGTTGATCGTCGCCAAAGTCTTACTACGAAGCCCGAAAAATTAGAACGATCGGTTGCTACCGATCCTTCGATAGGTCAGAAAAGGTCGGTGCGTTCGAGTTGACCACCTAACGCCCGTTAGGTAGATTGGAGGAGAGGGAAATTCATGGGGCGAAGCATCCACAAAAGCGCGACGCGGTCCGGCAAGGTGGTCGAGATTCATCGCTCGCCCGACACTCGCGACCGGGTCTTGTCGGTCGCGCAAGCGCTGTTCGCCGAGCACGGATATCGCGGGACCAGTCTGCGCGATATCGCACGCCGCATCGGAATCAAGGCGCCCTCGCTGCTGCATCATTTTCCCTCCAAGGAACAACTCTATGTGGCGGTGCTGGATAAAATCTTCGAGGGTGTCGAGGAGTCGGCGCAGCGGATGCTCTCAGGCCGCGGCGGCTACCATGAGGCGTGCCGTGCCGCGATCGTGGGCGCCATCGATTACATCGCGGCGAGTCCCGACTCGATGCGTATCATCTGGCACGAGATGACCGAGGAGAGCGGGGTCGGGCGTCAGCTCCTCAAGCGTCGCGTCCCGCCACTGTTCGCGATGGGCGTTAATTTCATCTTCCGCGGTCAGCGCGCCGGTGAGTTCCGCGAGGAAGTTGATCCGTTCCATTTTTTGCTCAGCCTGAACTCCATTACGATCGGATTCTTCACCACCGCGGCGATGGTGCGGCGGCTCTGGAACAACAATCTCCTCGAGCCCGCGGTGATCGAACGGCGCAAGCGCGAAGTTATCGATATGGTCGAGCGGACCCTGTTCGTGCCGCGCAAAGTCTCGATCGAACCGCCTCTCGTCTAGCGCCGCAACAAATTTCGAATCGCAAAAGGAGACCCGTTCAGAGATGAAACTGGGAACATTCTACGAGCATCAACTGCCCCGCCCCTGGAACGAGGGCGATGAACTCAAACTTTTTCAGGACGCGCTCGATCAGGTTGAGCTCGCCGACAAACTCGGTGTCGATCATATGTGGGAAGTGGAGCACCACTTTCTCGAAGAGTACGCGCATTCGTCGGCGCCGGAAATTTTTCTTGCGGCTTGCAGTCAGCGGACCAGGAACATCCGTCTTGGCCACGGCATCGTGCTGCTGCCGGCCGGTTACAATCATCCCGCGCGCGTGGCGGAGCGCATCGCGACGCTGGACCTGGTAAGCAACGGGCGCGTCGAGTTCGGCACCGGCGAGTCGTCCGCCGAGCTGGAACTCGGAGGTTTCAACATTCCGCGCGCCGACAAGCGCGAGATGTGGCAGGAATCGCTCGGTGCGATCGCGCGCATGTTCGTCGAGAATCCATTCCTTGGTCACGACGGAAAATACTTCAAGATGCCGGTCCGGAACGTGGTGCCCAAACCGGTACAGAAACCGCATCCGCCACTATGGGTCGCGTGCTCGCGGCGCGAGACCATCCACCTCGCGGCCAAGCTCGGAATCGGCGCGCTCACCTTCGCGTTCATTTCGCCCGAGGAAGCCAAGCAGTGGGTCAACGATTACTACACCACGCTGGCCAACGAATGTGAGCCGATCGGCTACGCCATCAACGCGAACATCGCGATCGTGACCGGCTTCATGTGCGACAAGGACGAACAGCGCGCCCGCGCGATGGGCGAAGAGGGGCTGAACTTTTTCTCCTACGCGCTCGGTCACCATTATTTCTTCGGTCAACACGAAGTAGGCAAAACCAACATCTGGAGCAACTTCAAGAACAACAAGTTCCAGATGCCGGGAATGGGCGGCGAGGCGGCATGCGTCGGCACGCCCGACAAGATTCACGCGAAGCTGCGCGAGTACGAAGACGTCGGCGTCGATCAGGTCGTTTTCATTTCGCAGGCCGGCAAAAACAAGCATGAGGACATCTGTAGCTCGCTGAATCTGTTCGGCAAGGAAGTCCTTCCCGAGTTCAAGGAACGCGAACAGCAGAAAGCCAAGAAGAAGGCCGAACGGCTCGCGCCGATCATCGAGAATGCGATGAAGCGTAAGCGTCAGCCCAGTGTGCCGAAGCACGACGGACCGACGATCGTAACCGCCGCGCCGCTTCCATAGCATCGCGCTGAAATTTCGACGGAGAAGGCCGGCCCTGTTATTCGGGCTGGCCTTTTTCCATTGGCGACTGGAGGCGGTGAATCATCTATAATCCGGGGCTGATGAAGATTAGGAATCTCGTGATTTTGGGGATGGTCGCACCCGCATTCCTCGCGGCGGCAATCATCGCGCGCGCGGACAGTGTCACCGACAAACTCCTCGGCTTGCCGAGCGCCAAGGCGGCGACGGTGCGCGCCGGTGATGTCGAAGCAATCATCAAGCCCGCGGTGCGGCAGGCGGCGCCGGGGCAGGATATTGCGGTGAGCGCGGATTTCACAATCGGTTCGGGATGGCACATCTACGGAAAGCCGATCTCGACCGACTATGTTGCGACGGCGGTCACCTTCGATAGCGGCCTACTCGCAAAACAGTCGATGGATTTTCCCAAACCCGAAATGGTGAAGTTCGAGGCGCTCGGGCAGACGCTGCCGGTCTACAAGGGCAGTATGCACGCCGGCGGCAACATCAAGTTGCGCCCCGATCTGAAGCCGGGCGACTACACGCTCGCGGGCAAGGTCGAGTTCCAGGAGTGCAGCGACAACATCTGCAAGATGCCGCAATCACTGCCATTCGATATCCCTATCACGGTCGCCTCCTCGGCGCATTAAGATGAAAGAAGGGACGGACCGAAGTCCGTCCCTTCGACTAACTAACAATTGCGAATCTATACCGGCAGTTTGTAGGCGTTGGCGACGTTCTCGCCGAGGATGGCGCGACGACCCGATTCCTTCATCGGCGCGATGAGGCCGCGCAGCTCTTCCAGGTAGTTGCCCGGATGATCGGGATGCGGATAGTCACTCGCCCAGAAGAATTTATTCTCGCCAATTAGTTCCATCATCGCGGCGATAGTGCGCTCGTCAGGATCCGCCGAGATGTAGCATCGATTTTTGAAGTAGTATGACGGCTTCTCCGCCAGCCGCACCGTGGCTCCCAGAGGCGTGCCGGTGAAGATCGCATCGGCGCGGTCGAGCCAGTAGCCAATCCATCCGGCGCCGGCTTCGAGCACCACCAGCCGCATCTTCGGGAAGCGATCGAAGACCCCATACTGGAAGAATGTCCCGAGCGCATGCTGGCAGCCCTGCGCGGCGAACAGGTCGTTATACCATGCGGCCCAGCCGAATTTGTCGAAGCGATGATGAACGCCAAACGCGATCGGCTCCAGCGTCGGATGAATCGCCAGCGGCACATCGAGATCCTGCGCGGCCGCGAATACCGCATCGTGATCAGGATGCCCATGAGGTTTCCGCGTGATGGTGAACGGCGCGACGAATGCGCCCTTGCATCCATCTTTAACGGCGCGCTCGAATTCTTTCGCGGCGGCTTCGGGATCGCCGAGCGACAGATGCGCGATGGGTACGAGGCGGCCGCCGGTGTCGCGACAGAAGTCGGCGATCCATCGATTGTAGGCGGTGCAGTAGGCCGCCGAGAGCTCGGGGTCGAAAAGTTCCGCCTCCCACAAAAGTCCGATGGTCGGGTAGAGCAGCGCCTTGGCCATGCCCTCCTTGTCGATCAGCTCCATGCGCTCCTTCGCGTTCATGGTGCCGAAGGCCGCGCCCTTCATATAGGTCTGCTCGGGCGTGGGCCGCATCGCACGCGCATCTTCGGGGCGGATTTTGCCGGTCATCATCGATTCGCGAAGTTGCTTGGCCTCGTTGACATTCTTTCCCATTCCGCCAAGAGAGCCGAGGACGCCGGGTTGGGTCAGGCGGGCGCGTTTCCGGTCGATTTCGAGGTATTCGTAGCCGTCCTCGGCGACCCGGATGCGCATCGCGCGCTCGCGATACCTCGGATCGAGGTATTTTTCCCACAAATCCGGGGGTTCGAGGATGTGTCCGTCGGCATCGATGACCAGCGCTTCAGCAGGCATGGATGGTCTCCTAAACTAGAAAATCGCGATCGGATTGACCGGCGAGCCGGTTCCGCGTTCGAGGATGAGCGGCGCCATGGTAAACATGAACTCGTAGCGCGAATGCTTCTTCGCCTTTTCCGACAGCGAGTCGAAATCGCCATTGTCGATAAGATGAATGCCCTGCATTACCAGGGTACCAACGTGCACCGGCAACATCAGGCCCTCGTAACCGCTCGGCATCACATCGCTCACGGCATCGGAGCCGAGCACCGCGATTTTGCGCTCATGCAGCCACTTGAGGCAGCTCGCATCGAGGCCGGGCAGTCCCTCCGCCGGATCCCACCCGCCCTTGGCCTTGCGATTGGCCGCGCGCCCGGTGCGCACCAGCAGCACGTCGCCCTCTTCGACATGGACCTTATGATCCTTCTCCGCGGCATCGAGATCCTCAGGAAAAATCGCCTCGCCTTTTTCCAGCCAATCAACTTTCTTAAGTTTCGGGATATCGAGCAGCACGCCGCGGCTGACGATGCCGGTGCGGGTCACGTCGATCGGGCATTTGCGCGCGCCATGCGAACCGACCTCGCTCGCGTCGAAGCCGTTGTACATTTTCTTCTCCCAGAACACGTGGCAGAGCGCGTCGATGTGGGTGGTCGCCATCCCATGGAACGAAATCGCGAAATAATCGCCCGAATAGGGCAGCGGCGTATGATGCGCGTCGTGCCCCGATTGCACCATCAGATGCGTCACCGGGGTCGGATTGTCCGGGGCGGGGGTGACCGGGAGTGGCAGCGCGCATGACGCAGTCTCGCCGGTTTGGACCAGCTTGCTGGCGCGCGCGACTTGCTTTTCGGTGATGTAGTTCAGCGCTCCGCGCTGGTCGTCCTTACCCCATTTGCCCCAGTTGTTGCACTTTTCGAAGAGTCCTTTGATGTCGGCAGACGTGAGCCGTTGCGCCATGGTAGTGTCTCCTTGCAGAGTCGATTTTTCCGTATAGCACGAACTGTGAGATGCGGAACAACTACGAACGATACGATGCTGAAATCGAGACCCGAAGGGGGCGCGTAGCGCCGCAGCCGCTCGCGACCTCACCCGGCGCAGTAGCGCCACCCTCTCCCTGAAGGGAGAGGGAAAAATGAAGAAGCAACGCTGATAAGAGCACAGCGGAGTCGAGCGAAAGTTAAAAAGTGGGCAACTTTGATATAGACGCTGCGCGCACCTATCACGAGATCACCAAGCATTCGTACACCAGCGTGCGCGCCGGAGCGTATGCGCTCGATTGGGACAACCGGCCGGGGCCGTACAAGATTTACCCGGAGGCGGGCACCATGTCGCTCCCACGCGATATCGAGCTGCCGACGATGCCGACGCTGGAGGCGATCGCAGCGCCGGCGGGCGGCGTCAATGACCTCGACCTCGCGACGCTGACGCGAATCCTCTTCTGCGCCAATGGTTTGACCCGCCAACGCAAGGTCGGTGGCGAGGATTATCATTTTCGCGCGGCGGCATCGGCGGGCGCGCTCTACCCGATCGAAACCTACCTCGCGGCGGCAAATGTTGACGGGATGGAGACCGGGCTTTATCACTTCTCGCCCGCCGATCTGAAAGTGCAGGGTCTGCGGCGAGGCGATTGGCGCGAGGTCATTGCCAACGCGACGGCTAATAATCCGTCGATTGCGAATGCGCGCGCGATTGTCATCATGAGCGCGGTGTTCTGGCGCAGCGTGTGGAAATATCGGGCGCGCGCGTATCGCTACTGTTTCTGGGATACGGGAACTATCCTCGCGAACCTGCTCGCGGCCGCGGCGGCGGAAGGCATCAGCGCCGAGGTCGTCACCGCATTCGTCGATCAGGACCTCGAGACGCTGATTGGAGTGGACGGCGAGAGCGAGGGCGTCATGTGTCTGGTCGCGCTCGGCTCGACAGGCGAAGGGATGACGAAATCGCCCGAACTGACGCCTCTCGGGATGGAATCGATCCAGCTTTCAAAGGAGGTCGTCTATCAGCCGCTGGTCAAGATGCATCGCGAGTCGCGGCTGGCTTCTTCTGAGGAGGTTGCCAAAGTCACCAGCGCCAAAATGTCGCCGCCCCAAGCGTTGAATACCGGACAGCAACTCCGTTTCGAGGCGATCGATCCGGCCGATGCACGTACTCTTGGCGATACCATTTTGCGGCGCGGGTCGAGCCGGGCGTTTGCGCTCGAGGCGATCGGCTCCGATGAACTGGCGACGATTCTTTCGACCTCGAGTGAACAGAGTAACGTGGATTTTCCGCGCCTGACGGATACCCATCTCATCGTGAATGCGGTCTATGACCTGGAGTGCGGCGCGTACTACTTCAACCGCGAGAACCAATCGTTCGAGTTGCTGAAGGCCGGCGACTTCCGTGCCTCGGCCGGCTACCTATGCCTCGAGCAGCAACTGGGATACGACTGCTCGGCGCTGATTGTCTATATGACCAACCTGGACGTCGCGCTGGAGGCGCTGGGAAATCGCGGTTATCGCGATGCTCATCTGGAGGCGGGCATCCTGGGGGGACGCGCCTATCTCGCAAGCTATGCGCTCGATCGGGGCGCGACCGGGCTCACGTTTTATGATGACGACACCACTAAATTCTTTTCTCCGCACGCGGCGGGAAAGAGTCCGCTTCTGATGGTAGCTATCGGGGTTTCGCGTTCCGCTGCGAAAGCTGATTAGGGCAAAGCGTTCTTATCCCTGCAAATTTCATGTACGGCTGATCCAAGCTTCTAACTCCTTCGCAATGAGTAAGACGACGGCCCGCGCATCATGCGATCAATTTCATAAACCCTCGCCCCATGGGGCGCGGGGGGGAGGGGGGGTGCCGACCCCCGGGGGCGGCGGGCCCGGGGGGGGGGGGGAGAGGGGGGCGGAGGG
>VFSW01001928.1_pt1 | contig 31459 bp, 27 predicted proteins | sample 5358111 | NCBI WGS metagenome assembly VFSW01 (sample SAMN11554181, study PRJNA540505) | mine drainage metagenome | isolation source: sediment from site ElyBrook_90M | place: USA: Ely Copper Mine, Vershire, VT | collected 2017 | reverse complement strand
CCATAGGAGCCACCGCCACCACCTCCGTGGAAGCCGCCGCCACCACCGCCGTGAGAACCACCACCACCTCCGCCGCCGTGGCCGCCGCCACCATGCTGGGCAAAAGCGGTGGTCGGGGCGCAGACCAGAGAGATAGAAGCGATTGCGGCAAGAAGAGCGTTGAGAAAGGTGGATTTCCTCATGTCATTACCTCCACCCAATAAGGCGGGACGCCCAAGAGGGCCAACTCAATCCTATGCTTATTTGGAATCCTGTTCCAGGTCGAAAGTTGCCCGGCTGGGCCAGAAAACCGGCTGGCGCGGTTTGAGGTGAACAGGGCCTCGCGCTAGTAACCCGGTCAAGGAGCGCAATGGCGATATACCCTAGTGTCCTGAGTCTAATGTTCGTTTACAAAAGCGGGCCACGGAGTCGAGGATTTGGTCGGCGGATTTGGTCCAGACAAAAGGTTTCGGGTCCTGGTTGTGATGGTCACCGCCATAAGCGAACCTCAGGCGCTGAAGCGCTGTCGGTTCTAAAGGACTTAACGGCACGACTGAAGTCGTGCCCTTCCCGATGCCCTTCCCGAAACCGCGTCGGAGCGGAGTTTTTCCGCAGCCTGCTAGGGCTCATCAGCGACCAGCGCCTGTGTGGGGCCGGCCATTTCAAAGCGCGAGTTGGCTGATCGCTATATGGTGGCCGATAAGGGATGCCGCGCCGCGGGCGAGTCGCCCGCGAGACGGCCGGGAAGAGGCCGGCGCTACTCGAAACCGCTGCTCAGTTGACCGTCAGTGTCGCGGTTTCTTTCACGCCGTTCATGGTAGCGGTGATGGTGGTCGTGCCTTTGCCGGCGGTGCTGGCTAGTCCGTCTGCGTTAATGGTTGCAACGTTTACATTGGAGGACGTCCAAGTCACCTGCGCGGTCAGATTCTCCGTGCTGTTGTCGCTGAAATTGCCCGTCGCAGTGAATTGCTGGGATTCGCCCAGGACGATGTCCGCACTGCCCGGGGCAATCGTGATCGAGTTCAGGGTGGCCTTGGTCACGGTGAGCGCAGCCTGCCCTGCCAGTCCCGCGAACAGCGCGGTGATGGTCGCACTTCCTGGCGCGACTCCGGTTGCCAACCCTTTGGTTGAAGCTGCATTGCTTACCGTCGCTATCGAGGCCGGAGACGAGGTCCAGGTTACGGACGCAGACAGGTTTTGCGTACTGTTGTCTGCAAAGGTGCCGATGGCCTCGAATTGCTTCCCTGTCTGCTCCGCAACCGTGGCGCTGGCTGGAGAAATCTGCAGAGACTTCAAGGTTGAGGATGCGACCACCACGGCAGCTGTGCCGCTGACGGATCCCTGCTGGGCAGTGATGGTTGCGCTACCTGCCGATTGGCCGGTGACCTGGCCAAAATTGGTGATACTCGCCACGTTGCTCGCCGATGAACTCCACGCCACGGCGTTGCTGATGTTCTGCGTGGTGCCATCACTGTATGTTCCCGTAGCGGTGAACAACAAAGTAGACGCGGGGGCCATCACGGCGGAAGAAGGAGTGACCACGATGGATTTCAGGGTTGCGGAACTAACCGTCAAGAGCGTGGATCCGGATACGCCACCGAAACTTGCGCCGATGTTCGCGGTGCCTGAAGCAACGGCCGTCACCAGGCCCACGAGGCCAACCGTCGCGACTGCGGTGTTATCGGATGTCCAGGTCGCATCCCGGTTAAGGATCTGCGTGCTGGTATCGCTGAACGTTCCGGTGGCCGTGAATGGCAACGTGCTGTCCGGCGCGATGGTTCGACCTGAGGGGGATACTGACATCGACGTGATCGTCGCGTTCGTGACCTCGAGCACCGTGGAGCCGCTGATCGCACCCAGGGTGGCAGAGATGGTTGAGCTTCCTGGAGTCAGCCCCTTGGCCAATCCGCTGGTGCTGCCGACGCTCGCCGCGGCAGTGTTGGACGAGCCCCACGCCACCTGAGCCGTTAAGTTGTGTGTGCTCCCGTCAGTAAAAGTACCCGTGGCCGAGAACTGCTCGCTGGTGCTTGGCGCAATGCTCGGGTTGGCGGGAGTTACCGCGATCAAGACCAGGTTGGATGCATTGACGGTGGCGGTGACACTTCCGCTGATCGCACCGAAAGTTGCCGTGATGGTGACGGTCCCGAGGTTTTTGCCCGTGGCCAGACCGCTGACGGTGATCGAGGCCACGCTGGTGGGCGACGAACTCCACGTTACGCTGCCCGTTATGTCTGGCATGGGGTTGTCTGAGAATGTGCCGGGCGCAGTGAACTGCTGCACGGTTCCCAGCGGAATGGCCGCGGTCACAGGCGTGACGTTGAGGGAAGTGAGGGTTGCGCTTGTGACGGTCAGGACCGCGCTTGAAGAAACGTTGCCCGAGGTTCCGGTGGCGGTTGCGGTGATCTTGGAGGTTCCTGCCGCCACTCCCATGGCCAGTCCCGGCGCGCCGTTCACATTGATGCTTACGAACGAGGGATTCGACGACGTCCAGGTCACCAAGGCTGTAACGTTTTGCATGCTGCTATCGGTCATGGTGCCGGTGGCCGTAAATTGCACGTTCGTGCCCTGCGCGATCTTCGCGTTTACCGACGAAACGGCCAACGAGACGATCGCTGGAGCATTCACGGTCAAGGTTGTGCTGCCATTCACGCCGGAAAGTGAACCGGTGATCGTTGCTGTCCCTTGTGCCGCGGTAGTGACCACGCCTGCGCCGGAAACGGTGGCAACCGTTTTGTTAGAAGACGCCCAGGTAACGGTAGCGGTAAGGTTTTTGCTGGTGCCGTCGCTGTACTGCCCGGTGGCCGTGAGCTGATCACCCAGACCAGCCGCCAGGGAGGTCTGGGCAAGGGTGATCTGGATCGACTTTAGCGTGGGCTGGGTGATGACTTTAGGGGCGGAACTCGTGCTGCAACCGGCGAGCAGGCCAAGACACAAGAGCGCGACCGACAACGGGAACTTCTTCATCAACTTTGTCCTTTGATCAACTGGGTAATCGACTCCTTCGCTTCCGGCGGGCGCATGCGAATGGCAAACAGTCGAGGATTCACTGGTGCAATCAGTGTGCCAAACGGTGAGGCTCAGAATCCGCTCGAAGTGTATTGTTTCGGATACTTTGCCTGGGGGCTGGGAGCCTCGGGGGATACGGGGCTCAAGATCGCGTGCGCAATTGTTTTCACCACGAAGGTGACGGTCTCCGCCTTTCCTAACAGCCGCGGCGGCACTTTTCATCGATCGGCGAAGCTTGCGCCTAACGTTCTCGCGCAGCCCGGTGGCGACCCCGGCGGCGATCGAGGGTGCCCGCGGGTGTAGCTTGCGCGAACGTGCCATTTGTCACTATGATGGACGACAAATGGCAAACGAATTTCGAGCGGTGTTGCGGGAACTCGGAGGAGAGCGTGCCCTGGGACGTACGCTCGCCAGTGACAGCGATCTGAGAGAAGCGATCCGCGACGGGTTTCCGCACGCGGTGCTGGAAGAATTGATGCGGGCCTCTGGTCTTACGCTGAAAGAATTGGCAAACGCGCTAGACCTCTCCATTCGCAGCCTGCAGCGCCGCCGCCGCGGACGCCTGGCCCGCTTTGAGTCGGACCGGCTGTACCGCATGGCGCGGCTGCTGGCCCTGGCCCGTGAAAACCTGGGAGACAGCGCGCGCGCCAGCCGCTGGCTCAAGCGTGGCAACCGCGCTTTGGGCGGGCTGGCGCCCATTGCCGCCCTCGATACCGAACTGGGAGCCCGCCAGGTGGAAAATCTTCTCGGTCGCATTGCCTACGGTGGCATTAGTTGACGCGAGTGTTTCGCGTGCTGCGCGCGGCCTACGCGCGCGCGCCCTTTGATGGCGAAGGCGCTTACCGCTACGGCGGGCGGTGGTCAAGCCCTGGAACGCGTGTGGCTTACGCGTCCGAACATCAGTCTCTCGCCATGCTGGAATATTTTGTACATCTTGATCCCGAGGACGCTCCGGACGACTTGGTGCTGGCCACGGCGGATGTTCCCGATAGCGTAACCCGCAAACGCCTGCAAGCTGCGGCTCTGCCAGCCAATTGGCGAGAGATTCCTGCACCGCCGGAACTCGCTCAGATTGGCGATGAGTTCGTTAAGAATGCGGAGACTTGTCTGCTGCTGGTTCCCTCGGCGCTGGCGTTGCATGAAAAGAACTGGCTGATCAATCCCCAGCATCCTGAGTTCAGGCAGATCGTGCTGCATCCGGCGGAGCCGCTGCGCTACGATCCGCGCATGTTCGGGCGCAGGGGGCGGGCCAGAAAGCATCGACCGAGATAACTGGCGTCACAGAGTTCTAACACACAACAGAAGGCCAACGCACTGGCTAGCCGCCTTCTTCGCGCGCAGATCCAATTCAGAGCCCGGCCCGTCTCTCCGGCAGGTCGTAAACCAGCGTCCGGTTAAGGTAGCAAATATCACTAAGGAAATCCGCGAAGGAAGCGAAGAAGAGATCTAGATGTGGTCGCGAATGGACGGGCGCGCTGCACTCGATTGGAATTTTGCGTGACCGGAATCACAGGGGGCGGGCTGCTGTGGTCATCGGGCGCACTGATTACTAAGGTGACGTTTCGGCGGGTCCCGGGGGAGGGCTAGAGTTGAGTCTATTGGAGTGAGTCTTGTTGGAGTGAGTCTTAATTGGAGTGAACCATGTCTACCGGAACCAGTACCGGCAAGTACCGCTGCGCACAGTGCGAAAAGACAGAGAACGAGTGCGAGTGCGAAAAATATTGCTGCTTGTGCCAGACTACACTTGATGACGTCCGCCTCTGCCAGGACGGGCTCATGTACTGCGATTCCTGCCGCAAGGCCTGCGACTACAAGACATCGAGCTAGATGTCGGCTAACAGTCTTTCTAAATGTCGTTCTAAATAACGACCGCTTCTTTGTACTCGCCGAAAATCTTTCGCATAGTGTCGGATATTTCGCCGACCGTCGCGTAAGCCTCCACCGCAGTCAGAATTCGCGGCATCAGATGCGCGCCTGAACGCGCGGCATCCTCAACACCCTGCAGCGCCGCCTTCCACGGGCCCGGATCGCGTTTAGCCCGCAGGGCGCGAGTTCGCTCCACTTGTCGCGGCTCCAGCGCGGGATCAATGCGCTGAATCGGAATCGGCTTTTCCTCTTCCACTTCGAAGCGGTTCACGCCCACCACAACAGCCTGCTCCTGATCGACGGCCTGCTGATACTCGTAGGCTGCGTTCTGAATTTCCTGCTGCACGAAACCGCGCTCCACCGCCTTCAGCATTCCGCCCAGGACTTCAATTTTGCCCAGGTACTCGGCCGCGCGCTTCTCGATTTCGTTGGTCAGGGCTTCCACGTAATACGAACCAGCCAGCGGATCGATGGTTTGCGCGGCGCCCGATTCATAAGCAATCACTTGCTGGGTGCGTAGCGCAATGCGAGCCGCCTGCTCGGTGGGCAGAGCCAGCGCTTCGTCATAGCCATTAGTGTGCAGCGACTGTGTTCCGCCGAGTACCGCGGCCAGAGCCTGAATCGCCGTGCGCACGATGTTGTTTTCCGGCTGCTGTGCCGTGAGCGTCGAGCCCGCTGTTTGCGTGTGAAAGCGCAGCATCCACGACCGCGGATTCTCCGCCTTGAAATGTTCCCGCATAATGCGCGCCCACATCCTGCGCGCCGCCCGGAACTTCGCAACTTCTTCCAGAAAATTACTGTGGGCATTGAAGAAAAAAGAAACTCGCGGCGCGAACTGGTCCACGTTGAGTCCGGCCTTGATCGCCGCCTCGACATAGGCCATTCCGTTGCCCAGCGTGAACGCCACTTCCTGCACCGCCGTGGACCCCGCTTCCCGCATGTGATAACCGGAAATCGAAATCGTGTTCCACTCCGGCACGTTCTCATTCGTCCAGGCAAACATGTCGGTGACGATGCGCATCGCTTGATGGGGTGGATAGATATAGGTCCCGCGCGCAATGTATTCCTTGAGCACATCGTTCTGCACTGTGCCCGAAAGCTTGCGGATGTCGGCACTCTGCCGCCGCGCCACCGCGACATACAAGGCCAGCAGGATCGATGCCGTCGAATTGATGGTCATCGATGTAGAGATATTAGTCAGCTCGATGCCGTCGAACAGGCGCTGCATGTCCTCGATTGAATCGATGGCCACGCCCACCTTGCCCACTTCGCCCGCGGCCAGGGGATAATCGGAATCCATCCCAATCTGGGTGGGCAGGTCGAACGCCACGGAGAGCCCGGTAGTCCCGTTCGCCAGCAAATATTTGTAGCGCTTGTTCGATTCCTCGGCATCGCCCATGCCGGCATATTGCCGCATGGTCCAAAGCCGGCCGCGGTACATGGTGGCCTGCACGCCGCGCGTGAAGGGATATTCCCCGGGATAGCCGATTTCGCTCTCGTAATCGGAGCCTTTGAGATCCACCGGCGTGTAGAGGAGTTTTACCGGGATATGCGAGGAAGTCTCAGCAGGCGGATCTGTCTTTGCATCAGCCCCGTCGACCGCAACTTTTATCTTGCTTGCCATTTTGTCGGACTGCTGCCCTTGATCCGTCGCCGAGAAGAGCGGACAAATCACTCGCGCTCTCTCGCCTTCCTTCTCACCCTCCAGAACGAGCTCACGCCAAACCACGCAAAGGTCAGCGTGAAGCCAACCGCAATCAGTACGCGGCCGGCGGTAGCGTGTCCGGCCTGGTACTTCATATATTCGCGCCCCAGGGCGATGCCGCCCATGCCCGCCATGGCCAGAAACACAGCACCCGTCACCTCCAGCCACAACAGGTGAAGCACGTGGCCAAAGGACCGCGCGGTGGCCCGAGCCCCCTGCAGGACCGCACTCCAGGCGCGGCTGCGCGCGGACTTCTCCGTGAAGAGCTGCTGCGCCACACGCGTGGCGGCTCCTAACTTCCGCGCTGCAGAAATGTGATTCACGGCCTCGATTTTAACAGCCTGCGGCGCTACAATGTCGCAACTGAGCCGGGGCAGCGAACCGTTCCCCGGCCCAAGGCATCCAATCAGTGTGGCCGTGGCCCGGCCCGGGGGGACCCTAGTGGATCAGCAACTCAAGCAGCTTATGAAGGAACTTGGCGAAGCCATCAACGAATCGCTTTCCGACTCGGAAGAGATCGCCGAGGTCGTTTCCCGCATCAAGGAAGGCGGATACGACATTTTCCTGGTCCTCGAAGCCACCATTGGAGTGAGCAAGCAGGGCGAAAAAGCTGCGGACAAGACTTCCCTGGTCACCACCATCACCACCAATCCCGAATTCAAGGTCAACGATCAGGACCTCAAATTCCTCAAGTCGCTTCGCATCAAGGTCGAGGAAAAGTAACTTGTCGATCTTCTGACTGAGCGATATCAGGCATCAGGAAGCAGGTTCGGGACGTACACGATTTCGGGAAGGGCACGGCTTCCAGCCGTGCCGTAAGGGCCAAGAACGGCGCGGCTTCAGCCCCTGAGGTTCTGGGTTGTCATCCAGCTGCTTCGGATTTGTGACTTCGCCTCCAGCGATTCCGCCGCACATCCACTCAATCCCTCAGCACCTGATCCAACAGCTGGCCCCCTGCGCGAGTCCCCTCGCTAATCGAAGATTTGTTATCGGGCATTCCGGAAAGAGCCACGTTCGCGAAGGCGATTCTTCCAAATGGCGCTGCCCGAAGAACATCGCCCGGTGCGGGTTTGCCATCTTTGCCGAAGTAAAATCCGGGAGCCGGGCTGGCGTAGGCGTGTCCCCAACGGTTCAGAATGATTCCGGCAATGTCTCGGGATGCATCGAAGCCCGAGCGCGCGAACATCTCGGTAAATTGCTGCCGAATCTGCCTCTCATACTCGCGGAATGGAGTCGAAATCATTTCCGCGCGACCCATGTGACCTTGTTCTTCCGCGGTGTGTCCCGGGTGTGAGTACAAAACTTTGATCGTGAGCACCACCGGGGAATCGGGGCCAATCGTCGGCGAATCGGCGCCGCAGAGAGCCAGCTTGCGGATTTGCAGGTAAGTTCCCAGGCCCTCGAACCACTGGCAGCCGGAAATCCCCATCTTGTAGAGGAATCGCCAGTTGCGGACGGCCACGTTGGCCAGCATGCAGGGGGAGCGATAGAACTGGGCATAGGCCGCTTTGCGATCGTCGGGAAGATCTCGAACAATGTGTTTTGTAGTCCAGCTGCCGCCGGCCATAATCACAGAACGCGCCTTCACGCGGTAGGTTTTTCCGCCACGCGTGTAGACGACCGTGACAGATTCTGATTTCTCCGGCTCGCCGTCGTGTTTTAGCCAGACGGCAGTCGAGTCCAGGCGGATTCGAGCGGCTGCCCCGGCCCGGTCGAGAGCGGCAAAATTCACGTTGTTTCGACATACGTCTTCCAGCGTGCGCTCGCCGGGAATCGATTCCGGAATCATCGTCTTCACGATCAGGCGTGCGATGCCGCTGTTGCCGTCCGGAAACATCTGCGGCTCCTGGTCGGCCAATCCGCCGAAGCCATCGAAGGCATAAGCGGTGTAGCCGGAAAGAGCGTCAGGCCCCAGGCCGAAGGCTGAGCCTTCGTCGGGTGAGAGAAATGTTCGGACCGTTTCGCGGCTGATGCCGCGACTCTGCATGATGTGCTCCTCGAGAGTCATCGTGTCGAGCCGGCGCGAGATGGCGTCACCTCGGTAGCGTGGCGCTTGCGCTGAGCTGGGCGCGGGCGATTGAGACTTCAGCAACTCCTCCCGCGCCGTTGCGGAAATCGGAGCGCCTTCCAATTTCTTGCCCCAGGGATCGGTCAGCCACACACCCTGCGGCTGGCCGAATTTCGCTCCGAAGTACAGGCCATAGGGAGCCGAACCCAGATACGGCGTAGTGGTAAGCGCGACCTCGGGGCCGGGCCCGGCCCACTTCTGATATTCGAGCCGCGGTTTCTCCAGCCCGATGGATTGGTAGAAGCGTTCGATAAAGCTGTGAGGATAGTTCACCTGAAATAATGCCGACCCCTGATGCGCGACCAGCCGCTGACCATCTACCAGAAACTCGTTGCGCTTGGCCTCGCCGCCGAAGATGGGATGATTGTCGAGCACCAGACACGTCTTGCCCTTGCCTGCCTGCCGCTGAAAAATCAAAGCCGCAGCCAGCCCGCTGATGCCTCCGCCGACTACGACAAGATCATAAGTTTCACCGGTATCGATCGCGCCTGCGGGCTGACTTTCGAACAGCCCATCGCGAATCTGGTGTCCGGCTTCCAGAACGGCGCGGGTGTTGCCGTTGGAATTCGCGTAATCGCCAACGCCGCCGAAGCCGGTCCAGCTGTCGTCTGACGATTTCTCTTGCGCCCCTTTCTGCGCCGCCAGCAGTTCCGCCGGAGACACAGAACTCAGCAGCAGCCCGCCCGAAGCCAGCAGGCCTGCATTGAAAAAATCACGCCGCGTAATCCCGCCGTCCATTCCCAAAGCACGGTCGCCGCTCTCGGTTCTCCCATTCGCGCCAGTCTCGCGCTTTTTCATCCGCTTCCCAGGCATTCCCCAGCCTCCCTCGCGCCGCTGGCATTATACGAACCTTTACACAGTGCTGCGCGGCAACTCTCCCTTCCTGTGCTACCATCTACTGTTTTTCTAGGGTGCTTCCATGAAAGACACTCTCGGAGTCCTTCTCGCAGGTGGCGCCGGAGAGCGCCTCTATCCTCTCACTCGGGATCGGGCCAAGCCCGCCGTCACCTTCGGCGGCATTTACCGCATCATCGACATTACGCTCTCCAACTGCCTGAACTCCGATCTGCGCCGTGTCTACATCCTCACCCAGTACAAGGCGCTCTCGCTGAACCGCCACATCCGCGAAGGCTGGAACATTTTGGGCCGGGAAGTGGGAGAATTCGTCGAAGTACTGCCGCCCATGCAGCGGGTAAGCGATCAGTGGTACCAGGGCACTGCCGACGCGGTTTATCAGAATATCTATTCCATTGGCTCAGAGCAGCCCAAGCACGTGCTGATTCTCTCCGGCGACCATATCTACAAAATGGATTACGGCAAGATGATGCGGCAGCATAGCGATTCCGCCGCCGACGTGACTATGGCTACGATCCAGATCGACCCGGAAGAAACCTTTCGTTTCGGCGTGGTGGACGTGGACAAAGATGGCCGCATCAACGGTTTCCAGGAAAAGCCGAAGACCACGGAGCTTCGTTCTCACCTGAATCCGGCCAAGGTTTCGGCGTCCATGGGCATTTATCTGTTCAACGCCGACGTGCTGATTCCGCTGCTGCTCAAGGACGCGGAAGATACCACTTCGAGCCACGATTTCGGCAAAGATATTCTGCCCAAGATGGTCGGAGACTATCGTGTCTTTGCCTACGACTTCGTCGACGAGAACAAGAAAGAAGCTCGCTACTGGCGCGATGTGGGCACGCTCGAAGCCTATTACGAAGCCAACATGGACATCGTCTCGGTGTCGCCCATCTTCAACCTTTATGACGAAGAGTGGCCCATCCGCACGCACCAGCGCCAGTATCCACCGGCCAAGTTTGTGTTCGCCGAAACTGGACGCACCGGCACCGCGCTCGATTCCATCGTCTCCAACGGCTGCATCGTTTCCGGCGGAACGGTTAAGAATTCCATTCTTTCCCCGGACGTGCGCGTCAATTCCTACTCCGAAGTCGACGACTGCATCCTGTTCTCCCACGTCAGCGTGGGACGCCGCTGCCGCATTCGCAAGGCGATCCTCGACCGCGACGTGCACGTGCCCGAAGGCACCGCCATCGGCTACGACGCCGAAGCCGACCGCCAGCGCTATTTTGTCACCGACAGCGGCATCACCGTGGTCACGCGCGATTACTCGCTGTTCGAAAACCCCGTGACCGTCGACTACTTCACCAGCGAGTAGGCTACTTCCCAGTTCGCCCCATAGGCCCGAAGCGCCTTTCGCAAACCATACAGATTCTTCGCTCACGGCTGGCGCAAACACCTTGAAACGTTGCGAAAACCATCCGCCCGCGCTACCATTTCCTCACGTCCGCTGGAGTGTGCCTCATGTCCTTCCGGCCCTCGCGCATCGCGGTGTTCACGCTGCTTCTCGCCGCTTACACCTACTCACAATCGGCTCCGAAAGTCGCGGCGTTGCCCTACGATCCGCTGGAACTGGCGACCGGGCCTACAGTCGTCCCAGACACTCCGGAGAAGCGTGCGTTACTTCTCAATCTGATCGAACGCGCGCGCCAGAACAGTGCCATGCACCTGCCCGGCACTGCGCCGTTCACCCTGAAAGCTTCGTTTAACCCCACGGGAGACTCGAAAAACACCAGCTACGGCGAGGTGGAAGAAACCTGGCTCAATGGCCAGACCTGGCGCTGGTCTGCGCGCCTCGGCGACTATTCGCAGCTGCGCATTTTCTATGAAGGCGCGGCCTATGACGATAAGCCCAAAGGCTACATTCCGCTGCGTTTGCAAATGGTTCGCAACGCCGTCTTCTGGCCCGTGGTCGGCAACTTTGCCCCCATGCTCCTGCGCATGGCCACCGCCAGCTTTCAGGGCACCGACCTGGCCTGCATGCTGATTTCCGGCGGCGGCAACGATGCCTCGCCCACATCCGGACGGCACTGGGAGGAAAACGAGTTTTGCGTCGACCCCAAATCTGGCCTGCTGCGCAGTCATTCCGAGGTGCCCGGTATCTACGCCATCTACGAATATGAGAACGCGCTGCCATTTCACGGACGCACCATCCCGCGGCAGATCAGCGTGGTCGAAGGCGGCGAGACCGTGCTGCAGATCCACATCGACAGCATCGAGGACGCCAACACAGATCCCAACCAGTTCGTCCCCACCCACAAGATGCTCGCGCGCGGGCCGGGAGCGATCATGGTCGGTCCCTTCCGCTTCCCTGAATTCGTGCCTGCCCCGGCGGGATACAACGGGCAAGTACAGCCCGTGATCGTGCACGCCATTCTCGACACGAAAGGCAAGGTTCTGGACGCCGAAGTCGTGCAGAGTTCAGATGCGGCGCTCACCGCCAGCGCGCTGGGCGTCGTGTGGCGCTCCTCCTACGGCCCAGCCCGCCGCGAGGGCCCACTGCAGCGCGAAGCTTTCATCAACGTGAAGTTCACGCCCGCGCCGTAGGGCGTTTCAGCAAGCAGGTTCGGGATGGCTGCGACCACTCGCCGCGACCGCGCCTGCTTCATGTGGCCTGCTGAACTGGAAGCGAAGCGCCAATGTAGACAACGAGACGAATACCCGGCAGCAGCGGCAGATCCATTCAAGTGCACTGAGTCCCCACGCGCGCTCAGACTTCGCGCGAGAACCTCCGAGAATCGGGGTGGGTGCGTCACTCCGCTGCTACAATTCCCTGTTTTACATATACTTGCGCGCGAGAACTTTGGCGGCTACATCCGCGTACTGTTTAGTGTGGGAAAGACCCGCTTGCAGGCGCCTTGGGTCGTGTCTCGTAGTTCGGCGCCTCGGGTTGGCCGAGTTTTGATAAAGGCGTTTCGGGTCTAAGCTTCAGCCAGCAGTTCCGGGGAGTAACGGGTGGAAGACGTCCAGGTTGTTGCGATGCTGGTGCGCCGGTGCATTACTGGCGATGCCGTGGCCTGGGAGGAGATCGTGCGCACCTACAACCGGCGTATCTATAACATCTGCTATCGTTTCGCGGGATCGGGCGACGACGCCGAAGATCTTACGCAGGAAGTCTTCATCAAGATGTACCGCACACTTTCCACTTACGATCACACAAAAGGCGCGTTTGCCACCTGGGTTACGACCATTACGCGCAATCTTCTGGTGGATCACTTCCGCAAAACCAAGCAACAGCGCCTAACTGACTCGATCGACGCTACTTCCGAGCATGAGGACGCTGTACCCCTCAGCGAGCAAATCCAGGACCAATCCGCGCCCCCGGACGCCCAGGTACGCAGCCGGGAGGTGGGGGAGACCGTGCACGCGGCCTTGGGCAAGCTTTCCCCGGAGCTCCGGGAAGCAGTGATTCTAAGGGACTTACAGGATATGGACTACCGCGAAATTGCCACCGTTTTGAAGGTTCCGGAGGGTACCGTGAAATCCAGAATAAATCGGGGCCGAGCGGAACTTGCTCGCCTGTTACAACGTACCTATAGGCAGGTGATGTGATGCCAGATCACAAAGAAGAAAAGACCAGTAACGGAATGATTTGCAACGAGTTCGACGCCTTGCTCGCGGACATGATGGATGGTGTCCTGAGCGGCGCGAAGCTCGAAGGCTTCCGGGCCCACGCACAGTCTTGCTCCAACTGCGGAGCGCTGTTCGTGGAAGCCGAGGCAGGCCGAAACTGGCTGAAGTCTCTCACGGAGGTGGAGCCTCCAGCCGGATTGGTCGAGAACGTCCTGGCATCGACAACGGGGATTGCAAGCGGACGCCTGCGCACTCCTGTGCTCACTACCCAGCCGCGAGTTTCGTGGCTGGAGCGGGTGCAGGCCTGGGCGTCGGGCATCGCCGAGCCGGTATGGGGAACCATCCGGCAGCCCAGGTTTGCCATGTCGTTTGGCATGGCGTTCTTTGCGCTGTCGGTGGGCCTGACCGTTCTCGGAGTCAAGCCGGCCGATGTCCGGCAAATCAGCTTGCGGCCTACGGCGCTGCGTCATTCCTACAACATGACACAGGCTCGCGTAGTCCGGTATTACGAGAACATCCGGTTCGTCTATGAAGTGGAGTCACGCGTGCGCGAATTCAAACGCAGCGTCACGCCCGCCGAGCCGGGTCCGGCCAAAACGAAAGAACATAAGAACGACACTAGCAAGGAGCCCGAACAGAAACAGGAGCGCAATTACAGTGAGACGGAAAACCATCTGATTCTCGCCGGCGCTCCTCTCTCTCCGTCTGTCCAAGTTCTCAAAGGCAACGATCTGCCTGTAGTGCCGGTGACCACGTACAGGAGGTTCGTATGAACTGCGCCAACCACGACGTTGCTGCAGTGGCCTTTTGCCGTACTTGCGGCAAGCCGCTATGCAGCACATGCACCCGCGATGTCCGCGGAGTCATTTACTGCGAGTCTTGTCTCGCAGCTCGCCTCGACGGCACCACCCCGGCAGCGGGATTCACACCGGTACCAACGCCGCCACAGACTGGGTACCAGCAATTCATGGATCAAGGTCTGGGTGTGAAAGTGCAGCCCGGGCCGGCCTCTGGTCCGAATCCGGCGGTAGCCGGCATTCTGGCTGGATTTTTTCCCTTCGGCGTAGGAGCGGTCTACTGTTCGCAATACGCCAAGGGACTCTCGCACCTCGTGATTTTCGTGCTCATGATCGTTGGGTTGAGCTCGAACCTGCCTTGGTTTGTCGACATGGTGCTGGGCATCTCGCTGGGATTTTTCTACTTCTATCAGATCATCGACGCGGTGCGTACTGCCAAGGCAGTGCAGCTGGGGCAGCCCGCGCCTGATCCTTTTGGCCTGGCGCAAACCTTCGGCGCGGGTGAGAAAGTTGACACCACCAAGGTTCCGACCGGAGCAGTCATTCTGATTGGTCTGGGCGTGCTTTTCCTGTTGCACACGGTGGGGCTGTTCGAGTTTGGCATTGGCCGTTTTTGGCCCCTGATCCTGATCGCTCTGGGTGGCTGGATCTTTGCTAAGCAATGGGGATTGATCGGGAACTACCGCCCCTTTTGCGTCTGCGAGCGCTGCCGCACCCGCAAACTGATGGGCCCTGCAATTCTGGTGACGCTGGGTGTGCTATTCCTGCTCGACAGCGCCGGGCGCATCGGCTTTGATCGCACCTGGCCGGCGATTCTGCTGGTCATCGGTGTGGTGAAACTGGTGCAGAGCAATGCTTCCGCAGAGGGACACATCGTCCGGATGGCGCCGGGCTTTCCACCAACGCCGCCACCGAGCGCTCCGCCGCCTGAGTCTCCGTCGAGCCCGGGACAACCGCCTTCTTCTGGCGAGGTGAATCATGTCTAACTTTGGGACGCCGGGAGTACCGAACGCTGGAGTGCCGAACGCGGGGATGCCGAATCCGGTTATGCCGAACCCGGGGTTTCCGCCGCACCGGCGGCGGTCGTTTGCCGGCCCGGTTGTGCTGCTCATCCGCGGGCTGGTGTTGCTTCTGGGCAACCTGCATTTGCTGTCGTGGTCAACCCTGGGAATCTGGTTCGCGCACTACTGGCCTTTGTTGCTGATCGTTTGGGGCGTGATCAAACTGGTCGAGCATATGCAGGCGCAAAAGCAGGGGCTCCGCCCTCCCGGAATCGGGGCCGGTGGCGTGCTGCTGGTGGTGGTGATCGTGGTCTTCGGGCTGGCGGCGACGCAGGCCGTGCGTCTGCGCGAGCACTGGCCCAATATCCGGGACCAATTCAATATCGACGACGAAGACTTTAACAATATTTTCGGCGACAACTATAGCTTCGACGACCAACTCGAACAGGATTTCCCGGCGGGCGCCAGCCTGAAGGTGATCGACACCGACGGCGCGGTGAGTGTGCACGCTTCCGACGACAACAAGATCACGGTGGTCGTCCGCAAGCGCGTGGGTGCTGACAGCCAGGGCGATGCCGAGAAATACAACCGCGAAACCAAGCCCACGATTACCGCCATCGGCGGCCTGGTCACGCTCGATGCCAAGGTACAGGCAGCGGGCGATCACGCGATCAAAACTGATCTGGATATTTCTTTGCCACGCAAGGATGCGGTTTCCATTGTCTCCCGCCGGGGCGATGGCAACGTCATCAGCCGCGAGGGCAATCTGGATCTCGGGATTCAGCACGCCGACGTCACGGTGGAAGATGTCACCGGCAACGTCAAAGTCAGTCTGGAGAAGGGCTCGGCGAAGATCGAAGAGGTCACTGGCGACGTGCGTGTCGACGGCCGCCTGAACGAAACCTCGGTGACGGACGTGAAAGGCACGGTCCAGCTCGATGGCGAGTTCCAGGAGAGCGTCAAGTTGTCGCGCATCAGCAAGAACGTTACGTTCAACTCTTCGCGCACGGACATGGAGTTCTCGAAGATTGACGGTGATCTGAGCCTGGATTCCGACGATCTGCACGCCCAGGAAATCACTGGCCCGTTGCACCTGGTTACGCGCTCGAAGAACATCCGGCTGGAAGACGTCTCCGGCGATGTGCGCCTGCAGGATGATAACGGCGGGGTTGACGTGGAGATGCGTTCGCTCGGTAACGTGCAGATCGACAACCGGGAGGGCGACATTCATGTGGGGCTGCCCGAAAAGTCTGGTTTTCGACTGGATGCCCGCACGCGCGACGGCGAGGTTCAGTCGGATTTCTCAGAATTGAAAGTCGACAATGCCGACGACAAAGGGAGTGCGAGCGGTTCGGTAGGAAGCGCCACGGCGCACGTGGTACTCAACAACGAACACGGTGGAATCGAGATTCGGAAGGCTGCAGTGCGCGGTGGCCCCAAGGAAGGTGTATCTGGTGGCATCTCCGGCGGAGTGCCGGGTGCGAAACAGGGTAAGCCGGCGAAGTCGCTGCCGGCGCCTAAGGACAAGGTTGAGCCGACGGAGAACTGAAAAGCAGTGGCCAGGGGTCAGTGGCCAGGGGTAAGTTTCTTTTCTACCAGCTTTTCGATTCTCTCCAGCACATCGTCTTCGGTTAATTGAGTCGAGTCGATCACTACCGCGTCGCTGGCCGCGACCAGCGGAGATGCGGCGCGGGTGCGGTCGCGGCGGTCGCGTTCGCGCAGGTCGGCGGCTAAATCCGCAGCCACTTCACCTCTGATTTTCTGCTGTTCCATGCGGCGTTGCTCGCGCACTACGGGATCGGCGTCGAGAAAAATCTTTAAGTCGGCGTCGGGAAACACCTTGGTTCCGATGTCGCGGCCCTCCATCACAATGCCGCCGCCCGCGCCCATCGCGCGCTGATGCGCCACCATCCACGCCCGGACTCGGGGATGCACGGACACTCGCGATGCCGCCTCGGTCACGTCGCGCTCGCGGATGCGCGAGGACACATCGTGCCCATCGAGCAGGGTACGGTTGCCGCCAATCGTGGGCTCCAACTGGATACGGGATGACTCGGCCAGGTTTACCAGCGCATTTTCCTCGTCAAACGAAATATCGTGGTCAATCGCCTTGAGCGCGAGGGCGCGGTACATGGCGCCGCTTTCGAGATTCACATAGCCGAGTTTGCGAGCCAGCCGCGAAGCGATGGTGCTTTTGCCAGCGCCGGCCGGGCCGTCGATGGCGATCGTGAGTTTGCGTGGAGCTTGGGGCTTGGAGGGTTGGTTGGGATCGTCTTTCATCGCGAAGCTAACGATTGTACACGGCGAAGGTGCGGGTCTAAACCAAGGCGCAGGTATGGGCTTTGCTGCGCGAGATGGTGAGCGCTAATGGCGACGCTTAGGGCCGCCTTGCTTGTGGTCGCGAGGGCCTGCCCTGAGGTTGTCCAAGGGGCGTCTCGCCCTCGCGGTGGCAGGCGGAGACGCCCGCCGTACAGCCGCCGGAGCCTGTCCTGAGCCTGCCGAAGGGCCGGCGGTGCTACTCGCGGTGCTCCCAGAGGCGGGGCGGACGGCTGAAGTGAACGCAACTTTCTCCGGAGTGATCTGCAGCATGGATCGCCCGCCGACTTGGGTGAAGCTCAGCTCGCGCGCAGCCAGCAAGGCGTTTACCGCGTCGCGGACTTTGGAGCGCGCCACGAAGTTGCCGAAGAAAGTTTCCAGCTCCGACTGCTCGACCGCGATCGCGGCATCCAGATATTTCGAAAGCAGACCGGAAAGCGCCTCAGCCACGGAGAGTCCAACGCCTTCGCGCACCGCATCCGGCGCCCAGCGATAGAGCACATCCCAGAAGGAACCCTCGCTGCGGTTGTAGTCCACGCGCGTGATCCGCAGGTTCGACCATAGTTCACCGAGAGCCTTGTCCAAGGCCGGAAATGAGACGCTGCCGCCGAGGGCTTCCTGCATTTTCTGCTTCGAGACGGGACCGGTGCGCTGGATCAGTTCAAACGCATCGAGCGCGAGCGGAGAATAGGGCGAGCGAGCTCCTGCCTTGGGCGCCTGCTTGGGGTTGCGTTCACCGACCAGGGCGTAGAAATATGGGAACACCGAGCCCGCCACCAGGAAAGCATTGGTCTCGCCGAACAGATTGGCTTCGAAGGCCGCGCGCTCGCGCAGCAGCCGAACCATAAGCTCGGTCGCCTCAGTGGCGCGAGGGTCGGCGAAGGCATGCTGCCAGTCGGGCAGGCGATCTCCGGAGCCGACGAAGGCGCCGATGAAGGTGGGCAGCGGTACGGCCGGGCGCATGGGATACATCAGCGAAAATCCCACGCTTTCGATGAAGGCGCGCGCGTCTTCGATGGAGCGGATGCGCTTGCCATCGAGGCGCCAACGTTCGCGCCGCGCGGTTTGGAGTTCCGGGTCAGTCATAAAATCAGCGATCAGCCGTCAGCCGTCAGCTATCAGCAAAATCGAACTCAAAAGCTCCGGAGGGAGCGATCCCTGCACAGCCTGCCATCGTTTCGGTTTTGCTGATGGCTGATGGCGACGGCTGAGAGCTAGATTCTCTTGAACGCCTTCTGAATGTCCTTTACAGAATACCGCAGGACCACGGGTCTGCCGTGCGGGCAGGCGTAAGGATGGTCGGTTTTGGCGAGTTCCGTGAGCAACCACTCCATTTTGTGCTGCTCCAGCGGCATGTTTACTTTGATGGCCGCGTGGCAGGCGATGGAGGCCGCGATCCGGGCGCGAATCTTTTCCAGGTTCAGCGACTGCTCTTCTCTGGAGAACTGGTCGAGCAATTCGTGCAGCAGGTGTTCGACCGTAGATGCTTCCACGCCCGCCGGCGCCACTTTCACTGCGACACTGCGCGCACCGAAGGGCTCGGCTTCGAATCCGTTGCGCTGCAACTCGTCGGAGATCTCGGCGAATACTGCCTGCTGGGCTGGAGATAGTTCCAGCACGATCGGCATCAGCAGGCGCTGGCTTTCCACTTTCTGCGTGGCCCTCTGCTTCAGAATGCGCTCGAATAACACGCGCTCGTGAGCCACGTGCTGGTCGACGATCCAGAGTCCGGATTCGTTCACGGCCAGGATGAACGAGTTGCGAATCTGTCCCAGCGGCTTCAGCGTGGTCAGCGAAGCCAGGGTCGACTCCTGGTCGTGGACGTCGTCCCGAACATCTTCCGGGACATCGAGGGCGGGAGCGCATCCGTTGTCGGGAATTGGCCCCAAGGTTTTCGATTGCAATCCGCGTGCGACTGGGATCGCAGAGTTCGCCTCGACCGCGATTCCGCCTTCGAACTGAAGGCGCCCGGAAATCGGCGGAATAGTTGGAGCGTGCAGGGCGAAGCCGCGCCCGGCTGCAGGGTCGTAGGCTGTCTGCGGAAGGGCTGACGCTCCGGGCACGAGAACTGGACCAAGCACGTGTTCAGGCGTTGGCGCGGACTGGCTCTCGGATAATCTCGCGGAGGATCGCTCCCAATTCGCTCCCGGCGTAAGGCTGGGACTGGTCAGCCCGGGCCCAGCTGTCGCGTGCGCCCGAATCTCGGTCACAAACTGCGGCACCGGACGCGCTTTCATCAGCGCTGCGCGCACCGAATCGCGAACGAAATCGTGCATCACGCTCTGCTGCCGGAATCGGACTTCGGTTTTCGAGGGATGAACGTTCACATCCACTTCGCCCGAAGGCATCTCGAGAAACAGCAGCACCACCGGATGCACCGTGGGCGGAATGATGTTGCGATACGCTTCGGTAAGCGCGTGTTGCACCAGGCGGTCACGGATCAGGCGTCCATTCACGAACACAAAGATCGAATTGCGGTTGAGCTTCTGAATCTCCGGCTTGGAAACGAACCCGTGAAGTCGCATCGCGCCTGGACTCTTAGCCTCGGCCGGCCTCTCGGCCTCGTCGTCGTCAAGTTCATTGCGGCGCCACGGTGGAGGCTGCGGCAAGCCCACATGCTCCAGCGGTTGCAGCGCGGCCACGGGGATCAGTTGATCCAGAGTTTCTTTGCCGAACACCTGATACACGCGCTCGCTCGCTCCGGCCACGGGAGGCGCGACCAGCACGGCATTGGTGGCAGAGTGCAGCTCGAAGTGCTTCTCGGGGTGCGCCAGCGCGTAATGCGTGACCAGCGAAGCGATGTGGGAAAGTTCGGTTGACTCCGCCTTCAGAAACTTCTTGCGCGCGGGCGTATTGAAAAACAGGTCACGCACGGTGATCGAAGTCCCTGCAGGCAGTCCGGCTTCTTCGACTCGCGCGATCTTGCCGCCGTTAATTTCGATGACGGTGCCGGCGTCATCTTCCGGGGCGCGGGTTTCCAGCCGCAAGCGCGACACCGACGCGATCGACGGCAAGGCCTCGCCGCGAAAACCCAGGGTGGCAATCGTCAGCAGGTCTTCTGCATCTTTGATTTTTGAGGTGGCGTGGCGCTCGAAGGCCAGCATGGCATCATCGCGCACCATACCGCATCCGTTGTCGGTGATCTGGATCAGTTTTTTCCCGCCCGCCTCCACGCTGATCTTGATGCGGGTCGCGCCCGCGTCCAGCGAGTTTTCCAGCAGTTCCTTCACCACCGAGGCCGGCCTCTCCACAACTTCGCCGGCGGCGATCTTGTTGGCAACGTTTTCGGAAAGAACGTGGATGCGGCCCATGGGAAAGTCAGTGGTCAGTGATTAGTGGCCAGTGGTCAGTTTCGCAGATGGGATGGAAAAAACAAAGGCACGGGGATCCCTTTGCAGGCCGGGGAATCGCAAATCGGGAAAGGCAGCTACTTCACTTAGTTCGCATCGCGTACTTGCTCGCGCGACTCGTTATACACGCCGAACTTTTTCGCCACGGGCTTCAGCGTGGGATAGAACTGCACAAACGTATGTTCGACCGCGGCATGAGCATCGTGGCAGGACCAGCAGGGATTCCCCTTCGGCATCGCTTCAGAAGTTTTGTTGTCTCCGCCGTAAGCGAAATATCCCCACTTGTCGGGAAAGCGCGACGAATCTTTTACCTCAACGGCCATTCCCATTAAATCGGTCTGGAATTCTCCGTGCTTGTTGATGGAGCCTTTGCTGTCGGCCTCGCGCTCTTCCACGACCCACATGGTCTGCTCCGGCCATTTGCCGGAATCGAGAAACTCCTGGTACGCCCAGCGCGGCACGAAAACGTTGGTAAACATTTCGTGGCTGCCGGGGGCAGGGCTGTAGTTCATGCGGTAGCCGGAAGAAAGGAACATCCACTCACGGTAGTCGGTGGGGCGGACGAGATTGCCCTTTTCGTCGTACTGCGGCTTGGGGCCCTTCGCGTCCGGGGACGCGCCCAGCAGCAAGAAACAGAAGGCCAGCACCACACCAGCGCCAAAAAGCGTTTTCACGCGAGCCTCCAACGTCGAAGTCTGAGCCTCGATTGCCGAGGCTGGTTCATCAGACTGTTGGCGCCGGAAAATGTCAACCACCGGAGCACCATACGGCTCAGTGCTCACTTATTCATCGCCGTTCCAAATGCCATCCTCTGACTTACTGCACCACGAGCGTGACCGTGGTTGAACCGGTAACCGGGTTCGTGCCTCCAGTAGTGGCGTTAACCGTCAGGGTATACGACCCCGCCGGCGTGCCTGGATTGCTGGTCGCATTGCTGTTGCTGCCGCAGGAACCCAGCCACAGCGTGGAGAAGCCCAGCACCAGAACCAGGCTCAGGAAACGTATCCCGCGAACGGCGCGCCTGCGTGACCCCGCCGTGAAGGCGATCCCCAGCAGACCCGGTAGCAGAGCTGCATAAAATATTGCCCTGCCGCTTCCCAAAGGCGGACGCAGCTGAGCTGTCGGCGCGAAGGTAGTGACGTTCAGCGTCACGGAGGTCGCCGCCGTAGGGGTTGAAGGTGTGATCGTGCATAGTGATCCCGAGGCTGATAAAGTCGGAGCCATTGCCTCACTGCAGGAAAATGTAAGATCTGCGGTGAAGCTCGCTGGCCTGGTGACGTTGATGGTTGCGGTCCCCGCCTGCCCCGGTGTCACCTGGAGCGAAGCGGTGCCGACGCCCAGCGTGAAGCTCTCCAAGCTTGCTTGCCACGCGCTAAACAGGGCGCTGGCATCGACCGAGCCGAGACCAGTCACCAGGTTATATCCGGTGGTAGCGTCGGCGTTGGAGGCGTTGTAGCCAAAAGATCCCGTAGTGCCGGTGGCTCCAGGGCACACCAATGCCGGCGGCCAAGTGTCCGGAGGAGTGGCGGTGGGCGTGGCACCTGCGCAGTAGACTACGTTTGTGCCGGTGGTGACCGGGTGGAATGCGTTGTTCGATGGCGTCGCAGCCAGTTTGTAAAGCGTGGGGTTGATGTTCCCCAGACCGGGCGCGGCTTGGATACCGTTGGTCACTACAAACTGGTTCAGCATGGTCACGATACCGGCAAAGACCGGGGTAGAAGCTGAGGTACCGCCCACGAGAGACGGCTGGACAACGAAGTTCTGGCCGCTGACCACGCCGCTAATCGCGGTGTTAATGCCGCTGGCTCCACCGCTGCCGCAACTGCTCGTGGTTTCGGTGTTGTAAGGGGGGGTAGTGGAAAGTTCCTCTACCGGCGTGCAGTAGATATAGCCCGGGAAGTTTGGCGATGCAAGAAGAGAGACGTCGGGAGAGAACCGGACGGGGGCCTGACCGGAGATCGTTATCGTCGACTGCCAGGAGGGCTGAGGAAAGCCGGAAACACAGCTGGCGTTGTCGATCGTCTGTTTGGCGCAATTACTGTGGCCGCCGCCGCTCTCGACGATTGCATAGCTCGTTTGACAGGAAAGGGCCGTGGAACCGCCACTCGGAAAAGCAGCCGCCAATTCCACGTCGTCGTTCCAGGCTGACTCCGGAATGTAGGATTTCGCGCTGCCACCGTCCGCGGCGTTCGTGGTACTCCAGAACGAGGATCCGGGTTGAAGGTCCGTAAAAGGGATTGAGGTTCCGCCCACCCCGGTGACTTCCGGGCTGCTGGCAGGATAGCCCACCGCAAGTCCACCCACGGCAAGGTTAGGCGGCGAGGTTGAAGAATTCGTGGGGCCGTCGCACTCAGCGGCGCCACTGTCGCCGCTGGAGTTAAGGAACGTAATCCCCTCGGTATTGGCCTTCATCAGTTCCACCTCGTCGGCCAGAGGCGCCCCTGTTGTTGGATCAAGAATGAAGTTGTCGCCAAACTCGCAGGTGCCGTAGCTCATGCTGATGACGGGCGCGAGAATGGGACTGTGGTCGATTGCATAGTAGTAAGACGCAAAGACACCCCCCGCGGAGGAAGCGGTATTGACGAAGATGATTTGCGCACCGCGCGCCGTGGCTGCAGACCACTCCCGAGCCAGATCCGCTTCCGAGAGAGCGCTGACCGAAACCCATGGGTCGGTCGTGCCGGTCAGGATGTACACAAAATTGCTGGTGTTGCAGGCGGTGTTGGTGATTACGCCACTGCCGTTCACGGAGCAGCCGCTGATCGGCGTCAGCCCGAAACTGCTGCGGAAGCTATTCAGATCGGCGAGGTAAACATCCGTCTGACCCACAATCACGAGCTTTTGGCCGGTGCCATCGATTCCGGCCGTATAGAGAGATGTGAGGCCGTAGAGGGTGGCGATGTCGCCCGGGGCGGCAAAGTCTGGAAACGCGAGATTCGGGTCATTGAAGTAGTAGTCGGGGCTAACGTTCCGAGCCCGGGGCACAGCTTTGACATTCATCGGCTTCGGGCTGAAGTCATCCAGCCCGCGGAAGCCGGTGGCGATGCCCGACAACGCGGCGGGGACGGAAGGCGGCGTAGCGTTGGCGAAGTGCAGCTCGCCGTTCACGTTGTAGCGGTGGATTTCGGTGTGGAAGGCGCTCTCAATCTGGGAGGCGGTGCCGCTGAAGACGATCCAATTGCGGCCGTTGGCCACGCTGACTACGCTGAGGCCCTGCGACTTGAGCCACGCCGAAGCCTTCTTAACGTCGTTCCGACTCAGACCGAAACGGTCGGCATATTGTTCGGGCGTGAGCCATTTATGGAAGTTGGGAGACTTGGGATCCTGCTGCTCGGCGAGGAGCTTCTTCAGGGCCTTCACCTGGCTGGGCGAGGGAACGGTGAGGAGCGTGACGTGGTTGAGCAGGAAGGAGGACTCCACCCGGCCCACGTCATATTGCGGCTTCGCCCGGCGATGAATCTGGCCTCTCAGTGGGACCATCTGGCCGGAGTCGATGGCGCCGGTGATGCGGTCCGGAGCCTCGGCAAGGCAAATTGCGGTTAAGAGGGCTGAGGCGGCGATAAGGCACAGCAATGAGCGGAAAGTTCGCATACACACTCCGTGACGGGATCGAGGCTGACTTGTCTGTCCAGATAGCTTACACAAGGATTCCCCGGTTGGATCAAGTTTGTTCGATGGCGGGTTGTATTATGGGAAAATTTTACGGGGAAGAGTTAAGACAGTAACCGCGGTAATCAGCCCCCCGCCGGCATCCCGCAGGGTCCGTGTCGTATACTGCCGCTGCAGTTCCTGCTGCTGCCGAGCACGGACCGCCGTCTCTGCGGACGGACACTTCCGCGGGCCGCCGTGCTTGCGACAAGCGCCCGCCAAGGAGTTCTTCGCCAGAACATGCCAGCGCCTGCATCCGGCCAATCCCGCCTCGCTTACATCGACTGGATGCGCGGGCTGGCTTGCGTGCTGATGTTCCAGACGCACTGCTACGATTCGTGGCTCTCGCCCCAGGCCCGCCAGAGCCGGTTTTTCATGTATTCGCAGCTGGGCGGGACCTTTCCGGCTCCGCTGTTTCTTTTTCTGGCGGGAATTTCCTTTGCCCTGGTCACGGAAAAACTCTGGCAGAGGAATGTGCCTCCGGCCCAGATTGCCGGCAAGACCATCCGCCGCGGCGCGGAAATTTTCGCGCTTGGCCTGCTTTTCCGCCTGCAGGAGTTCGTGGTCGCCATGGGCTGGTCGCCCTGGACGGACCTGCTGCGGGTGGACATACTGAACACGATTGGCCTTTCCATGATGTTGATGGGCCTCCTCTGCTGGCTGGTGTTGTCAGACACGCGAAGGCCGGATCCGCCAGATCGCAACCCAGGGCGCGGGCCGAGGACCAGGCTGGCGTTGGTGCTGGCGTCGGCGGGTACCGCTCTGTTGATTTCGCTGTGTACGCCTCCGCTGTGGACTACGTGGCGACCGCATTGGCTCCCCTGGCCGATCGAGTCCTACATCGACGGAGTGCACAACCTGGGCGCGCCGCAGTCGTGGCTGTTTCCGGTTTTTCCCTGGAGCGCGTTTGCCTTCGCCGGCCTGGCGGCGGGATTCGTGTTGCAGAGCCCGTGGGTGCGCGGGCGCGAGGCGCGCATCTTCCTGGCGATTGGAATTGCAGGTGTCGCGGTGGTGGAGGCGGCGCGTTGGGTCGACGCCCGACCGTGGCATTTCTATGCCGTGTACGACTTCTGGCACACCAGCCCCAGTTTTTTCTTGATCCGGCTGGGCATGCTGATGGCGATTTTGTCGGGTTGCTACGCGTGGTGCCGCTGGGGCGCAGGACAGTGGGGATTCAGTCCGCTCATTCAGTTGGGCCAAGCCTCGCTGCTGGTTTACTGGGTGCACATCGAATTCGTGTACGGGCGGCTTTCCATTTTGCCCAAGCACGCGGTCGGGATTCGTGCTGCGTCATTGGGGCTGGCGGCGATATTTTTTGGCATGCTGGCGCTGGCGCGGTTCCGTACTCGAATGAAGGGGCGGGGGGTAGAAGTGTTGGCATGGCTGCGCCCGCGCGCAGCGGCTCTGTAGCGCCAGCAGGCCGAAGCCTGCCCTGACCGAACGAAGTGAGCCGAAGGGATGCCGGCGCTACGACCCGAACGTCTTGGCGAATTCTACAGAGGTGCGCTCGGCCCAGCGGCCGTCGTCCTGTGCGTGGCCGTTGCGCTCAGCCAGGAAGGCGCAGTGCCCGCCGTCGCCGGTTTCGATAAAAGTAATATTGGGGTTGGCCAGGATGCGCTGCCGGGTTTCCGCTCGCAGCCGGATGAAAGGATCGTTGGTCGCGTGGATGATCAAGGCCGGCACCGCAATGAGATCCACCACATTGGATGCTGCCGCCCGAGCGTAATAATCATCGGCGCCGGCAAACCCGCAATAGAAGGCGGTAATGCGGTCGTCAAATTCGCGCAGGCTGGAAATTTTCTTCAGGCGCGAGACATCAAAATCTCCGGGGAACAGCCTGGCCTTGCGGCGAAAGCGCCGGAACAACTGCATGAGAAAGTAATATTCGTAAAGCCGGTTGGAGGGCTCGTGCAGCGCGTCAGCCGAGGCTGCCAGATCCATCGCCGGGCAGCCCGCGACCACAGTGCGGAACTGCGGTGGCGCCTCGTGGCCCCCCTCCCCGGCCAGTTTCCGCACCAGATTGCCCCCCATGGAGAACCCGAGCAGGGCGCACCGGTCGATGCCGTCATTTTCCACAATGTTCCGGGCTACCGCGGCCACATCGCCCGACAGGCTTGAGTTGTAGAGCGTAGGCGCCGCGGCATCCATTCCGCCGCAATTGCGCTGGTTCATGAGCACGACGTTCATACCTGCGTTCAGCCCGCCCCGGGCTAATCCCAGCATGTATTGAGAGTCGCTCGAACCTTCGAGGCCGTGTACCACGATCAGAGTAAGCGCGCCGCGCCGGGCGCTCTGCCAATAGCACAGGCACCGCAGCTTGATTCCGGCGGCGACCTCGACCAGGCGCTCTTCCGGCTTCGGTAGCTGGATTCTTCGCTGCAAGAGAAAGCTGGCGAGGGTCTGCACGTGTCCGCCACGAAACCACGGGTGCGGACGGAATGCCAGAATCTCGGATTGCGCGATGATCGACCGATCTTGAGTTTTTTCTTGCTCGAGTCCGCGCACTGGACGTTCCGGGCCCGCAGAATCGGTTTGCGAAGTTCTCACGAATTGATTCTAATGGAGTCAGCACCGCGAAAGGCTGGAGCTTCTCATATGCCCATCTTTGAATACATCTGTCAGGAATGCCATCACCGCTTCGAAACCCTCGTATTTGGCAAGCAGAGGGCAAAATGTCCGAAGTGCGACGCGACCAAGCTTGACCCGCAGCTCTCCGTGTTCGCGGTCTCAGCCAAAGGCTCGTCGAGTGCCGCCGCTCCCTCCGGCGCATGCGGTTCGTGCGGCGATCCGCGGGGCGCTGGAGCCTGCTCCCTCGGCGATATGGATTGAGATCAGGACCACTCCATCGGCGTCATCTCGAGCGTAGCCGGTTTTCAGGCGGAGGGAGAGCTTGCCCTGAGCGAAGCCGAAGGGGATGTCACGCGAATCGCCTCTGTTTTCCGGAACGTAGCCGCCACCCACCCAGCAATGTAAACTCGCAGAGATGCGCGTAAGAATTCTGGGCTCGGCCGCAGGCGGCGGATTTCCGCAGTGGAATTGTGCCTGCCCGAATTGCCGCGCGGTGCGCGTCGGCGCTTTTCACGGAAAAGCGCGCACCCAGACTCAGGTTGCCATCACGCAGGATGACCGGAGCTGGTTCCTGCTGGGAGCTTCTCCCGACCTGCGCGCGCAAATCGAAGCCACGCCGGACCTTCATCCGCGAGCACCGTCCCGCGGAGAAGCCCCACGCCAATCGCCGATTGCCGGCGCCGTTCTCGCCAACGCCGATCTCGACCACGTGCTCGGATTGTTGCTGCTGCGCGAATTGCAGCCGTTGCGTATTCATGCCACGGCATCGATTCGCCGCATTCTGCGCGCCGAAAACACCATGTTCGGCATGCTGGAACGCGTCGCCAATCAGGCATCATGGACTGACTTCACGCCCGGAGAACGGTTTCCACTTCTGGGTCCCGCGGCGGAGGACTCCGCCTTGCGCTGCCGCGCTCTGTCGCTGGGAACGCATTTTCCCGCCTATGTTTCCGCCCAGCGCCAAGCCCGACTCGACCCGCAGGAATCTTCCCTGGGACTGCTGATCGATTCACCGTCGGGTAAGCGCCTCGCGTTTATGCCTGCCGTCCCCTTAATTGATGGCGCGGTGCTCACCGAACTCGACTCCGCCGATGCTCTTCTTTTCGACGGCACATTCTGGAGCAACGACGAACTCATTCGCACGCAAGGCGGCGGCAACACCGCACAGCAGATGGGTCACGTCCCGGTGTCGTCGCCGGAAGGTAGCTTGCACAAGTTGGCCGGACTGCGCCGCCCACGTAAAATCTATTTGCACATCAACAACACCAACCCCATGCTGGATGAAGCCGGCCCCGAGTACCGGCAGGTGCGCGAAGCAGGCTGGGAAGTGGCGGAGGATGGATGGCAGTTCGACCTGTAAAGCCGGCGAACATCGCGCCCAAAGCAGCCGACACGCATCTGCTTTCTCTGGACGAACTGCGCGCCCTGCTCCGCGTCGTGGGTGAGGAACGCTATCACCACCGCCATCCTTTCCACCTGATGATGCACGAAGGCCGCCTCACTCGCGGCCAGTTGCAGGCCTGGGCGCTGAACCGCTACTACTACCAGAGCATCATCCCCATCAAGGACTCGATCATCCTGTCGCGCGGGCCTGATCCGGCGTTCCGCCGCGCCTGGCGCAAGCGCGTGATCGATCATGACGGCGACGCTACCCACAACAACGAGGGAGGCATCAAACGCTGGCTCAAACTCGCCGAGGCCACGGGCCTGAACCCGGACGACGTTCGCGCAGGAAAAGGAATTCTCCCCGCAACCCGCTTCGCCGTGAACGAATATCTGAACATCGTGCGCAGCCGTACGTTGCTCGAAGCCGTGGCGTCATCGCTCACCGAGCTGTTCTCCCGCGACCTGATCTCCCTGCGCATGGAGAAACTGCGCCAGCATTATCCTTGGCTCTCCGGCGGCCTCGACTATTTTGAAGCCCGCCTGACGCAGGCTCCGGAAGACGCAGAATTCGCCGTGAACTATGTTTACCAAAACGCCATAACGCGCACCGAGCAGGAACTCGCCATCCAGGCGCTGCGCGATAAGTGCGACATTCTCTGGGCGCAGCTCGACGCGCTCTATTTCGCCTACGTGCAGCCGGCATGGCCGCCGCCCGGCGCATTTCAGATCGAGGCCACGTAGCATGATCCCTATCGAAAAGTTTGTCATTCAGACCGGAGCATTGCGATTGGCTTCATCAATCGCAATGCGGAGTGGAGGAACCTGCTTTTTCTTGCAGGTCATCTAACATGCCGCCTCCACTCGATTCCAGCCAACCCCGCCTCGCCGCCGGCTGCCGCTGGGGTGGAAGCGATGCCGACCGCGTGATCCTTTTTCCCGAAGGCGCGATCAAGCTGCAAGGCACGGGGAGGCAAGTCCTCGAGCGCTGCGACGGTAAGCGTACCTTCGGCGAAATCATCGCGGAACTGCAGAAACAGTTCGACAAGGCCGATCCCGACAAGATTCGCGCCGACATCACGATGTTTCTGGAGCAGCTGCAAAAGAAGCGGATCGTAGATTACTAGAGCTCTATTATCGTAACGATAATTATCGCGAACCTAAATAGCAGTAGACTTGATTCGGCTTCGCATGATTCCCAATCCTCTCGCGCTCATCGCCGAAGTTACGCATCGCTGCCCGCTGCACTGCGTCTACTGTTCGAACCCTCTGCAGTTGGCGGGAACAGAATCGGAGCTCTCGACCGAGCAATGGACCAGCGTCTTCCAGCAATCTGGCAAACTCGGCATGTTGCACGCGCACTTCACCGGCGGCGAACCGCTGGCGAGGCAGGATCTGACCGAACTCATTGGGGCGGCGCGGACCGCTGGACTCTACACTAACTTGATAACCTCGGGAATTGGCCTTGGTGAGGAGCGGCTTGCAGGGCTGGTTGCTGCTGGTCTCGATCACATTCAAATCAGCTTTCAGGATTCGCGCGAGGGCCCCGCCAACTGGATCGCCGGCGCCAAAGCGCACGCGCACAAAATCGAACTTTCACGCGCAATTCGCCGGGCGGGTGACGGAAAAAGACTGGCCTTCACAGTGAACCTGGTGGTCCACCGCCAGAATCTCGACCATCTCGAAGAGATGATCGCATTCATCGAGCAACTGAACCCCGACCGCGTGGAGATCGCCCACACCCAGTATTACGGCTGGGCGCTGGCCAACCGGGCCGCGCTGATGCCGACCCGCGCCCAGATTGACGCCGCGGTAGAAATTGTTGCGGCGGCGGAGAAGCGGCTGGCTGGGCGCGTGCGCATCGATTCGGTGGTGCCCGACTACTATGCCAAATATCCGAAGGCTTGCATGGGCGGATGGGGGCGAAGATTGATGCTCATCAATCCGGCGGGGAAAGTGCTTCCCTGCCATGCCGCGGAAGTGATTCCCGGCATGACCTTCGAGAATGTGCGGGAGAACACGCTGGAGTGGATCTGGCGAGAATCGGCGTCGTTCAACCGTTTTCGCGGGGAAGACGGGATGCCGGAGCCTTGCCGCCGCTGCGATCGGCGCGGGGAAGATTTTGGGGGCTGCCGCTGCCAGGCGTTTCTGCTCGCGGCGGACGCGAGCGTCACCGATCCGGCGTGCTCGCTCGCGCCTGCGCATGGCATCGTTGAAGCCGCCGTGCGCGAAGCTAATTCAGATACGGGTGTCGCGCCAGCGAAGCCAGCGTCGTCGTTTGTGCAGGTGCAGCGTGAGACGGCTGGGCTGTGGGACTACCGGATAAATCCGGAATAGCTTTTTTTTTCGAGAAGAATCGCCGGCCGCCGTGCCCTTGCAAGACCCCGGAGCGCACGCCTTACCAGCGCACGCCGAAGGTGAGGGTGCGGACGTCGGTGGTGTTGCCGGCGTAGCTGCCGTGGATGGCACGAAACTCGGCGTAAAGGTCGATCTTATCGGTCGCTTTGCGCACGATGCCGCCGCCGAAGTTATAGCCGAATTCGTTCTCGTTTGCCTTGAGAAACGTGCCCAGCGGAAGGCTGCCATTGAGGCACGTCCCCCACCAATTCCAGAACGCGTTGCAACTCCCGCCGGGGACCGCGGTCGACGGACCAACTTTCCCCACCCGCCGGAAAAAACCGGGGCCGATAAAAACATATCCGCTGTAGATGCTGGTGGCCGGGATGTACACGACCGGATCGAAGGTCAACCCATACACGTGACTGGATGCGTTCGGGGCCTGGGCCAGTTCCAGCGCGGAAGAACGCAGGGGAAGATCGGTCCAGGAGAGATCCATACGCAATCCCAAATATTTGCTGAAGTTGCGGGCCACGCCGGCATCAACCGCGGGTCCGCCTCCCCGGACAAACTGCTCGGTGGTACCGTTGGGCAGATTGACTCCCGCGCTCACATTGAACAACCAGTCTTTGTAATCGCGAGGTTTTACTCTCCGCATTGGCGTCTCTACTTCGGGATTTTCCTGAGTAGCAGGAGTGGTGGCAGGAGTGGTGGCAGGAGTGGTGGCGGGGGTAGCGGCAGGCTGCGGCGCTTCCGCAGGCTGCTGGGCTTGCGGAGTCTCCTGAGCGTATACCGCTCCGGCCATCGACAGGCAAATCGTGACCGGGCAGATCGTGACCAGGCAAATCGTTACTAAGCAGCTCATTCCCGAGCGAATCGGGGCTGCGGATCCAACCACCTTCACGAACCTTTCAAACATTCATTCTCCTCCCGCTACCGGGCTTGGTTTGCGGACCATAGGGCTCGGTATCGAAAGGCGCTGGTCAAAGAGCGTGTTCAGGACTCTCCCG
>VFSW01001927.1_pt1 | contig 31460 bp, 25 predicted proteins | sample 5358111 | NCBI WGS metagenome assembly VFSW01 (sample SAMN11554181, study PRJNA540505) | mine drainage metagenome | isolation source: sediment from site ElyBrook_90M | place: USA: Ely Copper Mine, Vershire, VT | collected 2017 | reverse complement strand
CCCCCGCACGTGACCCCCCACCCGCAGTCCAAGCGGCGAGTAATCGCCCGAAAGCCGTGGCGTGCCCGGCGCCGCGGGTACCGCGGCGCGAATCTCCCGCCCCAGTTCGGTGCGGGTAGGAATATTCTGCAAATTCGGATTGACGGATGAGAGTCTTCCCGTTGCCGTAGCCGCCGCCTGAAACGTGGTGTGTACCCGCGATTCCGCATCGGCCAGCAGCGGCAGCGCATCAATGTAATTCGATTTCAGCTTGGCTAGATGGCGGAATTCGAGCACCAGCCGGGGAACTTCGTGCTTCTCCGCCAATTGCTCCAGCACGTCCTGCGCGGTGGAGACAGCCTTGCCTTTGCCGCGGCTCGCCGGTGCAGGCAGACCCATGTGTGTGAACAGGACTTCGCCTAGCTGCTTCGGCGAATTGATGTTGAAGCGCCGCCCCGCCAACTCGAAAATGCGCTCGCCCACGCGCTCCAGTTCCACCGCGAATCGTTTGGACAGGCCGTCCAGAACTCCAATATCGATGCGCACGCCGGCCCGCTCCATGCGATAGAGAACGGGCGCCAGCGGCAGATCGATCTCGGCGTATACGCGCTCCACGCCGGCCTTTTCCGCCTCGGCCCGCAGCGCAGGGACCAGCGCGTGAATCGCCGCCGCGCCCGCCGCAAGTGTCGTGGGCGCGGCTTGGCTGTGACGCGCGGCAACATCGGCCAGCGACTGGGTAGCATGGGTGGGGTTCAGCGCATACGAGAGCAGCATGGTGTCGTCCACCGCCCCGTGCAACACGATGTCCCGCCTCCCAAGCACATGGAGCGCCGATTTCCAGTCGTGCGTCTGCTTGGCCACCGCAGCGTCTTCCAGCAGCGCGCGCAACTCATCCGTCAGCGGCAACCGCAAGGCCGTAGGGGCCTCCGCGCATACCCCCAGGCTAAAGCTGGCCTGCTTTTCAGCTTCCTCAGCTGCATCCAGCAGCGACATCGTCTGCGGAACTTCGTCCTCAATCTCTTGCGGCAAAGGCGCGGCCGCATCGAGCGCAAACGCAAAGCCATGCGCGCGCGCGGCAGCATAAAACGCTGCGGCTTGCGCATCCGTCGGCTCCTCAATCAACGTCACGGCAGCCCCATTCGTTGAAGGCGCAAGGTCACGCAGCATCGACGTGAACTCGAGCTCAGTGAACAGCTCGCGGCAAGCTTCGATGTTCGGCGCCTGTGTCTCCATCGCGCTTAGATCAAGTTCCAGCGGCACATGACTGTCGATCGTGGCCAGTTCCTTCGACAGCAGAACTGTGTCGCGGTTCTGCTCCAGCGACTCCCGATAGCTTTTGCGCTTCACTTCGGCGGCGCGCTCCAATACGGCTTCCACTGTGCCGAACTCCTGGATCAGTTCCACACTGCCCTTGTCGCCGATGCCAGGCGCGCCGGGAATGTTATCCACTGAATCGCCGCGCAGCGCCATTACATCCACAACCTTCTCCGGTGGCACGCCCAGCGTCTCCGTTACCTTTGCCGAATCGAGAATGAGGTTGTCCTTCTGCGGATTAAGGATCTTCACCCGCGGCGTGACTAGCTGCATCATGTCCTTGTCGCCGGAGACGATGAAGACCTCGTGCCCCTGTTCGGCGGCCTCGCGCGCCAGCGTGCCAATTACGTCGTCGGCCTCAAAGCCCTCGGCCTCCAGGATAGGAATGCGCAGCGCCTCCAGCGCGCGGCGGATGTAGGGAATCTGCCGCCGCAAGTCCTCGGGCATGGTCTCGCGGTTAGCCTTGTACCCCTCGTAGCTGACCTCGTCGAAGCTCTGCTTTTTGGCGTTCCACTTGCGCAGCGGGCCCATAGTGCGCGCCCGCTCATCGCGAAAAACCTCGCCGCTCACGTCGAAGACCGCCGCAAAGTAGCGCGGCGCAAAGTCCTGGCGCAGCTTCTTGATCATGTTGACAAAAACGTAAGTAGCAGCAGTCGGAAGCCCCTGGCGCGTAGACATGGGACGGCTGCGTTGCATCGCGTGGTAAGCGCGAAAGATGAACGACATGGCGTCGAGCAGAAAGACGGGCGGTTTGGCTTGATCAGGCACGCTACAGAGTCTATCAGCGCCGCTTCATGCGCGTGGCGGTCAAAAGCAGCATCCGAGACTGCAGCAAACCCGAGCCCAACTGACTTTGCTCTAGTTGATGGCGGCTTATATCGTTATAATTCTGTCCGAAGCCGAACAATCGAATGCCCTCTTTGAACCTCAATACGAGAACCGCAACCTCTGTGGAGAAGCAGGGCTTATGAGTCAATCGGTCCAGCGTGCAACTAGCCCACGGCTAACCCTCGTTGTCCCATGTCACAACGAAGAGAAGGTATTACCTGAAACGGCACTTCGCCTCGGTGCGTTGCTTGATAGACTCGTCCATGGCGCATTGATCGTCGAACCGTCCATCTTTTTCGTGGATGATGGCTCGTCTGACAGCACCTGGGATGCGATTGAACGCTTCGCGGCCGGGGACGCTCGTATCCACGGTCTAAAGCTCTCCCGGAACTTCGGTCAACAAAATGCCATCCTTGCAGGATTGCTCTCAGCGCCGGGCGACCTGTTCATCAGCATCGATGCCGATCTGCAGGACGACGTAGCAGCGATAGAAGAGATGGTGCATGCGTACGTCCGTGGCGCTGAAATCGTATACGGCATCCGTCGTAACCGCGAGACTGACAGTTTCTTCAAGCGAACAACCGCACAAGGCTACTACTGGCTTCTCCAAACAATGGGTGTACAACTCATATTCAACCATGCAGATTTCAGGCTTATGAGCCGCCGCGTGGTGGAGGAGTTGCGCACTTGCAAAGAAACTAACCTTCTACTTAGAGGGCTGATTCCACAACTGGGGTTTCCTTCCGCCTCGGTCTATTACGATCGGCATGCGCGGTTTGCGGGAGAATCCCAGTACCCGCTCTCGAAGATGATCTCTCTGGCTCTGAACGGCATTACCTCTTTTACGGAGATGCCCCTGAAGATCATCACTGTCCTCGGTATGTTCGTTTCTCTCTTTAGCTTTGGTCTGGCTGTTTGGGCGCTTGCCGCTAAGCTCCTTCACTTGGCTTCAGTCCCTGGCTGGGCTTCAATCGTGATTCCCGTCTACATGCTGGGCGGTATTCAACTGCTTTGCCTGGGAGTCATCGGGCAATACCTTGCAAAGGTATACTCCGAACTGAAAGCTAGACCTCGGTTCATCATCGAGAAGAACCTGTAGCCTAAGTTGAAGAATGTAACGAAGGCGAATAGCGCTAATTCGGACAGGTAGTTCGATTGTAAGTTGCAGGAACCTGCTCGATGTTGCTCACCAAATACCGGAAGGCTAGTCTCTCCCTATGACGGCGTTCTGGCAAGTAAGGCGTACTGGCCGCCGAAAGGTAGTTTAGATAGAAATCTCTCGACGGTGCCAAATCTATTGAATAACCTTTCCGGGAGATACAGGAAGTATTCCCGGCCGAGTGACAGAAGGCCCGAAGTCTCAAGTAGTCTATTCGCTTCGCGGGCTGTCAGGAGTTTTGCATCCGCGTCCACCGGACATCTCTTTACAATTGCTTGGGTGACGGGATTCCATGGATTGTGTTCTATGACGCAGCACAACCCTCCGGGACGCAGCACTCGCCGGATCTCGTTGATCAGCGGTGTCCGGTCCGTCCAATGCACATGGTGCAAGACACACACAGCAGTCACAAAATCGACCGAGCAATCATCGAAGGGCAACTCGACGAGGGACGGTTGCGCAAACTTCTTGAATGAAGTCTTCGACGACAACATGCCTGCAGACGGGTCGCAACCCATCGCGTTTGCAAAGTGATTGCCCGCTAGTTCCAGCAACTCGCCCCGGCCGCAGCCAACGTCTAGCCATCTTTGCGTTTCAGGCACTACGCCGGCCCGCCGAAGCAGTCTCTCGATGAGAATCCACTTCCTCAGATGGAAATGGGCCGCGTCCAGAGCGAAGCGATTTCTGAGCGGGTCATCGAGCAACTCGTCATACAAGGACGCGTACCGCTCAAACTCAGGGGACTTCGTCTCGCTATTTTGCAAGGTTGTCACCCTTTCGCTCCATCAATCGGATACCGTGATCATCTTCCACTAACCTATAGTGAGACTCCAAATATGGCTCAAGAATGAGGTCCTGAGGCTTGACGGGCGGCAAGCCAGGGAATGCGCGGGCGGCTTTGGAGCCGAAGGTAGTGTCCCATATGACATATTTCACGCGCTGCCGATCGACCGCCCGCACCGCCTCATTGAACTGCTCCCGAGTATTATAGCCATAGAGTAGAAAACTATAGCGGGTCGGATTTTCTGTTGCAGATAGGAAATAACAGGTTGGGCAATACGGGTAAATCAGGACCTCTTCACCGGATGATACATGCTTATCCAGTAGCCGCAGTGTGGCCTCTCGCCCGATCGCAGCAACCGTACCCACGTGGGTTGCCGAGGCGTGGGTCCCCGCGGCAAGCACAAAGCACCAATTAAAGCCTGCCAGGCACACGGCGCTGATTGCAAGGGCCTGTAAAGCTACATGGGCCAGCTTGCTTCGACTTTCGGTCATAGCGTGGATGCATAGAATGATCAGAAGTGCCGAACCGGATATCAAGTGGTACATATCTTTACGATGAAACTCCGATAGCCAAAAGGCCCATCCGCAGAGCCAATACAGTGTTATCTCAGGTATTACAGACTTCCATTTGGTCCGGATGCCAAGGATTAACATGAACGCGGGCAGAGCAGCGACAAACAAAAGAGGCGTGATGACGATAGAGGCTATTCCAAGGAGCCATTTCGAAACATTTCCGGTTACCCAAGGATCCCAGTAAAATGTGAAGAGATCTTGTGCGTAGGATACGCCGTTTGCTGTGCCGTAATGCTGGGACGGGAAGACGAAGTTTGCGTAGACGAGGCTGCCCATGGCTCCCTGGCTCCAGAAATACGTGAGCACTACCGCGGCTACGGCAAGGTAGCCTCCTGCCATTAGACCCGCTGCGGCGAGAAGTGATGGAGTTCTGCGGCGCTGGAGCAAGAGCCACGCCAGAAACGCAACAAACAGATAAAGACCCTTTGGCTGCAGAATGCAGGTTGTTACTCCCGCCAGCACTCCCGCCGCGATCAAAAGATAGTTCTGGCGTCTGCTATGCCAAAGAACCATACAGACAACGGCCAGTAACCCAAAGAAAATACTATCGACATGGTGGCTTATTTCAGGCCAAGACGGCCCAAAGTAGGTCCCCGCAAGAATAAGACCAGGGATGGCCTGGTATCTTGTACAGACTCGGCGGGACAGAAAATACATCGATAAGCCCGTCCCAAGCGAAGAAATAAACAGGCAAATGCGCGTCGTCAGGAATGAGATGCCGAACAGCTTAAAGAAGGCCGCCATCCAATAGAACGTTCCTGGACCCATGACCTCAAAGAAATCACGCGCGAAGACCTCGCCATGAACAATCCGCTCAGCGCCGCATAGGAGTGTGCCTTCGTCACCTGCAGTGAACATGATCCGCATAAATGGCAGCAGATACATGCTGGCGCAGAGCGTGAAGAGTGCATAGCTCCGCCACGGCGCAGCCTCCTTCTGCGCTAGAGAGTTGGCCGTCGGGGAAGTAGCAGTAGCAATCATTATTAGACCTTCTGCAATATGAGCTTAGCTCCTGTCGGCGAGCATCCGTCTACCAATTTACGAGCCTAAGTCATTGTGGGCGCAATCGGCCTTGCTTCGGACCCTGCGGATGCCGTCGTTGCTGCTCGGTCGGGAGCGCTCCGCACATACACCCACAAATAGAAAATCACCATGACCAGCAAGATTAGCGGGACTGGCCGGGTCAGCACAACCGTAAGTATCTTGCCGTAAAGCCCCGTTGGAGACGCGTGCAGGCCCCTTGTTAGAGTGACGAGAATTATCACCGGAATATCTCCGGTCAACACAATCGCGGCGGTATTCACCAGGAGCGCGAACCGCCCAATCGGGCTGCCCTCGGCCCAGAGCATTGCACAGGCGGGAACCGTTAGCAGCAAAAGCTTGGCATCATAGGTGCGGTGATACGTCACGAGCATAGTGAGAGGCACGACTACCGCGAGCGCCAGCCAGGCCCTCGTCGGCGATGAGCGCGACTTCAGAGTCTTGAGCGCCCATACGAGTAGGAGCGCTCCGCATACCAGATAGCTGAACAGATTGTAGAAGTGCGGATCATCCCGGAAGACGCTGATAACCGTTTGCAAGTCGATTATCATATCGGAGTTGCTCATGCCGATAGAGGTGGGCGTCGGATCATTGATACCGCCGTGCGCCGATATTACAGCCAGATTGGAGCACATTTCCGGCATCCAATGTGGCGCGACGTGTGAGACCCATAGGATAGCCGCCAAGCTCAGAACAATCGTTGCAGCCATTGTTTGCAGAGCGCGCTTTCGAGAGACCCCGCCCGCCAGAAGGAAATAGAGCCAGACCAAACCCGCGTCATGTGGTTTGATGGCGAGGCTGATCGCAAGGCATAGAATACCGGCCGCCACAAACCGCTCCTGGAGAAAACACCAGACGGCAATAACGCAGAGGCTCACGACAATCCCAGCCGTATTGCCCCCGGCAAAGATAATTTCGCTGTTGGCAAGCAAGATACAAACAAGGAAAAGTGAGAGATGCGCTGCATATCTCTTCCCAAGGCTCCACATCAGGAATGCGGCAAGAAGGAAGCTCCCAACGATGAGAATCGTCCAAAGCACGCGCGCCGGGCCCAACGGCAACATCGCGAAGGGAGCGATGATGAGGAATGTGGTGGGCATGTTCACATACAAGGTCACTGACTGGCGGCGCAGGATGGTCTCCACTGGACGTTCCCCTCCCTCTGTCCGGTAAAGACTCTGTAACTCACTCACGTTGTAGGGGTCACAATGTTGAATCAAGCATCGCGTGCCGTAGTAAATACCAGGAAAGCCCATTATTCCGCCGGGCACGCTGCGCCCCGCGGCAAAGCCCCATAAAAGAGAGATTCCACCGCTCAACAGCATCACAAACAGACTAATCCGGCGCGCCTTTGTCATGCTCAACATCATCCTTATGTTACCGGAAGTCAGGATAGCAAGAGACCATCGGCAAGTTGCGAGCCCGGCCCGCACATATGCTTGGGCAGAACGGCGACGTGCATGCGGGGTTCTCAGAAACGAGGGTAGGTGTATATGTTTTATGTCAAAGCTTCAAAGAGGGTGTTGTTGAGGCTCTTGAACAGCAGAGGTAAGGTGCAGGCCCGGAAAACTGGGCAAACTAACGCTGACTCGATCCCAAACGCGGATCGAAGGGCAAGAGAATGACTGTGGGTACAGCATGCCTGTCCCACAAATCTGACCATATAGAAACGAAGAGGCGAGTCTTGCGTTGCGCTGGCCCTGGAAAGGAAAGGGGGGAGGCAGCCAGGGTTGAGCCAGCCAATGCCTTACTCATGCGGCGTTGGCTATGGCGTTCTTGATGCCTTCGTAGATGATCATGACATCGCCGCTAACGGTCTTCATCGCCGCCACGCACCCGATCGCAAGCAGGCAAATGACCAGGGCGTACTCCACCAGATCCTGACCGTTTTCACGGAGCACCAGTCTCTGGAACCTGACAAGCAGCTTGGTCATCAGAATAACCATCTTGGCCTCTCTGCGGTTTTGTCCTTTGTGGCTACAGATCAGAATGCGCCCCCGGCAGGGCCGGGGAGCATTCTGATCCAAGTGAACTGACAAGCGTGTCGCTGAACTCGGCGATGACACTGTTAACGGCACTCCCCAATGTACTCATTGCGGTAGTAGCGCCATGAGTACATTGGGTAATGGCACACACGAGCTAGACCAGATACTGGTCTAGCTCGCGCACCATCAGGGTCAGCATCGTAAAAGCCGATCGCTCATTGAAGCGAACTGCTTTTACTCCTGCGGGCTGATTTTCGCAGACGGAGACTCCTAAATCCCTCCACCCGCAGGATTGGGAAGCGCTCTTATCAGGCGGCGGCGGTTAGCGCGGCCGTGATGTCGCCGAAGACCGTGCTGATCTCAGTGCTGAGAGCTCTCATAGCCACAACAGCGCCAAGGGCGATCAAGGCAACCACGAGCGCGTACTCAACGAGATCCTGACCTTCTTCGTTCATCATCAGGGTCTGCATCTTCACATACATTTTGAGCATCAGATTGTTCATTTGTCAGTTCTCCAGGATTTGATTTTGTTCCAGCCGGACGCTGGGTAATGATCTCGTAGCATGTAGCATGCCAATCTTTCCGATGAGCGGTTATCATTATAAATCAATAATTTACAGATGGGAAAAGAGTGCCAAGTGTAAACAGTTGTATACGGTTCGGGGTGGATAACTCCTCTCACTCGTATACATGACACTAAAGTGTTAGGGCGCTTCAGCAACCCAGTTCACAGTGAATCAGTGCGCGAAGAAGCAAGCCGCAGACTGGCTCGCCTTGCGCGCTGACTTACAGAGCTTCCACAATCACTGTAACCCGAAGCGCGGATTAAATGAGTGGTTATCTCCTCAAGAAGGACCTACCACGTGCAGCGCGAAAAGCGCGCGCATTCCGGACCGCACTCGTGGCAGGGAACGGAATTGAATGAGTCTTAGCTGTGCTCTGAGGGTCCTGCTTGATTGCCCTCGAATGCAGCAGGGGAGAACTCGAGCACGTCTCCCGGCTCGGTTCGCGTCTTGCGGATAGCTCCCGCAGAGAGTTCGATCACGGAGTGCGCAGAGAGGCAGGCCGACAGGCGCCAGGGAGCCACGCTGCTCCTGACCTTTCTTACGCGATGCTTGCGGTCAAGGTAGACGAGGTCGATGGGGAATTGCATGCCGATGGTATGGACCGCCTCACATGGGACGATCCACATGCCCTCACCGGGACCTAGCCCTGGGCGCCCCAGCAGGCCCTTGGCGCGCCTGGGGCCATTGCCTGCAACTTCCACGCTGATGGCCAGTTGCGTGCGGCGTGTCACGTTCACTACCTGCAGCCGTGCATCCTTGTCGAGCCCGCGCTGTTGCACCAGACACTTGCGCAGCCCCAAAAACAACCTGTGAAACAGATTCATTGGGATACCCAGGTTTCGCTCATTGGCCCGCAGCAAAGTTTCGCGCGGAGTTTCATGCCCGGCTCATCAACTGTTTAGACCAATCTGCGAAGAGCATGAGCCCCGCGTTTTGGGCGGGGCTCACATTGGCTTGATTGAGAGCGCCTGCATCAATACGATGACGGGTCGCAATGCCACTCAATAACCTTACTGAGGGGCCATGGGAGTGGAACCGGAACCCGAACCGGAACCCATCCCAGACATCGAGGAGCTAGAACCACTCCCGGATGAGGTATCTGTGAGCGGTGTCTCCGGCTTCATACTTTCAATCAGCTTCTCTACAGGCATGGTTGCCGCCGGAGGGGGAAGTGTGGATTCGGCCGTCTTGGCATCCGGGGTATGCAGTGGCACAGTCGAGTTAGGCGGCAGGAACTTCTGCGGATAATTCAGATTGGGCAAAGGTGCACCCACCGGCATGGGAGCCACAACTTCTGGCGTCACAATCACGATGAGTTCCGTATTGCTCTTAGTCCTTGAAATCGACTGGAAAAACTTGCCAAGAATTGGAATGTCACCCAGGAATGGGATCTTCTGGAAAGTTTCAGTTTCGCGGTTGTCGAGCAGGCCACCGATGGCAAAGCTCTGCCCATCGCTCAGTTCGACCTCCGTCTGGACTCGACGGATGGCAATGGCGGGGATGGTGAATCCCGAAATCTGAACGGCATTGGTGAAGTCCAGCGAGCTGACTTCCGGAGCCACCTGCAAGCGGATCGTTCCGCGCGGAGTGATGGTGGGGATGAAGTTCAAGCGGATACCATAGTCCTTGAACATGACTGTGATTGTCGCGCCCGCGCCGACTCCCGCGGCTTGAGCAACTGGGTACGGATACTCTCCGCCAGCGAGGAAGCTGGCCTGTTTGCCATCCTGTGCCAGCACATTGGGCTCGGCGAGTACCTCAACCAGGCCCTGGGTCTCCAAGGCTTGGAGAGTGGCGCCTAGATTAAGTCCGGGGTAAAAAGCAAAGAGGTTCAAGTCATTTGATAAAGTCGCCAATGCGCCGCCTGATGTGGCTGTTCCGCCGGGAAGGCCAACAGACGGCTGGCTGAACTGGCCCGTGCTGACTCCACCAATCGTGTTCCCAAAGCCGGTGCTGAACAGGTTCACGCCGAGCTGTCTGCTCCGGCTGCGGTCCACGCTGGCAAAGCGCACCTTGAGAAGAATCTGTCTCTCTGCGGGCGGTACATTTACGCTGAGCAGGTTCACGACTTTGCCCGCGGTGCTGGCAATGGTTACCGCACGGGCAGAGCTGTTTAGATCCTTCACTGTGCCGCGCAGAAAAATGTTGCCACCTTCTGAGCTCACCCGCAGGGTTTGCCCCGGCAGTTCCGTTCTCAATTCGCGGCGGATCGCATCAAGCTTGTCGTTGGCCGCGGACATGCTTGGGCGGACCGTCACGTTGAAAAACTGTCGTCCACCGCTCGTATCCCAAAGAATCAGGCTGGTCTCACCAGGAGCCTTGCCATTAACCAGAACCTGGGTTGGGCTAACCGCTATTGCCTCGGCGAAATCGCCGAGACCTACCACCACTCGCGTTACTGGTCGGGCCAGGTCGAGCACCACTGATCTGCCCACTGCCACCGAAAGTTCATTTGCGGAATCCTGGCTGGGCATGTTGGCCGGCTGTGAGGCAAGCGACTGGCCGGTTTGGGCGGGCGAGGCTGCTGTGGCGCAGAAGTTGACCATCAACGCACTGAAACAGGCTATGGTAACGCCGGTTCTCGCTTTCACTGTTGTCCCCCGGGAGATGCAAATTTTGCTTCAGTCTGCTTCGAGCCGTTGATGACTTGAATTGTGTAGACTTGTCGGGGCGCGGTCTTGACGGGTTGCGACGAACGCCCCTTGACGGGGGCTGCCTTCGGGCCTACAAACACGTTGGCCATCGCTGTTAGAGGAACCGGCGCAACCTTTGTATCCAAAGGATTCCGAAGCACCAACTGGATACGAGCTTGACCGCTCGCCAACGCCAGGTACTGTGCGTCTTCCGGGGTAACCAACAGGTTCACCACCTGAACTTGCTTCGGTTTGCCTTCGGCATCCTTCTGAATATCCGTGCCGGCCGACAATACCTCGATGTTCTGAAGAATTGTCCTGACGATCGTCTCTTGATTGTTCGCGCCCGGGGGGGTGCCCGAGATCAGCACGTCCACACGCATGCCCGGCGTGGCGAAACCTGCAACGCCCACCACATCGTCCACCTTGACTGCGCATGCTCGCATGCCTTCGTGGATAGTGGCGGCCAGTCCACCGCCGGATCCCAGTGGCGCTAGACGGCTATCCAAAATGGGTTCGCCGGCGTAGAGATTTGAAATCACTCCGCGGCCAATCGCGTTTTCGGGCTTGAGTATAGCGCCCTGGGGAACTGTGCCGACAACTTGAATCGTCTTCAGATCAGTGGCGGCCAGTACCGTTCCTAACTTGATATCTGTTGAAGCTGCAACCAGGCGCGTTATAGTCTGCGGTTGGATTGACGCCATGCGATTTCCAACTACGCGAACTACAAGGTAGGTACTCAGAGCGGCAACTGCAAATGCGCTGAGGAGAATGATTAGCAGTCTTCGGTTCATTCAGAATCCTGTCTGCACCAGTTGTGCGGCTGTTTCCTATCCCGCGACTTTCCCCATTTCTCCGCGGCACAGTGCTACGTACAACAACTTCACCCCAAGTTAGGGACGACTTGGTTGAGCAAGGATATAAGCTTCAATGCCGTTGAAGTATAGCACCGTTAGCTAAATCTGATCTTGTAAAAAATGTCCCTGAAAAAGGGCGGTATCAGAATCGCCAACTACCCCTTTCTGACGTCACATTTAAAGATGAAAGCGCGCATTTGTGCCTGCTCCAAGAGGGCCTCGTATGCCTCTGTCGGAGATTGCAAATCGTCGTCAAATTCAGCTCGAGAGTTCGCGTATTGGACGCTGATAACCTAGGCGTCACTAGACGCAGCAATGCCATGCGGGGTTACTATTTGATACAACAGTGACCATCAATTTGTTACTTTTGATTTTTGCTCCACCTTCCGCGGTTGCGGGTATAAGTACCTCCACCAGCACGTGCTGCGCGTCAAACGCCGTCCGCACGCCTGCAATGATCGTCCGTGCAGAGGTCAATCGGATGCCGATCAAGCGGAAACGCATCCTGAAACAGCTGATCAACCGATCGGTTAGAGGACTAACCTATCAAAATCCGTCCTTCACCGTGCAGGCCTTGTTTTGCGTGCGTATTCCTGTTTGCCCCGGCTTCAATTTCGTTCCCGGATTTTGCGGTCAAGTACAAGAAGACATCAACCCAGGGCCGGCATCGGTCGTACGTTCGATGGCGCATGTGACTCCGGGGGGCCGGTTTCATGCGGGGACGGGAAGGATTGGGGGCATCTGGAGAAACAACCCCATGCGTGTTCTGGATGGAGACATCCATGTAAAGTAGGAGCAGGCGGCGCGCGAGAGGAAATCCACCCGTTATGAGCTCTCCCCGTACGGTTTCGCTTTTCACGGAACAAGTGCAATCGAGTCAGGGGGTGTCTTCCTTTCTGGTCTCGATCCTGATCCATGCGGCAGTCATAGGATTAGTGTCTTTTGTTCTTATGTTTGCGCCGCGGATCAATATGCAGATGGCCGCCGAGCGGTACATAGTACGGCGGGTAGACCTGGATCGCACGGAGTCTGAGAAGTTGCGCGCAGCGCGCAACAGCAGCCTCTATCCCGGCCCGCTCTCTATCGCGCAGGTGGCAAGCGCGCAAGGTAGCGCGGCTGCCCCCTCATCGAGCCGGCGCCAGATCACGCAACTGACCTCTGCGCTCCAGACGCTATTGCAGCCGGATATTCCTCTCAATAAGTTGATCGTAAAGAAGACCCCGCTCCCGGCCCTGTTGCTATGGTCCGCAAACAAGATCAAGGTAAAGAACATTACTCCGCCACCGCCACATGAGCCCAGTACTGCCGATCTGAAACCTTCTCTCAATCTGCCCAATAAGGAAGAGAACCTTGCGGATATCGAAATCTCCTCCACGGCGTTCACGACCGACGCTAAAATGCCTCCACCTGCCAAAACATCGCCCGTAGTTGTGCAAGGTCCCGGACGGGTGGAGCATGTTCCCGAGACAACGTCGGTTCGCTCGACACAGCCTGCCTCCGCTGCGGTCATGTCGGTCTCCGAAATCAACGTCGCGCAGGGGACGGTCGTTTTGCCCCCCGCCAACGAGACATCTGCTGGCAACCCGGCGGGTGCGTTGGCGCCGGGCACATCGGGGGCTTCCTCGCAGCCGGGTAAAGGCGATTCATCCAGCAAAGGCCCTCAGGGCAATACGGGAAATGGCCAAGGCAACGCGGGAAACAGCCGAGGCGATACGGCCGGGAAATCGGCGCCGGCAGGCGCTGGCGCCTTGCGCGCGGGAACTAATTCCGGAGGAGGGAAGGCGAGTCCCGATCCCTTCTCCGGTCATGGCGATCAAGGCGACGACCGTTCTTTTGTCCGCATTACCCTGCCCAAGGACGGCAAGTTCGGTGTGGTAGTTGTCGGATCCACGATGGAAGAACAGTTTCCAGAAACCGCCGGAATATGGAGCGGCAGGATGACCTACTCCGTGTATCTGCACGTGGGCTTGGCCAAGAGCTGGATACTTCAGTATGCACTTCCGCGCTCCGCTGAAGCCGCAACCGCGGGAAGCCTGGTCCGCCTGGACGCCCCGTGGCCCTATTACATCGTGCGTCCCAATCTCGCCCCCGCCGAATTCGATGCCGATGCCTTGATGATTCACGGTTTTGTGAATCAGTCAGGCCGCTTCGAAGCGTTGTCGGTCGCTTTTCCTCCGGAGTACACACAGGCACAACCGCTGTTGGACGCTCTCAAGCAATGGCAATTCCGGCCAGCCGCGCAAAATGGGCAAGCTACAAGAGTCGAAGTGTTGCTAGTGATTCCGGAGGTAGTGGAATAACTTCCACCTTCATGGTCGATCGGCAAACTCCGCCAAACTAAGTCTGGCAAAGTCCAAGGCCACTGCATTTTCCTTCCCATGGAGACGAGTACAGACTTTCGCCTTGTAGACCAGGGCCGTTGTATCTCCCGGGGGATATAGAGAGTATTACCTAGTCGTTGCACAATCTATCTTGCCTGACATTCATTGAGCGGATGTGCGATCTGGAAGGTTGCGGCGTAGTGTCGCAGGAGATCAAACTTGCTATGGTGGATGGGGTTATGGTCTATCCCGCGAACTCTTACTTCCAGGCAGTCCCTGATTCATTCGCCGGCCGATTGACTCTCTCCAGGAATCTCTCCAGAGTTCGCTTGTCCGCCCAGCTTTCCGTCCGTTTTTCATGGCCGTCCGCATCTGAGCCTCTCGGCAGAATAAAGACAAGGCCCACGCCATCGTCGCCCCATCGGACGACCTTTGACTGCACCGCAATCGCGTCCTCGACGTTTCTGCCTGCGCTGTCAGTGCGTTGCAGAGTCATCAGGATAATGGTGCCCGGGAACCAGCGTTCGTGGGTCAGCAAATAAAACCCTGCCGAACTGATATCGCCGATGCGATATGCTTTTGGCGTGCCGCCGGTCCAGTAATAGGCAACCAGTCCCGGCAGCGGCTGCCGTTTGGCGCGCCGGCGATCTGAAGACAACCAGTTTTGAAACCAGCTCTTCAGTAAACCCGGCCTACGATCATTTGGCTCAGAGTTATTCATCTCGTCTGGCCCCTGAAGAATAGGAATAGGTTGCACGCTCGTGGAGCGATCCTGCAAAGTGGGAGGGCACAAACCCAAGCTGTCTGATTGCTTCTCCCGCGAGAATACACTACTTTGCACCAGCGGTGTAGAGCCAAATGAATTGGAAAGCCGCTCCAACCGGTGCTCCATCTCTTCGGCCACGCAGATGACTAACTGGTCTCCTGCCTGAGTTTGCGACGAATAAATGGTGTGAACTGGCAGGACAAGCGCGCTGGCGGCCTCAGATTCTAGGGGTTCAAAATTGGAAGTTGGGTAAGACTCAACCTCTTGGATGACGCGATAATCCTGGTCGAGATAGACCAGATCGATTGGAGATAGCCCTCGAGCAGATGGAATTCCTCTATAGGGCACTGTCCAAAGTCCGCTATCCACCTTGACAGTCAGCGTTTCAATCATGTCTTCCAGATGCTCAATGGTGACATCTGCCACCGCAACTTCCAAACTCAGGAAGCTTTCGCGGGTTTGATTGTATACGCAGTATTTCTGGCTTTCCATATTCTCTCCCATTCCTGGAGGCTGCCAGGCTGCAAGGCGTAACACAAACATCCAGCTGCTGATTCGGATTGCGTCATCCGGCCAGTCGAGATAACTCCGCTATCGCCGCGAAACAAGCGCCGCGAAGCAATACATTTCGATCTGAGATAAGGAAGATATTGCACCGGACCGAGCGTCAGGTACTAACTCGTTTTCAAACTCAGCCGAAAAATCAGCATAAAAACCCAAACCTCCGGAGCGGCCGAACATCCGGACGGCGAAGAACTGGGTGGACGATAAAGCTCATGTTGCCTTCCGCGTACCACCCAACCTTCGATGCAACCTGAGTTACTTGACCCGAGTACGACGGCGCTGAATCAGAACGACCAGCACGATCACAAAGAGAACCCCGGCAACAATCCGGATAATCGTGTTGCTATCCATTGCAACTCTCCCTTCTTTCAATGGTTGAAAAGCGTCTTGAATGATTCCGACATGATGATCAGCGCAGGACCAAGAACCACTAGGAAAAGAGAAGGAAAGATAAAAAACACAAGCGGGAAGAGAAGCTTAACCGATAACTTCGCCGCCATTTCCTCAACTTGCTGGATGCGTTGTGTCCTGAGTGCGTCGGAGTGAACACGTAATGTCTTGGCGATGCTTGTTCCAAACTGTTCAGATTGAACCAGCATGGAGACAAGATTCTTTACATTGTCGACGTCCGTGCGTTCACCTAAGTGTCGCCAGGCTTCGGCGCGGGGGCGTCCGGCACGCTGTTCCAGAGCTACCATCCCGAGTTCGTCGCTGAGAGCAGGATGAGACTTCTCCAGTTCCGTTCCGGTGCGCGCAGTCGCCTGGTCCAGACTAAGACCAGCTTCCACGCAGATCACCAGCATGTCGAGCGCATCTGGCAGACCGCGCCGAATGCGGGCCTGTCTATTCTTAATCTTCCGTCCTAGCCAGAAATCCGGCAGCAGGAACCCTATACCCAGCGCGGCGATATACATGAAAAAGGGATTGCTATGCCGACCGACTCCGCTCACCAGGATCACGATGCACAGCAGTGCCGGTGCAAGAACCTTGACGCCGTAGAAGTACTTCAACGCGGTGTCGGTGCGGTAACCTGCGCGAATCAGGCGTTGCTGGACTACCGAAACCTCTGCCTCGCTCCTCGGCAGCACGCGCTCGAAGTGCTCCACCACATCCCCAAGGATTTGGCGCGTATCACTAAGCGTTCCCTTCAGGCTCCGCTGCTTGGGGCGTGGGTTGATCGCGGCCGCAATTCGCTGCTGGATAGTTTCACGATAGAAAATCAGCAGTCCGCCGCTCACAATCAGCAGGAAAATCGCGAAAAAGGATGCAACCGCAAGTCCCATAAGTTCCCTTCAAACGTCCAAGTTTACGATCTTGCGGATAATGAGACCGCCCACCACCATCATGCCAATCGCCGTATAGATGAGCTTGATGCCGAGATCGCGCGTCCACAATATGCTCATCATTTTTGGCGCGACAACGTATAGGGCACATCCCAGTACAATTGGAAGCAAGGTGAGAATCCACCCGGTGAGCCGTCCTTGGGCGGTGTGAGTTAGTATCTCGCGCTTCAGCCGGAATCTCTCACGGATTACAGCGGAGGTTCCCTCCAGCACTTCCGCGAGGTTTCCGCCGCTTTCCTTTTGGATGAGGATGGCAGTGGAGACCATTCGAAGATCCTGCAGCGGAACCCGGGTAGTCAGGTTGTCCATGGCAGCTTTCAACTCAAGCCCGTAATTCTGCTCATCGAAACAGACCTTAAATTCAGTGCCAACCGGGTCGGGGCATTCACGAGTTACTAGGCCCAGCGCGGAGCTCAGACTGTGCCCGACGCGCAAGGCACTGACGATCAAATCGAGCGCTTCCGGCAGTCCCTGTTCGAATTTCTTCATGCGCTGAGTGCGCTTGTGTAGAACGTAGCCAAAAGGAAGATAGGCCCCCACCAGCCCAACCACAATGGCAATCAGAAGGGTGTGAGTGCGCAGGTAGACCAGATACGCAGGAATCACAAAGGCGACAATGCAAATCAGGAGCAGCCCCCCTACCGTCCACTTGAGATCAGCCTGATAGAGCAAACTGCGCAGGCGAGGAGCCAACTCGATTTTCAGCAGCCAGCGGTCCACCAACGGGATCGAACTCATCAGCTCGTTGCGGCGAACATCAACCAGCAGGTCGCTCATCTCCGACTTGCTGCTCGTAGCCAGAGCGGAGTCGAGACTGGCCAGTGTCCGTTTGGCCTGTTCCGAAGCGCCTGTCCCGGTCGCGACCAACAAGAGTGTGGCGACCGTAAATACTCCGAGAAATACGAGTACAACAATCAGACTCATACCTGCCAACCCCCTTGCCCGCTCAGTTCACTTCCGTCGCGCGTTCAAACATACTCGGCGGCAGGAAGATGCCTGCTGTGCGGAGCTGCTCGAGGAATCTGGGACGGATGTGGCTAGGCTGGAACGCGCCAAGCACCTTGCCGTTGGGCCCGATCCCCTTCTTGTTGAAGGTGAAGATCTCCTGCATGCTGATGATGTTCTCTTCCATTCCCGTGATCTCGTGGATGCTGATTACCTTGCGGGTGCCATCGCTCAAGCGGGAGACCTGGACAACGATGGTAAGAGCCGACGCAATCTGCTGCCGGACTGTCTTCTCCGGCAGGCTCAGGTTACTCATGGCCACCATCGATTCGAGTCGGGTGAGCGCATCGCGTGCGGTGTTGGCGTGAACCGTAGTCATTGAGCCTTCATGACCGGTATTCATCGCCTGCAGCATGTCGAATGCTTCCTCGCCGCGCACCTCACCGATGATGATGCGGTCGGGACGCATACGGAGGCTGTTAATCAGCAGTTGGCGCTGACGGATGGCGCCCTGTCCCTCGACGTTCGGCGGACGGGTCTCAAGGCGCACAATGTTTTCCTGCGCAAGCTGCAGTTCGGCCGCGTCCTCGATGGTGATGATGCGCTCGTTCTGCGGGATATATTGCGACAGGATATTCAGGAACGTGGTCTTGCCGGCGCCGGTGCCGCCGGAGATAAGGATGCTCAGCCGCGCGCGCACGGCGGCTGAGAGCAACTCCATCATTTCTGCCGAAATGCTCTTCAACTGCACTAGCTGGTTGGCGGCCAGTGGGCCGGTCCCAAAGCGGCGAATAGAGAGCGACGGACCGTCGAGCGCTAGCGGGGGAATGATGGCGTTGACACGGGAGCCATCAGGCAGGCGCGCATCCACCATGGGCGAAGACTCGTCAACTCGGCGGCCAACGCGCGACACGATCCGGTCGATAATCTGCAACAGATGGCGGTCGTCGCGGAAGCTCGCATCGGCCCGCTGTAACAATCCGCCGCGTTCAATGAAGACGTGATCCTTGTCGTTGACCAGGATGTCAGAAATTCTCTGGTCCTTGAGAAGCGGTTCCAGTGGGCCGAGGCCGAAGACCTCATCCAGCAAGTCAGCCTGGACCTTTTCTTGCTCGTCAAAGCTCAGCGGTACTCTGCGGTCGCTGATAATCTCGCTGATGATACTGGATACCGCCTGCCGCGCCTGGCTGGAGTTCACGCGCGACAGCTTTTCAAGATCCAGCTTGGAGATCAACGTCCGGTGGACTTCCGATTTGAAATTCTCCAGATTTATGTGTTCCACGCTGCACCTTCCACAAGAACAGGGATCGAGTCAAAAACGTGAATTTACCTGAAGAAGCTGAACCCCTTCTTCTTTTCCGGCAGTGCGGCCATCCCGCACGCCGTTCTGGCCATCTCCCGGATGGCCCGCGAAATAAGCGAATCTTCAAGCGCCAACGGCACTGCTTCGTTCTGCATCCGTCGAACCGTCACGAAGTCGCTGGGAATCTTCCACTTCACTGGTCTGGTTAGCGCCTTCTCGATGTGCTCTTCATCCACACCGGTCGAGTGGGGCATGAACCGGTTCAGTACCAGTTCCAGATTGCCGGCGCCGGTCTTGAAGTACTCTGAAATTACCCGATGCGAGTTCCGCAGTTCAGGAATCCCTGCCTGAATAACCAGGTACACCATCTCCGCCTGACGCAGCAGCGCTGCTCCGCTGAAATCGAAACGCGAACCTGCATCAAGCACCACGTAATCGAACTCCTGCCGGGCGACATTCACCAGCTTTTCAACGGATTCGTGGTTGACCTCAACCTGCGGGAACTTGCCTGGAGCCGGCAGTACCGACAGACCGGAACTGTGCTTCGTTAATAGCTTGGAAAAGAAATTCGAATCCAGGCGGTTGGAATTCTGCAGCGCATCTACGGTCGAAAACTGAGAGCTGATTCCTAGGTTCAGCGCCGCGTCTCCCAGAGGTAGATCTAGATCGATCAACACAGTGTTCTGGGCGCATTCCTGAGCCAGCGCCACGGCAAAATTGCAGGCCACCGTGGTCACTCCGGTGCCGCCTTTGCTGCCTAGAAACACCAGCAACTTGCCACTCTTATCCATGGAGAGTTGCGTTGCCGGACGCCGCGCCGAAGCCCTCGCCAGCGCCGCGGTCAGGCTGCCCACGTCGATTGGAATCGTCAAATATTCACGCGCACCGGCTCGCATGCAGTGCATCAGCACGCCCGGATCCGTCTGCGAGGAGTAAACCATCACCGTCGCCGCACCATTGGCGGCTATTCTTTCCACCAGGTCGAGCGCGTACTTCTGCTCGCTGTCCAAATCAATGATCACCACGTCGTAGTTCTTTTCGAGCAGCTTCACCTCGGCCGTCAGTTCGGCCGGATAGGAGGAGAACTCCCGGATCGCCGTGATCTCCGAGCCGGCCAATGCATTCGCCACCCCCTTCCGGTTCCGGTCGTTCGGCCCGATCAACGCAACCGACAGCGTGCTTACACCGATAAGATCAGAACTATGATCAAAAGTCGTCATTCAAAATGTGAGACTCCCAGCTGCTTTCTATTCTGTCAAATGTCAATCTGCGTTCGATGACTTACCTGTTTCCCGTACATTCTGCCTGTTCCGGCCCTCAACGCGCAAAAAAAGACATCAAAGTACCAAGTGCGATAGCCGGCGCATAAGGCATCTTGCGCGCTTTGGGATTGGAGAGCGTTAGCTCCGGATTCCCGCGCAGGCCACGTTTCTTCCAGCCGAGAAGCAGGTCGCCCGTCCCTGTAAACAGTTCTCCAAGAAATCCTCCTACCGCGGCCCAGCCGATGGCCATGATTCCCCCCACCATTCCAGTGATAACCAGCGCCAACACCAACTGCTGCGGCCAAACCCATGCGCCAATGGCGGCGCACAACTTTACATCTCCCATTCCCATGCCGCCCATCCAGGCCAGAATGCCAAAAATCAACCCGCCCAATGCCAGCCCGGCCAAGCTCTGCTCAAGCCCATGCCAGCCGTAGAGCCAGGTAGAAACCACAACTCCGGCCAGCAGAAAGGGAAGAACCAGCCAATTCGGAATCCGGCGGCTGCGCAAATCTGTGAAGGTCGCCACGGCCAGAACTATTACCGTTGGCCACCAGGCGATCGAATGCAAATTTAGCCCCCTTTTCTTCCCATTCATCACGCGTGTATTGAGTGTATAAGCAATTCTCTCTCCAAAACGGGATAAGTCAAGCTTGCATGAGTTAAATGCATTGCGTACAGGAAAAACTAGGTGGGTGTACACGGATGTTTACTGGCTTCGCTCTATGGTGGAACGGGACGTATACACCTTAAACGGGTATAAGTCCGGTCTCTTAACAGGTAAGATCGGGCTCTCCCTCGCGTTGTTGCAGAAGAACTTGCGTTTTCCTGAACCCTACGGGTCGCGTCTGGCCTTCCACTGGCATAGGAAGCTCCGTTTCATGGCGGGCTTCTGGCCCACCACACCGCTACACCCTGGGAAGGGCAGCGCCTGTCGCGCAACTTCCCACCCCCGCCAGCTCGCGCGGTGCTATGTCAAAAGCATGCAATCGCCGTAGCTGAAAAAGTGGTAGCGCAGCTGGACTGCGTGACGGTAAGCGGCCAGCACAGGCTCTCGCCCCGCGAACGCGCTCACCAGCATCAGGAGGCTCGACTGAGGCAGGTGAAAGTTGGTCAGCAGCGCGCCCACCACACGAAATTGAAATCCAGGCGATATAAAGATCTCCGTCACGCCCGTATGCGGTTTGAGTGCCGCGCCGCCCGCTGCCAGGGCACAGTGTTCCAGCGTGCGCACTACCGTGGTGCCCACGGCCACAATGCGCCGGCCTTCGCTCCGTGCGCGGTTTACGGCCTCAGCCGTCTCCGCCGGCAGCGTGTAGCGCTCGCGGTGCAGGCGCACGTCCTCAACCCGCTCCACGCGCAGCGGTGCAAAGGTGCCCAGGCCCACGTGCAGTGTGACGCGCGCCACCTCCACGCCCTTGGCTGTCAGCGCGTCCAGTGTTTGCGGTGTAAAGTGCAGCCCGGCCGTGGGCGCCGCCACCGATCCGCGTTCTCGCGAGAAGACCGTCTGATAGCGCTCGTGGTCCGTAGCGGCATCGTTGCGCCGGATGTAGGGCGGCAGCGGCATGTGGCCGATGCGGTCCAGCGCGGCAAAGAAATCCTCCACTGGCGCAAAGTTCAGCAGGCGCTCGCCAAATTCGCCGCGCTCCAGTACCTCGGCTTCCAACTCAATAGCCCCGGAGGACGAAGGAAACGCGAGCCGTTCGCCCACGCCGACCTTTTTGCCCGGCCTCACCAGCGCCCGCCACTGGTCGCCGCCAGCCGGCTCAGTCAGCAGCACCTCCACCAGCCCGCTCGGCTCCTGCCGGTCGCGAACCACCGTCCGCCGCGCATACAGCCGCGCCGGAATCACACGGCTGTCGTTCAGGACGAGCAAATCTCCGGGCTTGAGCAGCGAGCAGAAATCCGCGAAGCTCGCATCCCGCATCTGGCCGGTGGCGCGGTTCACCACCAGCATGCGGCTCTGCCCGCGTTCCTGCGGAGGCTCTTGTGCAATCAGTTCCGCCGGCAGGTCATAGTCGAAATCGGTCACGCGCAGGCCGCTCATCGGGCGGCCTTTCCAAAATGAGCCAGAGCCCGCAGCCGCGCGCGCTCAATGGCCGCATTCAGCTCCTCGCGCTTGGTCTCGAACTCCTCAACAGGCAGATCCGTGGGAACCAGCGTCCACTGCGCCCAACTCACGCAGATGCGCGTAAACGGCTTGGGCACCAGAAAGTGGTCCCACGACCGCAGCGTCCAGGCTCGCTCCGGTTCCAGGTGAAAGCAGCCGATGGGCGCGCCGGTCATCTGGGCCAGCTTGATGGGCCCCATCTTGGTGCGGTAGATCGGCCCACGCGGCCCGTCGGCGGTGAAGATCGCCGTCCGGCCTTTTTCAATGATTTGTTTGAGCCCCAGCAGTCCTTCACGCGCCCCCCGCGAACTGGAGCCGCGCACCGCGCCAAAGCTGAACATCCTCAGAATGCGCGTAATCAGCTCGCCGTCGAAGCTGCGGCTGATGAGGATGACGGCTAGCGAGTGCCGAAAATACATCGTGCAGGGCAGCACGCACTGGTGCCAGAAGCAGTAAATCTCCGGCCCCGGCCTCTCGCCGAACAGAACGGGCGTCACGCCCTCTTCGGCGATCACTTCAAAGCGCCACGTCAAGCCCACCACCCACAGCAGCGCCCAAACCAGGCGCGGCACAACGGCCAGCACAAGGCGCTGGCGCAACGTAAATCTGGGGTGGGCTTCGGCGGTCACTCTCCCGATTCTATCCGGCCCGCACGGCTCTAGCTGTAGCGCAGCCAGCGCAGCAGTTCCGGCAGCGTGGCCCGCTTGCCATACATCAGGATTCCCACGCGATAGAGCCGCGACGAAAACCACAGCACAGCCCAGATGCTCAGCATCATGATGCCGATGGAAACCGCAAACTGCCAGGCTGGCGGCGTCTGCAACCCTATGCGCAGCATCATGATGAAGGGCGCGGTGAGCGGAAAGAACGATGCCGAAACGGCCAAAACCGAGTTTGGATCGCTCAGCAGCAGCGGGGTGATTCCAAAGCTGAGCCAGACAGGCGCTGCCGCCAGCGGCATGTACATCTGCAACTCCTGCGCCGTCTCGCATGTGGCGGCCAAACCGGAAAACAGCGAGCTGTAAAGAAAGTAGCCCAGCACAAAGTAAAGCGGAAACAGAACGCCTTCAACCCAGGAGAAATGAATTGCAAAATCCCCGGTGAGCAGCGGAGCCGCCAGCGCGGAGCCGGCAATCAGCGATCCGGCAATCACCCAGATGGCAATCTGCGTCAGGCCAACCGCCCCCACGCCGATCAGCTTACCGGCAAGCAGGTCGTCCGGCTTGGCTATGGCCAGCATCACCTCGAAGATGCGCGAGGCCTTTTCCTCGATGATCGAGCGGGCCATGTCCAGGCCATACAGCAGGGTGGTCATCGTGAGCAGGAAGGACATGATCAAGCCCTTATTCAGCGACGCGGTTCCACCGCTCTTCACTGCCTTGCCCTCCTTGTTCACCTGGAGAGCCTCAATCGAGACTTCCTTCAGCAGGGCATCGGCTTCGCCTTGCTTCATCCCGATGGCGGCCAGGCGCTCATGCACCAGGCCTTGGTTCAAGGCATCCTTCAGGCGTGCGGATGTGAAGTAGTCACTGGAGGAGTGTGAGATATAGGTGGCAGCGGGTGTTCCAGCAGGCGAAGTCTCGATCCACAGAAAGCCGTCGAGGGTCTTGTTCTGCACCTGACGCAGAAGAGCGACGCGGTCCTGCGCGGTTGCCGGAGCCACTACATCCGCAGAGAACTTCGCATCCTTGTCCTCAAGCAACTGGCGGCGAACATCGTCTGCGAGCGCCGCGTTATCCGCGACAATCGCCACATGCTTCGCCGAAATCGATCGGTGATCGGTCAGATAGGCTACGCCGATCAACCCCGCAAATAACAACGGCAACAGCACCGTGGTCAGCCTGAAGGCCCGCCCGCGTATCTGCTCCAGATATTCGCGCCTGGCGATAAGCAGCACATTACGCATCGGCCTTCCCTCCCACGGTTTGAATGAAAATCTCTTCGAGCGAGGGCTCCACGAGTTCGAAGCGGTAAATGGTGGCTGCGGCCGAGGCCTCGTGCAGCAGTCTTTGCGCATTGCCGTGCGGTTTCAAACGTATCTCCGCGTGGCCTGAGAAATTTTCGGCCTGGGCAATCTCCGCGCTGTTCAAGAAATCCGAGCTTCCCTCAAACTCGACAATCACGTGGTTGCGCTCATAGCGCGACTTGATCTCGCGTACCCGGCCTGCCAACACCGCCTCGCCTTTGTTGATCAGGCAAATCGAGTCGCACAGCTTCTCCACCTGGTCCATGCGATGCGTCGAAAATAGAATTGCCTTGCCCCGATCTTTCAGTTCCAGCAGTGTCTGCTCCAGCAGTTTTGCATTTACAGGGTCCAGTCCGCTGAAGGGCTCGTCCATCACGATGAGGCCCGGATCGTGCAGCAATGTCCCGATGAACTGGATCTTCTGTTGCATGCCCTTTGACAGTTCCTCGGTCTTCTTGTCGAGCGCATCGGCAATCTCCAGACGTGTGGCCCAGTCCGTGGCCCGCTTGTGCGCCTCCGCAGCATGGAGCCCGTGCAACTCGCCAAAGAAGACCAGTTGCTCCAGCACCTTCATCTTCTTGTAGAGGCCGCGCTCCTCGGGCAGGTAGCCCACCCGCTCCAGGCTCTTGCGTTCGAAAGGCTTGTCGAACAAACTCACGCGTCCGGAATCCGGCAGGGTGATGCCCATCATCATGCGGATGGAACTCGTTTTGCCTGCCCCGTTCGGCCCCAGCAGGCCGAACATCTGGCCGGCCTCGATGGACAAACTCAAGTCGCGGACAGCAACTTTGCTCTCGTAGGCTTTGGTCACTCCCGCGAGTTCAACAACTGGCATCGAATCTCCTGCCGCTCGGTTGGCAATTGGTCTTGGGTGGACCTTGGGGACAGGTCTGGGAAGAGTTTAGCAAAGCAGCCCATGCACGCCGCGTTTGCCTGCCAGGCCGCCAAGCCAGCCTTTTCCCTATGTGTGTTTGTTGTAGTCCGGAGGTCCGGCTATCACCAGGGCGCTGTTCTTGTCTCCGTGGATGTAGCGGAAGCACCAATCCGTCTCATGCATCTGGTTCTCCACAGGGGCGATCATATCCACGTAGGCAACCCGTCCGTGGAGGAAGATATTTTCCTGCCAGCGCTTGATCCGCTCGAATGCTTCGCCGGTCTTGCAAATCGCGCGCACGTCGTCACGGCTGAATGCCCGGACTCCCACCGATTGGCCCGGAAGCAGAATGATGGATTCGGGCAGGGCATTCGATTCCGGGTTTTCGTATTCAGGGTTCTGCGGCAACTGAGCTTCATTTACCGCGAACGTAACGCGGTCCACAGTGCCGATGATCCGGGCAGGCGTGCGGCCCCGATTCGTAGCCATCACCTTGAAGCTGTTTTCCATAGTCAGAAACGGCTCAATGGTGACCGCAATCCAAGGCCTTTCAGAACGCACCAGGACCTGAGTTTGTTCCAGCGCGGCCTGGGCGCAGTTCAGTGCGGCCTCCGCCGTAGTTACACCGTTCTCTGTATGGCGATCAATGCTCCTCAACATGCGCAGCGCCAGAAGGATGCCAATGTATCCCAGAACCGCGAGGATGATATTCGCTCCCCACGCGATGCGTTCATGCAGGGTCCAGGAAGGAGCCACCGTCTCCGGTCCCGTCACAATGATCTGGGGCTGCGGATAAACGCCGGAGCCTCCGTCGGAGTTTGGATTCGGGGCTGTACTGACCGCGGTCTTTGGTGCCATCGCGCGGCGAGCGGGCGCAGTTGCCGGCGTGGGGGTGGGCGCGGTTGCGGGAGTGGAGAGCCTTCGGCTCTCCTGCGCGGCGCTGACAGGATTCCGAGGATTTGGATTGGCTCCGGAATCGCTGGGTGTTTGCCCTGCGATTGCCATGGGCGCCTGTGCGAAACCCAACATCACGATGAGTACGAACAATTGCCTGCGCATGATAACGGCACTATAGCAGCTTGCGGGCGGCCGTCGATGTGACACCTTGTTCGTGGCTTTGCGCCGTGCGGACACAGACTGCCAAAGACTTGGGAAAGCTACAATTACGTCGCAGCGGGAGTGGCCAGCATGATCTTCAGCCACAGGCTGGCACTGTAGGCGTGCAGTTCTCTGCGCCATCGGATGCTGCGCTTACGCGGATGCGGTTCCCAGGTTGTCCTGTTCGAAATACGAGTCTGTCTCAGTAACCCGGATCAGCCGGTGCAGGTAAGCCCTGGAGATTCCAAGGCTGCGCGCAGCCAGTGTCTTATTCCCGTTGTTATCCCGCACCGCTTCCGTCGCGAGTTTTACCTTATAGTCGCGAAGCTGGCGTTCAAATGATCCCTCGGGGTTGTAATCGCTGATGTCGACGACCTTGTCCGCATGCATGTTCAGCGGCAACTCCTCGGCCCGAATCGTTCTTCCGGGAGCGAGAATAATGGCCCTCTGAATCACGTTCTCCAATTCGCGCACGTTGCCGGGCCATGAATAACTCTGCAACATGGCCATCGCTTCGGGCTCGAAGCTATCCATCGGCTTCTGGAACAGTTGCGAATAATGGTTCAGGCAGTGCACGGCAATCTGCGGGATATCTTCCGCATGATCCGCCAGCGCCGGAGAGTTAATCCGCATCACGTTGATGCGGTAGTAGAGATCCTGACGGAACTTGCCTTCCGCAACCAGCTTGCCCAGGTCCTGATGCGTGGCAAAGATCAGCCGTGCCCGCAGCGGAATCAAGCGATTCCCGCCCAGCCGGTTGAACTCCATCTGCTGCAGGACCCTCAAAAGCTTCACCTGCGTATAAAGACTCAGGTCGCCGATCTCATCCAGAAAGAGCGTGCCGTCGCCCGCCTGCTCAAAGTAGCCTTCCCGCGCCCCAACCGTGCCGGTAAACGCGCCCTTTTCGTGACCGAAAAGCTCCGCCTCAATCAGAGTTTCAGGAATCGCCCCGCAAGAGACAGCCACGAACGGGCGCTCGGATCGAGAACCAAGGTTGTGAATGGCGCGGGCGATCAGCTCTTTGCCCGTCCCGCTTTCGCCGGTTACCAGCACTGAGGCGTTCAGATTGGCCACGCGGTGAACCAGTTCGTACACCTTCTGGATCTGCGGACTTGACCCGATCAGCCGGTCGCAACTCGCAGCCGGTTCAATGCGCTGCTGCACAGTCTGCAACTGGCGCTTGAGCGAAGAGTTCTCGTTTGCCCGGCAGAGCATGGCCTTGAGTTCACGAATCGACGGCGGCCTGCGGCAGTAGCTGTAGGCGCCCAGCCGCACCAGTTCCGTCGCAGTCGAGCGAAGGCCGTCGTCAGCCATCACCAATGCGGGAACCGGAAACGCAATGATCCGCTTGTAGCACTCGATCCGTTCCTTCAGCGAACTGTAGTTCGAGTTCAGATCGAGAATCAGAACGTCACATTCCCCGGCTTCGAGCAGGCGGTTGATACCCTCCTCATTCGACGCCAGAAGAACCCCAAACTCCTTCCCCAGTGCGGAAGAAAGAAGCGGCTGCAGCGTGCGGTCTTCTGAAAGGAGCCCAATCCGGATCATATGTCGTTAATCTCTTTTCCTCTTGCGCCATTCGGGAAAACAGCGTGTCTGTACGCCTGCTGAAGGACTCAGTGGATTGTCTGCGGGATCCCTTCCCTAGCGGATCAGTCCACCGTTAAGCCACAACCAACAGTCCCACGGTTGTCGCCGGCCTTATCTTGCTGGCGGTGAGACTCGACACCAGACCTACCCACAAGGCAGGCTCAAAGCGTTCCGCCGGTCGATGCCAATGATGTATGAGACCGGTTTTTACCTTAACTCTTCTAAGACATCACGTCACGATGAATCTGGGGGGTATCTTTACCACAATGATTCTGATCGGCCGGTTTGGGCACTTCAATACCACCTTAGTGGGAGTGAAAATGCCGAGGGAACCGCAAGCCGGGAACACTGTGGGTACCTGACTCATAGCCAGCCCGGCTCCCTGTCTAAAGCGCAGCATTATGTTGATAATGCTTAACTTGGTCCGTTTTTTCGCACAGGTCCCAGGCGAAGCAACCTGGAACCGCTCTGCTCAAAACCAGAACGCCCGGGCACGACAAGGCCCTCAATCCATCGCCTGGATCGGTGGAAAACGTCCCGTGGTGCCATGTCCTGCCCCCCCGCAGGTCGCAGCCGGATTCTCGCTAAGGCGAGATGCCAGTACACGCAGTGACATCCGTGGTTCGCCTCGCCCCTTTCCCGTTCCCCGCTTCCTACGGCGCTCAACCCGCGGGTACTGTATTGGTATGGACACCGCGCCGATTCCACAGGACCCTGCCGCAGCAGCTTCCCGTGCTTCCGCAACGCCTGCACCCCTGATCCGCATCTTTCATCGCATCTTCAGCCGGCACGTGATGAACACCGCCCTCCTGCTGCTCATCGTAGTGCTCATGTCACGTACCATGCGGATGCCGAAAGAACTGCTCTCTGACCCCGACCTGTGGTGGCATCTGGCGGACGCGCGGATTCTCTCCGAGACGCATCATTTCATCCATGTCGAGCCCTATTCCTTCACCGTTGCCTGCCAACCTTGGGTCAACCCTGAGTGGCTGGGCGAGATGCCGTACTGGTTCGGTTACCGGGTCTTCGGACTGACCGGCATCTTTCTTATCACCGGGCTGGCTCTGTTTGCCAATCTCATCTTTGTCTACTGGCGCGGTTATTGGATTTCGCACCACGCAGGAGCAGCCTTCTGGGCGGCAGGCATCGGGTTTATGCTGATGACCGTCAATGCCGGTGCTCGGATCATCGTCATCGCCTACCTTTGTTTATCCGCTGAAATGGCCATTCTGGAGGCAGCTGAGCGGGGCAAAACCCGCCTGCTTTGGTTTTTGCCGCCGCTGTTTTGCCTGTGGATCAACCTTCACGGCAGTTGGCTCATCGGCCTTAGTTTGCTGGTGCTTTACATCCTCTGCGGACTCTTCACTGTCAAAGCGGGCGTATTTGAGCAGCAGGCCTTCTCCCCCACTGACCGCAATCGCCTGTTGCAGGTGCTTGCCGCCAGTGTGGCCGCCCTCTTTGTAAATCCCTATGGCTGGCTGCTTTTGTATAACCCCGTGGACATGATGATGAACCAGAGACTCAGCCATGCCACCGTGCAGGAATGGCACCCATTGAATCTAAGCTCACTTCCTGGCATGGGGGCCCTGGCGGTCATCTTCCTCACGATCATTGCCAACGCGCTGTGCTCCAGAAAATGGAGGATCTACGAGATGGCGTTCGTGTTGTTTGCCTGGTATGCGGCCTTTGCTCACACGCGCTTCGCCTTTCTCGCAGCCATTCTTACCGTTCCCATGCTGGCGGGCGACTTGAAGCGTACGTTCTTCCTCGAGCCCGATACGAAAACCATTCCGATCATGAACCTCCTCATGGTTGCCGGTTCGCTGTGCCTGATCGTATTTGTTGCCCCTTCGCCGGCCCGGCTCAAAGCATCGCTGAGCGCAGTCTTTCCCCTGCAAACCATCGCCGCCATTCAACCCTCATGGCGCACTTTCAACAGCGACGCCCTGGGCGGAATCATGAACTTCGAATCCAAACCCACCTTTGTCGATTCCCGGTTTGACACTTTCGATCACCACGGCGTCCTCAAGGACTACATCGACATCATGCTTCTCAGCGATTCACTCAATCTGCTGGACAAGTACAAGGTTGACCACGTCCTGCTCCCGCAGGACATGTCTCTCTCCTATCTGTTAGAGCGCACGCCCGGCTGGATCGTCCTGAAACGCGAAGGAACCGCAAACGACGCCTTCGAATTGTTTGCCAAAACCCCCGGTGCACCGGCAACAGCCGTTCCTGGCGCTTCTGCACCTGCCGCCGGGCAACATGAAGCGGTGCCGGTTGCCCCTTGAACGCGATGCCACCCAGAATATCCCCGCCACATCCTTTCATCGTTTTCCTTGCGAAAGGGCGGACGAGCACGAGACCTGGACTCGAAGTGTGGGGTTGAGTCTCTGTTCACTGAGCATCCATGGGCACCGCAACGTGTCGAGTCTCTCCCTACGCCACGTCGTGTAGCAAAGCAGGCATGTTCGTGACCACCGCTACGTGACGCACATCACATTCTCCGCACTCCGACCGGTGAAACCATAGGTCTGTCATTTCTATCCCTAGCCTGCATTCTCATTTGCAGGGTTACATCTCAAGCGCACGGAGAATCTGAGTGAATCTGGACTCGTCAGCTTTCATTGCCGACCGGGAATTGATCGAGGCGCTCGAAAAGCGAGCCGCGACAGTCGCCTGTGAGGAGGACCGCATCCTCTTTAGACAGGGGGAGTTGCCTGCCGGGCTCTTCATGCTCCGTGCAGGAAGGGCCACACTCTCCATGTCATCGCCGACTGGCGAGGTGGTGATGTGCGTCCCGGTTTCTCCCGGCTCAGTGCTGGGCTTGCCCGGCCTTATCGGCAATCAGCCGTACACCCTCACGGCAAAAGCCTTCAAGGGTGCCGAACTGAACTTTGTCACGCGTGAGGACTTCTCGCAAATGATGCTCACCGAGCCCTCATTGTCGCTCCGGGTGTTGCGCGTATTGGCCGCCGAGGTTCGCACCGCCCGTCACGCGCTCTCAGAGTTCTGATCTTCGTTAGAGCCCGCCCGGCGTCTTACGCCATGACCGCAAATGCGTTAGCATCCAGAGTGTGCCCGGCCTCGATACCCCGGTAATGTACGTGCGCGGCGTGGGGCCGCGCGTGGCGGAAATGCTTGCCGCCAAAGACATTCAGACCGCCGAAGACCTGCTCTACCACCTCCCCTTTCGCTATGAGGATCGCCAGAATCCCCGCAGCCTCGACGAACTCAAGCCCGGCGAAACGGCCAGCGTCATCGCCGAGGTGCGTGGCTCGGCCCTGCTTCGTACCCGCCGCATGCCCCTCTTCGAGCTGACCATCGGCCAGGGCCGACTGGCGCTCAAGTGCATCTGGTTCAACGCGACATATCTACAGGGCAAGTTCCAAGCCGGACAAACGGTGGCCGTCTACGGCAAGGTCGAGCCATCCCGTTCCACCAGCAATTTGAAAATGATCCAGCCGCAGTGGGAACTGCTCCCCGACGCGAGCGACGACGCCGAAACCCGCCTGCTCGAAGTCGGCCGCATCACCCCGGTCTACGAGTCGCTGGGCGGCAGCCGTCTGGCCTCGCGCTGGCAGCGCAAGGTCATCTTCA
>VFSW01001925.1_pt1 | contig 31470 bp, 31 predicted proteins | sample 5358111 | NCBI WGS metagenome assembly VFSW01 (sample SAMN11554181, study PRJNA540505) | mine drainage metagenome | isolation source: sediment from site ElyBrook_90M | place: USA: Ely Copper Mine, Vershire, VT | collected 2017 | reverse complement strand
TTTGTATCAGGGCACGGCTTTAGCCGTGCCGTTGCGGCGGGGAAAAATATTCTTTTGGGCCGGCTCTTCGGCCCGGCTGAAGCCGGGCCCTGATACAATGCCCGCCAAAAACGCGGCAAGACTCAGAGCGGGATTCCTCGCTGCGCTCGGAATGACAAACGTAAGACGAAGACTCGGAGCGGGATTCCGCGTCGCCTGCGGCTACTCGGAATGACGGCTCAAAGCTGATGGTCACGGCGCGTTACGAATGGCCTCCGGCTGGTGCGCCGGTGCGCCGCGGGCGGCCGACATCTATCGCCAACTCGACTTGCTTAAGCAGTTTACAGGGGGGGATACGATGTGAGGTGGCTCTTACAGAAACCAATCTTCATTGACTTCCGGGCGGTGGATTCATAGAATAAAGAGTGCGTCTTATGAAGAGGATGACATGGGTTACAGAGGCCGCAAGTTGAGGCTGGCCAGGTAGTTTTACTATGTTTGAGTCGCTCCAGGACAGGTTCCAGAAGGTCTTTAAAACCCTTCGCGTGCAGGGTGTTCTTACCCCCGAAGTGGTGGATGAAACCCTGCGCGAAGTGCGGCTGGCGCTGCTGGAAGCCGACGTAAACGTGAAGGTGGTGCAGGACCTGCTGGAGCGGGTGCGGGTAAAGGCTCGCGACCAGGAAGTTCGCAACAGCCTTTCGCCGGAGCAGGAAATCATCCGCATTGTGCGCGATGAGCTGGTGGAGATTCTGGGCCACAAGGAGTCGTTGCTCACCTTTTCGCGCGAATATCCCAGCGTGATCCTGATGGTGGGATTGCAGGGCGCGGGCAAAACCACCTTTACCGGCAAGCTGGCGCTGTGGCTGGCCAATCGCAAAAAGCGCCCCATGCTGGTTTCAACGGACGTTTACCGCCCGGCGGCGCGCGAGCAACTGGCGATTATCGCCAAGGCGGTTGGCGTGCCCATATTCACCGGGCCCGGCATTAATAGCCCCATTGAGCTGGCCCTGCAGGCCCGCAAAGACGCCGCCGACCGCGGCCACGACGTGTTGCTGGTGGATACGGCCGGCCGCCTGCACATTGACGAACAGCTAATGCAGGAAGTGGCTGAACTGCGCACCCGGTTGCGTCCCAGCGAAGTGCTGCTGGTGGCCGACGCCATGATCGGGCAGGATGCGGTTCGCAGCGCCCAGGAGTTCCACGAGCGGCTGGGCACCACGGGCATTGTGCTGACCAAGCTGGATGGCGATGCGCGCGGCGGCGCGGCGCTTTCCATCCACCACGTCACCGGCCAGCCCATCAAGTTTATCGGCGTGGGCGAAAAGTACGACGCGCTGGAGGTTTTTTACCCGGACCGCGTGGTTTCGCGCATTATGGGCATGGGCGACGTGCTGTCGCTGATCGAGAAGGCCGAACAGACCATCGACAAGCAGAAGGCCCTGGAAGTTCACCGCAAGCTGCAGACCGATACCTTTACCCTGGCTGACTTTCGCGACCAGCTGCGCCAGGTGCGCAAGATGGGCCCCATGGACCAGATGCTGGGCATGCTGCCGCGCATGGGCATGTTCAAAGACATTGGCAAAGCGAAGGTGGATGAAAAAGAGTTTGTGCGCATGGAAGCCATTGTGGATTCCATGACGCACCAGGAACGCGCCAGCCACGAGATTATCAACGGCAAGCGCCGCAAGCGAATTGCCCGCGGCAGCGGCACCAGCGTGCAGGATGTTAACCAGTTGCTGCGGCAGTACGTGCAGATGCAAAAGATGATGAAGACGATGAGCAAAGGCCTTATGGCGCGGCAGTTGAGCCGTGTAAAGCTGCCTTTCGGCGCCGGCGGGTAAAGGCCCCGGCGGCACGGATATTTTGAAGGAAGCGCAGACGATGCAGTGCCAGTTTTAGGTTGCAGAACCCGGGCTGGCGGACCTCATTCACGATTTTAGATTAAAATTGGGAGAACCGATTGCTTAAAATACGTTTAGCCAGATCAGGTGCAAGAAAAAAGGTGAGTTACCGTGTCGTGGTCATAGAAGGTGAAAAGGCGCGCAATGGCCGGTTTGTTGAGATTCTGGGCCATTATAATCCGCGTGTGCAGCCGCCCCAGTTGGTGCTGAAGCACGATCGAGTAGCCTATTGGGTTGGCGTGGGGGCTCAACCTTCTGAAACGGTACGAAGTCTGTTAAAGCAGCCGGCGCCGGCTGCGCCGCAAGCCTAGCTGTGGCGCGCTGAAGTATCGATTCGTGGCGGCAATCATGCTCCTCGTTCAAGTTCCCAACACGTGCTCAAGGGTTGCATTCAAGCCCGAGGTTACTATCACGGGAGGGTGACATGAAGGAGTTGATTGAAGAAATCGCCAAAGCGCTGGTCGATAATCCCGACGAAGTGCAAGTGAATACGGTTGAGGGCGAACAGGTAACCGTGCTTGAGTTACGAGTTCATCCCACGGACTTGGGCAAGGTGATCGGCAAGCAGGGCCGTACCGCGCGTTCAATTCGCACCATATTGAGCGCCGCGGGGATGAAGTTGAAGAAGCGGTACACGCTGGAGATTCTGGAGTAAGCCGGGCATACAGCCGGGCTTCCAGGCGGCGCGCGGCAGGCTGCCGTTGGCCAGCCGGGGCCGCTTGCCGGCGGCGGTGGAGTAGTGAATTTGCAGCGGGAAGATTACGTCGCCGTGGCGCGCATCCTGCGGCCTCAAGGCCGGCGGGGTGAAGTAGCCTCCGAAATGCTTAGCGATCATCCGGAGCGCTACCAAACTCTGCGCCGCGTGTTTCTGCAGGCGGCTGGCGGTTCGCCGTACGCTGCCCAGGTGGAAAAGGCCTGGTTGCATAAGGGGCGCGTGATCCTGAAGCTGGCCGGGGTGGATTCCATCAGCCAGGCGGAGCAACTGCACGGCGCCCTGGTATTGCTGCCCTGGTCGGAGCGGCTGCCTTTAAGCGGCAACGCCTATTACGTTTCCGACCTTGCCGGCTGCCGCGTTCAGGCAAAGCACGGCGGCCAGTGGGTTGAAGTTGGCACGGTTGAGACTGTGGAACCTGCCGCCGGCGCTCCGCTGCTGCGCGTGATCTCGGGTGGCGGCGAAGAGATACTGATCCCCCTGGCGCAGGAAATTTGCCAGGCCATTGACGTGGAGGCGGGAATTATCCGCATTGATCCTCCCGAGGACCTTCTGGACTTGAACACCGCCACGGCCGCGAGCGCCCGTGACGGCGCCAGGAGTGCGCAGGCGGAAAAGGGCGCGGCAGAGGAGTGAAAGAACGCCGCCGTGCTGAACCGCGGTGGCGGGCGAAGCGGGAAGCATTGTGAAGTATGGATTTTGAAATCATCACAATCTTTCCCGGCTTTTTTGAGAGCCTTCTTCAGCACGGGCTGCTGAAGCGCGCCATGGCGGCGGGAAAGGTTGCCATCCGGCTGCACGATTTGCGCCGCTTTGCTGAAGACCGCCACCACACCGTGGATGACCGGCCTTTTGGCGGTGGGCCTGGCATGGTGTTTAAGCCGCAGCCGCTGTTTGCGGCGGTCGAAGCGATTGAGCGGGAACACGGCGCGCGCCGCCAGGCCACGATTTTGCTATCGCCGCAGGGCCGCCTGCTGACGCAGGCCGTGGCGGCTGAATTGGCCGGGTTTGAGCGATTGATTCTGGTTTGCGGGCGCTACGAAGGCGTGGATGAGCGCGTGGTGCGCGGCTTGGGCTGCGACGAAATATCCATTGGAGATTTCGTGCTGAGCGGGGGCGAGCTGCCCGCCGCGGTTCTGACGGAGAGCGTGACGCGCCTGCTGCCGGGCGTGCTGGGCAACGAGGAATCGGCAACGGAAGACTCCTTTGCCGTGCCCGCCGGAGAAGGCGCGGGCTTGCTGGCCGAGGGCCTGCTGGATTGCCCTCACTACACGCGCCCGGCCAGCTTTCGCGGCATGGAAGTGCCGCAAGTTTTGCTGAGCGGCGATCACGCCCGCATCCGTCAGTGGCGGCGGCGGCAGTCGCTGGAAAAAACGTGGCAGCGGCGGCCGGATCTGTTGCAGCGTGCCGCGCTGAGCGAAGACGACCTCAGGTTTTTGGAGCAGTTGCGGGGCAAACCCGCCGCACCACCGCTGCCGGCGGGCAGCACAGACGCTTAAAGCGGTGGGCCAATACAGCATTCGAATTGAGCAAGGGAGCGTAAACCAATGAACGCCGTTGAAAAGTTTGAGCAGAGCCAATTGAAGGCTGATATCCCGCAGTTCCGCTCCGGCGACACTGTGAAGGTGCACGTGAAGATCAAGGAAGGCGACAAGGAACGCATTCAGGTGTTTGAAGGCACGGTTATCCGCCTTCGCAAAGGCGGCAGCAACTCCACCTTTACGGTGCGCAAGATTTCCTTTGGCCAGGGCGTGGAGAGAATTTTTCCCTTCCACTCCCCCACCATTGATAAGATTGACGTGGTGCGGGCCGGCCGCGTGCGCCGCGCCAAGCTGTATTACCTGCGCGGTCTGCGCGGCAAAGCGGCTCGCATTCGCGAAGCCAGGGTTGAGCAGGAAAGTTAACCCGCCGTGGTCTTGAATCCGGCGCCGCCCACGGCCGGAAAGCAAAATGCCAAGCTCGCGCGCAGTGCACACCTCGGGCTGTACCTGGCGCTATGAGGAACTCGTCCGTACCAGCGGCTATCAGCGCGTTGCCGGCTGCGACGAAGCCGGGCGCGGCTCGCTGCTGGGGCCGCTTTACGCGGCGGCGGTCATTCTGGATCCGGCGCGGCCCATTGCCGGCGTGGACGATTCGAAAAGGCTGAGCCCTGCGGCGCGCGCCGCGCTGGCGAAGGCGATAGAGGCAACATCTCTAGCCTATTGTGTGATTGCCGTCACCGCCCGCGAGGTTGACCGCCTGAACGTTTATGAGGCTTCGCGCCTCGCCATGATTCAGGCTATCGAAGGCCTCAATCCTTCCCCTGACTTTATCCTGACCGACGCCATGCCGCTCGAGCCGCGCGTGGGCAATCGCGGCCTTCACCTGCCTCACACATCCATCGTCCGGGGCGACGCACAGTCGGTCTCCATTGCCGCGGCGTCCATTCTGGCCAAGGTCCATCGTGACCGGCACATGATGGAACTGGACGCGCTTTACCCGCAATACAACCTGGCAAGCAACAAGGGCTACGGCACGCCGATCCATCTGCGGGCCATCCTGCGGCACGGCCCTTGCCCTGAACATCGCCGCACTTATCAGCCGGTAAAGGATATGGAATTGCCCTTCCTGACCGGCATCAGCGAAACGGGCGAGGCATAGCTGCACCGCAATCGCCTGGCGCCGGGTTATTGCTGCGGCGGCGGACCGCCGGGACCCGCCCCCTGCCCGCGACCTCCGCGCGGACCGCCAGGGCGCGGGTTGCCGGTATAAACGTGTTGCGCCACCAGGCGCCCGTTCTGTTGCTCGCCTACGGCCATCAGGCCATCGCCCACTTTCAAATCCTTAAGGGCAATCGCCTGCCCGTCTTTGGTGTATTGGGTCTTCTCGTTCACCACCACCGTCACCTTGCCGGCAAAGGGATTTTCCAGTTCCAGCTCGTTGCCGTTAATCCTGGTGATGCGGCCGAAGGCGCGATTGCCGTTTTCAAAGCGCGCCATCTGCTGCGCGCTCACCTTGCGGACCATCAATGCCGCGCCTGAGGTTTGGTTCTGCGCCGGCAGCGCCACCATCACGGTGTCGCCGGCCTTCAGGTCCTCAAGGCCGATCTGTTGCTGGCCGTCGCGGAACCGAGTCTGATCGTCCACGGTGATGGCGCGGCTTTCACCGTTGCGCAGCTTGATCTGAAACTGGTCCACACCCACGGAAACAATCGTTCCCAGAAGTGGCCGGGCGCGGCGCGGGCGCGCCTGCCGTGGTGGAGCATTATTGGATTGAGTGGCGCTGGAATCCTGGTTTTGCGCCGCCAGTACGCTCACTGCCCCGCCTGAAATCATAAGAAAAAACAGCGCCAGGCTGGCGGCGCTGCTTCGTAGGATGCCTTTCCGCATTGTGCACCTCCTGCAACACATAACGAGCGTACACCACCAGCGGTTACAACCGGACTGGCGGGGGCTTCATGTCGCCGGTGTAACCTTTTGTGCTGGTCATACGTTCATGAAGTTAACGGAGCGAGTTGAGGATTACGTTGCCAATGTTCCATCTCAGCACCCGTTACAGGAGCCGGGAACGCGCGCCCAACAGCGCTATGTTAATTATGAGTAAGCACCGCTGGAACTGTGACCATTTGTGGCCAACCACCGCTTGGGTGATGTTTATTTGGCTGGCGCTGTTGCTACCGTCTTCGCCGGCCATGCTTTTCCCTCAAGCGACGTTATCCGCTCAAACGCCTTCCTCCGGCTCCGTGCAAGGCCACGTGCACGGACCGGGCTACACGGCCGTGCCGGGCGCCAAGGTTCTGTTGATCAACACCCGGTCAGGCGCGCAAAAGGAAACCTGGACGAATACGGCGGGCGATTATGTTCTGACCGGTATTGAACCCGGCACCTACCGGCTGGTGGTAAGCCTGGCGGGCTTTCAAAACGATGTGCGCGAGCCGGTGCCGATAACCGCCGCCAAGGGACTGCGCGTGAACGTTGCACTGGTGTTTGCCACGGCGGCGAACTCCACCGCCGGTTCCCGCGGCGGAGGACAATTAAGCGGCGGCCTTCCCAATCTTCAGGCCATGAACCGGGGCGGCGCCATGAATAGTGGCGGGACGAGTGGCGGCGCCATGCCCGGCGGAGGGCAAGGTGGTTCCGGCGGAGGCGGCGCCAGCCTTCGCTTTGATTCCGGCGCGGCAGGGGCGGGAGGCGACATGGGCGGCGATGCCGGCATGGGAGACACCGCCTCAAGCTCGTCCAATTCGTTTCTGCTGGCGGGCAATACGGTGAATGCGCCCACGCCCGGCGACCGGCGCGCAGAAATGCGTCAGCGCTTCCAGCAATTCCGTAACTCCATGTCGGCGCAAGGCGCGCCCGGCTTTGGAGGCGGTGGCTCGCGCTTTGACAATGCCATGATCTTTTTTGGCGGCATGAATCGCTTCCGCCCGCGCGTCAACCGGCTGCGCGGCAATTTTTATGCCCGCTATTCCAACGCCTCGCTCGATGCGCGCCCCTATCCCCTGAACATTGCCCAGTCGCCCCAGATCCCGCAGCACGTGGAGCAGCTTGGCGTGTCGCTGGGCGGCCCGCTGGTCATCCCCAAAATTTACAACGGCGGTGATAAGACCAGCTTTTTCGTCCATTACAACCGCCAGCGCAACCTCAGTCCTTTTGACAGTTTTTCCACCGTGCCCACGGTGGCGGAGCGAGCCGGCGACTTTTCCCAGGCGCTTATCCCTTCCGGCCCCTTTGCCGGAACCGTGCCGGTGATTTATAACCCGGAATCAGGCGCCAGCGGCTCGCGCACGCCCTTCGCCGGCAATCTAATCCCTGCTTCCATGATGAATCCGGCAGCGGTGGGGTTGCTGGGCTATATCCCTTTGCCCAACCAGCCCGGCAGCGTTCAGAACTTCTATCTGCAGGATTCGCTGCCCTCTTATAATGATCGCATCATGGCGCGCGTGGGGCATCAGGCAACGCCGAAGGACAGCATCAACCTATTCTACTTTTTCAATTCCGCGCGCTCGCAATCGGTTTCCACCTACCCCGAGCTTACGCAAAGCCTCTCGGTGCGCAGCCAGAATGTGAATTTGAGCGAGACGCATACCCTGAGTTCGCGCGTCATCAACATTCTCACCGTCAACTTCAACCGCCAGCGCACGCTCACTCTCGATCCCTTTGCCTTCACCCAGAATATCGCCGGTGACCTCGGCATTCAGGGCATTTCACAGAATCCCATGGATTACGGTCTGCCGCTGATCAACTTCACCAACTTTGGCGCGCTCAATGACGTGATTCCCTCCCTGGTGCGCAACCAGACCTTCCGCGTTTTTGAGCTGCTGGTGATCAACAGTGGCAATCACAACTTCCGCGCCGGGGGTGAAGTGCGCCGGGTGGAACTGAATGACCTCACCAATCCCGACGCGCGCGGCACCTTCACTTTCAGCGGCTACAGCACCAGCAACTTCACGGCAAGCGGAGCGCCGGTGGCGAATACCGGCTTTGATTTTGCCGATTTTCTGCTGGGCCTTCCGCAAAACACCTCGGTGCGCTTCGGCACCAGCAGCAACTACTTCCGGTCCTCGGTTTTTTCCGGCTTCGGGCAGGACGATTGGCGCTTCAGCCCGCATCTCACTTTTGACCTGGGATTGCGCTACGAGTACTTTACGCCCTTTGTGGAAAAGTACGGCCACCTTTCCGATCTGGCTTTCGGGCCTGGATTCTCTTCTGCCTCCGTGGTCACGGGCCAGAACCCGGGCAATCTGCCGGCCTCGCTGATTCACGGCGACCCCAATGACTGGGCGCCGCGCGCCGGACTGGCTTACCGGCCGTGGAGTAATCACAGCCTGGTCATCCGCGCCGGCTACGGCATTTTTTATGACAACTCGATCTACCAGCGCCTAGTTCCCAATCTGGCTAACCAGCCGCCCTTCGCTCAGGCCAGCACTCTGGTGACTTCTCCCACCCAGGTGCTCACCTTGCAGAACGGCTTTCCGGCCATCGGACCCAACATTCTCACCAACACCTACGCGGTGGACCCCAATTTTATTACGCCGCGCGCCCAGACCTGGAACTTCAGCCTGGAGCAGCAACTGGTAACCGATCTTATCCTGAACATTGGTTACGTGGGCACGGAAGGAAGCAATCTGGATTTGCGCCTGGCGCCCAACAGCGCCTCAACCGGCAGCACCGGCACAGGTCAGTCGAATCTGCGCCTGGCCAACGCTCTTCCCTTTGAATACGAGACTTCAGGAGCCTCATCCATCTACAACGCTCTGCAGGTGGGGTTAAGAAGGCAGTTCCACAACGGCCTGTCGTTCGACGTCAACTACACCTACTCCAACGCCATTGACGATGCCGCCAGCGTTGGCGGATCCGGCAGCTTTGTGGCGCAGAATGCTTACGATCTGGCCGCGGAGCGCGGGCTTTCCAGCTTTAATCGCACCCACCGCCTGGTGATCGACCATAACTATGAGCTGCCCTGGGGCGACCGCCGGCGCTACTTGAACCACGGCGGCACGCTTGCCCACATCTTCGGCAACTGGCAGTACAGCGGCGTGGCCACGCTGGAATCCGGCACGCCCTACACCGCGCTGATCCTGGGCAACGTCAGCAACAACGTGGGCGGCGCCGCGCCTTTTGCCTCGCTGCGCGCCAACGTGACCGGGGCGCCCGTCAACCTGCCTGCTTCGCAACAATCCACGCTGGAGTATTTCAATACGGCCGCCTTCACGCTGCCGGCGCCGGGAGAGTACGGTGATGCCGCCCGCAACACCATCCCCGGACCTCCCGTCTACAGTTTTGATATGTCGCTCGACAAGTTCTTAACTTTTTCGCGCGAAAAAGGCTGGAACGGCGACCTGCGCATTGAGAGCGACAATATTTTCAACACCCCCAGCTTTGACGGGCTGGCTACGGTTGTAAACGCTTCAAACTTTGGCCGCGTCACCAGTGTGATGCCAATGCGCAATATCTTCTTGACCCTGCGCATGCGTTTCTAAGGTGTGGACACCGCGTGCATAAGGAATGGCAACCATGACAGCAGGAAGGTTTAAAATGACCAGCGTTCAATCTGGCAGGGGCAGACACACCAGGCTGGCGCTTGTGGCCTTCCTGTTGATTTGCGCCAACGGGCAGGGCGGCAGGGACTGGGCCGCACAGGCGCCCGGCCAAAACGGGCGCGCCGCAGCCGGCACGAATCCGCAGGGCGGTTTTGTGCTCCACGCGCAGCGCAATGAGGTATTGGTGGACGTCCGCGTGCTTGACCACAGCGGCCATGCCATCACCAACCTGACGCGCGACGACTTTCGCGTGCTGGAAGACGGCGTGGTGCAGAAGATCAACTCGTTCGATCTGGAAGATGTGGAAAAGTTGGTGCAGGCGAAGGCGGCTTCCGGGCCTCCGCCCACCATCGATCTGGGCCATCTGCCGCCCAATGCGCCGGTCAGCAAGATCATTCAGGACCACCGACTGATAGTGCTCTTCTTTGACCTGACCTCGATGCAGGTGGACGATCTGATGCGCGCCCTGCAGGCTGCTTCGCATTTTGTAAGCGTTCAGATGACCCCCGCCGACCTGGTCTCCATTGTGACCTATAGCAGCGATCTGCGAGTGGCCCGGAACTTTACCAATGACCGCAGCGAGCTTAAGAAAGCTCTGCACGCCATACAGGTTGGAGAAACCAATGCTTTAAGCCAGGCCGGCAGCACCGGCGAGGCAGGCACAACCGATGCGGCTGGCAATACGGTGGTAACACAGGACCTTTCCGACGCCTTTACTCCCGACGAAACCGAATTTAATATCTTCAACACCGACGAGAAGCTCTCGGCCATCGATTCGCTGGCGGATATGCTGAGCGGGCTGCCCGGACGCAAGAATGTGATCCATTTCTCAAGCGGCATCGAGCAAACCGGCATTGAGAACGAAGCCCAGTTGCGTGCCACGGTCGACGCGGCCAACCGCGCCAACATGTCGCTCTATACCATGGACGCCCGCGGGTTGATGGCTCTTCCGCCCGGCGGCGACGCTTCCACCGCCAGCCCCTCCGGAGTGGGAATTTACACCGCTCAGGCTGTCAACTCCCAGGTCAATTCCATGCATACAGGGCGCGAGACTTTGGCCAGCCTGGCCACCGACACCGGTGGGCGCACTTTTTATGACCTGAACGATTTCAGCACGGCCTTCAAGGACGTCCTAGCGGAAACCACCTCGTACTACCTGATCGGCTACACGCCCAGCAACACGCGCGGAGACGGCCGCTTCCGCCACATCCGGGTTCAGGTGACGCGCCCAGGCGTCAAGGTGGAAGCCCGCCCCGGGTATTACGCGCCAAAAGATTTTCGCCACTTCACGCGTGAAGACAAGGAACTGCAGCTTGAGCAAGCCATGGATTTGGGCCAGCCGTTTGTTGAGCTGCCACTTGCCGTGGAGGCCGCGCACTTTCTGCAATCCAGCGGCGACTACCGCGTGGTGCTGGCGGCAAAAATTCCGGGAAGCGCCATCTCATTTTTGCAGAAGTCGGCCGTACATCGAACTGAGTTTGACTTTGCCTGGCGCGCCACCGATAAAGCCGGCCACGTGGCCGCCGCCCTGCGTGATACGCTTCCAGTAAAGCTCGGCACGGAGACCTATCAGCAAGTGCTGGCAAGCAACTTCCTTTATGAGGGCGGCTTTGTTCTGCCACCAGGCGACTACAAGCTGAAGGTAGTAGTGCGCGAAAACCTGAGCGGCAAGATGGGCACCTTTGAACAGGACCTCAGCCTTCCTCCGCCGCCCGTAAAAGGGATTGCTGTCAGTTCCGTTGTGGTGTCGAACCAGCTTGAGGATGCCGCCGCAGCCTCCGTCCGCAAGAAACACAGAAAAAGCATGGACCAGCCTTTAATCGAAGGCGGCAAATCCATACTGCCCAGCGTCACCCGGGTCTTTCGCAAGGATCAGGATCTTTACATTTACCTGCAATCCTACGAGCCTCGCAGCACAAAGCGCGCCCGAACACCCTCCCCCAATGGCGCGCCACCGCCCAGTTCCTTTGCGCTGGTATTCTTCAAATCCAACCTGCAGATCTCCGATGCAGGGCCGTTCTCCGCCGCGACTGAAAAGTCCGGAGCTCGCACAGCGACTTATTTCACCAGCATTCCACTCACCAGGTTCCCCACCGGCAGGTACATCCTGCAGGTTAACGTGCTGGATCCGGGCGCGGGACAGGTCGCCTTCACACGCATTCCCATCGCCATCATGAATGCGGCGCCGCCCGCCCGGCCCGCCGCCGGGCGCTGATTCGCCGGCGCCCGCAAGGGCTTTGTGACTTCTGCCGGTTTCCGGTAAAATTCAAGCGGTTTCTTTTGGCGCGCCGGAACACTGAATCAAGTCGATGCTCCGGCGCCTTATCCACAGAAAGCTGGTTAAGTCTGCAGGGAGGCCTGGCGATGGAACTTCAGATCGGCGATCTGGCTCCGGATTTTAAATTGAACGCATCAACCGGCGAAACTCAGTCCGAGTTTCAGCTTTCCGAATTGCGCGGGAAGAATGTGGCGCTCTTTTTCTACGCGCTCGACTTTACTCCGGTTTGACGCGAGGAGCTGGCGGCGGTCGAAAACCATCTGGTCCGGTTCACCGCCCTCAACGCCCAGGTCGTGGGCGTCAATACGGATACCGTTTTTTCACACATCGCCTTCCAGAAGAACCTGGGCGGCCTAAGTTTCCCACTGGTGACAGACCGCTGGCCTTATGCCATGGTGGCGCAAAGTTACCGGCTTTTTCCTCCATCCCGGCACACTATTCCCTTCGTGAACGATCGCGCCGTGGTGATTGTGGACAAGAATGGGAGAATCGCCTGGCAGCGGATCTATGAACTTCGCGAAAAGCCGGACGTGACGGAGATACTGGATGCTCTGAGCCGGCTGGCTTGAACCGCGACGGCTGCTAATCCTGCAGAGGTGGCCGGACTCAGCAACCCTTTGACGGCAGAGTTCAGAAACCTTCCGGCAAATATTGGAGGCACATGAGCGAGTCATTGAAGGAATTCTTTCTGAAGCAGAAGGAGGCCGCGCATCAGGCAAGCCTTACTGTCTTTAGCCGCATTCCGCGGCAGCATTTGGGCTGGAGGCCGGCCGCCGGTATGTTGACCCTGGGCGAGATTGTGCGCCACGTGTGGATGTCTGAAGAGGGTATAGCCCGCATTGCCGCCTTCAGTGACTGGAGCTATCACCAGAAGCGCGTACCGCTCGGTCTGGCGGGGATTCTGGGCGAAGTGACCTCATTGGAAAACGAACTGGAGCAACTGGCGCGCGTTAACCAGCTCACTCTGGAGCTTGCCGCGCAAATGCCCGATGAACGCTGGCAGGAAGAGCGGGTGAATGAGTCTTTCGGCTTCCGGCGCAAGGTTTCGGTAATCTTCTTCGGCATCAACGAACACCACGTACACCACCGCGCCCAGGCGGGCGCTTACCTCCACATCCTTACCGGCGAAAAAGCCAGCCATTACGCGCTCTAAGCAACATACTGGCGATTAGCCGGCATTGATTCGCCGTTGGAGCCGCCGTTCGACTGCTTACCGCCGGCCGCAGTTACTCTTCAGCCGGACTGGCTTGCCGGAAGGCTCCGCGGATGTAAACCTGACGTGGTAGCATAGGTTTCTGGATGGACCGGAGCACGCGGCGCACTGGCTGCTCGCGCGAGGCAGTCCATTCATCCCTGGACCAACATCCGGGAGTCAGCTCTCTACGGGGCGACCGCGGCCAGTCCGGAGGCATCGCAACTTCTCGCTGCACGAGGTAATAAATCATGCTCAGAGGAAAACTGCTCGTTTTGGCTACCCTGGCTTGGGCATCCGTCCCGCAGCTTTTTGCGCAACCACCGGCCAAGCCCAACCGGCTGCTGACCGCCAAACTTATCTACGTGAAGCCGATGCCGCAGAATCTGGATCAATGGATTATTGAGGATCTGAAAGCCTGGAACCGCTACCAAATCTCGGCGGATCCCGAAGGTGTGGATATTGAAGTCCATGCCGTCTCAGAACAGCAACCCATGCCGCGCATAACTGTTCGACAAGGTATTCCGCAGCCCCAGTTGGGCAAGAAAAACAAGCGCCTTCCTATCCTGTCGATCGCAATTGAGGACTGGTCAACCACAAAGTACCTGTGGCATGCAGATATTCTCGATAAAAAGCTGAAGAGCAGCGATCCCCCGCCACCGCTTGGTCCTGAGACCAAGATTTATGCCAAGGGTATGACGCCGGACGAATTGGCGGCTGCCATTGTGCGCAGGTTTCGCCAGTACGTGACGCAATTGCAATCCACCCCCGGCGGCAGTCAGCAATAATTGTGTTCAGGAGGACTACTTGTGCGAATTGTGGTTACTGGTGCGGCAGGATTGTTGGGCAGCGCCATGGTGCGGGAATTCCTGACGAAGCATGAGGTTACGGCGCTCAATCATCAACAGGGCGACATCACCAGGCCTGACGAATTGCGCCAGGCTCTTGCAGCCGCCCAGCCGGATGTTATCATCCATACGGCGGCCATTCCTGACCTTGATGTTTGTGAGGCCGACCCCGCTCTCGCCTACCTGGTTAACGTGCACGGCACGCGGCACATCGTGGAAGAAGCAAAAGCTCTCGGCGCAGCTTTGGTGCATATCTCAACCGATGCAGTATTTGATGGCCTTGCCAGCCAACCTTATCACGAAGACAGCGAAACTCGCCCGCCCACGGTATACGGCCGCACCAAATTGCGCGGCGAATTGCTGGCTCGCACCCTGTCTCAGTCCTGGATACTTCGCATCCCGGTGCTTTTCGGGCCTGGAAAGACCAATTTTATCGAAAAGGGCCTGCGGCGGCTTGCCGCGGGCGAGAAATACGCGGTGGCGTCTGACCAGATTGGCGGCGCGCTTTACACAGTCGATGCTGCCCGCACCGTCATGCAACTGGTTGAAGCTCACCGATACGGCCTGTACCATCTTGCGAATCGGGGGGCATGCACGCGCTTCGACTTGGCCAGAATGGCGGCCGTTTTGGCCGGCCTCGAACCGGGGTTAGTCCAGGGAGTTCCCGCCGCCGCCATGGGCCGTCGCGCCGTTCGGCTTCAATATGCGGTCATGGATATGGATGCGCTCAGCAAGGTTGGAATCCCATTACCTCGTCCCTGGCAGGATGCCTTACGGGAATATGTGCAAAGCCTGAAACTGTAGCCTGGCGTGTTCAGGACACGTGAAGGTATGCAGGAAAGGGCGGAGACGCGTGAGCGTGTGTCGCCACGCACCCGGAGGCATTAAGCTGGAGCAACGTAAGATGTTGGGCGGATCATTCTACGACGGCTGCTTTTTCAGCCGCCGGCGGCTGCGCGAGCAGCGCTCTAAGACTTGTACAGAATTCCTGAATCAGGCGCCCACGAGATGACAACGAACCACAGCGGTTCTCAATCATGTCCAACGTCCTGGGATCCGCAATTTCGCTGGTTATGCACAAGACTCGACCGATCAGGCTGGGGCGGATAGCGTTTATCTTTTCGATCACTTCGCCGGTGGGGATTTCCGAATTACGCAAATCCAGCAAGACAGCGTCAAAGCTTTCCCGCGCGATCATAGCCAGGGCTTGTTGGCCGCTGTAGGCTACGTCGCCGTCGCACTTCAGCGCGGCGAGCAGGACATAGAGAATGTTCCTGATGGATGGCTGATCTTCAATCAACAGGACCTTGCGTCTCACGGGGCGACCTCGATTTGAACTAATTTAAGACTTGCGCAAGGAAAACGGCTGAGCGACTCGTTATAGGTTTGACTATTTAGTCTTTTAATTGCTTCCTTATTGCTACACCTTTTGGAACGTTACTGCTTAAACAATACATTTGTCAAGAAGTTTTTATCGCGAACTAATACCCCCGCCAATTTCCTCACCGACTTTTGAGGGTTCTCGTTATATATTCGGAGTGTCTGAGCGGCTTGGTACCATATTCCTGCCGCTTCATCCTGCTGCGACCCTCGGCTAGTATGATGCCGAGCGGCAGAAAATCAACCCCCGAAAGAGGAAACATGGGATTCTCAACCGATGCCATTCATGTGGGCCAGGAAGCTGACCCGGCTACCGGCGCAATCATAGTGCCCATCTACCAAACATCCACCTTTGTGCAGGAAGGTTTGGGCAAGAACAAAGGGTACGAGTACGCTCGCACTTTGAACCCCACGCGCGCTGCGCTTGAAAAAAATCTTGCCGCGTTGGAGGCAGCACAATCAGGACACGCCTACGCCTCAGGCATGGCTGCCATCCACAATCTGATGCTATTGCTGAAGCCCGGGGACCATGTTTTGGCGGGCCACAACATGTACGGTGGCACTTTCCGCCTTTTTGAGCGAGTCCTGAAAGACTCAGGCCTGGAGTTCAGCTACGTCAATACCAGCCGGCCTGCGGAGGTGGAGCGGGACTTTCGCCCCAATACCCGCCTGGTCTTTATTGAAACGCCAACCAACCCGGTGATGGAGATGACGGACATCGCCGCCATTGCCCATATCGCCCACTCCCATAACGCGCTGCTGGCTGTTGATAACACCTTCATGAGCCCCTACCTGCAGCAACCCCTGCGTCTTGGCGCTGATGCGGTGGTGCACAGTACGACCAAATATCTGAACGGCCATAGCGATGGAGTAGGTGGTGCGCTGCTGGTAAACGACCCTGTGATGGGTGAGCAACTCCGCTTTCTTCAGAACGCCGCCGGTGGCGTGATGGCGCCGTTTGAATGCTGGCTGGTATTGCGAGGAGTTAAAACCCTGGCCCTGCGCATGGAGCGCCACTGCAAAAACGGCATGGCCATCGCCCAGTATTTGAACCAGCATCCTAAGGTACGCAAGGTTTACTACCCCGGCCTGCCCACGCACCCTCAATATGACCTGGCGCGGCGCCAAATGAAGGGATTCGGCGGAATGCTGGCTTTTGAAACCGGCTCGCTTTCCAATGCACGCACCGTTCTCGAATCCGTCCGCATCTGCTCACTGGCGGAAAGCCTGGGGGGCGTTGAAACGCTCATTTCGCATCCCGCTACGATGACCCACGCCAGCGTCCCGGCAGAGGTTCGTGAAAGCCTCGGGATTACCGACGGCCTGGTTCGCATTTCAGTGGGCGTGGAGGATGTGGACGATCTGATTGCAGACCTGGATCAGGCTCTACAGCGAATAGGCTGACGGTGTCCTGATTCTGGTCAATCTTCGTGCCTGTATTGTTGCATCGGGCCTGGAAGCAGGGATCGGTGTTATTGATCTGCGTCACCCGCGCCGGAGGCGCGCACCCGATGCAGCTTTCCTGCCGCACCCTTTGGCTGGCGGCGCGGCGCAGGGTTATGGGATGTGGAGCCTTGCTGGAGTGTGCCCGTCATGCTTCCTCCGGCTGCGAAGGCTTCCCAAGGTTGCTTTCCAGCCATCTCATGTAATCGGGTGAACCGTCAATGACCGGCAGGCAAAGAATCTCAGGAGTGCTATAGCTATGCACTCTCAAAATCACCTGCTGCAGCTCGCCAAATAGCGGACGGGAGCTCTTGATAAGGAGCATCGTCTCCTTTTCGCTGTGCTGCTTGCCTTCCCACATATAAATCGATTGAATCACGGGATGAATATTCACGCAGGCAGCCAGCCGGGCTTCAATCACCGCTCTGGCAATTCGTTTTGCTTCAGACGGATTCCTGGCGGTAACCAGAACAACAATTTTATCGGTCATTTCCCTGTCCTCCGGCGCCTGGCGGAAGCATCAAATGCCGCCCGCCACTTATGCCTGCCCGCGACGAGGGCCTTAATCCTATCGCCCGTCTCGCCTCCATCGCAAAGTGCGCAAACGCGCCACTTCCGCCGGAGTCAGGCTTCGCCACTCGCCAACCGCAAGCCCCTCAAGCGTCAAACCTCCAATTGCGGTGCGAACGAGCTTAAGCACTTTAAAACCCACTGCCTCCACCATACGTCGTACTTCGCGGTTCTTGCCTTCCGCCAGCACAATCTCCAGCCACGTGTACTTACCGCGGTCTTCCAGCCGGCGCACACTGAGCGGTTGGGCCCGGTCGCCGCGTTTCATCACCACACCTTCGTTCAGCCGGCACACCGTTTCGTCAGACAGCAAGCCGCTAACCTTAACGAGATACGTTTTGGGAACGCCGGACCTTGGATTGGCCACAAAGTCCGCAAAGTCCGTGTCGTTAGTCAGCAACAACACGCCGCTGGTATCCTGATCCAGCCTCCCCACCGGGAACACCCATTTGCCCAGGTTCCCGAGACAGTCGTACACCGTTTTGCGTCCGTCGGGATCGCCATGGCTGGTGATAACGCCCTTTGGTTTATAGAACAGAAAGTAAATCCTGCGCGCCGCCTTCAGTCGCTGCCCGTCCAACTGGATGACATCTTTCTTGAGGTCCACCCAGGTTTCCGGGTGCTGTACAACGCGGCCGTTCACCTTCATGCGGCCATCGCGTATTGCCTGACGCGCCTCTGTCCGCGAGGCCAATCCCATCCGCGACAGTGCGCGGTCAAGAGTCACCCGTGCCCCTGGGTTTGAGGATTTGTTCAATGTCGCCATGGGCTAACGGAACACAACCTCATCGAGGGCAATAAAGTCGCGAATTAAAGGGTCGGCGGAGTCGTCCAGTTCCTTGATGGTTCCAAAAACCGCCACCCGCCCGTCCTTCAGGAAGACCACGCGATCCGCCAGCTTGCGAGCCAGGCGAACGTCGTGAGTAACCACCATGGAGGTCAGCCCGGTGCGACGCTTCAGTTTCAGAATCAGGTCGGCAATCGTCTGTGACATGAGAGGATCAACCATCGTGGTCGGCTCGTCGTACAGGATAGCTTCCGGCTGCAAGGCCATGGCCCTCGCTAACGCCACGGCGCGCTTCATGCCCGTGCTCAAATCCGAAGGCATCAGATCGCGCATCCCTTCCAGGTCGACCAGGCCCAGGTATTCATCCACCTTGGCCTGAATCTCATCTTCAGTCATGCGCTGCTCACGGGTGGAGCGTTCGCGCAAGGGGTAAGCAACGTTCTCGCCAGCGGTCAGGGAGTCAAACAACGCCCCGGATTGAAACACCATGGTCACTCGCCGCCGCACTGCCATCAGTTCAAGCTCCGACATGCTGGAGACTTCCTGCCCCGCCACGATTACCTGCCCCGAATCCGGACGCAGAAAACCCAGAATATGCTTGAGCGTCACGCTCTTTCCCACGCCGCTGCGGCCCAGCACCACCACCATCTCACCACGAAGCACTTCAAAGTTCACGTCGTCAAGCACCGGTTCGCCGTTGAAGGCTTTCGACACGTGGATAAATTGGATGTAAGGCTGGCGGTCGTTCTGCAAATACTGCTGATCCATAGCTGCGTTGGAACCCATGAATGCCTCATCTCGCCGCGGTCGTCACTGGCCGTTCAGCCCAAACTGGCGCAACGCTTGCGCATAATCCTCGGGCGTGTTCATGTTACCAAAAATGCGGGGACTAAAGCCCTGCCGGTTCAACTCACTGGCTGAGACCAGGCGGCAGTTCAAGCCTCGAAACGCGTGGGCAATCTTCAGATCTCCGCACGCCAGCCGGGCGCGGAACGCGCCTGCGCACGTGCGCCTGTAGACCGCGGCCAGTGTCTGCAAACGGCCATCTGCCGTTTGCGGCACGGTCACCTGGGCTTCTTGTGAAACAGCCACCTCCAGCAAATACTCCAGAAAGCGCCGGATCATGTAAGGAAGATCGCAGCTTAAGAGCAAAGCGTATTCGGTGGAGCATTCCCCAAGCGCGGACAATATACCGCCCAGCGGCCCGTTGCCCGGCCGATCGTCGGGCAGCATCTTAACATCTGGCACGGTTGGCGCCACGCGGCTTTCGCCCACCACAACGACTTTACGGCAAACCGAACCCAGCATCCGCGCGGTGCGGTCTAGCATCGTCGCACCTTCCAGCGTCAAACCGGCCTTGGGGCGGCCCATGCGCCGGCTGGCTCCGCCCGCCAGCACATAGCCGGTTACCTGGGAATAGCGGCGCATGGCATCGGTCTCCTGGGTGGGCGGCAATCACAGTCATCCACTGGCGGCCTCCGTTGCATTTTGAGAGCGCTCAGGCGCGGCCTCCGCTTCTTTCTGCCTCAGTGCTTTGACCCGGTCGCGCAGTTGCGCCGCCTTTTCGAATTCAAATTTCTTGGCCGCCTCGCGCATTTCGTGATCCAACCGGGCAATCAGCTCCTCAAGCTGGCCGGCGGACTCCGGCTCCTCCGGCTCTTCCACCGGCACGGTCACGTAATCCGCCTCGGAGATGGCCGCCAGCTCCATATCCACGGGCTTGATGATGCTTTGCGGAGTAATGCCATTGAGACGGTTGTATTCCATCTGCTTGGCGCGGCGGCGGTTGGTTTCGCCAATCGCGGAGCGCATCGAGTCCGTCATCACATCGCCGTAAAGAATCGCCTTGCCGTTAAGATGGCGCGCGGCGCGGCCCACCGTCTGGATCAGGGAGCCCGAGGAACGCAGAAAGCCTTCCTTGTCGGCGTCCAGCACCGCTACCAGCGAAACCTCCGGCAAATCCAGGCCTTCGCGCAACAGGTTGATGCCGATCAGCACGTCAAACTCGCCGCGCCGCAGCCCGCGCAGGATTTTTACGCGCTCCAGCGTCTCAATCTCCGAGTGCATGTAACGGCAGCGCACCCCCACCTCGGAATAGTATTGCGACAGGTCTTCCGCCATGCGTTTGGTGAGCGTGGTTACCAGCACCCTCTCGCCCCGCCGGGCGCGGGCGCGAATCTCGCCCAGCAGATCGTCAATCTGGTTGCGCGTGGGACGCACGTCGATCTCCGGGTCCACCAGTCCCGTCGGCCGGATAATCTGTTCCACCACAATTCCGGCGGATTTCGTCAGCTCATAAGGGCCGGGCGTGGCGGAAACGTAGACCATTTGTCCCGTGCGGTGCTCAAACTCTTCAAAGGTAAGCGGGCGGTTATCGAGCGCGGAAGGAAGCCGGAAGCCATAATCCACCAGCGTCTGCTTGCGCGAGCGGTCGCCGTGATACATGCCGCGCAGTTGCGGCATGGTTTGGTGGCTCTCGTCGATGAACATCAGGGCGTCTTCCGGCAAATAGTCCAGCAGCGTGGGCGGCGGCTCGCCCGGCAGCCTTCCTGACAGGTGGCGCGAATAATTCTCAATGCCGTGGCAGTAGCCCATCTCCTTCATCATTTCCAGATCAAACATGGTGCGCTGGTGCAGCCGCTGGGCTTCCACCAGCTTGCCCTGCTTTTCCAGCTCGCCGCGCCACCACTCGAGCTCGCCCAGAATGCGCTCCACGGCGGCGCGGCGCTGGTCGGCCGGCATCACGTAGTGCGTGCGCGGATAGATGGGCAGCCGTTCGTAGGTCTGTTTTACCTGCCCGAACAGCGGATCGATCTGCGACAGCGTCTCCACTTCGTCGCCCCACATTTCAATGCGGTAGGCGTTGTCGTCGTAGGTGGGGAAAACTTCAATCACGTCGCCGCGCACGCGGATGTTGCCGCGGCGAAAATCCGTGTCGTTGCGCTCGTACTGGATTTCCACCAGCCGCCGCAGTATATCCTGCCGCGAAATCTTCTGGCCTTTTTCGAGCAGCAGCAGCATGCCGTAGTAGGCTTCCGGCGAGCCCAGGCCATAAATGCAGCTTACGCTGGCCACAATCAGGCAGTCGCGCCGCTCAAACAGCGAGCGCGTGGCGCTCATGCGCAGCTTGTCGAGCTCGTCGTTGATGGTGGCCTCTTTTTCAATGTAGATGTCGCCCGCGGGCACGTAGGCTTCCGGCTGGTAATAGTCGTAATAGCTCACAAAATATTCCACCGCGTTGTGCGGGAAAAAGGTGCGGAATTCCTGATAAAGCTGGGCCGCCAGCGTCTTGTTATGCGCCAGCACCAGCGCCGGGCGGTTCACCGCTGCCACCATTTTGGCCATGGTAAAGGTCTTGCCGGAACCCGTCACTCCCAGCAGCACCTGGTGCTTTTCGCCATCCTGAAGGCCACGCACTAGTTGCTCAATCGCCGTCACCTGGTCGCCGCGCGGTTCGTATCGTGATACCAGCTTAAAGTCCATGCTTGCCTCATTGCTTCGCGTACCCGGCCATGCCTGATTATAGCTTTGTTGGCCGGTTAAGCTCCGTGGAACCTCCGCCTTGGTAGTAGCGCAGTTTCACGAGCGGCCCGGGCGTCCTGCCCGTGATCTCGATAAGATGGCCGTGCCACGTGAGCGCGCCGCGCCAACTGTGCCACTATCTCCGCCTTCGCCGGGCGCATCGGCTTTTCATGTGGCCAGCGTCAGGGCCACGCTTGCCGGCGGCAGGCGCGCGGCAAGCCGGGCGTAATGTTCCAGCGGTTCAAAAGCCTTCCGCAGCGCGCTCTCATACTCCGCCACGTCGTAGCCATGCCAGCCTTCCCACAGCGTCAGCGCCCGCACGCGATCATCGGGAAAGGTGGCCCGGGCGTTGGTGATAACGTACTGAAGGGTTTCTCCCGGACGCAACTGAACTCCGGCGCGATCGAGCTGGCGGGCGGCGAGGGCCGTGTGGCTGTTCTGGCGGTATTCGGCGGGCGGGCGGGAAAGGCGGCGGCTGATCACCAGCTCCTCGATGGGCACGGCGCCGCTTCTCAAGCGCTCCACAGTGCGTTCCAGCAGCTCGCGGGCTTCTTCCAGCTTGCGCAGATAAGCGGGCCAGTCGTAGGCTTCCGCCACAATGGCCAGAGCCTCGCGCTGCAGGCGGGCGATGAGCGGCGGAGTATCGTGGCGGCGGCATTCGAGGCCTCGGATCTTGAGCTCGCCGCCGCTGCTGACGCAGAAAAAGCGGTTGGGAACGGGAATTTCCGCGTGCTGGCGCGAGGGCAGAAAGACGGCGTAGCGGTAAATGGCCTCAATGGCGAGGGGCAGGCCGGTTTTCCGCTCAATCTCCGCCGCCAGCGCGGCGTAGGCGGCGGGCGTGGCCGTGGCGCGCTGCACGTAAACCGAATCCACCAGCGCATGCAGCACGCGAAAGCCGCGCGCTTCCGCGGTTTCCATGGCCACCAGCAGCTTTTCGCGGGCCACGGCGTTGATGGCCTCGTGAGCCTCAATTTTGCCAAAGCGGGCGTTGCGATAGCCGGTGTAGCCAAAGCAGCAGACCAGCAGCCACTTCAGCGCGGAGCGGCGATGGCTGTAAACGCCGTATTGCAGCGGCGAAGGGGCGGATTGCATCTGGCGCTTGTACTGCTGCCGCTTTTCGATCAGGCTCTCCACCACGCGGCTGTTCAGGCCGCGGCGGCGCTGGCAAACGCGGTAGCCGAGCTCGGGAATGCGGGGCGCCTCCGCGCAGCAGCGGCAGTTGATGGTTTCCGGCGACACGTTGAAGCGCGCCATAATGCTGGGAAATTCGCTGATAAAGTCCAGCTCCGCCACATTGGTGAAAAAGCCGAGGCGAGGCGGAAAGACCAGGCCGCCGCGGTCGGCAACCAGCAGCTCATCGGGCTGCTTGGGAGTTTCCGGCTCGGCCTTCTGCTCCGGAATCAGCACGCCGTCGCGGAAGGCCAGCTCCATCTGCATGTGCGAAATGCCGGTGCCGGTGGTGGTGCGGGCGGCGTATTGCACGGGCAGGCCGGTAACCCGCGCCAGCTCCCACAGGCCGTCAAGCTCGCCCTGGCCGGCCATGAAGGAGTTGCAGGTGTCAACGTGCAGGCGGCCCAGCAGTTTGGTGGCGCTGCCCTTAAAAAGCACCCGGCCGTAGCTCACGTAGCTTTTGGCGCGGCTGCGTTCCACGGGCGCCGGGTCGCGGTTAAGGGAGAGCGGCACGCGCAGGGCGCGGGCGGCGCGCAATAGTTGGGGGAAGATCGTGGAATCTCCCCACTCGCTCACGATCAGGTCCGGATCGTAAGAGCGCAACAGCCGTTCAAAAGCAATGACAGCGGGCTCATCGGCTTCGTCAAGCACCCGGGTAACGCCGGTGGAGGCGTGGTCTGCGGAGAGCGTGGCGTCCAGGGTAATTTCCAGCGCGCCGCGCCGCCCGTGGCGAGGGTCAACACGGCTCAGGCCCTCCAGCCGCACCTGCATCACGCGCAGCGGCGGCAGCTCGTAATCCGTGTTCCAGGCGCTGTCGCGGCAGGCCAGGGCGCGCAGTTCCCAGGCGGGAATCGCGCACCCCGCGCCCGCCGGGCCGCCCGCGGCCATCCGCGCCCCCTCGCGCGGCGGCACGGTGGGCGGCTCCGCCTCAACCTCAACGCGAGCCAGCGGAAAAACGCCGCGCTCCCAGCAGTAGAGGGAGGGCAGAATCAGGTCCGAATTGTAAAGCCGCAGATCGGGCGCGGTGCGGCGCACGTAGCGCGCCCAGGCGGCAAACTCCGTGGGGTGGCGCACGGTAACGCGCAGCACGCGCAGCGGCTGGCCGCTCCAAAGATCGGTCTTTTCCGTCAGCTCGCAGCGCACCCGCCCGGCAGCGGCGGTCAGGCGCGCGGCCAGGCGGCGCAGGCCCGCTTCCGGTCCGTGGGCGTAAAAGCTGGGCGCAAACGAGCGGTCAATCAGACGAAGCCGGCTCTGATCCGCTCCGATCAGCCACAGCATCATGCCCTGCGGGCAAGGGTAAAGGTCTAGAATCCATCCATTGAGCATCCAGGTTAATCCCCAACAGCGCCTCAATCCGGCGCAGGCGGATTTCGTGGTCCAGGCCGATGGTCAGGTTAATGCCGTCCATGGCGTGAACCGGGAATTCGTAAACGCAGGCCTGGGAATAGAGGCGCACGCGGTTAAACATCAGTTCCAGATAAGCGCGCTCTTCCTGGCGCAGGGCGCGGCCGAACACGCGCTGCCAGCCCTCGAGCTCGCGCTCAATCAAATCGCGGAATGTGGAGACGGTGCGCCCCATAACAGGCTTCCTTCAGCGCGCGCCTGAGCCTTCCCGCCGGGCGCGGCCCGGCGCGGCAGGATTCGGAGCGGCCCGCGGCGCAAGGCCGGCTTGCGGACGTCCCCAGACCAGGCGCAAGCGCTGCTGGGCGTCCAGACAGAATTGCCACGCCTCCGGAGCCGCGGCCAGAACATCCCGCATAAAACCGCGGCGCGCCGGCGGCGGATGGAAACCGGAGGCGGCGGAAAACAGCGCCACGGCCAGCGGGGAGCGCACGGGCGCGGCCGCATCCAGGCCGCTCCAGCGGCGCAGCAGCGCCAGGGCGGAGCGGAAGGAGGCCCGGGCGTCGGAATCGCGCACGTCTTCGTCAAAGTAAAGCTCCGGAAAAGCCGTCACCATCAGCACCTGAGCTGGGAATTCCGCCAGCATTTGGGGCACGCGGGCCGCCATCTCCGTAAGCTGAAAACAGGTGAAAGCGCGGGCAATGCGGATGTGCCGGCTGAAGACGTGGAAGTCTTCGCCGCGCTCGCGGGCAAAACGGGCCATCAGGCGCGGGTCAGCGCAGTTGGCGCCGTCCAGGAAGAGAACGCGGCGGCCCTCCCGCAGCAGGCGAGGCAGAAAATAGTGGCTAAGCCGGGTGATTTCACCGGCGCCATGGAACAACACCAGCCCGCGCGGCGGCAGTTGCCAAACGGCGCGGCCGGGTGTTGCGGCGGCGGGGCCAGGAAGGGTTTCCGGCAATTTGGGAAACGCTCCGGCGGGCAGCGGCGCAACGGCCCCCGAAGCGGGCAGCGCGGCGGGGTGAGCGGCCAGGCCGGAGGAAGCCGGCGGCTGAACTTCATCCCAGAAAGTAGTTTGCACGGCTTCGTGCCGCTCTTGTGGCGGCAGCAAAGGCCGGTAGAGGGTGGCCATTTGGACGTCTCCTTTCCCGAGTGACGGCCGGGAAGAAGCATAGGCGAATAAAAAGCGAAAGTCAACGGAAATCTTTGCGCCCTTTTCGCCCCATCCGGAATGACGAAGGCCGCCCCTCACCCGGCTCGCTTCGCCCGCCACACTCTCCCGCAAGGAGTGGACCCGTGATATCGCGGATCGAGCCCTCGCTCCGTCTGGCGGGGAGGAGGGGGAACCGCGAAGCGGCGGGTGAGGACCTGATTTTCATGACCAGTGGCGAGCCAAAGTCCCACAGCTTCCTCGTTCTAATAAAGGCTTCCAACCCCACTTTCGCGCCATCATTAAAAATCCTGAAAATCCATAATTCCAAGTTGTTAATAACAGGCAGTTTAATTTTTATCGTTTTTGCATACTCCTGAAAACAAGCATCTTAAAATTATTGGGTTCGATTGGGTTTGTTTTTTAGCAAGTCCTGTGTTTTGTTTCACGATTGGGTTCATTACGTAAAAAAATGCAAAAATACGGGTATTTTTAATACTCGCGCTTGCAGGGCATTTCAGCACTTTATTAGAACCGGATTTTGACCCTGGAATCGCCCATCTGCGCTCCCTGTGACTGACGGGCTTTCTTAAACCAATGCGCCTCGTCATGCTCCGCGCCCCACGAACCGCCGGCCAACCCCGGGAAATGAAGACCACGATTTCCGCTCCCAAATTCGTGTGTAGAGATCTGCGGGATGCCTTTCGCCAGAGTGAAGCCCGGCATGACGATTCGCTGTTTTCCCCAACCTGCAAAGCAAGTGTAGGGCCGCGGGGCTGCGACGTGGGAGCCTGAATTGTCTGTTTTGTAAGAATCGAATGAATTGTGCGCGACGTCTGAAACGTATGGATTGTATGCCATCCATACGCTGGAAGTTCGGAGCGCGGAAGTGTGCCGCCGCAGGCGGTGTATCAGGGCCGACTTCAGTCGGGCCAAAAGCGCGACGGATGTTGAATGGGCCTCAGCGATTGGCGGGATTCCTCGCCGCACTACGCACGACTCGGAAGGACGGCGCGTGGGGCGCGATGACGCTGGCGCTATGCCGCCCGCCAAGGCGGGCTTACACGCGATCGAGGGGATTGCCTTCCCAGGGCTAGCGCCCTGGGCTAGCTTATGTCGCTCCGGCGGAGCTAAAATGACGTGCCTGAACCGGCGCTGCACGATGGCGTTGCCTCGAGTGACAGGCTTTTTAGCCCCGCGGAGGCGCAATAATTTACCCCGGCGCATTGCGCTGGGAAAGGCGCGCTCTGCCCAATGGCAATTCTTCCAAGCCCCGCAGGGGCGGCATATTCCTCCACCGATGGCAAACCCGATGCCGGGCGTAGAGCCGCCCTTCAGGGCGGCATATTCCTCCACCGATGGCAAACCCGATGCCGGGCTGAAGCCCGGCGCTACTCCTTAACGCAGGTTTGAAACCTGGCGAACGCCCTTGCGGCCAGAATGCGCTTGACGGGACGGGAGTTTTGACCTACATTCCTAACCAAGTTAGGAAAACGATGAACTCTCAGGGTCAAATCCTGCCCGGCACGCTCGACTTGCTTATTCTAAAGGCGGTCTCGCTGGGGCCGCTGCACGGTTATGGCGTTCTCCTGCGCATCCAGCAGATTTCCGCGGGCGCATTGCTGATCGAGCAGGGCGCGCTATATCCGGCGCTGTTCCGCCTGGTTCGCAAGGGGCAGCTCAAGGCAAAGTGGGGCACATCGGAAAACAACCGCCGGGCCAAGTTCTACCAACTGACCCCGGCGGGCGCTAAGCGGCTGCGGGCGGAAGTGGAAGGCTGGGAAAACCTGGTGCGTGCGATGGGCGCCGCATTGAGCGCGAAAACGGAGGAGGTATGAAACTGCTGGCATCACTCCGCACCGTGCTGATCTTTGTGTTCCGCCGCCAACGCGCCGAGCGGGAGATGGAAGAAGAGCTTGGCTTGCACCTGCAAAATCGGGCGGACGATTTGGAGCGCCAGGGGCTGCCGCGCGCGGAGGCGGAGCGGCGGGCGCGGATCGAGTTTGGGGGCTACCAGCGCGCCAAGGAAGAATGCCGCGAAGCGCTGGGAACACGCTGGCTTGGCGAGCTTATCGCCGATGGGCGTTACGGCCTGCGGCAGTTGCGCCGCAATCCCGGCTTTACCGCCGTGGCCATCGTAACCCTGGCGCTTGGCATTGGCGCCAACACCGCGATGTTCAGCGTGGTCAACGCGGTGCTATGGCGCGGCGTTCCATACAAAAATCCCGCCCAGCTCGTGCAGGTAAAGTCCCGAAGCCCGCAGGGGGAGGAGATGCCTGTGTCCGCGGGCGACTTCACCGAGTGGCAGCAGCAGACGCAGTCATTCCAGGGTCTTGCCGCGTTCAAGCAGTGGGAGTTTCGTACCCTGACGGGCGCGGGAGAGCCGGACGAAGTGTGGGTTTCTCCCGTCTCCAGAAACCTGTTTCGGCTGTTGGGAGTGAATGCCGCCATCGGCAGGACGTTCGTTGCCGGCGACACACTGGCTGTCATCCTCAGCCATGAGTATTGGCGAAGCCGCCTCGCCGCCAACCCTAAAATCCTCGGCAGCACGCTGGATCTTGACGGCAAGCCATACACGGTGGTTGGAATTGCGCCCGCCGATTTTGAATTTCCGGCGCCGAATGCGCAAATGTGGGTTCCACTGGCCTTCAATGCCGCCGACCGGAGCAATCATAAGGATCGCCGGCTGAGCGTGATTGGGCGATTGAAGGGGGGCGTGACTCCCGCCAGGGCCCAGACCGAAATGGAGGTGGTAGCCCGCCGCCTTGGCATGCAGTACCCCAAAACCGATGCCGGCTGGCGTGACGCCGTTGTGCCTTTTAAAGGCCGTGAGATCGGGCATCTGCTGCGGTCAGCCGTTCTTGTCCTGCTGGCCTCGGCAGCGTTTGTGCTGCTGGTGGTTTATGCCAACGTCGCCGGCTTGTTGCTGGCACGTGGCACGGCGCGAAAAGGGGAGATGGCCATCCGTGCCGCCCTGGGGGCCAGCCGGTCGCGGCTGATCCGGCAGATGGTGGTCGAAAGTGTGATGCTGGCCGGGGCAGCCAGCGCAGCGGGGCTTTTGGCGGCGTCCTACGGGCTGCATCTGGTTAAAAGCCTGGTGCCGAAATACAGTCTGATCGAGTCTCAAAGCCTGCACCAGATCAGCATTAACCTGCCTGTGCTCGGCTTCATGGTGGCGCTCTCGCTGGTCACAGGAATCGCGGTGGCTTTGCTGCCAGCCTTCCGCCATTCGAGTTTCACCCTGAATCAGACACTGCAGGAAAGCGGAACGGCGGCGGGGATTGCGGCCAGAGGATACTTTCTGCAGCGCGCCCTGGTTGTTTCGGAAGTGGCATTGGCCATGGTTCTTCTGGTTGGCGCGGGCCTGATGATCCGGAGCTTCAATCACCTGATGGCAGCTCCCACCGGCTTCAACTCCCATCACCTGTTGACGGTTCGAGTTCCGCTGGTGAACTACAAGTATTCGCAAGGCCCGCAATCTTCGGCGTTTTATCGAGAAGTGCGGGAACGCATTCGCGCTATTCCGGGCGTGGAAGCCGTCGCCATGGCCAATAATCTTCCTTTCACGGGATTCCACACCTCGCTCGTTTTTCCCGCACCGCCGAATTCGCCTGCGGGGCCTGGCCACACCATCTACATGACGGACCGCAGCGTGAGCCCGGGATATTTCCGAACTATGGGGATCCCTTTGAAGGAAGGGCGTGAGTTTACCGCTGCCGACTGCCAGAAGGACGCTCGCTGTGTTCGCATCGTTAACCAGACCATGGCGCGCCTTTACTGGCCGGCGGAAGACGCCGTCGGCAGGCTAATCCATGGCGCCTGCCCCAAGGGCGTTCCCGGCTTGATTGTGGGCGTGGCTGCGGACTCCAAACAGAATTCGGTATATTCGCAGGTTGAGCCCGAGATTTACGAACCTTATGACCAGCATCCGTGGGCCTCGTTTCTGGTTACTTTTGCCGTCCGCACAACATCGAAGCCGCTGGATGTGGCCGCAGCCGTCCGCCAGGCGGTGTGGAAGATTGATCACGACCAGCCTGTAATCCAGATGCGCACCATGCAAAACGTGGTTGCGGAATCCATCTGGCGGCAGCATTTTGCCGCATTAATTTCCGGCATTTTCGCTTCCATCGCCCTGGTGCTTGCCGCGGTGGGTATTTACGGAGTGCTTTCCTACTCCATCAGCCAGAGGACTCACGAGATCGGAATTCGAGCTGCCCTGGGGGCCACACGCGCTGACATTCTGCAAATGGTTATGAAGGAGGGGCTGCTTTTTTCGATGGCCGGCATAGGCATTGGGATCGGCGGGGCGCTCGTCCTGACGCGTACGATCTCTGGGTTGCTCTACGGGGTTCGCGCCTGGGACCCGCTCACCTTTATCGCCCTGCCGCTTTTCCTGTTGGGCGTAAACCTGTTCGCTGTTTACATCCCCGCGCGGCGGGCGACGAAAGTGGATCCGGCGGTGGCGCTGCGGCACGAATAGGAAGATGACATTAGAAACATTGTCTGCGGCATGAGCCAGCGCCCCGCCGGTGTGATGGGGTGCGGACCAGGAATGCCCACGGGATGCCACGCTATTCCAGCCCATAGCGGCTTTGCCGCCTGATATGCGGAAAGGCTGGCCCTTCCACACCGCACTGGCTCAATTTCTTTTTGATTGCGCCCTCGGAGCTTGCCCTGAGGCACAAGGGGAGCGGCGGGACCGCGCCGGCGTGCCGCCGCAAGCGCTGGATCAGGGCCCGACTTGAGCCGGGCCCTGATACAAGACGCGCGGGCCTCAGCCCCCGGTTTGCCGCCCTGAAGGGCGGCGCTACAGCAGGAAGCACAACGGCGGTTAGCGGGCGGCGTCAACAATTTTCAGAACGGTTTTTTCCACCTCGGCAGCGATGGATTCAACCCCGGCCTGGGGGAAAAATCCGGCCAGAATGCTGGGCAGCATGGTGCTGATAAAGGTTTTTCCTTCGCGCACGTAGACATTGATGGGACAGGGCAGCATCAGGCCGATGCGGATATCGCGATTCAGTACCTCGCTGGCGTAGCGGGCGTTGCAAATCTCCACCAGCTTCATCGGCTCGCGCGGAAAGCCTTTTTCCGCCAGTGTGGCGGCCACATCGTGGGTGTGCAATACGCGAAAGCCCTGGGCAACGGCGTTTTGTTCCACAGCGGCCACAGCCTCGCTAAAGGGTTTGGAGGTTTCAACCGTGTACTCGAAGTTCTGCATTGGGATTACTCCTCATCAACAGGTCACACGCCTCATTTTAGCCGATGACGCGCCCGCGGTGCGACCGTTGGCGCGCCCAGGCGCGGTGTGCGCAGTTTCACCTGTGGAACGTGCGTTCCGCCCGTGACCGCGGCCAGGATGGCCGGGCCACGCGAGCGCGGGGTTCAAACTGCACCACTGCCCACGCCCAGGCCGCCGCGGGAACTAAACATGAACCGCACCGGTTTCAACCGTAGCGTGCAAATGGAATTGCGGAAACACCTTTACCGCGGCTGTGGTGGAATTGGTGATCATGGAGCACCGGCAGGCATCCTGCATGATCTCGCGCGCCAGGGCCATATCCTCCTCACGCTTTACCACCACATGAGGCAACAGGACCACTTCGGTAAAGCGATATTGCCCTCCAATACTTTCCAGCACGCCCTCGGCGGAGCTGGAATAGCTGACCAGCTCCAGCCCTTTGTGCTGGGCATAAGCCACAAAAGTCATGAGAACACAGGCGTTAACCGCCCCAACCAGCATATCCTCGGGTGACCAGAAGCCGCGGTCGCCCTTGAACTCCGGCGGGCTGGAAATTGGAAGTTCGGGCTTGAACGCACACGAAAGTGCGCCTTTCCGGTCGTCCGTCCAGCGGATGTCATTCTCATAGCGGAAGATCTTGTAGGTCTTGCGGTTCTCCATCACATCCTCCCATGCGGTCGTATGGCCGCCCGGAGGTCACGTCGGCAGGAAGACGACAAACCGGATTCGGGTGGCTTCAGACTCCATGGATACAGCCATTTGAACATCCGGGCCATGATGAACGTCACTCATGCGTGTGATCAGTATCACGCCACCCAGGGCTTTGTATCAGGGCACGGCTTCAGCCGTGCCGTTGCGACAGGGGAAAAAATATCTTTTGGGGCAGCCTCTTCGGCCCGACTAAAGTCGGGCCCTGATACAAAGCCCGCCGTATGCAGGG